>Ga0197144_100451_pt1 | contig 17955 bp, 20 predicted proteins | sample GBS85_MetaG_FD_148670 | JGI IMG/M metagenome (GOLD analysis project Ga0197144, IMG submission 148670) | Sediment microbial communities from Great Boiling Springs, Gerlach, Nevada, United States - GBS 85_MetaG | ecosystem: Environmental > Aquatic > Thermal springs > Hot (42-90C) > Sediment...
ATGAGGTTGAGAAGCGTGGTTTTACCCGAGCCGTTGGGGCCCACCACCGCGAGGAACTCGCCTTTTGCAAGCTCGAAGGACACGCCGTCTACTGCCCTCAGCCCGCCGAACTTCTTCACCACGTTTTCCACCCTGAGGAGCGTCATGGCAACAACTCTCTGGCTTTAGGTGGCAAATAAAGTCTAAGGGTACCCACGATGCCTCTAGGCAACAGAACCACTATTATAAACACCAAGAGAGCCGTCACCAGCGCCTGGGCGCCCGGCCATATCATGCCTATTAGATCACGCGTGAAGTAGTATATGATGCCGCCTATTATGGGACCTGTCACCGTGGCCGCGCCGCCGAGGAACATGACAGCCATGCCATCTAGAATGTATTCAATGAAGAAGACGTTTTCCGGAAACACCTGCATGTTGCCCACTGCGAAGTAAGAGGCGCCTAATAGCCCCGACAGCGAGGCACTTGTCATAAATGCCAGTAGTTTGTACTTCGTGGGGTTGATCCCCATCACCTTAGCCGCGTCTTCATCTTGACGAACTGCCGCCAGGGCGTAGCCCGCCTTGCCGGATTGGATCAGATACATGGCCACGACGGCGATCAGGCCTGTAAGGAGAATGAGTATTGTTGAACCCACGTTTGCCAGAAACAGCGCCGTCTCTCTGCCAAATTCTCTAAACATCGCAGAGCTGAGTATGAGACCTGCGCCGCCGCCCCAGATGTTAGCCCCCACTATGAAGTGTTTAATCCCCTCGTTTACGCCGATTGTCGCAATTGCGAAATACGCGCCTCTCAGCCGCAGGGCTATGGCCCCCACAGCGGCAGCTAAAGCCGCGGCCATGGCCACGCCTAAGGCTATTCCTATAGGCAACGCGGCTAGACCCAAGCCGGGGAGGTATGTCAACACAACGCCGACGCCGTATGCCCCCATCGCAAGAAAAGCCACATAGCCGAAATCTACATACCGCGTCAAACCTATGAATATGTTCACCGCCTGTCCAAGAGCCATGAAGAACGCCACCGAGGCTATAAGCTTCGAGTACTCGGGGGCTACAAATGCCACCGTCATTAACGCCAAGTATATCCCGATGGGGATGTGCGGCTTCATATTTTGAACAAACCGGTGGGCTTAAAGAGTAGTATGAAGAGCAGTAGCAAGAAGGCGAGGAAGAGCGCCATTTCGAAGGGCTGTGCGAAGCCTAGTAGCGAGAAGACGTAGTAGCCGACGGATTGAAAGACGCCGAAGAGAAGACCTGCCACGTAGGCGCCCATGATGGAGCCCAGTCCGCCCATCACGGCAATTACGAAACTAATCAACGTGTAGACACCGCCCATGTAGGGGTTTATGCCGACTGGTATGAAAAGCGTTAGTAAAACGCCGCCCATAGTCGTAACTCCTATGCCAATTGCTGTGCTGAGCAGAAAGACCTTCTCCACGTCTATCCCCACCACCTGGGCCCCCACCGGATCCTGCACCACCGCCCTCACCGCTCTCCCGAAGTAGGTCCGCCTCAGGAACAACTCAAGAGCCACGGCGATCGCCAGCGCCATCAACGCGCCAAGGGCCTTGGAGAGCTCCACCACAAGTGCGCCCAAGCTCAGGGAGCCTATGCTCCAGGCGTACCCCCGGAAGTCCGGCCCCCAGACCATACGCGCCGCCTCGGCGATTAGAAGCCCCAACGCAAAGAGCGCCACCAATATGTTCAACTCACCGGCCCTCATCAAGGGCTTCACAGCGACGTAGTAAACCAAGGCGCCCAGCCCCGCGCCCAGCGCCAACGCGCCAAACGCCGCCACGGGGGGCGGTATGTTCCACAGCGTAAAACCGAAGAAGGCCACATATGCGCCGATCATCACAAACGAGCCGTGGGCCACGTTCGCCACCCTCAAAACGCCGAAGATCAGGCTAAGCCCAAGCGTGATGAGACCGTAGATAGAGCCTATGATAAGTCCGGCTAAAAAATAAGGGATTACCTCCATCTACTTACAGAGCTGACCTGCGGCCTTTTGATCCCAGCTCAACGACGGGTACGCCAGCTTGCCTTCGGCGACCTCGGCCGGCCACACGACCACTCTGTTCCCGCCTTGCCACTGAATCACCACCATGGAGTGTGCCACGTTTAGGTTGTTGGCCGGATCCAGCTTAAACTCGCTGAAGAAAGTCATGAACCTCGCCTTATTAAGCGCCTCCAACACCTTGTCCGACTCGACCGTGCCGGCTTTCTGCACCCCGTATAGGATGGTTAACACACCTTGGGCGGCCCAGCCGGCGTGGTAGCCGGGGTCCACCTCCTGTCCTCCCATTTGTTTAGCCACCTGCCTGAAGTACTGTACGAACTCCTCCTTTGTGGGGCCGAACCACTCAACGCCCCTCTGTTTCGCCAGCTCCGGCGTGTAGTTGACGCCGGGCTCCCAGTGGGAGGGGCCCACTACACACTCAGCCTTGGTCTGCAAGGCCTTGTAGAAGTCGGGCACCAGAGGGGCCACAGACAACGCGATGAGCTTGGCATCCACCTTCTGCTCCGCCAGTTGCCTCACGGCCAGCTGACCATCAGCGAAGTGAGAAGCCACGATGATTATATCGGGGGCGGCCTGCTTAACCTTTAGGATCTGCGGCGTCAAGTCTTGCGGAGACGCCGGGTACTTCTCATAAACCACCACCTGAAGACCAAGCTTCTCCGCGTATTTCTTAGCGCCCTCGGCCACCATTATGTTAAACTCGCTGTCTCTGTAGAGGATGGCAACCTTCTTGACGGCGGGATCCGTCTTCACCGCCATGTCCAACACAGGCACCATGTATTGGCTGGCCACGGCGGCGACGCCGACGACATACCTAAACCCCTGCTGGAAGATCCTGTCAGACGAGGCGCCTACCACCGCCATCAACACGCCGTATTTCTCCGCGACAGGCGACACGCCCAACGCCAAGTCAGAGCCGTAGGGGCTCAGAAGGAAGTGGACCTTATCCCTCGTGATGAGAGACTCCGTAAGGCTTTGGGCGAGCTCCAGCTTGGATTCGCTGTCTCTATATAGCAATCTTACCCTCACCTTCTTCCCTCCGCAGTCTAGACCGCCTTTGTCGTTGATCCAGTTAACCACTGCAAGGGCGCCCCAAAGCGAGTACTGAGCCTCTGCTGCGTATCTGCCGGAAATAGGCATGGGGGTGCCAATCACAATCTCGTCAGGGCATTTACCCACCGGCGTGGTCTGAGCCGGCGAAGTAGGCTGAGGAGTCGAGGGGGTAGTCTGAGTCGCGGTAGGCGTCTGAGCTGGAGAGGCAGGCGGCGGAGTAGCGGTGGGAGCGGTCTGCGGAGGCGTGGCCTGAGATGTCGCGGCGGGAGGTTGCATCGCAATCCAAGCAACCGCACCCAAGACTATTGCAACCACCGCTATAGCCACACCCAAGAGAGTTTTCGAACCAGCCATGGAAACGAGATGGGCGTCTTATTTAAACATTATCCATCATTATATATAATTATATATTTTACCAAAAATCAAAATCCAGATAGTGATTCATATATGTAAAGAGTGTTAATTATCTATCACTATTGTCTTAAGTTTTTCCCCAATCCGTATTTAGTATAGTCTTCCAGTTACGTATTTCTCAGTAAGTTCATGCTTTGGTTTTGTAAATATGTCTCTTGTCGGTCCCCACTCCACTATTTGTCCCTTGTATAGGAAGGCCACGTAGTCGCTTATCCTCGCCGCCTGCGGGGGGTAGTGGGTGACCAGCACTATTGTGATGTCTTTCTTCAGCTCAAGGAATAGCGCCTCTACCTTTGCAGTATTCTCTGGGTCGAGGTTGGCGGTGGGCTCATCGGCGAGCAGGACCTCGGGCTCGAAGGCGAGAGCCCTCGCGACGCAGAGCCTCTGCTGTTGGCCGCCTGAGAGCTTGCCGGCGGGCGCGTTAAGCCTCTCCTTAACCTCGTCCCAGAGCTGGGCTTTCTCAAGCGCGGACTTGACCCGTTCGAAGAGCTCTCTCCTGCTTTTTACCAAGCGGTTGAGCTTAAGGCCCAGCGCCACGTTTTCAAAGATGGAGAGGTTGGGGATGGGGTTGGGGATTTGGAATATCATCTGCACCCTCCTCCTCAGCTCCAACGGGTCCATTTTAAATACGTCTTGCCCGTCGAGGTAGACCTCGCCGCTGACCTTGGCCTCGGGGTAGAGTTCTACAAGCCTGTTGAGGACCCTCAGGATGGTGGATTTGCCGCTTCCCGACGGCCCCATAAGCGCCGTTATGCTTCGGTTGGGTATGGAGAGGTTAACCCCTGTTATTACGGGGGAGGCGCCGAAGGAGACGCGGAGGTCCTTGACCTCGACCTTAGTCATGGTCACCTCTTGATGCGCGCAGTTATAAAAATAATCAATATGATTGTGAGTAGGACCGCCGCCGCGCCGTATGCCGATGCTATCTGTACATCATATGGAGTCTGCGCCGCGTACCAGACCCAAAGCGTCACGGCGCCTGTAGGGCCGGTGAATGGGGCGTAGTAAAAGTTGCCAAAGGCTGTGAAGAGCAACGGCGCCGTCTCCCCGGCGATCTTCGCCGTGCCCAACAACGTTGCCGTGATGACAGCTCTGGAGACCGCCTTGCGCAGAACCACAAACAAGGCGTTGAACTCTCGGCCCCCTATGTCGTAGGCTGCCTCGCGGAGGGGTTGTTCTATGGAGGCGTAGGCACTTGCCGTGACCAAAGCCACGTAGGGAATCATTATAATCGCAAGAGCCGCGGCGCCCGCATACGCGTTGTAGCCGTCTAGGGGGCCTATGAACCAAGAAACCCAGTCGCCAAACGCCGCCTTTAAGACGTGGGAAAGCGGCTTCATAACCCATTCGTTGAGATCCTCCTTCGCAAGGCTCATTATGGCGTACATGAAGAGACCTATCGTTATGGTGGGGAACTCCACCAAGACGTTTACCCCCGCCCTAGCCACGTTGGTGAACTTCTCTCTGCGCATCTCCCCTATGTAGACCCCCAGCGGGAAGCCCACGGCGACGCCCAAGAGGGCGCCCAGCGCGGTCATATACAACGTGCCCACCAACATGGGCCCTATGCCGCCCTTTTCGTCGAAGGGAGAAGGCGGGAGCTCCGTGAGGAAGTGCCAGAGGCCGCCGAGTCTGTTAATCGCATCGATCCCCTTGATATAGACGTCGCCTATTATCAGGAAAAGCGGCGCAACAGCGGCCACGCCGAGGAGGGCGAAGAGCCCCAGCCCAAGCCAGTTAGCCACCCTCCGCTCGGCGGTCATACCTGCCACCTCTGAATTATATATATCGCAACTGCGTTGATGACTAGACCGAACAAGGCGAGGAGCAACGCGGCGGCAAACAAGGCCGGAACCATGTATTGATATGCGGCGGCGTTGGGAAACTGAAGCGCGATGAGCGAAGAGATGGTTATGCCGCTTTCGAAAAGGTTCGTGGTGAGTCTGGCGAAGTTGCCCCCCACCACCATGGCCACGGCCACCGTCTCTCCCATGGCCCTGCCCAAGGCGAGGAAGAAGCCGCCTAGGATGTAGTTGCGGATGTACCTCAGCTTTATGAGCACCGCCTCAAACTTGGTGGCCCCCACCGCGTATATCGCCTCCTCCACAGGCTTGGGCACAAGGGCGTAGCCCTCTCTGATCACCGCCGCGGCGTAGGGGGAGATCATTATGGCCAACAAGACGCCTGCTGTAAAAAGCGTATATGGAGAGGCCATCACGACGCCGCCAGCCAAGGCGTTGACTAGGCCTTGGAGGAGAGGCCCCAACACAAAGAGGCCCCAGAGGCCGTAGATCACCGTGGGCATCGTGGCCGTGAGGTCCACCAAGGAGCCAAACAACCCCCTCCACCTCGCGGGCAGAATCTCGTTTATGGTGACCGCAACCCCCACTGCCATAGGCATGGCCAACGCGATGGCTACGGCAGACGTCAAGACCGTGCCCACAAGAGCCTGGAGCACCCCGTAGCTCTCCCTCACGGGATCCCAGTCGGTTCTGAGAAACACCGCGACGCCGTCGCGAGCGAGTATGGGGTAGGCCTCCACAAGAAACATAGCCACCAACAAGCCGATTGTCACCACAATAAACACGCCGAACAGCCTCAAGCCCCACCTCAGCTTCACAAAGAGAAGCCCGTAGGCAGCAATTAGGTACGGGATGAAGAGTACAACCAATACAAGCCCAAGCATGGGAAAAAATACAGGTTGTTTTTATGGCTTTACGAGTTCAAGCGCCTTTAGACCCAACTCGGCAACTTCCCTCGGCAACGGGATATAGCCCTCCACCACGTTCTCTGGCTTCTGGCCCTCGGTCAACACCCACTTGAAGAACTCCTTCAGCAAAGCCGCCTTGGTGGCAGCGTCGCCGTAGCCCTCGGCAGAGTAGTCCTTCCACAGGAAGACATAGACAAAGGACAAGATGGGGTAGCCCCGCGGCGGATTGGTAAACTCTATAGACACCGGGTTCCAGTCTGCGTCTGGCGCGGGGTTTGAGCCGTATTTCTTCACGTACCTCTCAAGGCCCGCCCCGGCTCCCATGGCAACGTTCTCCGCCGTGGGGAAGTAGAACTTGCCGTCGTTGTCGTTGCGAATAAGCGCGACGCCGCCAACCTTGTCGTATTTATCTCTGTTTTTCGCCCAGTAGGCGTACTCTATATAGCCGATGGAGTAGGCGTTTTGCAACACGGCCTGGGCCACGCCCTCGTTGCCCTTGGCGCCCAGTCCTTTGGCCTTCTCGTCGGCGGGCCACTTCACCGTGAAGCCCCAACCAACCGTGCGGTTCCACTGCGGGTAGGCCAGGGACAGATACAACGTGAACGCCGCCGTGGTGCCAGAGCCGTCGCTTCTATGAGCCGCCACGATGTCTCTACACGGCAGTTTATCGGCCACGCCGGGGTTCAACGCCTTAATCCTCTCGTCACACCACTGCTTGATCTCGCCCATATAGATAAGCGAAATCACCTCAGAAGTGAGGTTGAGGTATTTGCCGGTCTTCTCATACGCCAACTCCGGCACGTTGTAGACCAGCACAATAGAGCCTATGATCACGGGGAACTGGATGAATCGGCCAGCCACCTTGTCGAACCTGTCCTTCGGCATCGGCACGTCGGAGGCGCCGAAATCTAGCTTCTTCTCGAGAAACTGCGCAGTTCCGGCGCCGGATCCAATAGATTGATAATTCAACTGGATCCTCCCCTCGGTAACGTCATAAAACTTCTTAGACCAAGCAAACATCTGAGGCGCCACAAACGTCGAGCCGCCTCCAGTAAGCGCACCGCTCAGAGATCTCGGCGTCTGCGGAGACGTTGGAGTCGCGGCAGGCGTCTGCGCGGCGGCTGGCGGTGGGGTTCCGCCAGGTAGCGTCAAAAGGACGGCAACCACTACGATTATCACCACCGCCGCTATTACACCCAATATTTTTGGATTCATTACCCGGCTCATGGGTGTGTGGATTGCTGTATGTAAAAACCTGTCTGCTATGATCAACGCGTTGCGTAGGTGCCAGCAAGTTGAGCTGGGGGAGAATCTTCATATGAAATTTTTATGCGATACATAATTCTCTGTGGACACCAGGAGGATCATAAGGCTGAGGGGTTCGTACCTCATATATCTACCTAAAAGAGTGGCGTCATCGTTTGCCTCCGACGAGGTTTTAGTGTTTTGGGAGGGCGACTTCGTGGGGGTTAGGCCCATAGCCTTCCGCAGGTCCGCCGCCGACGTGGGCCTCGCCGCGGCTGTCGTGGCGGGCTACGCCGCAGGGCTCGACGAACTGGAGCTACCGGCGTCTGAGGAGGTGAGGAAGGCGGCGGAGAAGATAGGCGCCAAATTGGAGGAGTCGGACGGGGGGTATTTAATAAGGTACGTAGATAGGTATCTCGACAAGGCGGAGGTGGTGGGGAGGATGCTCGACGCGCTCCTCTTCACGCTGAGGGGCCTCGCACAGGGCACTGCGACGAGCACCACCGTGCAGGCAGCCGACGACGAGACAGACATCCTCAGGCTGAGCCTCAACAGGCTCTGCACCAAGGCGCCAACCCCCAAATGTGCCTTCTACATCCAGCTGGCGCGCTACTACGAACGCGCCGTCGACCACGTCGGGGAGCTCCACGCCGAGAAGCCGCCGCGGGAGGTGTGGACAGTCCTCAAAGATGCCGCCGAGGAGCTCCATGACATACATCAAAACCTCCAAATCCCCGCAATCGCCCGGTACCTCTCCGCGATGCCCTCGCGGAGATTCGCCGTCATGCAGAGCACACGCGGCGAACTCCAAAGCATACATGCCGTGAGGACTATCGACTACCTAGAAAACGCGGCGGAGGTGTACCTAGACATCGCAGTGTACCAAAATCAAAAAGCCGCGTCGCTGAATTCAATAGAGACGAAAAGACCGTAAGTACGCATTTCTCCTATTTCTTGGTCTGTCGCGGCCGTGGCTCAGCCACCCGAGGGCGCCCGGCTGTAGACAGCTGGCAGAGGTACAACGGCCCGGGACGACGTGGGTGTTAAGCTTGTAAAATCCTTCGAGTCATGGGATGCGGCCCGAATAGTTTTTGGACGTCATCTCCGCGTAGCTCGTATGTGGCTGTGGTGGAGTATATTAATCTGCCCTCGTGAGACACAAGGCCGGTGGTGCCGAAGGTGGGAGGCGGAAGTCTACGGGGCATCTCTCTCCAGGCCTCTCCGTCCTCGCTTGATATCACAGGTCTGTCCCTCATCAGGTGGCTGTAGAGCCGTCCCTCGTGGAGGACCAGAGCGTGGGCATAGCCCTCCGACCCTTCGGCCAGCTTAAAGCGACTTAAATCCTTCGACACGTATACGCCAGAGGCCGTCGCTATGAATAGCCTGTCTCTAAACACCAGCAGGTTGTGTTGATCCTCGACAAAGTCCGTAGGCTTCAAAGTATCCACGGACTCGCCCACCATCAAGTTGCCCACTTCCACAGTGGCTAGAAGCAGGCCGTGGAAACGTAAAAAATCTGTAATATGGGGAGGCCCCTGGGGGAAGTACCACCCCAGCTCCTCGGCATACCGCCGGAGGTCCAGCTCCCGCCCGCTTTCCACGTCGAGCACCACCGGCCCCTCCAGAGAGGCGTAGGTTCGCTCTTCTCTGTACAGCCTCCAACACGCCCTCTTATCGATCTTTTGCAGAGTTGGGAGCTTGTAGAGGCCGCTGTCGGCGCATACCAAATCCCCCAGTAGGTCTTGTACGGCGAGCCCTCTACAGCAGAAGAGCTTGCCGTCCTCCCCGTAGACGCCGCTTTCCGTGGCTATAAGTATCATAGATCGTCCACGGAGGCTCTCCTCTTGATGAAGATCCCCCTCTCGATTTCGCGGAACGCCTCGACGATCTCCTCCCAAGTGTTCATAACTATGGGCCCCCGCCACGCCACAGGCTCGCGGAGAGGGACACCGGAGAGCACCAACGCCCTTGCCGGCCCGTCTATCCTCAAGATCCCGCCCTCGGTGCTCAACACGGCGAGGCTTCTGTCCTCCACCCTTCTTTTCTGCACCCTGGCGGGCCCCCCGAAGTTGTACACCAAAGTCCGCCAGCCCTCCCTAACTTCCATGACGAAGGAGGTCCCCTCAGGAACCTCCACGTCCATGTACACAACGCCGAGCGCCGTCAAGGGCCCCTCCACAACGCCCGTCCCAGGCTCTTTAACTCTGCCCGAGATAAGCCTCACCCTGGCGCCCGCGTCGGCCACGACAGACGGCACGGACTCCCTCTTCAAGTTCTTGTAGAAGGGATCTGACATCTTCTCCCGCCGGGGCAGGTTAACCCACAGCTGGAAGCCCGACACCTCGGGATCCCGGCCGAAGGGCCGCGGCATCTCTGAGTGGAATACGCCAGAGCCGGCGTTCATCCACTGCAGATCTCCCGGCCGCAACACGCCTTTATTGCCCTCGGAGTCCTCGTGCTCCACCTCGCCCTTGAGGAGATACGTCACCGTCTGGATCCCCCTATGGGGATGCCAAGGGAATCCGGCCAAGTACTCATGAGGATACCTAGAGCCGAAGTGATCCAGCAGAAGAAAGGGATCTGTGACCTCGGCAAGGGTGGGGTCCCCAAAGACTCTATAAAGCTTGACCCCAGCCCCGTCCCGGGTCCAGACGCCCTTCAGATAAAACTCTACGTCCATGTATTTATGTTGATTGGTACATAAAAACCTATTGAAATACATAAGTCGCCCTACCCCTGACCATACCCCCAAGCCCGGCTACCCGCTGTACCTCAGCGCCTGCCCCGGGCCGGCGGCTATCTTAGGATCAGCACAAAAGAGAATACGCATATGCGTATCGCGATGTTAGAGAGTTAAGCCGGCGTAACTGGCCGGCCCGCTGGGGTTGTGAACCCGGGGCCGCTGGCTGAGTGCTCAGCCTCCAGAGACCGCCGCAAGTTTGTGGTACCAAGCCTCGGCCTGGGGGCGAGCCTCGGCGTTACGTACCCTGTACCACCTCTCTAGCGGCAACTTGACGGCTTGAGACGCCCTCATGACCGCGGCGACGGGACACACCATTACGCAGGCAAAGTCGTCCTGGCAGAGGTCCCATATAAGGATGGGCTTGCCATCTTCATCAGGCTCCAAGGCGCCGTGGGGGCAGTATGCAATACATGCACCACATGCCATACAACTATCCCTAAAAATGACAACTTTCTCCATACATTGTATATTTGTAGAGAATTTTTGAATATTATTAACAATTTACTAAGGAATAAGACATTTAAATAGAGGGGACTTAGAGAGGCTCTGGGAAAGGACAGAGACATCCTACTGCCGATGTCCCCTTTCAGCTCCCGCCGTGCGCGGGGGGCTCGGGTTTCCGGGTAGGCTCCCGGGGCCGCGGCGGGTTGACGTCGCCGCCCTCTTTAGCTGGCGGCGCGGCGTTGAGAAGCGCTAAAGGCGGCGTGCGCCGGGCTGGCCCCGGCGGGGCGGCCGCACTTCATGCCTCCGCTTTGGAGGGGGCTTAAGTAGATTCATCTCGCCGTCGGTAACGCTACGGTTTCGGTCCCAGCGGAAAAAGAGGGGTTATTAATTCGTGGAACCGCCTCTACGCCGAGTCTCGCGAGGATGTATATACCCAGCAACTTAGCCGTTGCCACAAGCCAGACGGCCCACGGCGCCTCGTTTAAAAACGGCAACACCACCTCCCGCGCGCCGAGCCTCAGCCCCACGTAGCTCGCGGCGGCGTCCGCCACAACCAGCGCCCCCCAAACCGCCGTCTTTCGGTGTCATATAAACAACTTTCGAAAAATGATTAACCGGGGAAAAAGAGCTGCCTCCTCCCCCTGAGGACAGCCGCCGCAGTAACTGCAACCGTGAGCACCGCTACAGTTGAAAGGGGGCGCTTAGGTAAGTCGCCCTATCAATACCGCGTTTAGCCCCTCGTCTTTTGCCGCTTGAACAAGCTCCTTGTCAGCTGTGTAGAAGGAGGTGCACCGCACGTATCTGCAGGAGGCGATCTGCAACGCATCTACTATGTAGATGTGGTGGCTAAGCGTTACAGAAATAGCGTCTTTTAAGACTCTGCCGACTAGCGGCACCGCCACGAAGTTGCCTAAACGCGTCAGCGTTTTGACCTCCCGTAGCATTAGCGAGACTGCGGCTTTTACGTCGCCGAGTAATTCGCCCCTCCGGGCTTTTTTGTCAAGCGCCGAGACCGCCTCGCCGAGGTTAAAGACAGAAACAGCCAACACGGCAGAGCCACGGTATGCAGAGTCGAAAAGCTTGTCTATGGCCTCAGTTCCCTCCTCCTCTACGTAGCGTTTAATAAAGGCGCTTGTGTCGAGATAAATCACAGGCGGTCGGCCCTGGCTCTCCTCAGCTCAGCCACTAGCTCAGAGGTAGGCCTGCCTACAGCCTTAGGTCGCCGTGACACAACCTCGCCAGGCGTCAACAAAGGCTCGTCGCAGTAGAGCCTGAGCTCGCGGCAGAGAGATGTGGCGAGCTCCTCGCCGTCGAGGGAGCCGAGGAAATCCCCCACCAACATACTCAGGGAGCCAAACGGCCGAGCCCGCATCTTAGCCCGCTTAGCCAAGTCGCCGTTAACGGATAGGGTGAGCTTCTTCACGGAAATACTTCAATACGTAGTTTAAATACTTTAAGCCATTACCGTCTTCGGCAACTGCCCTATCATTTCCTCGATATAAGCCCCCCGCATGAGCCCAGCCGTATTCGGAGTTGTGTAACATAGGGTAAAACCAACAGACCTATCAGGACGTGGCACGCCTCCGGTCTCCCTCCACCTCTGGATGTTGGTAGAGCAACGACCTCCGCGGCGTCTAATGGAAAGCGGTTCTACCGCTGGAGCCAGCCGCGGAGAGGGAGAGCTACCCGAAGCGGGGAGCTCGCAGGACCTAGAGCCCCAGCTGGACCAAGACGTCGTTATGAATCGAGGTGATACCTCATTCCTCCTCCTTACACGCATCCAGGAGAGGCTACCCGCCGTCTTGCTCATCCCCTCCAATGCCCCCTTTCTACTCTCCCGCCGCGCGCGGGGGGCTCGGGTTTCCGGGTAGGCTCCCGGGGCCGCGGCGGGTTGACGTCGCCGCCCTCTTTAGCTGGCGGCGCGGCGTTGAGAAGCGCTAAAGGCGGCGTGCGCCGGGCTGGCCCCGGCGGGGCGGCCGCACTTCATGCCTCCGCTTTGGAGGGGGCTTAAGTAGATTCAGCTGGGGCGAGGACGGCGCTCAGGGCGGAAAAAGAGGGGTTATTAATTCGTGGAACCGCTTGACAGCCCACGCGATGGGTACCTCGTCGCGATGAGCTTCGAAGCCGCATTGGCACTTTACGCGTCTGTCCGGCATCTCTTCCATCTTGGCGCCGCAGACCGGGCATATTGTGGAGTACAGCCTCTCCTCTCTGTAGAGGATGCTGTGCCGCTCCGCCAGCTCGCGTATGCGGTGTCTTAGGCGGCCGAAGTTGAGGAGGGCCTTCTTCTCCGCGCTGTATTTGCCTTCTTTCAGCTTGCGTATTGAGTTGTCGTTGGGGACGTCGGCGATTATCGCGGCCTCGAATCTGGCGGCGAATTCCACGACCTTCTTCGCCGTCTTGTCCTCCCACTGGCGCAGTAGGCGCCATAGGCGGCTTTTCGTAGATGCGGCCCGGCTGCAGACCGCGCCGTCTTCTCTCTCGGCGCAGAGAGAGTCAAGCCGCGCGATCTGCCGCTGGAGGTGCTCTATCTTGGCTATGTGCGGCCTCAAGACGCCTTTGCGCAGAACGCGTCTCTCCTCCACAGTCGCCACGACGACGCCGTTGTGGAGAGCGTTGAGATCGACTACGAGAAGGCGTCTCGGCTGAATCGGCTCAGCTTTACGTCTGAAGGCGAGGGCTACGTACAGCGCGGCTCCGCGTCTGCCCTCCCTGACCCACGCCGCGGCGTAGACCAGCTCTGCACCCTCCTTGACGCATCCCCTGATCCGCATAACCGCGTATTCGGAAAGCGGAAGCGCGATGACGTCGCCCCACCCCCTACCGCGGCCACGCGCCTACGGCCGAACGCGGCGCTGGCGGGAATTCATGTCCAAAAAACTTAAAAAACCTCTGTCATGCGGCTTGGGCTTGCGCTCCTGCGTGTGCTCATATTAGCGGCTCTGGCAAGCGCCAGAGCTTGTTGGCTTGAGGCTTGGCAGAGGACCAGCCTCATGTGCCCAATTCCATGCTTGCCGTCTTCTCGCTTTTCGGCGCTCCCAAGACTCTGCAGGCTAGGTACGAGCTTTTCCACACGGCATATGTCGACGGGAGAGAGATAGCTACCGTGGATTCCCCGCTTATACCAAGCCAAAACGTCACAGAGCTACTTCAGATAGCTATGGCGGTAAAAGCCGCATATGAGAGCGGGCGGCTGACTTACGTCGCCAACGAAACCGGCCTCTACGCCCACTACAACGGCACCCTGGCGATGACGATTGAAGTGGCTGAGGGCGGGGAGTGGGACTTGAAATTCGTGGACCTCCCGACAGCTGGACGGCAACACCTGGCTCAACTACACTATGGTTGAGATTAAGATGAATGAGACAGTTTCGATATCTGATTTACGCAAGATATATAAGCGAGAGCCACAGGCTGTATGTGCTTACCCTCGCCCAGATGGGCGACGGCGGCTACTCGCAGGCTTTCACGTGGGCTAACTACTGGTTTAAGAACAAGACCGTCTATTTCGGCGACTGGGCAGTGGTTAACAACACGACGCTCTCCAGCTACTTCGCCGCGCTGTCAAGGGCTGTAGATGAACTAGCCAAAAAATGGCACTCAGACAAGCGGTACAAGCCGCAGGCATACCCACAGATATCACAAGCGCTTATGGAGATGTCGAGAGCAACCGCCGGCACGGACATAGACAAACCCCTCGGCAGAGGATACGCGCTAGTAACCGATGTCCCGGTGTGGGCTCCACTTGCAATAGGCGCTGTGATTGGCACAATAGTGGGTATTTACAAGGCGGTGGATGTACACCGGAGAACTCACAATTGGGGGCGTGCTGTGGCATGTGATCTGTGGTATAGTTGGCAAACATTTACGGCGAGCTTCTCGGCGTATATGAGCCCCCTAGCAGGCTTATTATGGCAAGCCTACCGTGCCACACTACTCGTAGAAGTCGGCTTCAAGTTGCTGGGATGCTAAGCGGCTGTCTCAAAATTAAACTCCTTTTTCTAGGCGCCCCTCTTCCACTCTACCTCTTTTTATATTTCCTCGATTTCATTTTCGGCACATTTAGTATACAAGTAGCGCTATGGCAACTTCTTATGGTATATATGGACCTTTTTGCCATATTAGCAGTAGCAAGGCTCCTAAAGGCCGACTGCATCCCTCAGCTCCCTGCCTTGGCCCCATTTGTGATCACATCTGTACGCATGTCGAGAGACGTCTTCGACTTGGTGCCCGTGCTGTTGGGGTTCGCGTTTGGTCTGCTCTTCCTATATGCAATCATGCTTAGCCACCGGGCAGGGAATACGCCTAGTGACAGATATAAACTCGCTGATAAGCGTAGCGCTGTGATTAGTGTAGGACTGGGGGGATGTTATCGAATATGCTGAGGTCCTACCTCACTCGCCTAGTTCCGTGGACTCTGCTCGTCGACATGCTGTACCTCAGGCTGGCGGCTCCTCCAGTTTTACTCCTCCTGCTGACGAACTTAACGGCGTTGAGCGGTTTCCTTTTCGCAGTTCTCTTGCTGAGAAGGGAGCTCGGCGGACAACTCCTCGAGAGAGCTGTAAACGCCGCAGTGGCGGCATACTTCACAAACCTAGGCACGCTTTACGTGATCCTCAACGGCCTAGTCCACGCCCTGTTGCACAACGACGTCATATTCGCGTTATTCGCGTCGCTGGCCACGGCACTGCTGGGCTTTGTAATGCCCTATGACCTTGCGAAGTTGCTCGCAAGGGGTGGCGGATGAACGTCACGGCAAAAGGCTGAGGTACATAAGATCTGGCCGCGCTGAACATACACATCTGCAACAAAACCAGCCGCAACGCAGATATAGCAAGCCGCTCGGGAGGAGATACGCGCTGGCGGCAGACCTGCCTATAAGGTGGCATTGGGCAGAGGTCTTGTGTCTGGCATAATAGCTGGCGTCTGGACTTGGAGAACCTATCAGAAGAGGGAAAATAGGCCGCGCAATTGCGGCTTGTCGGCGGGCGTTGAGGCGTTCATAGCTGGTGCCGTGGGAAGCTTATGCGGCCTCATCAGGCCGCGGCTTCACGGGCAATCTCTCATTTAACGCGCTGTTAGTTATATGTCAATAGGTATTAGTCTTCTTTCTAGTGCTCACCTTGGTATTTTGTCCTTCTTTTTATATCTGCTCTCTTTACGTATCTAGACGGCGCGTCGCCTCTGCTACCGCTACTCTCAACTGCCGTGCTCGTCTCCGTATACACCGCCGTGGCGCATCTGTCGCTGAGAGACCCGCCACGTCTAGGGCTTCGTCACATCTTTCTTCATCCCTGTGTTTATGACGTTTATAAGGGGGCTTGAAGATCACGGAAGATTCAGTACTGCTGGCACTACTTTTAGCACTGCTCGCACTTGCATACCTACAGAGGAGGGCCCGCGAACATCTGTAGAGGCCGGCTTTAGCCCTCTTACAGCGAAGGTTTGCGTGAATCATAATAGATCAATACGCAGCTCTGAAGTCTTCTGCACACAAACGATAGGTAGTAGTTTTTTGACTAAGAACAAGAGTAATGCGTAGGGTAGTGGTGTTATTAGTACTTGCCTTGAACCGTTATAACCTAGATCGCAAGAGTCCCGTAGACGCAATAACTTGCGCCAGTAGCTTGCCTTGCACTTTTCTACGTGATCCTCTCTGGTCTCGCAGAAGCTCCAAAGAGGTGGCCCTTTCTTTTCATGTTGAGGCGGGTAGTCCTTTAACCGCCGTGGGATTCACATTTCAAGCTTTAACATCATCTAAAACCTCTTCGACAGTTTTAAAATACGTCTCTCTCACAGCCTCAGCCTTGTCCCAACAATCATTCAGACACAAATTTATGCGCCCATCGTCGCCATGAACGCCGTACACCACATATGCAACACCGCCGCACAACAGGTAAGAGCTGAAGACGCGTTTGATATAATCAGATATATTTCTGGTCTTCTCTATAATTTTATTAGATTTGGCCTCCTCAGGTGAAGCTAGGTTTCTTATTAGTCTTCTCCCTGGAATGTCCTACCGAATCTAAAACACTACGAATATCCACCTCCCTTCAGAATCAACAAGCGACACGCTTTATTTCTCTCCTCCCAAATCTGCGGTATTTTGGAAAAAGCGTTAGAAAAAGAGGCTAATTGAGGCGGATATGTAGATATTCGGCGATTGTTAGTTTCTACCATATTCTCTTGTACATTATTGGTTGAGTTTTCTCTTTTCTTGTACCAAAAGCTAAATATACGGTGGAGATATCCCCTGTCATGAAGCCAGGTCTGTCCGTTGTGCTGGGCCTTGTGGTTGGTATAGTGGTGGGGGCGTTGCTGGGCGGCATAGCCCTAGGCACCCCGGGGACGGTCATTACTGAAACCGTCAGACTCGTCGAAACAGCCACCGTGACGGTCCCGTCTGGCGCCGAGTTGTCGCCTCTTGAGGAGGCTTTGAGAAATGGGACGTATTGGAATAGATGTATCTTCTGCGGCATGTTAATTAACGAGACTAGGTACTCGGCGCTGGTGGTGTTGAAATCGGGATACGCCGTGAGGACCGACGACATTGGGTGTATCTTTAGATTGACCCTCCTCCCGCCTGAGAGATGGATGGAGATGCGGAAGTATTCTGCAGATGAGGTAAAGCGGCTTGTGCAGGTGGAGAAGATATTTGTCCCAGACCACAACACCGGCGAATACGTCGAGGCTGAGAAGGCGTTCTACGTCATTAGACAAGACAGAAAAACGCCCATGGGGGACTGCGTCTTTGCCTTTAAAGAGCGCGAAAAAGCCGCAGAAGTAAACGCCACCGTATATACCTACGACCAGATGCTTCAACTGTATAAAAAAGTCATGGAAGAACGCGGCATGCCGAGACCCAACTGGTGCAAGGGGGTACCTGGAGACATGCATAAACACGAGCACCACGGCCACGGCGGTCACGGCCACTGAGCTAAACTTTTACTATTTTTTATCATGATTACTATATTTGAATTTTTATTAAAGGATTACAAAATACCTGTCCTGAACAGGCACCGGATGATGCATCTCAACCATCTCTTTTGTTGTATATTCAAATTCCAACTCCTCCGTCGAAAAACCGGCTTCAGAAGGTCGCCGGAAGCAGCGAGACGGCTGGTGGGAGAAGAGCCCCTTTGTCCTTTACCGTTTGGAGGAGACGTGGAAAAAACCTACAACTCTATAACCTTTAGGCCTTATATGGCCCTCTTCTCGGCTAGCTCTACCCTTCTGACTCTCGCCTCTGTGCCGACTCTGAGAGCCTCGGCGGCGCATTCCAATATGTTCTCCATAGCCTCCTGCGATCTGGCGTATTTAGCCCACA
>Ga0197144_100454_pt1 | contig 17924 bp, 25 predicted proteins | sample GBS85_MetaG_FD_148670 | JGI IMG/M metagenome (GOLD analysis project Ga0197144, IMG submission 148670) | Sediment microbial communities from Great Boiling Springs, Gerlach, Nevada, United States - GBS 85_MetaG | ecosystem: Environmental > Aquatic > Thermal springs > Hot (42-90C) > Sediment...
TGCTCGGTAGCGACGAACTGCCATACAGAAATACAACTGCTATCATGACCGACGGCAGAATTACAGATATTACGAGAAGGGCGACAATAGCCTTCAGCTTCCTCTCTCTATGGGGCATAATGCTTAAAAATCCCGAAAAAAAACTTTATGCCCAAAGAACTTGGAGTCGAAGACTGGGGAGATGTGTTAACTCGGCGTGAGGTGCTACTTAGAACAGTTGTAGCAACAACATTTGCCATAGGTTTACAACCTATACTGGGGCTAGCAAGAGCTCCCGAAAGCGCCTTAAGGCAAACAGCAGGTAAGAGAATTATAACAGAGATCGAAAATGTGGAACTTTGGAAAGACCCAGAGACAACTGTTGTTTATACGAAAGTAAAGGTATATGCCGATAGACAACAATCCTTGACAAGTTACACGCTACGAGATGTGGTTGCAACGGCGATACCGCCTACTATTGTAATAGCTAGGGCAAGCGACAAGACGGAAGTACTAGCACTAGGAGGAGATGACGAAGTTGTGTATATATCAGATACGTCCAATCTAGACGATGAAGTATATATCGACAAGGCTATTGCTGAGGCGCAAAAGAAAAATATGAGAAAAATCGTAAGATATCTAACAATAATTAAGGAAAAATATAGCAAATACAAGAAGTCTAAGAGTTCATGAGTTTCTTGGATAAATTTATAACAAACCGTGACGTAGACTTATTACACATGGAGGTTGCGGCGTCAAAAGGCGATCTACCCTATGGCACATTTGATATATATGAAAATGTCTATGTATATATGGACATCGTCATTGGTACGGAGGTAGCGGCTATAATAGTAGTCGTCGCAGCTATCATAATTATATGGGTATTTTCAATTCAAGGTATAGAATAAAAAGAATAAATATGGTTTTTCCGAAGAGTCTCGCTATACTACTTACTTATCACTGTAATTTTAGTTGTGCTCATTGTAGCGTTGTTGCAGGTCCTCATAGGCGTGAGGTGCTTAGTAGGGAGCTTCTCCACAAGGCGATTATGGAGGCGGCGAAGATACCGTCTATAGCTGTCGTTGTCTTCACCGGCGGCGAATCTACATTATACTTTGATCTGTTAGTGGAGGGTGTTAAGCTTGCCAGCGAGCTTGGCTTTGTTACTAGGCTTGTTACCAACGCGTGGTGGGCCTCCAGCATTGAAAGAACACGTGAATATCTGGTTAAGTTAAAAGAGGCCGGTCTGCAGGAGCTTAATATCAGCTATGACCAGTTTCACGCGCCTTTCCTCGCGAAACACGGCGGATTTCAAAACGTCCTAAACGTAGCATCTGTAGCCCGAGAACTCGGCATACTCACGCTCATAGGCATCGCTAAGCTAAGAACCCCCGAGGAGCCCAACATGGAGGAGGTTAAAAAGAGACTTAAAAAGGCTGGGCTAGACGACGTAATGGTTGTTCAAGATGCACCATCTAGACTCGGTCGTGCTATTACGTTACCCTTAGACGCGTTTCCTGAAGATAACATGCCAAAAGAAGACATGAGGTGTCTAAACGCCATGGATACCATTGCCGTCCTTCCCAGCGGCGACGTCACCTTGTGTTGTGGTCACATAATTGCGTTGCCTGAGGCTTCTTGGTTTGTTACTCTCGGGAATCTTCGTGACTCTTCTCTTGTGGATGTTGTTGCTAAGATGAGGCGCAATGCTCTTGCGATGGCGCTCGATACGCCGGGCCTCTCAAGTTGCTGAAGAAGTTGGGCGAAGAGAATCCCGGGTTTTATTCTCTTTGCGAGGTGTGTCATTATATCGCCACGCGGAAGAGAAAAGAGTTATATAGTCTAACTGCGGAATCTTTATTAGAGCTTGTATTTGGGGAGACGTGACGTGGGATGTTGTTTCAATCTACATCTGGGTCCTCTTAATGTCTTTTGTTTATAACGAGGTCTATCCTTTTGTGTCTAGGCGGACGCTTCTCCGGTTTTTTGCCGTTGTGGGGGTGGTGGCTGGCGTGTTGACGGTGTTGTTATAGGACCTCTGGGCCGTGTTCCCCGAGATGTACGTCTATTTCTAGCCTTATGCCGAATTTGCCGGGTATATATATGCCGGGCTCTATGGTGAAGACCATGCCGGGCTTCAACACGTCTTCTGAGCCGGGGGAGACGTCGGGGGCCTCGTGTATCTCCAGCCCCAGCCCGTGCCCCGTCCGGTGGATGAAGTAGGGGCCGTAGCCTCTGGCCTCCAGCACGGAGCGGGCGGCTCTGTCCACCTCTCCGGCTAACACGCCCGGCTTGGCGCTTTGCAGGGCGGCGCGTTGCGCCTCTTCCACCGCGGCGTGCGCCGCCTTATACTCCTCGGGCGCCTCGCCGTAGAAAAACGATTTCGTCAAATCGCCGAAGTAGCCCTGGTAAGCCGCCGACACGTCTATCACCACCGCGTCTCCGCGTCTAAGCTTCTTCTCCGTGGGCTCCTGGTGCGGGAGGGCGGTGTTGGGGCCGAACTGGACTAGGATAGGCCCCGGCGAGAGCCCGGCCTCGTACAGCGCTAGGTATATCCTCGCCGCCGCCTGTCTCTCCGAGACGCCGGGCGCGAGCTCCAGCTCCTCCATAACCCTCCGAATCGCCGACGCGGCCGTCCTTATCCTCTCCACCTCGCCTCTCCGCTTGACTGCGCGCCACTCGCGGAATATGTGGTCTGCCACTCTATACTCCGCTCTGGGGAACGCCCTCTTGACGACTTCGAAGTGGCGGAGGGCGGTGCCTCCGTCGATGTATATCACAGAGGCGTCGCAGCCGGCGGCGGCTTGTCTAAGCGCCTCGGCGGGGTCCTCCCCGTCTCGGTAGGGGTACACCTCGCCGCTTAGCCTCTCGGCGTCTAGGGCCGGCACCACGACGGCTAGGCGGTCGCCGCATTTCACAGCCGCCTTGAACCTTTCATATGTCTCAAGCCAGACCCCCGTGAGATGCGCGAAGTTCACCGTGGTGGTTGCTATTATCATATCCACTCCAAGCGCACAGGCGCGGCTTTCCCGTCTTTGAGCCTCCACGCGGCGGTTTCCCAGGTGTAGATGTTAGAGATAACCCACACGACCGGCCAGAGCCTCATGTATCTGAGGTCGAGGGGGCTGGGGGCCGGGGGGCCCGGGTGTGTGTGGAATATGGCCACTAGATCCAGCCCAGACGACTCCGCCTCGGCGACGGCCTTATACATCTCTTCAGGGTCCAGCAGGAAGGCGACGGGACTGTTCAGCACGTTGCGAAGCCAGCTCCAGGTTAAAACAGTTTCTCCCCTGCCGAATAGGAAGGCGGGGCACTCGGCGTCTGGGGAACACCTCCGTCTCGCCTCCTCTAGGAGCCTCGCAGGTATTTTCACAGAAGCGGCACGTAGCGCGTGAGCTTGGCCCTTCTGGCGACCTCAAGCGTAAGTTTCTCGATTTGGTCGCCGTCGCCTTTAACCACGGCGATTGTTAAACACCTCCCCTCGACGTGTAGATGTGTGTAGGCCACTATGTGGGCCTTGTTTTCTTCGATGGCGTCGCCCACGTCGGAGAAGGCGTCAGTAATCGCCATCACAACTCCAAGGCACTGATGGCCCGGTTTCTTGTGGTCTTTCTGCATCTCTAGATACTCCTGGAGGGCGGCGGCGACCACCTCGCTCCGGGTGGCGCCGGTCTCCTGCGAAATCTTGTCGATCGCTTCTGCGAGCTCCTGCGGGAGCGAGACGCCGAAGCGCTTCACGTAGATCTGTGAAGAGAGCTTTATATAGCTGTTGTTGACCTCGCCATGGGCTGTATAGGCGTGGTCGACACAACCTTTGCCAGGGTAGACATGGGCGGCGTCGCCGTTGAGGAGCTGAAGAGCTTGATGCCAAACGCCGTGGTCAAGAGGGTCACCGTCCCCGGCATTAAAAACACCGTCTGGGGCGCCCTGAAGTTAATCAAAGAGGGTTGCGACGCCGTGATTGTGCTTGGGTGGGTGGGCCCCACCCCGGTGGATAAGTACAGCTACCTAGCCACGTCGATAGGGCTTATGCAGTTGCAGATAGCCACAGGCGTCCTCGTCCTCGACGTGACAGTCCACGAGGAGGAGAGCGGCGGCGACGAGAGGAAGCTGAAGGAGATCGCTGTTGACAGGACAAGGAAACACGTCTGGAACCTTGTCCAGATGTTGACAGGCGGGCTTGAGCGGTATGCGGGGAAGGGGCTGAGGCAGGGCTACCCCCACGCGGGGGAGATTACATAAAGTTTTGACAAATCCCAGATATATAACATATATAAAATTTCTATGTATAAATAAAGAAGATGCCGTGCTTTCCTAAAACTAATACTATGGTATCTCCATTATTTTATTAATTATCCACCTTTTTCGTTTTTCTAAGCAAATCTATTTAAACCTAAACCAATTTAGTGCCAGGGCGGCTACGGCAACGCCACCCCCCACGCCCCTCGCTGTTGCCGTAGTTCCGCCTTCTCTCTAGAATAGTCTTGACAGCAGTACCGCCAACACCCCGCTTAGGAATATCCCGTCGAATACGCCGGCGCCCCCTATCGAGACGAAAGGCGGCTTGTACTTCAACACCTTTTTCATGTTGAGTACGTCAGCTCCTATTATCGTGCCGTAGACCGCAGTGACATATGTCGCCACGGGGCCTCCTCCCGCTATGAGAGCCGACAAGGCGGCTATTATGGGCGGCGCCAGAGCCGGCGTAACCACGCCGACGTTAGGCACCACCCGGCTCACGGCGTAGATGAGGATAGACGCCACGGCCACCGCGGCCAGCAGGGCGGGGGTTAGGACATGCGCCGCGAGGTACGTGGCTACTGTCATCGGTATGGCGGCTCCCCCCACGTTTACCGCTACGTAGGACCTCTCCTCTTGGAAGGCAATGCGCGGCATGGGGATGGGCATGCCGAACACCACCACGTAGTCCACCACGGGCACATACCGCCTCCGAGACAGCGTGTACACCACGACGTTTATGGGGCTGGTCGCGAGGCTGAGGAAGGTGACCGAACTCCCGAGGAGCAGGGCGGCTATGGGGTGCATGCCCACTGACCTCAACACGTCTACGAAGGAAAACATGAAGAAGGGGAGTAGCAAAACCGCCAGCCCCGCGTACAGTATCCCCAGGACGCCGTAGAAGGGCAATGCTATAATTATTTTCATTGACGGGCGGCTTTTGAATAGGCGGCTTCTGCGATGTCAGCTGCGAAGCCCACTATGGAGGCGGCTTCGTGCATAACCGCGGCGGCCTGGGGGCATATCTGTTGCAGGGTTTCTCTAGCCAGGTCTGCGCGTTGCACCAACACGGCCAGTGCTTTGTTCGCGTCGTTGCTGTAGAAGGCGTTGAAGGCGTCTTGCATGAAGCGGTACACCTTCTTGAAGACCTCCACCGCCTCCGCGGCGCATCTTATCTCGTTTTGTAGGTAGTAGTTCGTGGCGCGGTCTATTGCGTCTCCTATGTGCTCGAGGTTCTTTATCGTTATGATGTAGTCTACGTAGTGTTCAGGCCTCTGTGCGATGTTTCGCTTCACTGTCCTCAGGGAGAAGAAGTAGAGCCTGTCAAGCTGGTCGTCCAGCCTCAGGATCTCCTCGGCCAAGTTGCGTCTCTCCTGTGTAAGCATTTGGATAAACAGGGAAAACATGGCGTCTACCGTGGTGTACATGCTCCGCACGGCCTCGTCGATGTTTATGTCCTCCCTCGTCACTATCCGAAGTTTCAGAACCCCGCCGACCTCCATCAAGACAACGCCGGGCAGTTTACCCTCTATCTTAGTCACCACGGCGGAGATGTTTTTAGTCTCGACCTCCAGCTCGTCGGCCCCCTCTATGTAATAGGCGATGATGTCGCGGATGAGCTTCTCCACGTTATCCCCCTTGATCTTTACTCGCCTGACGCCGACAGTCTCTGCGCCTGGGAGTAGGGTGATTTTATCCCTGTCTACAACGATGCGGATGGGCGAGCCTACTCCCAGGCCGTGTAGTTCTACCCACTCCTTGGGCAGAGTGATTCCAAAAGACCTCTCGCCTACTCTGATTATTTTCCTCATCTCCATAGTGCACTCCAATTAACTGGATTAAAATGTGTTGTAAAGGCTCAGCCTGGGACGGCGTTCTCACACGTCGACATCGGATGTGGTCATCACACGTCTTGTCTAAGTAGTGCCTTTAAATACTTGGCGAGGGGGTGGAGCGTCTCAGCTCTTATGACTGCCTTGGCGGCTCTGGCCACCTCCTCGGTGACTGGGTTGAAGGCGATGGGGTAGCCCGCCTTCTTTAGCATTGGGAGATCCGCCTCGCCGTCTCCCACGGCCACGGCCTCGCCCCACTCGAGGCCGAGTAGGCCGAGTATCTGCTCCGCTATCTCGGCCTTGTTTCTGTCGCTTACGGAGACCGCCACTGTATAGACCGCGCCCTCTCGGTAGATCAAGTCGTTCACGACGTAGAAGTGGAAGCAGTGGGAGATCTGGCGGGTGTAGCCCAGGCCTGCGGAGAGGGCTATGGCGTATACGCCTGCCTCTTGTAAAACGCGGCACAGAGCCTCTAGCCCCCTCCTGGTCTGGAAGCGGGCCTCCGCAACGCTGTGGGGAGCGCCGTGCCAGAGCAACGTGTCGTAGAGCGCCCATTCGTAGTAGTCTATGGCGCCCAGCTTGTAGAGCTCTCTGTTGAGGCGGCCGTCGGTTCCGAGCACTGCGTGGAGCCTCTGCCAAGCAGACCGGAAGGGCGTGATCACCCCGTCTACGTCGAAAATAACCGCGCGGTATCTCATTCCCTATATACGCGGATGGCGCGCGATGGACAGTGCCTCTCAGCCTCCTTGACCTGTTCGTAGAGGTCGTCGGGCACCACGCCCTCCTCCACGCCGTTTGCGGCGTATTCGGCGGAAACAACGGGCTTGCCGCCGTCGCCGGGGATGAAGACCGTGGGGGCGTAGAACAGGCAGAAATGGGCCACGACGCATTTCGACCTGTCTATCCTCACTCTGACAGGCATTACGTACCTCCCGAAGTCAGTATTTATGTATTCCCAAGCTTTGCAGAACCGCGGAGTACACATCTGAGACGGGGCGCGGCCTCGCCACTCTACAAGGCTCCCCGCCGCAGAGGGCCCCCTCATAGGCCAGGAGGGCCTTCTTGACCTCCACGCCGCCGGTGTATCCCCCCAGGGAGAGGTCGCTCCTCACCACCCTATGACAGGGGAGCACCACAGGCAATGGGTTAGACGCCATGAGCCGCCCCACGTGGCGGGGGCTCGTCCCCACGACCTCGGCGTAGAGCTTATACGTGGTGACGGAGCCCCGCGGCACTGACAGCAGGTAAAGAAGCCTCCTATCGACGTTATCCAGCTCTATAGAGAACACAAAGGTCTCGAGGTCCGCCCACCTGCTACAGGCGGCTGGGGCGATATGCGTCCTGGCGCCGTCCCACCCAACCACGACGGGGCCGTAGCGCGTGCAGAGCACGATGGAGAAAGAGTTTAATATTTAAGCGCATGTCTCGCCATGGCTAAGGTCAAGCTCGCCGGCGTGCTTGTTGCATTGGCGGGAGGCAGGGCGGAGCTGGAGGTGGAAGGCGGCACCGTGAAGGAGGTGCTGAGGAGCCTGGCCCCCGTGTCGCAGAGGCTCTACGAGAGAGTTATGGGCCCTGACGGCAGGCCCCGCGCCGATATATACATAGCCGTAAACGACGTCGACGTGAGACTCCTCTCCGGGCTTCTGACGCCGGTGAAAAACGAAGACGTCGTCCTAGTGCTCGCCTACATACACCCAGGCTAGATAACCGCCAGCTACCTGAAATATAGCAACGCCCCCGGATGCGCCGTCGTCGAAATCTTAGACTCAAGCACCGCCGTCGTGGCCCTCCGCCGGGCTAGTCGTCTCGTCGAAGATGCACCTCGGCGGGCGCTGGTCCATCTGTCTTTGACACCAGTGGACGGCGCGGCCGTGGGTCTGATAGAGGAGCCAATAGACGGCGATGTATATGGGGAGCTCCACGGGAGACGGGAGGGGGACGGAGAACTGGAACCCCACGGCTAAGAGCGGGAGGCTCACTAGCCACGGCGCCACCTGAGCCATCACCCAATACACGACAAGAGACAGAAGCCTACACCACCGCTCCCCGACCCCCAGCGCCATTAGATACGCAACCGCCATGGAGAGGACAAGGTTCCACGCCGCCGCCTCCCAGCCAAAAAAAGGCAAGACAAAACCAACCGGCAGAGCCGCCAAAAACCTCAAGTCAAAACTAGCGAAATACGCCACAGAATATATCAACGGCACCGCCGTGCTAAAACGCCAATCCCACGCCGTAACGTAATACATGACAAAAACTAACAAAGACAAAACACCAGTTGAGAAAAAAGGCAGATACCTACACATCATCTAAACGCCTGGTAATTACACCAAGCTGCTACTAGCCGGTCCGGCACCTCGTTAAAACCGCAGAAGAAGTTCCTATAGTAGTACACATCAACCCCAGCTGGCCAGACATCCAGCGGCGAGCGCGCCCCGACACTATAGATGTATGACGCAAGCTCCTCTCGTATAGTAACCCCCGTGATATAAAGTATATTTCCACTTACTCTAGGCACTATGGCTACCTGGTGCGACATCGTAGCTTCGCTAAAGCCTATATTAATAGTGACCGCTACGGATCTATCCGTGATGGTCCGAGTACTAAATGTCGACACGCTCGCGCGGGCAAGATGTTGCCCCACCAGGCTTACGAAGGAGATGGCGTACGCGGCAGCTCCGACACGAGGATCCTTGACCACGAAACTAACGGTGGACAACCCTTGCGAAAGTATTCCCAAGTAATCTGCAAGAGCAGAGACTGCCTCCCATACTGCTCTTACCGATGGATTAGACACCAAAGTTTTGCCGTCTGACGGGACAGCCGGCACGGAAGTTATCGGCGCGTCTGCAGATACAACGACTTCAACGTTTCTGGGAAGACTGAACACCGTTTCTCTCGTCCCGTGCACTATTTTAATCGGTGAAACGGCGATAGATATATAAGGCGCACGGCGGGAGCCTTCTGAGTACTGCGTAACGATGTCTAGTCTGGCGGCCGTTCCGCTCGTGCCCCAGGCGTTCCAATACTGAAGCACCACGTGGGCAAAGTTGTGGTCAACCAACATAAATACGCTGGAGTCCGGCGGCGCCACATCCGGCCTCCTCTGTCCTTCGTACTTGTGGGCGTTTACGAAGACGTCTGCGTAGATCACGTTGCTGGGCGTGGGGAGTGGGCCTAAGATTATGGGTAGGCCCATCGGCGCTCTTAGCCCAAATTGAGTCGCTATAGAGTCCGGCGTGTTTATCCAACTCCAGACGTTGGCTCTATATCTACAACAGTAGAGGCTGGTGTATACGGGCTCCGTGCCGCAGGTGTAACTTGCAACTGAGGTGCTACCTATCCAGTACGGGCCGTAGTAGAGGTTTACTTGGAAGTAGCTTGGCGGAGGCGTCGTGGAGCTTTCGGTGCAGAGCCGGATTGTGAAATCTGCCGTAAGCCTCCCCGTGCCTGCCCAGTGGCCCGGCGGTAATTCTACAGGTGGGAAGATGGCGTGAGTCGTGTTTGAGAGTGTGTTGTGGCTCTGCGTGAAGGCGTTTTTGACAATGACTCTGGCGCCGGGCTGGATGGGGTAGCGGACGTAATCTGCGTGGTATCTGCTGGTACGTACTCTAAACAGCAAGTAGCCGTCTCTGATGCCTTGAGGGCCGCATATCCACACCTCTACAAACACGGGCCTGTTCTGGGCCGTGGACGGCACGTCTATATGTCTTGCTAAATATGTAACGCTACGTTTGTCTACAGTCACAACTTGCCCATAGTAGTCGTATATTATCGCATCTGTTCCAGTTTCGCTGTTGTATAGATCTACGTAGACGTGGTAAGTGCCTCTTGTGGTGGCGTTGGTGAGCACCACCTCTATCCAAAGCGTGCCGTTTGGAAGCGCGATTCTACTCCGCGTATAGCCACAACCGCCGGGGTGCCTTGTGAAGTTGAAAACCACGCTTTTGATATATCCCACGACCTCGCCCGTCGCCGCCGCTGTCGCCGTCGCGACCTCAGGCACCTCTCTTCTCGGCGTCACGTCTCTCGTCGTCTCGCGCCGCGCTCTCTCCGCGTCGCCGGGCCATTTTACTATCGGCGGAACTTCCGCAGCTCTATCCTCCACCAAGATGTAGCCTCTCCCCCGCGACGTCGAAACGGCATGGAGAAGGCCCCGCCTCTTCGCGTAGTTTTCAGCCTCGCGGACAACTCTGTCTACGGGCTGTCTAGACAGGGGGAGGTCGAGACATACACGTTGAGGTCTCGGGGGCGCTATCAGCGTCTGCACCGGCTCTGTGAAGTTTAGGAACCGCCCCTCCACCACTACGCCTTCTACGTATAACGCCGCCGGCCGGAACCCCTCCCCGTCGACATATACAGAGACAGCCTTATTTGTGTCAGCAAGCTGAAGCTCCGTGGCGTTGAGACACACGTAAACGCTCGGAATAGCTTTACGCGGCGGCATGGACGAGGCCGAATCACCCACTTGTCCAGCCGCCAACGCTAACACAACCACAGCCATCAACAGAAGCCAGACCCGCAACATAACCAAAAAAACCGACTTTATAAATTTTGCTTTCCCCATGCCGAGGCCACGCGCCGTCAACCCCAGTCGTGGCAGTCTACACCGTCGGCAGGCCGTAGGCGAGTACACGGCATCCGCTGAGGCGGCTGATATGCGAAGAGAAGAAATCAGCGCGTAGCCGCAACGCCCCTGACCGCTGGCAATAGAGACGCGCCCCTCGTAACGCCCCAGCGCTGAGTCTAGCTGTGACGCGCGGCGTGGATCTCCGCCATTCGCCGAGAGGATGTAGAGACCCTCCGCCGGAGGTTGCATAAACGAGCTAAAAGGCGGGCCTGGGTGAAATCCATTGAAAAAACGGTTATGTTTACCTTGCACCCCTGCTAGGGCTTCTTCCTCCTGTTGTCGACTACTACGACTGGCGGCTTCTTGGCTTCTGCCTGTGGGGCAGCCGCCGCGGCTTGCGGGTCCGCGATCACCACCTCCTGTCTGTAGTAGACCACCCCCCTCGGCAGCTCCTCTCTTGCGAATATCGCCCTTAGCAATAGGGTTGAGCCGAAGAAGAGGAAGGTGGCCATGCCTGTGAGGACGGCGCTCCACACAGTGGCGTACTCCAGATACGCCTCAAGCGGCGAGAAGGGCAGTATGAGCCTCTGCCCCATCACCTCCCTAATCGCCCATAGCCCATTCACCACGAACCAGACCAGTATGCCCGCGAGGCCCCACCTGATGAAGAAGTCGCCGAGCCAGCCGGCGAAGGGACGTCTCGGTGGCACTGAGGCTATGAAGGCTATTGCGAAGGCAATGATCATGAACCAAAGCCACCCGCCCACTACGGGGTGGCTCATGTACTGCGATATGGGCTCTACTATTTGTCTCAAGTCCATCTTCTCCCTCTGCCGGGGGCAATATAAGAGTAATGTTCTATTTTACACGTTTACGGTTTTTAAACCGCCGAAGACGACACATGATACTGGCAAACGACGAGTTGAAGAAGCTGATTTCGCTGGGCCGGCTCAAGGTGGATCCGCTGTATCCCGACACGGTGCGGGAGAACGGCCTCGACCTCCGCGTCGGCGGGGAATACGCCATATACGCCTACGAGGGGGCTGTGGTCAAGCCCTGCGAGCTTGAAGACGCCAAGCCGCTGTTCCGCGTCGTGAAGGCGGACGAGGTCGTCATCCCACCGAGGAACTTCGTGCTACTTACCACAGAGGAGTACGTCAAGATGCCAGACGACGTTGTAGGGCTTGCAAACCTCCGCTCCACCTTGGCTAGATTCGGTCTAGTTATTTCGCCCACAGTGATCGATGTGGGCTTTGAGGGCAACATCACCATCGAGGTAGTCAACGAATCGCCGAACACCATCGTGCTGAAGAGGGGGGTTAGGTTTCTGCATTTAGTACTTGTGAAGGCGGAGGGGAGAGCCGTCTACGCCGGCAGTTACCAGGGGCAGAGAGGCGTCACGCCGCCTAAGGGGCTTAAGGGGGAGTGTTAAAACAGGTCTGGGTCCTCCGGGCATTTGGCTGGCTGTTTCGCCAGATTTAGTATTTCGATCTGTTTGTCCACCACCGCTATTTTGGTTTTGGATTTTCGGTAGGGGCCTGTCGACGATGTAAATATCGTCACGACGGTGCCTCCGTGATGTATCGCACATCCCTCTGGCACATAGGTGTGTCCTCTTATAACAGCCACGGTGCCGTGTTTCTTGTGGAAGAGCTGGGTTATTCTACGGCCGAAGAGCCATGCGCCGGGGCCTCTTGGGCTTGGGGCGTAGTCTTCGCAGATACATGGATCGTTCCACAACGTCTGGAAGGCTATGGGGTCTGTGGGCACTGTCAAGTCGCCTGAGGCCTTCCCTATCTCCTCCAGTGTTGCCGGCGTCATGTCGTCTCTGAGCGGGATTCCGCCGTGAAGCGCTACGAACTTGCCGTTGAGCAAAGCGGCGAGAGGAAGCCTCGCGAACGTCTTCTCGAACTCCCTGTAGACGACGCCGCATCTGCTCCCCAGCTTGTCGCACAACTCGTCTAGGAAGCCTCCGTCGACGTTCATCATGGGGGACTCGTGGTTGCCGCGGAGCGCCACAGCTCTCCCCTCGATAAATAGGCGAAACACCTCAGTTACCACCTCCAGCCCGTTGTCTCCCCTGTCGACGTAGTCGCCGAGGAAGAGGTAGGGCCCCTCCCACTCCCTCAGCAACTGCTGGAGGGTCTTATAATCTCCATGTAGGTCGCCCACCACCACGTAGCGGCCCTCCAGAGCCGCCACAAGGCCCTGCGACTTCTCCCGGACCCTATGCAACAAGTCTATTAGCTCCTCCGCCATAGCCTCTTTGCGTTGGTCTCAGCAATCTCCTTCACGTATTCCTGCGTCGTATCCCAGAGCTCTGCGAGTTTCTCCACCGTTTTCTGTATGGCGGGGGGGCTCAGCCTTATCCCTCTATACTCGTACGGCCCGTCGCTCTCGAGAAGCACGATGCGGCGATCCGCCGCCTTGGCCACATCCTGGTGCTTCTTCTGTATCGTCACGGCCGGGTTGATCGATATGTAGTAGCCCAGGTCTCTGATGGTCTCCAGCAGGTCGAGGGGCCCCGTGTACCAGTGTATCAAGGCCCTGTCTACGTCGGCTCTTCTTAACTCCTCCACTACGTCTGTCCACGCGTCGGGCGCGTGTACGTTCACCACGAGGTCCAGCTCCCGGGCCAGCTTGAGGAACGCGCGGAAGTACTCCCGTTGCTTGTCGAAGCTTTGCGGCACGAACCTCTTGTCCAGCCCCACCTCGCCTACACACGGCGCCTCCGAGCGCTCGATTAGGCGTGAGACAGCTCCGAGATCTCCGGGCTCCGCCTTCTCCACCTGCCACGGATGTATGCCGAGGCACTTAATCACGCCACCTAGCTCCAGCGTCTTTTTGGAGGACTGGAGGTCGTCTGACACGCAGACCAAAGCCCACTCCTTGACGTAGCCCTCCAGCTCCTCCCGGGGGAACTCGTGGCAGTGGACGTGGTTGTCGAACACGGAGAGTTGCGATTGTTAGTATTTATTTCTACAAGGCTCGACTTGGACATATGTGGTGTAGAGCCTCGGCGTACCGCCGTAGGGCCCTGGCTCGCCCCTTGCCACGGCGTTTATCGGGACCCTCTTGAGATCTTTGCCTATGCCCACGTAGACAACCACGCCGCGGGGCACCTCCGGATCCGCCACGGCCTTTACCTGAACCTCTCCGTGTTCGTTACGTAAGACAATGCAGTCGCCGACGTAGTCCGCCGGGTTTACCCGTACGGCTGGGGGCGGTTCGCCGTAGATGTCGCGGAACTGGCTGTTGGTGTAGAGGGGGCTAGGAGGGAACGTCAATACATATAGACCTCTCTTAGGCGGCGTGTATTGGGGCAACGGGGGCAGGCCGCGTCTGAGGGCTGTCTCGCTGTAGAACTCCACCTTGCCGGTGGCGGTGGGATATCTGTAGTAGTCGGGCGTCTTAAGCTTAACTACGCCGCGCTCTCTGAGCTCTCTAAGCGTGACTCCAGTCCCTCTAATCGCGGCGTCGACGGCATCCCAGGGGTCTTCCTTCATTAGCGGGTGGTCTGAGACGTTGAGCATCTCCGCAAGCTTTATCACCACATCCGTCTCGCGCATCGCCTCGCCGGGCGGCTCAGCTACTGCTGAGTTGTATATCAGATAGTTATGCCAGTAGCTGTAGACCACGTCGTCTTTCTCAAGATAAGTGGGGGCTGGCAACACTATATGTGCAACCTCGGCGGTTTCGTCCATGAAAGGCGTATGGACGGCGAGGGTTATGTCGCCTCTCTCAGTTGCGACGGCTATCCTGTCGCCTTGGGGCAGGGTAAGCACGGGGTTGGCGTTCCACACATACACCACGTGGAACTCCGATATTCTAAGCCCCACGAGGCCCATGGACACTGTCTTGCTGGGCTTCGCCATGTGGAGGCCGCGGAGGTATGCGAAGTCTATGCCCCAGGCGCCGGAGTTGGAGTAGTAGAAGCCGGCTGGGTCTCCCAGCAATGCGTGTAGAAGCGATATGGCACGGGCGGCGTCGCCTCCGTTTTCGGTACGCCCAATTGCAAACCCTATCACTGTGACCGGCCGCCGGAGGTAGAACTCGACCAGCTTGTCAAACACCTCGCGGCTCACCCCAGTTTCGGCCTCTACATATTCCGGCGTAAACCGGTCTACATATTCTGCGAATTTTTCAAAACCATATGTATATTTATTAATAAATTCGGCGTCGTAGGCCCTCCGCCGTATTATCTCCCGCGCCAGCCCCAAGGCTAGGACCACATCTGTGCCCGGTTTCACGAGCACCGGCAAATCCGCCGCCTTCATGGTGTTTGTCCATATCACGTCTATAACCGCTACTGGGTTCCTGCTCCTCTTGGCGAGCGCCCAGCCATGTATAAAAGAGGTGGCTGCGTCGAGCGCCCAAAACGCCACGGGCCTTTTTGACAGCTCCTCCGGCATGGCGCCGTAGGACCTGCCCCAGTGGAGCTTAATCGCCTCGTGTCCCTCCGCGCTACATATGGAATAGTCCGTGGAGGCTGTGCCTAGCAGGTTGAACAACCTCGCTGGGTAGTACCACGTGAGGAGGCCTTGGTTTCCGTCGTAGTCTATGTGGAGGATCCGGGACGACTCCACCTCCCTCATCCGGGTTGCCAACTCGCCGAGGGCCCTCTCCCAAGACGTTTCAACCACCTGCCTCTCGCCTCTCAGCAGAGGCCTTTTAACCCTCCTGGGCGAGCTGAGGCGCTTGACGTCGGCGGCGCCTCTGGCGCAGGTAAAGCCGAGGGTTGGGAAGTCCCCCGTCGGGGCCAGCCTCTCCAGCCTCCCCCCGCTGTAGACCGGCTTGAATATGCAGGTGTCGTAGCAGTCCCTCGTGCAGGCTATAACCACGCCTCTTCCGAGTTGTTTATTAAACGGTTACGCGTCTGTGTAGTCTCTTTAGGAATTGGCGGAGACGCTCCGTCTTGGGGTTGTAGAGAATCTCGGGGGATCCCTCCTCCACTACTTTGCCTCCTTCAAAGAAGAGCACCCTGTCAGCGACGTCTTCGGCGAAGTCCACCTCGTGCGTCACAATCAGCATCGTGGTGCCGTGGCGGGCTATCTCCTCAAGCACCCGCAGAACTTCGTCTACAAGCTCGGGGTCAAGCGCCGAGGTGGGCTCGTCGAGCATTAAGACCCTGGGCCTTATGGCCAGCGCCCTGGCTATGGCGACTCTCTGTTGCTGGCCGCCGGAGAGCTGAAGGGGATATGCGTAGGCCTTTTCCAGCAACCCCACCATTTGCAACGCCTCTTTGGCTCTCTCCACAGCTTCGTCGCGTGGGATGCCGTGCGCCTTGACGAGGGGGAGGACTATGTTGTCTATGACCTTGAGGTGCGGGAACAGGTTGTAGCTTTGGAATACGAAGCCCACTCTCTTCCGCACCTCCCTAACCGTGTCGTGTTTAACCTCGACGCCGTCTACCACTATGCGTCCCCGCCTCGGCTTCACGAGCCAGATCAGCGACCTTAGGAAGGTGGATTTCCCAGAGCCCGAGGGCCCCATTATGACTATCTTCTCCCCCTGGTAGACGTCGAGGCTCACTCCCTTCACCACCTCTAGGTTTCCGTATGCCACCTCCAAGTCGCGTACAGACACTACGGCTGACATGGCCTATATTATTCCCCTTCTTAAATATCCAGGTATGGCGTATTTGCGCTCTATGTAGTGGCTGAGCTTAACCATAGCGTAACAAATCACGAAGTAAACCGTGGCCGCGGCTAGGTAGGCCTCGAAGTACGCGAATTTCGACGCCGAGTAGTAGTCCGCTCTTCTGAATATGTCGGGCGGCGTTACTCCTATCACCGCCACGAGGGAGGAGTCCTTTATCAAGAGGACCAGCTCGTTCATCAAGGCCGGCAACGCGATTCTCAGCGCCTGGGGAAGGATTATGTGGCGGAAGGTCTGCGTCTTTGTCAACGCGTAGGCCTCCGCAGTTAGGTACTGCTCAAGCGGTATTGCCTGAACTGCGGATCGGAAGATCTCCGCCTGGTACGCGGCGCTGTTTAGGCCGAGGGCTATCACGCCGGCGGTGAAGGGGTCTATGTTGACGCCGTAGCTCTTGAGGTAGCCGCCCACGCCAAAATAGACTATGAAGATTTGAACCAGCAGGGGGGTTCCGCGGAAGGCCTCCACATACGCCGAGGCTAGCCACGGCAGAGGCTTTGGAAGAAAGAACCTGACAAGAAGGAGGATGGAGCCAAGGGTAATTCCTATAAAGAAGGCGAGAAGCGCCAGCGATAGCGTTGTCGGTACGCCCCATACCACATATGTCAAGGCCTCTATATACAGCTCTAGAGCCATACCGCGCGGAGACCGCGAACATTTATATCTTTCTAGAGACTGGCGGGCGGTTTTTATAAATATACGAGACTCCGCAGTAGGTGTACGCCCGGCTTGCATCCATAGAAGAGGAGATCAGGGAGGTGGCGACGAAATACGGGCTGGGTCATTTGTTGGGGGTAGATGTGGCGGTTGTCTACAACCCCCGTTCCAAGTCTAGGGCTGTGGCAAGGATATGGGGGCTCAACAAGATCTTTCAAGTTGTCTACGGATGGGGGCCTGTCTACGTAATAGAGCTTCTAACCCCCTTTGCAAGACTTTCCTGCGAACAACGCGTCAAGACGCTTGCGCACGAGCTTGCACATATCCCAGCTACTGGAAGCGGGTCGTTGAGGCCGCACAACAAGGCCTTCTGGAGGGACTACCGGCGGTACTCCCGCCTCTTCAGTTGCGGCGATTTTCCCTCGCTTCAAAAACTGCAACTGAAGTGAGGCGATACGCTGTATCGTGTTTTACAGTTATAAACCTGGGGAAGTCAACAGATGTGTACTACCTTGCCGACCAGCGCCTGAAGGCGGCCGCGGAGAAGTACACCGTAGAGCTGACCTTGAAGTGTAGAACTGTGTACCAGCTCTATAAACTGTATAAACAAGGCCTAGTAACCCAAATAGTCGGCGAAAAGGCCGAGGAAATACTAGAAAGAGAATGCCCCAAAGACCTGGTAGAGTTGATCGCCCCTACTGTTGACTAGATCCATCCTCTTAGTTTCATGGCTTTGTATATTCTTTCTAGTGCGGTGACTATTGCTGCGTCGCGTATGGTCCATTCTTTTTCTTTTTGCCATCTGTCGTATACCTTGGCCACGTTGTTTATCATCATGGCCTCCAGCCTCCTCCTGGTCTCCTCCTCATCCCAGAGGTACCACTGGAGGTTCTCCACCCACTCCAGATAAGACATGACCACGCCCCCCGCGTTAGCTAAGATGTCGGGCACCACCAACACCCCCCTCTCATAAAGCATCTTCTCAGCCTCAG
>Ga0197144_100459_pt1 | contig 17815 bp, 16 predicted proteins | sample GBS85_MetaG_FD_148670 | JGI IMG/M metagenome (GOLD analysis project Ga0197144, IMG submission 148670) | Sediment microbial communities from Great Boiling Springs, Gerlach, Nevada, United States - GBS 85_MetaG | ecosystem: Environmental > Aquatic > Thermal springs > Hot (42-90C) > Sediment...
TGCGCATCGAGGAGGAGCTGGGGGAGGCCGCCCGATACGCCGGCCGCTCCGCTTTCCCGGGATGGGCGTAGAAGGCTGAACGATCTCCGGTCGATTGTGTCGGGAAGGGACGGGGACCATCCGCGAACGGGCGGGCGCAGAGGCTTCGGGGACCATGCGGGATTCGCGGATGGTCTTTCCTAAGGAAACCACTAAAAGTAAAGGAGCTCGGATGATCCGCGTGGTCACGGACAGCGGCGCGCATCTTCCCCCGGCCTTCTTCGAGGAGCTGGGGATCACCGTCGTCCCTCTGGTGGTGAATATGGGGGGACGGACCTACTACGAGGGGGAGGATCTGGACCTGGAGGCGTTCTATGACTACCTGCGGGCCTCTCCCACGCTCCCGACCACGTCCCAGCCGCCGGTGGGCCGGTTCTACGAGGTCTACCGGCGGTTGAGCGAAGAAGGCGCCACGATCATCTCACTGCATCTCTCCTCGGCCCTGAGCGGGACGTATGCGGCGGCCGTCGCAGCGCGGGAGATGCTGCCCGAGGCCGACATCCACGTGGTGGACACCCGGCTGATCTCGGTGCCCCAGGGGATCCTGGTGCTGGAGGCCGCCCGCATGGCCCGGGCGGGGGCGACGGCGAAGGAGATCGTGGAGCGGATGGGGTTCATGCGAGCCCGCACGGTCTTCTACTTTGTGCTCGATACCCTGGAGTATCTGGCCAAGGGCGGGCGGGTGAGCCACATCCAGGCGCTCATGGGGAACGTGCTGCAGCTCAAGCCCATCCTCAAGCTGCACGAGGGACGGATCGAGGCCCACGAGCGGGTGCGCACCACCCAGCGGGCCCGGGCCCGGCTCCAGGAGCTGATCCGGGAATACGCGCGGGGGCGGAAGGACCTGCGCATCGGGGTGATGCACACCCGGCTTCCGGAGGTGGCGGAGGCGGTCGCCCGCGCGCTGCGGGAGGAGCTGCGGCCGGCGGAGATCTTCGTCGCCGAGGCCGGCCCGGCGGTGGCCACTCATGCCGGGCCCGGCGGGCTGGGCCTGGCATGCTACGGAGAAGAGGCGGAAGGGGGCGGGGCATGAAGAGGATGAAGTTCGGCACGCGGGTGGAGGTGGCGGAGCGGATGACCGCGGAGGAGTTCCTGGAGCTGGCCCCGGAGGATCGCAAGGCGGAGCTCATCGATGGGGTGATGATCATGCCTTCACCGGCCCTGGACATCCACGAGCGGCTGTTCGGCTTCCTGTTCCGCTTGATCAGCGAATATGTGGAGATGTATGATCTGGGGGAGGTGCGGGGATCGCGGACGCCGGTCGTTTTGGCGTCGGACCAGGTGTATGAGCCGGACATCTTGTTTGTGGCCCGGGAGCGGGTGGGTTTGATCACCGAGCGGGGGGGTGATGGGGGCGCCGGACCTGGTGGTGGAGATCCTGTCCCGGGCGACGGTGGCATATGATCGGGGGCCGAAGTTGCGGGGGTATGAGCGGGCGGGGGTGCGGGAGGTGTGGTTGATCGATCCGTATGGGCCGGCGGGGACGGAGTTTTACCGGCTGGAAGGGGGGCAGTTCGTGCCGGCCCGGGTGGAGGGCGGGGTGTTGCGGAGCGCGGCGATCCCGGTCTTTGCGTTGCGGGCCGAGTGGCTGTGGCCGGAGGGGCGGTTCATCCCGGTCCGGGAGGCCCTGGCCTGGATGGAAGCCCAGGGTGGGCCTTCCGCGGCCGCCTAAGACGGGAGCTTTTTGGCTTTCCGGGGGGAGGGTTTGCTTCGGATCCGATCACAGCGCGAGGGCAGCAAGGCGGCGGCGTGCCTGCGTCCGGCCGGCCCGGGCGGACGGGGGTGGAATCCCCGAGTCGATTCAAGGACGGGGAGGCCACTGCCCGCTCTTCTTCGCCCACCTGGTGACGCGTTGTTGTGATCCTAATGAGGATCTCGGATGTCGTGGCCCCGTGTCCCCGTGCCGAGTGTGTCCCGAAATCGTAGGACAACTGCAGTCAGTTGTCCTACAAAGCGACCAGGCCTGGCAAAATTGGGACCCACCGGCCCAGGCCCTGTGCTCGATCTTGACATGGTCCATGTCCTCCGGGTAAAATGAAGAGTGCACGTGGGGCCGTAGCTCAGCTGGGAGAGCGCTCCTCTCGCACGGGAGAGGTCGCCGGTTCGAATCCGGTCGGCTCCACTGGTTGGAAATCGTGGGCCCGTAGCGCAGCTGGGAGCGCGCCTCAATGGCATTGAGGAGGTCACGGGTTCGAATCCCGTCGGGTCCACCTGTTCCAGGGCGCGAAAGCGCCCTAATTTTTATCCGTCGTCGGATTGTGGAGCCTGCTAAAGGCGGGGAAGGGGAGTAGTAGGCCATCCTCCAGCGAGCGGCCGGTTGGTGCGAGGCCGCACGGCCCCTGAGGAGGGCCAGCGGGGCGAGGGTCCCTCGGGTCATCCCCGGATCCCGGGCGACTCTTGTGGAAGCCCCCAAAGGCTGAACTCGCCCCGGAGCTGCCGGGGTGAACGCCTGCCCGGCGGGTAGCCCCGGCCGGGTCGCGCCCGTTATCGCGCCCGAGCGCACCGGAGGCGCAGATCCTGTGCATCCGGTGAATCAGGGTGGGACCGCGGAGGAGCCCCCCTTCGTCCCTGACGGAGGGGGGCTCTTTCGTTACGGACCGGGGCTCGAAGGATCCCGAATCGTTCCGGAGGAAGCGGGATGACCGTGATGGCCCATGCGGCGGCCGGCGTGGTGGCCGCGTATGTCATCCAGCGCGCCGCCCATCAGCCCTTCCACCTGGGCGTGGCGGGTCTGGCGGCCCTGCTCAGCGGGCTGCCCGACCTGGATCTCCTGTGGGGCTGGTGGCGCCGGCGTCGGGCCGGGGGCGAAGGCCATAATCCCCACCACGCCCTCTGGACCCACACGCCATTGTTCTGGGGGATCTGGGGTCTTTGCCTGGCCTGGGCTTTCCACCTGCCGGTCGCCCTGGTGCTCGGGCTGGCTTTTGTGCACTTGGCGCTGGACAGCCTGGGGACCGACGATGGGATCATGTGGTTGTGGCCATGGCGGCGGCGGCAGTACGCCCTCTGGCCTCGGGACCTCCACGCCCCCGGGGTGCGGGGGCTGGCCTTCTATCGCCGCTATTACCGGCAGCCTCTTTTCCTTGCGCTGGAGCTCTCCTTGCTGGTGCTGGCCGGGGCCATCGTGGCCCATGAGCTGGTCTCCATACCCTGAGCAGGAGGATCCCGATGGCGCTGAGAAGCGACTGGATCTGGTGGAACGGGCGGCTGGTCCCATGGGATCAGGCCACCGTCCACGTGACGGCGCACGCCCTCCACTACGGGACCAGCGTCTTCGAGGGGATCCGGGCGTATGAGACGCCGCAGGGGCCGGCCATCTTCCGGCTGCGGCCCCATCTGGCCCGCCTGTTCTTCTCCGCCCGGCTCCTGCGCATCGAGATCCCTTACACGGAGGAGCAGCTGGCCGAGGCGGTGGTGGAGACGGTGCGCGCCAACGGCCACGCCTCCTGCTACATCCGCCCCCTGGTCTTTCGGGGAGCGGGCGTCCTGGGGGTCGACGGCCGCTCCTGCCCGGTGGAGGTGGTGATCATCACTTTCGAGTGGGGAAAGTATCTGGGCCAGGAGGCCCTGGAGAAGGGCGTGGACGTCATCGTCTCCTCCTGGCGGCGCATGGCACCGGATACCTTCCCTGCTCTGGGGAAGATCGGGGGCCAGTATGTGAACTCGCAGTTCGCCGCCATGGAGGCCCATGACCTGGGCTATGCCGAGGCGATCATGCTGGATGCCTACGGCTACGTGGCCGAGGGGAGCGGGGAGAACCTCTTCCTGGTGAAGGACGGGGTGATCTACACGCCGCCCCTCCACAACTCGATCCTGCTCGGGGTCACCCGCGACGCCGTGCTCACCCTGGCCCGGGAGCAGGGCCTGGAGGTCCGGGAGCAACCCATCCCCCGGGAGTGGCTCTACGCCGCCGATGAGATCTTCATGACCGGGACGGCGGCGGAGATCACCCCCGTGCGATCGGTGGACCGCATTCGCATCGGCTGCGGGGAGCCGGGGCCGATCACCCGGCGGCTGCAGGAGCGCTTCTTCGCCATCGTGACCGGCCAGGCGCCGGATCTTTATGGATGGCTGACGGTGGTGGATCGGAAAGGATGAAAAGGAGGTGTGGGATGGAGCGCTATGAGCCTCAGGCCATCGAGCCGAAGTGGCAGCAGCGCTGGGAGGAAACCGGGATCTACCGGGCGGTCCGCGACCCGAGCCGCCCCAAGTTCTATTTCCTGACCATGTTCCCGTATCCCTCGGGCGACCTGCACATGGGTCACTGGTTCGCCATGGCCCCCAGCGACGCCGTCGCCCGCTACCTGCGCATGAAAGGCTACAACGTCCTCTTCCCCATCGGCTTCGACGCCTTCGGCCTGCCCGCGGAGAACGCCGCCATCAAGCACAACACCCACCCCAAGACCTGGACCTATGCCAACATCGAGCGGATGCGCCGGCAGCTGCGCCGCATGGGGGCCTCCTTTGACTGGACACGGGAGGTCATCACCTGCGAGCCGGAATACTACAAATGGAACCAGTGGTTCTTCATCCAGTTCTACAAGCGCGGGCTGGCCTACCGCAAACGCTCAGCGGTGGATTTCTGCCCGACGTGCAACACCACCCTGGCCCGGGAGCAGGTGGTCTCCCAGGACGGGGAGCGGGTCTGCGAACGGTGTGGGACACCGGTGATCAAGAAGGAGCTGGAGCAGTGGTTCCTGCGCATCACCGCCTACGCCGACGAACTGCTGGACCACAGCCGGCTGGACTGGCCGGAGCGGGTGTGCACGATGCAGAAGAACTGGATCGGCCGCAGCGAAGGCGCTGAGATCGTCTTCCCCACCGAGGGGGAGGATTCCATTGTGGTTTTCACCACCCGCCCGGACACCCTGTTCGGGGCCACCTTCGTCGTGCTGGCTCCGGAACATCCCCTGGTGCCGAAGCTGACCGCCCCGGAGCGCCGCGCTGAAGTGGAGGCCTACATCCATGAGGCCCAGCGCCGCACCGAGATCGAGCGGCTATCCCTGGAGCGGGAGAAGACCGGCGTCTTCATCGGGGCCTACGCCCGCCATCCGCTGACGGAGGAGCGGCTGCCCATCTGGATCTCCGACTACGTGCTGATGGAATACGGGACGGGGGCGGTGATGGGCGTGCCCGCCCACGATCAGCGGGACTTCGAGTTCGCCACGAAGTTCAACTTGCCCATCCGGGTGGTGATCGCCCCGCCCGGCTGGCAGGGGGAGCCCCTGTCGGCCGCTTACGAGGGGCCCGGGACGATGGTGAACTCCGGCCCCTTCGACGGCCTGCCCAGCGAGGAGGGCAAGAAGGCCGTGGTGGCCGAGCTGGAGCGACGCGGCCTGGGCCGCCCCGCCGTCTCCTACCGCTTGCGGGACTGGTGCATCAGCCGCCAGCGCTACTGGGGCACCCCTATCCCCATCATCTACTGCCCGAAGTGCGGCACCGTCCCCGTGCCGGAAGACCAGCTGCCGGTGCTGTTGCCGGAGACCGTCAACGTCCTGCCCACCGGCGAGTCGCCTCTGAAATACCTGGAGGAGTTCGTCCGGACGACGTGCCCGCAGTGCGGCGGCCCGGCCGAGCGGGAGACCGACACGATGGACACCTTCGTCGATTCCTCCTGGTATCAATACCGCTACCTGAGCCCGCACAAGGACGACGCGCCGTGGGATGAGGAGGAGGCCCGCTACTGGCTGCCGGTGGACCTCTACACCGGCGGCGTCGAGCACGCTACCATGCACCTGCTCTACACCCGGTTCTGGACCAAGGTCCTGCGCGATATGGGAATGGTCTGGTTCGATGAGCCGATGATCCGCCTGCGCAACCAGGGCGTCATCCTGGGAGAGGACCGGGAGAAGATGTCCAAGTCCCGGGGCAACGTGGTGGCCCCTGACGAGCTGGTGGAGCGCTACGGGGCGGACACCGTGCGGGCTTACCTGATGTTCGGCTTCCGCTGGGACCTGGGCGGCCCCTGGAGCTCCACCGGCATCGAAGGGGTCCACCGCTGGCTAAACCGGGTGTGGAACCTGGTCCTGGAGCCGGCCGCGGCCGCAGGGGAGCCCACGCCCGAACAGGTGGCCGAGCTGCGGCGCTGGACCCATCGCACCATCAAGCGGGTGAGCCAGGACCTGGAGGACTTCGAGTTCAACACCGCCATCGCTGCCCTGATGGAGTTCACCAACTACCTCCAGGAGGCGAAGGCAACCCCGGTGGCCGGCCACGAGGCCTGGCGGGAGGCCATCCGGACGCTGCTGTTGTTGCTGGCGCCTTTCACCCCGCACCTGGCGGAGGAGCTGTGGGAGCGCCTGGGCTATCCCTACAGCATTCACCAGCAGCCGTGGCCGCAATGGGATGAAGCTCTGGCCCGGGCCGATACCATCACCCTGGTGATCCAGATCAACGGGCGGGTGCGGGACCGGGTGGAGGTGCCGGCCTCGATCACCGAGGAGGAGGCCCGGCGCATCGCCCTGGACCGGGCCAACGTCCGCCGTCATCTGGGGGACCGCCAGCCCCAGCGCATCATCTATGTGCCCGGGCGGCTGATCAACATCGTGGTGGAATGAGCCGCAGCCTGTATGCTGCCGGCGCGGCGGGGCGGGCATCCGTGCCTGCCCCGCCGGTGTTTTTCTCCAGCGGCCTCGTTGGGACCTCGGGCCCGCGCCGACAGAGGAGCGGAAGCCTCTCCCCCTGCAGGCCGAAATTCCTTATCGGCCGCAGGCCGCGACCTGCGCCTTCTCGAAGAGGAAAGGTTCGGGGCTGAAGCCCCTCCTGCGACAAGAAAGGGGGTATCGGCGAAGGCTGACGCTCGGCGCCGCATGTCCTCCGGGAGGCCGGTTTCCAATCGGCGCGGGACAGCTTATCGGCTCAGAAGCCAGTTGAGGGCGAGGAGGAGGATCAGGATCGGGAGGTCCACGGCGAGGAGAAGGGCGAACAGGGGCGTGAGCCGCGACAGGAGATGGACGGCCACCCCGGCGAGAGCCGGGAGGAGGGAGCGGGGGCCGGCCAGCAGCAGCAGCCCCAGCAGCGCCCCACCTGCGATCCCCACCGCCGGCCATGCCGCCCGATCGGAAGGGCTCGGCCACATCGCGTTCCCCACGGTAAAGAGCAGGTAAAGAAGCGCCCCGCCGCCCTCCCGTTGCAACAGCCCCTGGAGCGCCTGCGCGGCAGAAGCCCACAGGGCCAGCCCGGACGAAGGGGTTGAAGGCTCCGCTCCTCCCATCAGCGCGATCACGCCGATCCCGGTCAACAGCGGGGCCGCCCCGATCAGGCTCATCCGGAAGGGATCCCCCTCCTCCAGCTGCACCGCCCCCAGACGGATCCGACCGCCCATCCGCCGGGGCCAGAACACAAAACGATAGCGGCGGATCCCCAGGAGCAGCGCCGCGATCCAGTGGCTGAGCTCGTGGAGGAGCACGCCCGGGAACAGCAGGGCCCAGTAGAGCACGAGGGCGGCGTCGGGATCCCGCGCCAGGCGGTGCAGCGCGAGCTGGAGGTTCCGATGCAGGGCTCGCTGCGTGAGGTAGAGCAGCCCGGCGGTGAGGAGGAAGGCCAGGCCGGTCTCCAGGTGAGCCCTTTCAGCCATCCCGGGCCTCCTCCCGGCCCAGGGTCGCCCCGAGGAAATCCGGATGGCCGTTCAGGAAGGCCTCGATGGGCATCATCCGCTTGCCCTCCAGCTGAACCGTCCGGAGCTCCACAACCCCCTCGCCCGTCCCCACGCCCGCCCCGCCGTTCACCCGCACCACCCGGCCGGGAGGCGCGTGGAGGTCGAGGCGGACCCGGGCCGGGCCGATCTTCAACAGGCGGCCTTTCCAGAACGTGTAAGCGCCGGGCCAGGGCGTGAAGGCCCGGATGCGCCGTTCGATCTCCACCGCCGGGCGGCGCCAGTCGATCTCCCCGTCCGCTTTGGTAATGCGAGGGCAGTACGTGGCCTGGGACGGATCCTGGGGTTGCGGCGTGATCTCTCCCGCCAGCCAGCGTCGCAGGGTCTCCCGCATCAGGCGGGCCCCCCGCCGGGCCAGACGCTCCCCCAGGGTTTCCGCGGTGTCCTCGGGGTAAATCGGCTCCCGTTCCATCGCCAGGATCGGCCCGGCGTCCACCTCCTCGGTCATCAGCATCACCGTCACACCGGTCTCCGAATCCCCGTGGAGGAGGGCGGCCTGGATCGGCGCGGGGCCCCGGTAGCGGGGGAGGAGCGAAGCGTGAAGATTCAGGCATCCGTAGGGGGGAAGGGCGAGCACCTCCGGGGGCAGGATCAGCCCGTACGCCACCACCACGATGACCTCCGGCCGTAGGGCCCGCAGCTGGGCCACCGCCTCCGGGTCCCGGCGGAGGGAGCGGGGCTGGAACACCGGAAGCCCCCGTTCCTGGGCCCAGACCTTCACCGGCGGCGGGGTGGGGCGCAGGCCGCGCCCGGCGGGTTTGTCCGGCTGGGTGAACACCCCCACGATCTCGTGCTCCTCCGCCAGGGCCTCGAAGGTGGGCAGGGCAAAGGTGGGGGAGCCCATCAGCACCAGGCGCGCCATCATCCCTCCTCCAGCTCCCGCAGATAGCGCCACGTGTAGATGCCCGCCGAGTGACCGTCCCCCCAGAAGAAACGCACCGCGTAGTTGCCCACCGGCTCCAGGCCCACCAGCGTGTCATCGGGGGCAGGGCGCAGGAACAGAGGATCTTCCTGTGCGCGCTGGGCCTCCACTCGGCACAGGGCGCAGGGGCAGGCTGCCCGCAGCCGGGACCATGAGAAGGCACGTTGGAGACCATCCGGCCACTCCACGATCACCGATCGTGTCTCCGGATCGATCCGGGCCCACGCCGGCATCGATTCCTCCCCTTCCCAAGTTCGAAGCTCACCCTTTTGGGACCTCGCTGTTCATTTTCCCCGAATCGACCGGAACCGGAAAAGCCGGGCGAGGTCCCGAGGCCCCATTGTTCGAATCGCTCGGCGGTGGATGTTGAAACTTCGAGGGGAAGAGCGATCGATCCGCTCGAAGACCATCCTTTCCCGGAGGGCAGGGGAGGGCGCGTCCCGAGGCGCGGGGAGATCCCAAGCACCCGACAGGGCCCCCGCACGTCCGCCCCCAGTGCGATCGCGAGCCGGGGCTTCCAAGACCTCCGCGGGGGTCTGGATCGCCTTCCTGGGGCCCCAAAGGGATCACAGGGGACAAACCTCCAAGGTTTCCTAAGCCCCCGACCCGAGGCCCCACACGGTCCTTGCAGGATGCAATTTTGATGTTTCCGGCACGATAAAACATTTATACACCTCATTTTAGACCAATCGACCAAAGTTATGCTGTATATTAAAGTTTTATTTGGGTTGAATGCTATGTAATTTGATCCCAAATTATGACCGCGATATTTTAATTGAGGGTTGCATGGAGTGGGAGTAAGTGGGTGTAGAATAGGGGGGAATGGGTGTGGGGAAGAGCTCGGTGAGGAGGGAATCGATGTATCCGGACAGCGAGATCCTGTTCCCGCCCCGGTGCATCCCGTTGTTGGCGGAGGTGCGGGGCAAGGCATGGAAGGCGCTGGTGCGTCGGGTGGCCCGGCTGCCGGAGGACCATCCGGACACGCTGGCCCTTTCCTTGACCGTGATCCGCCTCGCAGGCTGCTTGACCTGCGACATGGACAGCTACCGGGCGTCCCTGGGGTGCGCGACCTGCTCCCAGCGGGCCGTGGCCGGGTTCAAGGGGACGGACGAGCAGTTGATCGAGCGCTTCGAGGAGGCCCGGGAGGAGATCGAGGCTTACCTGAACCGGGGGGTGCGTCCTTCGATGAAGCGGAAGGCCTCCAAGCAGAAGGCCTCCGGACCCTCGAGCGCTCCGGCCCGGTAGTGGCTGGGGTTCGGACGCGAGTTGGGACAGAGGGAGAGGGATCTCCTCGCCGGGTAGAATGGTGAGGGATAGCCCGACCCCCGAGGTCTCCCATGACCCAGCCTGTCCTGATGCGCGGATTGAGACCAGCCTGGTTTGAGGAGGAGACCCCCGGCGGGCTTTGGAGCTGTTGAAGGCGATTTCGGGCGAGCGCGCGCCGGTGCGGGATGGGGAGTTCAGCAGGGGGACGGTTTCGATGCGGGACCGGCAGGCCCTCGTGGGCGCCGGCTGCCTTCCACCTCTTCTTCCCACGCACCCCCGCGGATGTCTGAGCCTCAGGGCCGGGTGCCTCAGCCCAGCTCGTCCCAGTCGATCTTCGGCAACCCGTAGAGGCCGGCTTTGAGGACCTTCAGGGAGAGCAGGGCGCACTTGATGCGGGCCGGCCCCAGGGGGATCCCCAGCATCTCCAGGATATCGTCGCGGGTCAGCCGGCGGGCCTCCTCGACGGTGGCCCCCTTGATCCGCTCGGTCAGCATGGACGCCGAGGCCTGGCTGATCGCGCATCCTTTCCCCGAAAACCGCACATCCACGATGCGCCCATCCTGCACCTTCAGGTCAATCCGGATCCGATCCCCGCACAGGGGATTGTCATCTTCGTAGGAGATGTCCGCGTCCGGCAGCACGCCGTAATTGCGTGGGTTCTCATAATGATCCAGGATGATCTCCCGGTAGAGGTCTTCCATCGCCCTCTCGCCCCAGGAAAGAGATGCCCTTCCCAACGTCTCATCCGTCATCATACCACGGTCCCGGCCGCTCTTCACGTTTGGGGCCTGAGATCCCGGCAAGGGGGGAGGCGCAGCGTCTCGCTCCGTCCATCCAGGGCGGCGATCCGATCCAGGACGGCGGCCGCGCTGATCGCAGAAGGGGAATCCCCTTCCTCGGTGAGGAGGATGTGCACGGCCAGGCCGAAGGGATTCAGGGCGTCCCGGGCCGCATAGGCCAGCGCGAGCAGCCCGGCTTTCCCGGCCCCATAGGCGGCGTGGGGGATCTTCCCCTCCAGAATCGGCGCGGGAATCATGAAGACGAAGGCCCCGCGTCCCCGCGAGATCATCGCCGGGGCGGCGGCCTGCAGCAGATTGAAAGCCCCTTTGAGGATCACAGCCACCGTGCGGTCCCATTCGTATTCCCCCATCTCTAGCAGCCCGCGGTGCGGATGGACCTCCGCGTGATGGACGACCAGGTCCAGCCGGCCCCAGCGGTCCAGGATCTCCTGGACCATGGCTCCTACGGCCACCCGATTGGCCACATCCGCGTGGAAAGGCTCCGCGGATCCCCCCGCCGTGCGGATTTGTTCGGCGGTCCGCTCCGCGGCGGCCGGGTGGATGTCGTTGGCTACGATGTGGAAGCCGCGGGCGGCCAGCTCCTGGGCGAGGCGCTCCCCCCATCCGCGCCCGGCCCCGGTGATCAGCGCGATCTTCATCCTTTCCTCCTGGCGTGCGCTCATGCGTGGAATCGGAAGTGCAGAACGTCCCCGTCCTGGACCTCGTAGTCGCGTCCCTCGATGCGCCAGAGGCCTCGCTCCCGGGCAGCCTGGGGGGAGCCGGCCTCGACCAGGACGTTCCAGGGGATCACCTCGGCCCGGATGAAGCCGCGTTCCATATCGGAGTGCACCCGCCCGGCCGCTTGCTGCGCGCGGGTCCCCTTTCGGATGGCCCAGGCCCGCACCTCATGGCCGCCGGTGATGGTGAAGAACGTGATGAGGCCCAGATGGGCATAGGCCGCCTGGATCAGGCGATCCAGGGCGGAGCCGGAGAGGCCCAGGCTTTCCCGATAGGCTCGGGCTTCCTCCTCAGGCCATTCGTTCAGGGCGGCCTCCAGCTCCGCGCAGACGACGAGGAAGGGGCTTCCCTCGGCCGCCGCACGACGGGCCAGCTCCGCTGCTGCAGAGCCGTCTTCCGGAAGGTCCTTCTCCGAAACATTCAGGACGATCAGGCGGGGCTTGTCGGTGAGCAGGAAGAGCTCCCGCAACAGCCCCTGCCAGGCTGCCCGGCCCGGCCAGGTTCGGGCCGGACGACCGGACTGGAGATGGGCGGCCAGATCCTCCAGGGCGGCGAGGGTTTCGGCGAAGGCCTGGGGATCGGCCTTCGCCGCCCTCCGGGTCTTCTCCAGGCGGCGCTGCACCGTCTCCAGATCGGCCAGCGCCAGCTCCAGATCCAGCACCTCCAGCTCCGCCAGGGGATCCACCTCGCCCAGGCCGGCCGGGACGTTCGGCGCCTCGAACCCGCGGAGCACCATCAGGATGGCATCTACCTCACGGATGTGCGCCAGGAACTGGTTCCCAAGACCTTCCCCCCGATGGGCGTTCCGCACCAGCCCGGCGATGTCCACAACGGTCAGGGTGGCCGGGACCACCCGCTCCGGTTGGATGATCCGGGCCAGGGCGTCCAGCCGGGGATCGGGCACAGGGACGACGCCGCGGTGCGGCTCGATGGTGGTGAAGGGATAGGGCGCGGTGGGCACTGAGTGGCGGGTAAGGGCATTGAAAAGCGTCGATTTGCCCGCGTTGGGCATCCCCACCAGACCGATCTCCATCGTCGCCTCGGCTTTTCGAAATGTCCCCGAGGAAGATTCTACCGGAAACCGGGCGTTCGGGCCTCCGGGACGGCCGGGCGTGGGGTCAACGGCTCATGGACGGATCTCGATCGGAAGGGGAAGGATCACGCCATCTGTCCTGGAGCCGTCCACCGGGATCCGGCCGCCGGGGGGCGCCCGGCGATACAGCCCCACCTTGAGGACATAGCGCCCGGGGGAGACGGTATTCGGGACCCGGAGGCGATAGAAGTCGCTGTAGAGCTGCCCCGGCCGCCAGCGGGGGAGGGGCAGAGAGGCGGGATGCTCGTGATCCTCCTGAAACACTTGATGGGCCTCGGGGTGATCGGCAGGGAGGACGTGGGCGTAGACGCTCAGGGGTTCGGTGACCGGCCGGAGGGCGCGGAACCAGAGGGTCAGGCCGATGTCCTCGTCCCGGCGGACTTGCGGCGACTCGATGGAAAAAGCGGCCAGCTCCACCTGGCCGCCGAACCGCTGGTTCAGGCAGAGGCGGCCGGCGCCCTCGCAGAAGGGCTGATGGCGGATCCACGCCCAGCCCGCGAGGGCGACCCCGTTCAGGGCGATGCCAGCGAACAGGAGCAGGATGAGGATCGCGGAGGCCCATCGGGCTGGAAGCCTGAAACCAAACACCGGGGGGACCGGCCGGCGGAGGCCCCACAGCCCGAAGGCTCATAAGGCGGCGATCCCGAGCCGGAAACCCCAGGCGATGGGGAGGAACCCCGCTCGGTTTGCGGCGATCCCTCCTGATGCTCATAGTCTGGAGGCCTCATCCCCAGTGACAGCCTCCGTTGAGGACTCCAGCGCCCGGGCAGCCTCGAGGGCGGCCAGGGCGACTTCCAGCATGGCGTCGTCGGGCTCCCGCGTGGTCAACCGTTGAAGCCACAGGTTCGGCGCGAAGAGCCAGGACACCGGTCGCAGATGATGGTAACGGGCGCTCAGCCACAGCAGCTCATAGGAAAGACCCGCCAGGGCCGGGAGCAGGGCCAGGCGGAGCAGCAGGCGCTCGATGACCGTCGAAGCAGGTAGGAAAGCAAAAAGGACCGCGGCGACCACGATCACCGTGAGGAGAAACGCGGTGCCGCAGCGAGGGTGAGCGGTGGGGAAGGGGCGGGCCCCAGCCACCGTGAGGGGCGCCCCAGCCTCCAGGGCGTGCACCACTTTGTGCTCGGCGCCGTGGTAGGCGAAGACGCGGCGGACCTCGGGATGGCGCCCGACGGCGATCAGGTAGCCGATCACCAACCCGAGGCGGAGGGCCGCTTCCACCGCCGTCCGGATCCACGCGGAGGTCCCCAGCGCCCCTTCGATCCCCTCCGCTAGGAAAGCCGGCAGCAGCAGGAAGATCCCCAGGGCGAGGGCCAGGGAGAGCGCCATCGTGAGCAGGGCGGCCGGGCTTCGCAGGCCCTCCCGGGTTTCGATCTCCCCGGCCGCCACCGTGGCGGAGAACCAGAGGGCTTCCATCCCCCAGCGCAGGGTCTCCCAGAGGACGAAGACGCCCCGGAGGAAGGGCCAGCGGCGCCAGCCCCGCCGGGGCGGCAGCCGGGTCGTCCAGCGGACGATCTGCCCATCGGGGGCGCGGACGGCCACGGCCAGCCCCGCCGGCCCCCGGATCATCACCCCTTCCAGGACGGCCTGGCCTCCATAGAGGGCAGTGACGCGCGGTGGAACGGAAACGCGCTCCGACATCCCTGCGCCTCACATCACGATGTGCAGCCGGGAGCCCGCCGCCGTCTTGCGGACCTCAATGCGGACCGGGAAGGCGTCCTGGAACTCCTCCAGGTGGGAGATCACCAGGATCGTGGCGAACTCGTCCTTGATGGCGTTCAGGGCTTCGATCAGCCGCTCCCGGCCCGCCTGGTCCTGGGAGCCGAACCCCTCATCCACCACCAGCAGCCGCAGGGGGGTTCCGGAGCGCCGGGCGAGGATCCGGGAGAGGGCCAGGCGGATGGCGAAGTCCACCCGGAACTTCTCCCCGCCGGAGAAGTTTTCGTAGGGCCGCTCCTCCCCCTCGTCGGAGATCAGGATGTCCAGAGTCTCCCGGACGTTGCCTTCTTTGGTCTCCCGCTGGGAGCGGAAGCGCACGGTGAGGCGCCCGTCGGTCAGGCGGTGGAGGATGCGGTTGGCCTCCTCCTCGATCTCCGGGAGGATGGCTTCGATGATCATGGCCGGGACCCCGTTCCGGCTGAAGGCGAGCTGCAGATCCCGATAGAGCCCTTTTTCCTCCTCCAGGCGGAGGATCTCCTCCTGCAGGCTCTGCCGTTCCTGTTCCAGCTGATCGAGGATCTTGAGCCGCTGTTCGGCAGCGATCAGGCGATCCCGCGCTTCCCGCTCCGCCCGCCGGGCTTCCTCCAGCCGTCGCTGGGCTTCGGGCAAGGCCTTCAGGCGCTCCGTCAGCGCCTGCCCGGTCTGTTCCAGCTCCCCGATGGATCGGAGGATGCGCTCCCGGCGTTCGAGGCTGTCGTGATACAGGCCCTCCAGCCGGCGGAGGGCTTCCTCCTCCTGGGGGACGCGCTGCTCGGCCTCCTGAAGGCGCGGCCAGTCCTGGGCCTCCTCCTCCAGCGCTCGGATCCGCCGGCCCAGGGCGCGGTGGGCCTCGGCGTCGTAGCCTAGGGTGCGGAGCGCTTCGTCGATGTGGCGCAGCTCGGCTTGCGCCTCGGGGGCGATGAGATCCTCCTGGAGCCGTCGTTCCACTTCTTGAAGCGCTGCCTCCAGGTCCGCGAGCCGTTCCTTTTCCCGCAGGATGTCCACCCGCTCCCCCTCGATCTGCTCCAGGCGGGATTGGAGTCGGGCAAGGGCGCTTAGGACCTGTCGGCATTCCTCCAGGCGGGCGGCGGTCTCGGCCTGTTCCTGCTCCAGCGCCTGGAGACGGTTCTGGTTCTCCCGGTAGCGGTCGGCCCGGCGGCGTCCTTCTTCCTCCCACTCCCGGCGCAGGCGTTCCCGTTCCGCATCGGGAAGGGGGCGACGGCATGTGGGGCATTCCGCTCCGATCTGTGCGATGGCCTGGATGCGCGCTTTGAGATCCTTCATTTCTTCATAGAGACGGCGGTTCTCGCTCTGACGTTCGACCCGCTCGGCCTGCAGCGTCTGAAGCCGTTCCTCGAGGGCCTGGATCTCCTGCTCCAGCGCAGGCTGCCGGCTCAGGCGCTCCCGGAGGTCGGCGGCCTCGCGCTCCAGCTCTGGCAGGCGGCTCGCGCGATCCCGGGCGGCTTCGATCTCTCGCTCCAGTCGCTGGCGTTCCCCCTCCAGCTGCGCCAGGGCGACGGCGATTTGCTTCTCCAGCTCGGCGCGGCGCTCTCGAAGGGCATTCGCGGCATGGGAGGCCTCGTCCATGCGGGCGAGCTCCTCCCGGGCGCGCTGGAGCGCGGCCCAGGTGGCCTCGATGGCGGTCCGTCGCTCGAGCAGCGCGCGCCACCGGCGCAGGGATTCCTCCTGCTGGCGGATCTGTTCCTCCAGGCGAGCCAGGCTGTTTTCTACCTCTTGGCGCTGGGCCTGCAGCTCGCGGAGCCGCCCCTGGACCTCGCGGGCCCGCTCCTCATCCCGGCGCAGCTCCTCCCAGACCTTCTCCGCTTTCTCCCGCTCCTCCTGCCGGGCCAGATGCTCGGCCGAGGCCTTCCGGAGCTCGGCTTCCCGCTGAGGGCGCTGGGCCAGCTCCTTCTCGCATTCCTGGATCCGCCAGCGCAGGGTCTCCAGCTCCTGATCGATGCGGCGGATCTTCTCCTTCGCCCGCTCCTCCAGCTCTGCCCATCGTCTGAGCTGGAGGATCTCCGCCAGGACGTCCTTGCGCTCTGCGGGGGTTTTGGTGGTGAACTCATCGGCGCGCCCCTGACGGATGAAGGCGGAGTTCACGAAGGTTTCGAAGTCGATCCCGAGGGTCTGGGAGATCAGCCGCTCGGTCTCCCGGAGGCCGGAACCGGTGAGGGAGCGACGGCGGGGCGCCAGCATCTGGAAGTCCAGGGTGCTGCCTTTCCCCCGGCGGCGGGTGCGGGTCACCTGATAGAGGGCCTCCCCTAAGCGGAAGGTGAGGCTCACCCGGGCCTCTTTTTCTCCCCGATGCACCAGCAGATCCTGATCCCGGTCCAGACGGGAGGTCTTCCCCCACAGGGCCCATGTGATGGCATCCAAGAGGCTGCTCTTGCCGGCCCCGTTGGGCCCCACCAGCGCGGCCATGTGCAGGCCGTTGAAATCCAGGACCCCTTCTCGATAGCTCAGAAAGTTCTTTAACTCCAGCCGAACCAGCTCCATCGCGCTTTACCTCTACCAGGGCGGCGGAGATCTTCTAACGGATCCGCATGTCCATCCTCTTCCGATTGCCATCGGCCTCTAAGGCGCTGTGCGCCGGACGTCGCCTTCGCCGGCGCAGAATGTTTTCCCGATCGGCGCAGGCTTTCGCGCCGATTGAAATCGGCCTTCTGAGGCGCTCCGCGCCGGGCGTCGGCGAAGGCCGACGCCTTTTTCCTTACGATCGGCGGAGGCCGACCGTCGGCCGGAGGCCTCCTCCGGTCGAATTCATTCGACGTGTGAAGCTCACGGCTCTTCCTCGCGCATCAGCTGCTCCGCCAGGCGGAGCAATCGCTCCCGTCGCCCGGGGTCCGGCGGGGGATCCCGGGAGTCCAGGTAGCGGGCCAGCAGATCCAGGGGGGTCAGATGTTCCATCTCCGTCAGGCTGATGCGGGAGCGGACGCTTTCCTCCCGTTCGATGTGAAGGCTTGAGACGGAGAACGCGCCGGCCTTCTCCAGCTCCTCCCGGAGCCGGGCCTCTCGCAGACGCTCCGCCTGCTCCGGCCGGATGCGCACCCGGGCCCGCACCACCGCCTCCCGGATCCGATCGGCCTGGCGGCGGATCTCGGCGATGGCGGTCATCTCCGGGTCGGCGGCCTGGCGGAGGTCCAGGGAGAGGGTGAAGAAACGCCGGGCGGGGAGCTCGACGAAGCGCCACCGGGCATCCCCCCGGCGAACCTCCACCCAGCAAAAGCCCTTCGGCTCATCTTCCTCGCTGAAGTCCACCCGCTCCACGCTCCCGCTGTAGACAATCGGTGGAGCCCCATCGCCCAGGGCCTGATGCTTGTGGATATGGCCCAGGGCCACGTAGTCGATGGCCGGATGGCGGAACATGGAGGGAGGCAGGACCACGTCGTAGCCGATCATCACCTGGCGCTCGGAGCCGTAGGCCGCCCCCTCGATGGAGAAATGCCCGGCCACGATGGTCGGCAGAGCGGGATCGATCTTCGTCTCCAGGAGATGTTGGAGCACCGCGTGAAGCGTCTCCCGGAGCTGATGATCCAGCTCCTCCGGGGAGAGGTTTCTCCAGGTTTCATCTTTCAGGAGGCGGCTGCGCACCGGGAAGGGCATGCCGATCACCTGGAGAGGGC
>Ga0197144_100461_pt1 | contig 17795 bp, 14 predicted proteins | sample GBS85_MetaG_FD_148670 | JGI IMG/M metagenome (GOLD analysis project Ga0197144, IMG submission 148670) | Sediment microbial communities from Great Boiling Springs, Gerlach, Nevada, United States - GBS 85_MetaG | ecosystem: Environmental > Aquatic > Thermal springs > Hot (42-90C) > Sediment...
CAGTTGGCTTTTGCCTTCCGCTCGTTTGGCGTCATCCAGTCGGCGCTCAAACTCAAAAATCAAGTCGCCATAAAGGGCATCGGCGAAGCCACCACGAACCCTGAGGGCAGGGATGTGCTTTTCCAGCGCAAAAGGTTCGGCGAGGCTGAGGCGCGGGAAAGCCGTTCGCAAAAATTGCAGGAAAGCGTCACGGATGCTGTCTTCCGACGCACCTTGCCGCCGCAAACTTGTCAGCGTCTCCAAGTAACCCTGCAAAGTTTCTGCAAACTCACCCATGCCACTCACCGCTTGAAATTTTTGCCCTTAAGCGAGCGATTTGTCTCCAAGGAGTGAGCATATTTCACGGTTCGGCTTCCATAGCCCTGAGCAACTCAACTGCCTGCTGAAGTTTACTTTGAGCCAAAACGACCAAGCCAAAAGCGTAGCGATAGGCAACATTTTTCGGGTCAAGTTCACTGGCTTTTGTGAGTGCTTCCGATGCCGTCTGGACATCGTTGAGCGCCAGTGCCATCATTCCAAGCGACCACCAACTGCTTGCATCGGACGGGAACTGGCGGACAGAGCGGCGCAATCGGTTCAGAGCAGCCTGCCGTTCCGCTTCAGGGACTTTTTCCCACATCGCTTCAGTGTCACCTTTCGCTGCCAGCCACAATCTCCAGTAACTGAGCCAAAGTGCGACTGAACCTGGCAGGGGTTGTTGCCTTTCCAACCCATCCAACCAAGCGACATAGCGTGCAACAAGGGTGGGTGTTAGGCGATCACCTTCTGAGAAGGCATGAAGCCCCAGCACTTCGTTGAGGGTGTGACCATACAATTTGCCCGTCTCCCTCAAAGCCGTTTCCATCACCTTTTGAGCCGACGAAAAATCGCCAAGGAGAGCAAGGCAACGAGCGAGGTCATTGAAAGTGTCGGCACGGTAGGGGCTATTTTTGACAGTTAAGCGTTCCAAATGCCACTTATGGCGCTCAAAGTAGGGTCGCATCAACCTAAGGTGGATGCGGAAGGCTTTCATCAAGGCTTGGGAGATTTGTTGGGGGTCGTCAATGACAGAAAGATTGGCGGAGAAAGAAGCGGCAAAGCCGAAGGAGAGATTGGACAAAAGGAGGGAATGTCCCCAATCTGCCATTGCCTTTTGAACAGTCAAGTCTTTTGCGAACCGCTCAGCAGTTCTGCTCAAGCGCAAATAATCGGCGAGATAGTCGGCAAACCGTTTTGCGAGTCTCTCCCAACTTGTTGAAATGTCGCTCTCTTCCTCGTCTGCTTGGCTTTCGCCCGTCTCCGAAAAGAACAGGAAAAGTTCACCAGCGATGGCAGTGCTGAAAAAGAAAGTTGCCGCCAAAATGGCATCACGGTCAAAGGCTCTATCGGGCAAGTGGCGGAAATGGGTGACACCTTCGTCTATCACCCATCGGACGATGCCGGGACTGACAGGGTCAGGGGGAGGCAATGGAAAATCGGACGGAAGCGACACTTCAAATCGCTTCCCTGTGCGGGCTTTGAGAAAGGCAATTAATCGCGAGAAAGCCGAAAACAACCGCAACACATAAGTGGGGTGGAAATTGGGTTGGCGAGCCAACAAGGTGCTGATTTGCTGCTCCGCTTCGTCGTAGTGCCCTTGAGCCATGAGCAAATAAGCGAGAGCGAATTGTGCCCAAGCGTCATCGGGATTTTTCTGCAAATGCCGTCGCAACTCTGCAATCAAACGCTCACAAGCCGTCTTGTCATCGGAAACTTTGAAGGCTTTCTGCATCCAGGTGTTGCCACCTAAGGAGGCTACCAATGCCTTCAGCATCTCGTCTTCAACCTCTGTAACGAGTTGAAATTCTGGGAAGTTGAGGGAAATTCGCCCGTCTTGTTTTAAGAGCAGCAAGGACGGTTTTTGTTGGGACGAAAGCAACTGACGGGCGACAGCAACGGGGTTGAGGGCACGGGCAGCCTCTTCTGTCTTCGGGGCAGGGTAGGTTTTCTCTTGCACTTTGGCAGTCACTTGCACGCCATGAGGCATTTGGTTCGTCTCTAAGGTCACGCTCTCAAACAAGCCCAAATCCATCAGCGCCTTTTGCAACCGCTCTGCATCGTAAGGCATCCCTGGTTGAAATCCGATCGCTGCCAGCAACTTTTGCGGGTCGGTCACCCGACAACCTTCCAGTTGAAGTTCGGTGATTCTCGTCTCTTGCGCCGCTACTTGCCCAACAATCAGCAACACCAACAGCCAACGCCGCACGGCAGGTCACCTCCCGTTACCTGCTTTTTGCACTGTGCCTTTCTGCTCCGTCCCTTTCGGCAAACTTTGCCCTGCAAGCAATTGTGTTGCGGTGGGGCAGCAAGTGTAAAGGAGGCTAAGCATGTGCTCAAAAACTATCCATGTTGCTGACTTCAGCCAGTGGCTGATGACGAACTTTTTGAGTCCAGTGCGGAGTGCAAAGCGCGGAGTGCAATTGTTAGGCGCCGAAATTTTTCGGCAGCCATTCGCTATCATTTTGGCTCGGCACGAACCTTGCCCTCCCAATCTGACCACCGACTGAAGTCGGTGGCTACGAAAACAAAGCCTGCTAAAGCAGGCTAACAGGAAAAGTTGCGAGTTGCAGGTTGAGCGTTCAAAGAAAAGACCTAACTCTCAACCCTCAACCCGATTAGCAGGCTTTAGCCTGCTTTGAAACCTTAGCCACCCACCTCGAGTGAGTGGTCAAAATTGCTATTCGCCGTCGTTTCGGTGGGCGGAAACCTTGCCCTACCAATCTGACTGAAGTCGGCGGTTTTGTTTCGTCGGAACATCTAACCCAACCTGAAGCGTTTGGGAGCAAGTTCTAAGTTGGGTGAGGGCGTCGCTTCAAAAAGACAACGGAAAGGGGCGGCAAGGTCAGCCGAACCGAATAAGGTCGGTTTTGCCACGGCAACGCCTCAGCGATAACTTCTCCTGTTTCCCATCCACTTTCCCTTACCCCCTGCCCCGTGACCCTTGTCCCACTGCCTCCATATTGCTGCCAATCGGTGTTGAGCACTTCGCGCCAAACGCCGTTGAAAGGCACGCCGATGCGATAGTCGTGTCGGACAACAGGAGTGAAGTTGCAAACGACGACAATGCAATCGCGCCAATCCCTTGCCCAACGGATGAACGAGACGACCGAATGGTCGGCATCGCTGAAATCAATCCACTCAAAGCCTCGGTGGTCGCAATCCCACTCATGCAGTGCTGGCTCAGTTCGGTAGAGCCAATTCAAATCCCTAACCAGCCGTTGAATGCCCTTATGGCTTTCCCATTGCAGCAAATGCCAGTCAAGGCTTGAAGCGTAATCCCACTCCCGCCACTGAGCGATTTCGCCGCCCATGAACAGGAGTTTTTTGCCGGGGTGAGCCCACATGTATCCGAACAGAGCACGCAAGTTGGCGAACTTCTGCCAAAGGTCGCCCGGCATCTTGCCCAGCAAACTCGCCTTACCGTGAACCACCTCGTCGTGGGAAAGGGGCAGGATGAAATTTTCGCTGAAGGCATACCAGAGCGAAAAAGTCAAGGCGCCGTGGTGATACTTGCGGAAGATGGGGTCTTTGCTGAAGTAGAAAAGGGTGTCGTGCATCCAGCCCATGTTCCACTTGAAGTCAAAGCCCAATCCACCAACATAGGTCGGGCGCGTCACCATCGGCCAAGCGGTTGACTCCTCGGCAATCATCAAGATGCCCGGAACCTGCTGGTGAACGACCTCGTTGAGCCTTTTTAGGAAGTCAATGGCTTCAAGGTGCTCGTTGCCGCCGTAAATGTTGGGTTGCCATTCGCCGGGCTTGCGGGAGTAGTCCAAATAGAGCATGGAAGCGACAGCGTCAATGCGAAGCCCATCAGCGTGATACTCCAAAAGCCAAAACAAAGCGCTGGCGATGAGAAAGTTGCGGACTTCCGTTCGCCCGAAGTTGAAAACTTTCGTGTGCCAATCGGGATGGTCTCCCCGCCAGTCACCGTATTCGTAAAGGTTCGTGCCGTCAAAGAAGACAAGCCCATGCATGTCTTTGGGGAAATGAGCCGGCACCCAGTCCAAGATCACGCCGATGCCTGCTTGATGACAAGCGTCCACGAAGGCTTTGAAATCTTCGGGCGTGCCGTAGCGTGATGTCGGGGCAAAATAACCGGTCACTTGATAGCCCCAAGATTCGTCAAGGGGATGTTCCATCACGGGCAACAACTCAATGTGGGTGAAGCCCATGTCCTTGACATAAGGCACAAGTTGCTCAGCCAACTCGCGGTATGTCAGCCAACGATTGCCTTCCTCAGGCACGCGCCTCCATGAACCCAAATGCACCTCGTAGATGCTGATAGGTTTGTCAAGGCTTTGAAATTCCTGCCGATGCGAGAGCCATTCGTCGTCATTCCATCGGTAGCGCCCGATGTCCCAGACGATGGACGCCGATTTGGGGCGAACTTCGTGGTAGAAGCCGACAGGGTCGGCTTTCAATTGCAGGTAGTCACCGTAGCGTCCTTTGACCTCAAACTTGTAAAGCAACCCTTCTGTTTCGCCTAAGACTTCCTCAGGCAGGAACAACTCCCAGACACCCGCTTCGTGTCGGAAACGCATTGGGTGAACTCGACCGTCCCATCGGTTGAAGTCACCGACGACGCTGACGCGCAAAGCGTTGGGCGCCCAAACGGCGAAACGGACGCCGCGAACGGAAGCGACTGGCGACTGGCGATTGGCGACTGGTGATTGGTGACCAGTGAACGGTGGTGGCAATTCCACAATGTGAGCACCTAAAACTTGCCACAACCTAAAATGGTTGCCCTCAGCAATCAGGTGCAGGTCAAAATCGCTGAGCAAAAGCGGAAACGAATACGGGTCGTAAAACTCCCGTGTCCCGTGTCCCATGTCCCATGTCCCCGTCACAATGAGCCGATAAGGGAACGGTTCGCTTCGCCCCCAGAAAACCGCCTCAAAGAAACCGTCAGGGTGAATTCGTCGCATCGGGATAATTTCGTTAGTGTCAAGGGCATGAACCGATACGCTCTCCGCAAAGGGGTAAAATGCCCGAACAGTAACGATGCGGGACACGGGACAAGGGACATGGGACAAAAATCTCACTAATTCACCTGCCCACTGTCCCGTGTCACTTATCCCGACATCAACGACATGCATTCCCAAGACAGCGAATGGGTCGCTGCAATATCCGCCACAAATCGCAGCAACTTGGTCTGGTGGAGTGAGGTAGAAGGGGTCGTTAGTCAAGCCCATCAAACACGCCTCCCTTCAAACCTGAACGGGATAGCGCCCGTAAGTTCGGCACGCCTCAAAGAAAGCCAAAACATTTTCCAGCGGGATTGCTGGGTTAATTTCGCTTGACGAGCCTATGAAAAAGCCTCCACCTGGTGCAGCGACTTTGATGGCTTCCTTGACAGCGTTGCGAATTTGCTCAGGCGTCCCCAAGGGCAAAAGCACAGAACAATCAATGCCACCGACGAGAATCAACCGTTTGCCATATCGGCGCTTCAATTCACCCAAGTCCATACCAGCCAGAGGCTCAATGGGGTTGAGACCGTCAATTCCCGCATCAAGCAAATCGTCAAGAATCTGCCAAAGGTTGCCATCGCTGTGGAAGATGACTTTGATGCCAGCGTCTTGGAGCGGCTCAATGCAGCGTTTGAGCATGGGCAGGAATGTCTCACGCAGAAACGAAGGCGAAAAGAGCAAGCCGTTTTTGTAGGCAATGTCGTCGCCGATGAAGTAAAGCGGGCACAGTTGTTCCTCGGCAGCGACTTTTGCGAACCTGAAAGCGGTTTCGCCAGTTATCTCAAGCAACGCCCTGACCTCTTTCGGCGCATCGTAGATGGCATAAGCGAACCTCTCTTGCCCCATCAAGCCGTAAGCATCGTGGAAGCCGCAACCGTGTCTGGGAACGAAGACCGTCAAGGGGGCAAATTTTTGTTGCTGTTGCCTAACCCAAGAGACCCAATGGTTGCGAATCCAATCCCACGAAACGGGTTCAGCCTTGCGGACATACTCGCGCAATTCGTCGAGGGTCTCAATTTCGTAACGGACTTTCCACGCCGTTTGACCGCTAACTTTGCGTTGCCCTTTTCCTTCCCCGATGACCGTCCCTTCCTGCGACGGCTCAAAAGAACCGCCGTAACCTCGGCAAAGGTCAATTCCCAAACCGTGATAGACCCGAACCACTGCCGTCTCGTAATCATCGCCTTCTTGTCTGAAGTGCGCAACGACGGCTGGGTTGTCAATGTAGTCCCAGATAGGGACTCGGTCACCCTCACAGAAGTTCATTGACGCTTCTATCCGCTGCCAAACTTTTTCGTCAACTTCGCCACCATAGCCTTTGCTCGGACGCATCAATTTCACCCCGATATTTCCCACTCACACCTCGCCGAACAGAAACCGACCGCAGTTTTCGCATGTGGGTAAGCCTTCAGGGTCACGAAGGGCTCGGACAATTTCTGCGGTTATAGTAACTCGGCACGCACCACACAAGTTGCCTTCAATTTTCGCGACAGCAACTCCGCCTAACCTTGCCTTCAAGCGTTCGTAGCGGTTGAGCAAGTCTTCCGGAAGCATTGACCTTAACTTCTCCCGCTCTTGAAGCAGGGACTCCTGCTCCTTCGTTAAAGCCTCTTTCAGCGCAGCCGCTTGTTTTCGGATTTCGGCGAGCCGCTCCCGGTTCTGCTCAAGCAACTCCTCCCGTTCCTTCAACTTTTTCTCGGTCTCCTCAATGCGAAACATGAGTTCCAGCATCCTCGTCTCAATCAAGTCCTTTCTCCGCCGCACCTCTTCAAGTTCCTTTTGCATGTGCTCAACTTCGCGCCCACTTCGGACGCTTCCACTGGCGAGCAAATCTTCCATCTTGCGCATTTTTGTCTCCATATCGTTCAGTTCCAACTCTTGATCCAGCAACTCTTGTCGCAGTTGCCTCAGGGTTTGGCGGTCTCTGGCTAACTCCTCGCTCAGCCTGTTCATCTCGGCTTCCAACTTTTCGCCAGAGTCAAGGGTCGCCAAATCCCTTCTAATTGCCTCAAGCCTCAGTTCCGTTTGTTGCAGCCGATAAAGGACTTCAATCGGTCTCATCGTTGAGACCCTCCCATCGCTTCAACCTCTCCACGAATTTCCGAACCCACTTAGCCTGCACATCTTCGCGGACGGCTTCAAGGCTTTCAGCCAATTTCAACATAGCGTCGGGGGAGTTGTCCGTCAAGGCGCAAACTCGCCGCCAGTAAGCAATGGCTCGGCGGTGTTGACCGCTCAAACTCAAGGCTGTCGCCGCTGCGAAGTTCAGTGGCAAATCGTCCCGCTGTCGGTTTGCCAATTGGGTGAAGCCTTTGATAGCGTGCTCTAAATCGTTCCGACGCTGATACATTTGCAGCAACAACTCATATGCGGGCAAAAAGTCCTTCCGCAATGCAATTGCTTTTCGGCACAACTCAATTGCTTCGCCAAGGCGATTTTGCTCCGCTGCCTTCTGAGCCCGTTCAAGGAAAACTGTGGGACTGGGGATCGGGGACTGGGGACTGGCGAAATCTTTTTCGTTAGCGAGCCAGTGTTGGACAATGGTGCGGTCGTTCGGTGGCAATTTGGGAGCAGTGGTGTTGAGTAACTTTTGGGCATCATCAAAGCGGTTCAACTGGACAGCGACGAACAAAAGTGCTCCCGCCAACTTGGCATTGGTTTGAAACCTTTCGGCAACTCGCTCAAAAGCAGTTTCACGCCAAAGTTGCAATGCTGCCTCGGCGTAAAGGTTTGCTGCTATTGGCTCGCGAGGAAATTGTGCCAGCAATTTCTCTGCCTCGCTCAATGCCGCAGCAGGGGCATCAGCCTTAAGCATAAGGCGAACCTTTTCCGCTTTCAGCATCGGGTCATCAAGGATGCGATAAGCCTTCTCTAAAACCGCCAACGCTTTCGGGATAGCGTTTGCCCGCTCCCAGACTTGAGCGGCTTGAGAAAGCGCCATTAACTTTACACGCTTGTCGGGAACAATTTCCGCAAATCGCTCCCAAACTTTCACCGCTCTTTCAGGTTCGTTTGCCAACTCCCACAAGCGGGCTGCAGCCTTTACAACTCGTTCATCGCGAGCGAACATTTGCGACCTTTCCAATCGTTGAGCCGCTTCCTTCGTCTTGCCTAACTCGTCCATCCCTTGCGCCCACCAAATCAGCAACTCAGGTGAAGGGTGCCTACGCAACAGTTCATCACACAACCTCACGACTTCCTTCGCCTTACTTTGACAAAGCCAAACTTCAACCAAAACGCCAACAGCGTCAAGGAACGGGACGAGGGACGAGGGGTGAGGGACGGGTGAAATCTTTGATACCTCGTCCCGCGTCCCACGCCCCACGACCCGTTTAAGGAATTGTTCCGCTTCAACCCACTCCACTCGCTTTGCATGCCAAATTCCCATCAAAGCGTTCAAGTGGGGGTCGTCGGGGAAGCGTTTGAGTGCGAAGCGCAATATGCGACCTGCACGGTCAAACTGACCTGATTTCATCAACGCTTGTGCCCTGAGAGCCCGCCAAAGCGGCTTGTCGGGTTGACGGCGTTGTGCCCACTCGTAAAGTTTCGCTGCACGCTCGTAATCTCCCAATCGCTCTTCCAAGTCCGCAACTTCGGCGATGACTTCAACGGGCGGTCTTCGGGCAAGGGCTTGGTCGTAAGCCATCCTCGCCTTTACGGCATCGCCCAAATCTCGGTAAAGCCGAGCCAAGTGCACGAAGGGCTCAAAATCGTTAGGACGCAATTTTGACCATCGCAGCAAACTTCGTTCCGCATCTTTGTAGCGGCGCATTTGAGTGTAACATTGTGCCTCAGCCTTGACAATTTCTGTATCTTTGGGGAACTTGCGAGCCAACCAACGGACATGCCACAACGCCTTTCGCCATTCGCCTTTCTGACTGTAAAGGTCTGCGAGTGCGCGGTGGGCATTGGCATTTTCGGGTTGCAAGTGCAAGGTGCGGCGAAAGAATTTGATTGCCCTTTCGGTTTCGCCCGCTTTCGCAAACAACTTGGCGCACTCCATCGCTAACTTCGCATCAGTTGGAAACCACTTTGTGAGCGTTTCAACTTGCTCGGCGGCAGTTTTAATGTCTCCCAGTTGCAGGGCGATGCGAGCCAAAGTCAGACGGGCTTCGGGTTCTTTCGGCGACAGTTGGACTGTTCGTTTGGCATGGTGAAGTGCTTTGTGGAAATTGCCCTTGCGTTCGTAGTAAAGCGCCAAGTGGTATTGAGCCGAAGCCAAATCAGGGAGACGGTGAGCCAGCCAGCGAAGGTGATGAGCGGCGTCGTCCCAACGGTCAAGGGCAATCAAAATTCGGGCGAGATGAACGCGAAACTCTGGTTCGTCGGGCATTATGTGAACGGCTTTTCGCAAAGATTCTCTCGCCTCGCTCAAGTGACCGAGATGCTCGTGGACTTGCCCCAACGCAGACCAAACGGAAGGGTCTTTGGGCAACTTCTGGGAGAGCCAACGCAGATGGGGAAGTGCTTGAGCGAACTCACCAAGTTGCAGCAAAGCCTCTGTCAAAAGTTTTCGCCCTTCAAGGTTTTCAGGCTGCTTCTTGACGAAGGGTTCAAGGGTCTTCCGAACCCCTTGCCATTCGCCCTTTTGAGCCAACTGCCTTGCTTGTTCTAAAACATCGGAAGATTGTTGGCGCTGCTTTTGCCCAGGCTTCCTGAGCAAAGGTTGTTGGGCTAAAGCCAAATTGCAAGCAACCAACAAGACCGCAAAAACAACTGATGCGAACCTCACATTTCAACCCTGCCTTTTCTGCACCACGACATCCACCAGTTCGAAAACAGTTCCTTTTCGCAGCCAATCTTCGGCATGTTTGCGGAGGAATTCAGCGACTTTTTTGCCGGGTGACACTATAGTTGATGCGCCCCTTCCGTCGGGATGTTCCAACACGAAATAAATGCCTGGACCGCCGTAAGCAGGACCGTAGCGGGTGAGCCATCCCACTTTCGTCACCTGAAAGCCTTCCTCAACCCAACGCTGAAGGATTTCAAAATTCAAGTCGGGCAACGGAGACCAAGTCTGTTCAGCAAGGGCAGCAATTTCCTCGGGTGAGACTGGCTTCACATCAACAGCGACGGAACGCTCAGACACAATTGCCATTTTTCTCACCTCTGCAAGTGCGTAGGTTCGCCCTCACCGAAAATATGCGACTGCGTAACGATGTCGTAAAGTGTCCAGAACTTGTTGCCAAACACATCAGCATATGTGACTGTCAGGGCGGGGTGAGCCAGAGCAGCGGTCAAAACAAAAAACTCTCTTGAAAGTTCGCTTGCCCCGATGGGCTCAATGTTTCCGACGATGCTAACCCAACCTGTGCTGCGTTCGTGGACAAAGAAGTGGACATCCAATGCTGCACCAACCCCGATATTGCGGACTTGGTAAAAATCAAGGTGTGGTAGCCCTGAAGCGATTGGTGGTTCAACCCTCAAAATTGGGCGATGCGCTGCCATTCTCGTTCGCTCGGCTTCGCGAAGTTGCGCTTGCATAGCCTCAAGTTGCTTGTCCATCAACCGTCTTTGCTGCACCATTACCCAAAGGATGGCAGCGTAAATGGAAGCTATGACCAAATTCAAGGTGACCAAAGCCAACTCAAAGGCGTTCATCACCCTCCACCTTTTTCGCCGTAGACCTCGCTCGGGTCAAAAACCCGCTGCTGGAAAACCTCCAATTCGCCGTCCTGCGTGACCTTTCGGAAGAAGCAACTCGGATAACCTTCGTGGCATGCAGCGCCACCGACCTGTTCAACCTTGACGACCAAAGCATCGGCGTCGCAGTCCACAAGTATCTCCTTCACCAACTGAACTCGCCCTGAGTGCTCGCCCTTCATCATCAGTTTCTGGTGACGCCTTCGCCAGAACCAAGTTTTGCCAGTCTCAAAAGTGAGCCGAACAGCGTCTCGGTTCATGTAAGCCACCGTCAAAACTTCACCGGTGTTGGCATCTTGAATGACGACTGGAATTAGCCCGTTGGCATCAAATTTGAGTTCGTCAAGGAACTTTGGCTCACTCACTTTTCCTGCCCTCCTTGTCAGCGTTCTTTGGCGGAAATTTCCTGCGGAGAAAGAATTTTGCGCATCACCAAGCCAGACGGCACCTTCGGGACAAAGTATGTGGTCTTGGGCGGGAGACGATAACCTTGTTTAGCCACCTCGCAAACCAACTCAAGTGGAATTGGGCGCAGCAAGATCGCCATGTTGCCTTCCCGCTGAGCGAACTTGAAAGCGAATGTGGCATCGTGGGTGTAATCAATTGTCAAGTCAGAAGGTTTAAGCCCAACGGCTGCGAAAATAACAGGCAAAACGGCTTGGTGGAGGACGGCTGTGTCAACTTTCCTCAACGGCAAAGGCAATTGCTGAATGTATTGGCTCACACTGCCTTCAACGCCAGCAACAGTCACGAGCAAAGCCTGCCCTTGAGCGACGAAAAAGAACGGGATGCCGTTGTGGTCTTGGAAAATTTGTGACAGCACCTTTTCGTCCCCGTCCCAATTGACTGTAGTGACGCGAAAGTGTCGGCGAATTTCCTGAAGCACCCGTTCCGCATCCTCAAAACTGGGAAACCGAACGAGCCGGTGAGTGGGGAGAACTGTTGCATTGCGCTGGTAGTCGGCAATGACGATGCCGATAAAGTTCGCTGGATGGTTCGGGTCGGTTTTCGCTTCCGAAACTTCCTCGCGGAAGGTCAGGGCTGTTTCATACCTGTGGTGTCCGTCCGCTATCACTAACCATTGCCGAGCTAGAAAGTGGTTGACCTCCTCATTGAAGGCTGGGTCAGTTACCCTCCAGACAATGTGCTCAACGCCGTCCAATTCTCCGTGCAACCACGCAGGGGCTGAAATTGCGCTTCGCAGCAATTCGTGCCACTTGCCCGTGTCATCGCTCAAAAGCCCATGCACTTGCCCTAACTCTGCCCCCATCAAGCGAAGCAGTGTCAAGCGGTCACTTTTAGGTTTGGGCATGGTGTGTTCGTGGGGGCGAATCAAACCGCTCCTGTAATCCAGCAGTGGTATAGTGGTCAAAAGCGAAAAATGTTCCCTCATCTTTCCGCCGAGGTAAAACCGTTGTGCGTAGACGAAAACGGAGGGCTCTTCCAACTCAACCAGCGCCCGCTCTTCAAGCCATTGCGCCCAAAGTTTTGCAGCCTTTGAGTAACGGGATGGGTCGTCGGGATTTAGAGACGGTGGCAAGATGAGCCGAACGATATTGTATGGGTGTTTAGCGAGAAGTTGTTCGCACTGCTTTAGGTCAATGACATCGTAGGGAGGGGCGATAAGTTGGCTCAAATCGCCCAAGGCGGGATTGAAAACGACGGGGCAGAAGGGGACAGATGAAAGCCCACTTTTTTGCATCAGCGAAGCCCTCCTCCAACCAAAATCACTTCCGTGACCGGTTCTTTCAAAATCTGCTCCTTCACGACCTTTCGCTGAACTTCCAATCCGTTCTCCGTTGTGATTTCCAACACGACTTCCTTCAAGCCCTCCTTTCCCTTTTGCTTCGTTACGAGAGCGCCACCGGGAAGGTGAGGCGCAAAGCGCCTTTCCGTCTTGAAAGGCACGCTTTCCTTCCTGACGACTTGATAGGCGCAGACGACGGTCACGAGCGGCTTTCCCAACTTGACCAGCAACTTATCCCCAACTTTCAACCTGTCAAGGTTTTTGTCCGGATTGAGTTGCTGCAACTCTTCAAGGGTCAGACCGTAGCGGCGAGCGATGCGGACAGCAAACTCGCCCGCTTTGACGACATGGAACTTCGGTGGTTCAAGTCCGCCTATGAGTTTTTGAGCGGCAGTTTCCGCATCAGCAACTATCTCGCTGATCCCGATTTTACCTTCACGGATGACCACTTTCTCCTTGAACCACGGTTCTTTGACAAGGGTGACATTCTTCGGAGTGAAGTGGGCTTTGACCAACTCCAAAGCCTGTTCCGCTTCGTTTTTGCTTTTGAGTGCGGTCACGATTTGGTTGTTAACTACGATAAGCCACGCCCTTCGGGCAGGCGAAACGCTTTTCAGTAGCGCTTCTGAGGCTTCTGAAGGGCTCATCAGTTGCCGACCTGACGGCAAAGGCAGGTTGCCAATGTCAACGGGTTCAGCAAAGTCAACATCGTGACCATATCGCTCTTGAAGTTTGCTTTTAGCCAACTCAACGGCTCGGTTGGCTAAGCGGAAGTTGCTCACCCACGCAACGGGTTTGCCGTTGACAAAGATGGCGACTGGCAAGGTAGCGCGACGGTAGAAGACCAAAAGGCTCAAGAGCCCCAAAATCACCAACCAGTAGACAACCCGTTCACCCCAACTTAATCCTGTCCGAAGCATAAGGGAGCCACCCCTTTACGGGCTATGCCACCCTAAGCAGGGACTTGGAAGGCAGAAGTTAAAGGCTTTACGGTTTAGTTATCACGGGCGCTTCAGCTTTGACTGCTTTCTGCTGGTCAAGTTTTTGTAGCAGGATTTGCCTTACCTGCTCAAGTTGAGAATCGCGGGTTCGGTTGCGTTCCTGTTCCACCAACTTCGCTACCGTCTCGTTATATAACTTAACGACTTCCTTGTTCGTTCGGTCAAGTTGTCTTGCCCGCCCAAAGCAAATCAGTGCGTCTTCCAGTTCTTGGGCTTGAAGGTGTTGCTTGCCGCGCTCCAACCAAATGGCAGCCAACTGGGCATTGTGCTGCTTCTCTTCGGGCGTGGGCTCTAACTTGCGGTCAGGTTCTAAGCCTTTGTTGGCGTGGATGTCATATCCGCTCGGAGTGAGGTAACTTCCCGTGGTCACAATTAACGCCCCGCCGCCGCGAAGGTTCACGACAGTTTGGACAGACGCTTTTCCGAAAGTCTTCTCACCAACCACTTCAGCGACTTTATGGTCTTTCAAAGCGCCAGCGACGATTTCGCTTGCGGAAGCGCTTCTATTGTCAACCAAAACGACCATCGGACCTTTCCAACCTTTGTAGAGCGATGGGATGGCTTCAAAAACTTGTTCGCCCTCTGTCCTGCTCTTGACAGTGACTATGGGACCTTTGGGGATGAAAATGCTTGCGACCTCAATCGCTGCGTCCAACAGACCGCCGGGGTTGCCGCGAAGGTCCAGAATCAAAGCCTGTGCCCCTTTGCCTTTCAGTTCGTCTAGAGCCTTGCTTAACTCTGAAGCGGTTTTCTCGTTAAACTCCAACAGCCTTATGTAGCCCACCTTGTCGTCAAGCATCCTCTTTTGTAAGACCGGGATTTGTATGCGTTCTCGGGTTAGAGTGACATCAAATGGCTCGGGTATGCCATCCCTTTGGATTGTCAAGGTCACTTTCGTTCCCCGTGGACCCCTGATCATGCTCACAGCCTGATCCAAAGTCATCTTGTCCGTTGGCTTTCCGTCAATTTTGAGGATTCGGTCTAAGGGGCGCAAACCTGCTTTGTCGGCAGGTTGTTCTGGGAAAACGCTCATAATCGTCAGCCTTTCTTCCCCTGTGACAGGGTCAACGGCGATAGTTAGTTCGGCGCCGATGCCCTCATATTCACCGTGGCTTCGGGTCGTGAACTGCTCCAAGTCCTCGGGCTTCAAATAGCGGGTGTATTGGTCGCCCGTGGCTCTGAGCAGACCACTGATTGCGCCATATGTGAGTTGGGTCTCGTCAAGTTTGTCTGGGGCGTAAAAGTATTGCTGCAGGCGGATGTAGACCTCAGCAAGTCGTTCAACGGGTCGCAAAGAAGTTTGCGGTGGTTGAGACGACGGTGTTTTTTCTTGAACGGCTGGAACCAAACCAGGTCCTAAAGAGACCTGAAGAGGTGGTAGTCCTCCCTTACGGTTGCCAACTTGGTAGCCGGCAGCAAAGGACAAAACGAGCAACAACGCTATTGCAAAACTCAAAGCCCCTCCCAACCTCTTTTGTTGAACCGTCACCACATTGGGTTGTTGCTCCATGAAGTATCGCCTCCGTTTCGGGTCACCGTCTTCAGTTCATTCTAACGCACTGCCAACGGGTTGATAGGTTCCCCGTAACGGCGGACTTCAAAGTGCAAATGTGGTCCAGTTGACAACCCCGTGCTCCCGACGAGTGCGATGACTTGTCCTTGCTTCACCACTTCACCCTCACCGACCAGAATGCGAGAGCAATGAGCGTAGAGGGTAGCCATCCCGTTCCCGTGGTCAATGATGACAGTGTTGCCATAGGCTTTTCGCCATCCAGCAAATACCACTACCCCGTCCGCTGCTGCTCTAATCGGCGTCCCTGAAGGTGCAGAAATGTCAACCCCGCAATGGAACTTTACCCTTCGGAAAATCGGATGGACGCGGTAACCAAAGCCTGAAACTATGGGACCATCAACGGGTCTGATGAAGGGACCAGTCCAAGCAGGGATGGGGCGAGGTCGCCCCCTCTGAGCACTTTGAAGTCTGCGGAGCAAAGCAGCGATTGCTCTTGATTCCTCTTCCCACTCCTGCAACCATCTCTCATAAACCTCCCGCTCCGTTTGGACTTGCCTTAGAAGCCGTGCCTGTTCCGCTTCGGCAGCGCGAAGTTCTCTTGTCTGTTCCTCAATCGCCCTTCTCAAAAAATCCAAGCGCGCTTGTTGCCTTCTCAGTTGTGCCTCTCGGCTTTCAAGTTCTTCTTTGGCTTGGAGTGTAGTCTCAATGACCTTCTCGTCGTAGTAGAGAATTCGCTGAAAGGCGTAGGTCCTAATGGCAGCGTCTTCTATGTCCTGCGAGTCCAAAACGAAAGCGACATAGTCGCTGGGCGGGTGCTTGTAAAGTTGGCGCAAACGCTCAGCCAAAATGGACCTGTGACGGGAAAGTTTCGCCCTCAACTGCGTCACGCGAATCCTCGTTTGGTTAAGTTGACGGGAAACTTGGGCATATTCACGGTTAAGGGTCGCCAGCCTGACTTTCGCCCGAACGATTCGCGCCCTCGTCTCCCTCAGTTGTTCCGAGAGAGTTCTTTCCTTACGACGCATTTCCCGCACCTTTCTCCTTGCCATCCTTTTCCGCTGCTCCAACTCCTGTTGGCGCTTGCGCAACAGTGATGGGCTTGGCGTCTTGCCTCGGGAGACAAGCGATTTCCAATCCCAACCGTGAGCCAACGAAGCGACTAGGAAAATTGAAGCCAATCCTAACACGAAAGTTCGCATCCCCTCTCACCTCAACCATCGGCAACCATTAAGGACACCGCAGCAAATATTTTGGCATCCCTGCTTTTGCCCTTCAACACCAACCGCAAATCAGCCTATAGGAGTTTGGCAGAAACAGCGAATGAGGACTTAAAAGCCCTCGCACAAGGCTACAACGGTTTGAAGCGTTGTTAGAATAATGCAAGCGCGGAAAAATTCCCTGCGGTTGAGGTGATTGGAGTGCGTTTGTCGGAGATGTTGTTCGTCAGTTTGCGAGAAGTCCCTGCGGAAGCGGAACTGATTAGCCACCAGTTGCTTTTGAGGGCTTGCTTCATTCGCAAATTGGCAGCGGGAGTTTACACTTACCTTCCTTTGGCTTGGCGAAGTTTGCTCAAAATTATCGCCATCGTCAGGGAAGAAATGAACCGAGCGGGAGCACAAGAGGTTTTGATGCCTTTCATGCACCCAGCCGAACTTTGGCAGGAAAGTGGTCGGTGGGACGAATATGGCGACTTGCTGATGAAACTCCAAGACAGGCAGGGTCGTTGGTTTTGCCTCGGTCCAACCCACGAAGAGCCGATAACCGATTTGGCTCGGCAATTGATCAAGTCCTACCGACAGTTGCCCATCAACCTTTACCAGATCGGGACAAAGTTCCGCGACGAGTTGCGACCGCGAGGCGGTCTCATTAGAGCCCGCGAGTTCATCATGAAAGACGCCTACAGTTTTGACCGAGACGAGGAAGGGATGGAACGGAGTTTTGAAGCAATGAAGAAAGCCTACATCCGCGTTTTTAAGCGTTGCGGGTTGCCATTTGTTATTGTTGAGGCTGAAGCAGGCGCAATTGGTGGAACGGAAAATTTGGAATTCATGGTCATTGCCGAAAGCGGCGAAGATAGGTTGCTTCGCTGCCCTAAATGCGGTTACGCCGCAAATAGAGAGAGAGCCGAACGGCGACCGCCTGACGGGTTTGATGAGGCAGTGAAGTCGTTAAAGCGAGACGGTGCGCCATTGCAAAAAGTTACGACACCGAACCAAAGGACTGTTGAGGAAGTTTCTCGCTTCCTGAATGTGCAACCCAGCCAATTGGTCAAGACGCTGCTTTATGTCGCTGACGGTGAAATCGTTGCCGCTTTGGTCCGTGGTGGCCATGAACTCAATGAAGCGAAGTTGGCAAGGTTGTTGGGCAAGAAAGTCGTGATGGCTGATGCGGCGACCATTGAGAGGCTAACCAACGCACCTGTAGGCTTTAGCGGTCCTGTAGGGCTCAAGGAAAAAGGAGTGAGGCTCATCGCCGATTACGATATTGCTTTCATGCGGGATTTCGTCATCGGCGCTAACGAAGCGGATGCTCACTTCATTAACGCAAACTGGGGTCGTGACTTCCCAATTGACCAGTTCGCCGATTTGAGGTTCGCTGAGAAAGGCGATGGTTGTCCAAGATGCGATGGGACTTTAGAACTTTTCAACGCCATTGAGGTCGGGCACATTTTCAAACTCGGCACGAGATACAGTGAACCGATGAAAGCAACCTTCGTTGACGAGGATGGCAAGGAGAAGTTTTTCCTGATGGGCTGTTACGGCATCGGGATTTCGCGAATATTGGCGACCGTCGTTGAAGTCAGTCACGACGAGGACGGCATCATTTTCCCGATTTCCATCGCACCCTTTGAGGCTTGGGTTTTGCCCATTGAAAACGAGGAGATTTGAGGGAAGTCGCCGAAC
>Ga0197144_100465_pt1 | contig 17669 bp, 18 predicted proteins | sample GBS85_MetaG_FD_148670 | JGI IMG/M metagenome (GOLD analysis project Ga0197144, IMG submission 148670) | Sediment microbial communities from Great Boiling Springs, Gerlach, Nevada, United States - GBS 85_MetaG | ecosystem: Environmental > Aquatic > Thermal springs > Hot (42-90C) > Sediment...
CTCCTGTAACCTCCTCGCACTCCCATAGTAGGGGTTACCTTGAGCAAGCTATAGGTTAAGCTTGACGTTAAGGGCTTGAAGGTCTAGCGGGTGAGATTCCACGTTCTTAGGGTTACCTTAACCTGGACTTTGGAGCTCCTAAGCCTAACTGCTACCCCTAGCCTTAACCTTAGCCTTAGCTCTAGCTTTTGCCTCGTAATACATTGTTCTCAAAGCCCGGTTTTATGTTAATAGCTAGCTAGCGTTCTATAGCCACCCCTAAGATTTTGGCTACACCCCGTAGGGTGTGGTTCCTTGAAATATACTCAATAGCCTTTTACCCAAAACCTTGTTCACGACAGGGGTCTTCCAATACGTTCCCCCGAGCTTTAAGCCTTCTTAGAGCCTCACACGTTCTCTCACATATGAACACACGTTTCATCTCAGCAACCCAGCCCAAAACATCTATTAGTAGAATCCTGATTTTGGGATTCAGCTGTTGAAGCTAATTCTTTCTAACGCTTAGCTAACGCTTAGTATCATCTTCCCTCTGCTCTCAATCTCTCTAACCACATCACCAGTTCTATCAAAGATATAGCTACCCCCTCCAAAGCTTATACTATCAGGCTCTCAGCATTACCTAAAGTCTCCAATGCTTTTAAAGTCTCTCCTTCGGAGCAGAGCTCCTGAAACCCTAATATCCTTATATACCTCTATCACTTGGTAACATCTCCTAGCAACACACATATATATTGTATAAGTTTAGTTCTGAAGGTTCTCTGTCTCCTCTGAAACCTTCACATAGCCTATCAACTTCGCCTCCCACCTCCAGGCTGTATCATTCTAATGGGGGTTTGTAAACACCTGATACATTTAGGGAGCTTGAAGGTAGCGTGGTGAACCACCGCCTATTATTAAATGTTAGGTGTAGGGCTTCCGCTGATTAGAGCTTTGAATCTTATGAATCCACATTTCTCCTATTTCTACATCTCCGCCTTGGAAGGTGAAGCTTTCAATGGTAGGAAGACTATCAGGGTTGACTGTACCACTTAGTTAGAGGATAGAGGCTCTTAACCCTAGAGGTTTATAACTCCTTAGGCCTCTCTACATAGAGAGTGGCAGTGGGCATATACTTCCATGTTATGGTGTTATTGGATGAGGTTACCTCAGTATAAGGTTAACGTGCATGTTGGCGATGTTCTGAGTAGGCTGGGTTTAAGTATTAGGGCTGAGGAGGTGCATAGAACTCCTGTAAGGGGTGTTCGCATCCCGGATTTTACGATCTCACACCCTCTAGGGGGTTTGATGCTGGGTGAAGCTGAGGTTGGCGAGTGGGAGTATGATTCTGGTGCTTTAGAGAGGTTAAGGCGTAGAGTTGAGAGGAGGTTCGGTGAGACACTGTTTAAAGGTTATGATTTCATCTTGCTAATCATCTACAAACGTGGGGATCTGGAAAGGCTCGCTGGGCTGGAAGAGTCTAGGGTCAAAGAGGGTGTTGAGGGTATCAAAGTAGGCTTAGGTTTAGCTGTTAGAGGAGAAGCTTTCGGCCTGGAGAGCCACTACGAAAAATACCTTGGGGTACCCGTTGACGTTAAGAGTATACCTGTAGTGTTAGACATGCTAGTTAACGAATTCCTCTCACAGTTGAAGAAAAGTTCACCTCAGGTTAAAGTTAGAGTTGACGAGCTAGTCGACAGCTTAGAGGGGGTTATAGACACGTACTCCAACGCATTAGCTCTAAGCGTGGTAGGCGAGAGGGGGCTCGAGGAGAAGTTAAAAAATGTAGCCCTTAAGCTTTCAATAGCGTGGGACTACATACGTGACCCCGTCGAACGCGCTAAGGTAACCTTTAAGCTGATCCTACTACTGGAAACGCTAACACTCATACTCTACGAGCTAGCTAGAAGAGGATCTAGTGAAACCCTAAGACCTCCCGGTTGCGATAACGTAGGCTACGAAGGCTTCATAGACCTCATTAAACAGCTACTAACCCTCCCCGGAGGTCGCCCCCGCTATGCTGAGCTAAACTCCGAGCTCCTCGAACTCCTAGAGAGCATCCCCCCAAGTAACCTCCTAGACGACGCTACAGCAAAGATATGTAGGGAGGTGGTTAACGGCTACCCTCTTCTAAGGAGGATGGGTTGGGATATCCTATCCACCATGTATCAGAGGATGCTCTCCGAGACTTTCAGGCACGCTTTCGCAACATTCTATACGAAGATCCCGGCGGCAAGGCTCCTCGTAGCGCTAGCGATTGAGAGGTTTGAGGATAAAGTTGTAGATGTAGCCTGCGGGACTGGAAGCCTTCTACTAGCAAGCGTAGAGAGGAGGTTAACGCTACTCACAGGAGACTCCCTAAAATCCATGTTGGAGAAGGCTAAGACTAAAAACACACCAGTACTCGACGTGGCACGCGAAGATGTTTTAACTAGAACCGTAGGCTTAGACGCTCTTAAACAAGCCATTCACATTGCATCCTTGAATCTTAGGATTGCCACTCACACCCCGCCTCTAGAATCGCTAAACCTATATCACGTTCCAGTCGGGGAGAGACGTGCTGGTAGCTTAGATCTCCTAACAGAGATGGCTACCGCGGTGCCCGTTGAACTTAGAAGGCTTCTCAGCATCGGTTTCGACGTGGTCTTAATGAACCCTCCATTTACCCGTAGTGATAGGATACCAGCTTTAATCGGTAGGACTGCTCGCAAGATTCTAGCAAGGGCTGGTAGTGAGGGAAGGCTTACATTTGGCTCCGTGCCTGTAAGAAACGTTTTCACAGCCGGGTTAGCTAAACCCTTCATGGTCTTAGCCGATAGACTGGTCAGAGACGGGGGTAGGATTGCAAGCGTACTACCATCGTCAGCTCTTAGTAGGCCTAGTTGGAGGGATATTAGGGAGGGTCTGGTCAAAGGGTATAACATAGACTACATAGTTGTAAGCTGGGCTCCAGGAACTCCTAGTTTCAGTAGCGATACGAAGCTTCGAGAAATACTCCTGATCGCCAGGAAGAGGGAGGAGGGTGAGGCTTCTAGGCAGACGAAGATCATAGGGTTGTTGAAGAAAGTTGACGAGCTGAGCTATAGCGATGTAGAGATTCTAACTAGGGAGGCTGTGAAGATGGAGGAAGGGTATGGTTTTGTGATCTCAGGTGGGACAACTATAGGTTTCATTAGCGTGCTAGGGAGAGATATTGTAGAAAAGTTCTCTGATAACCTATACAGGCTTATAGCCTTTAGAAGACCTGAACTACTTAAATTCCACCTAGACCTGGTCGGGGGGAGTGGTATTAGATTAGGCAGTCTCTTCGATGTTGGAAGCGTTATAGATCACACATCAGGCCTAAACATTGCTAAGAGGAACAGTGATGTAAACGTGCTTCACGAACGGCCGGCAATCTGGGACTCCGGGGAGGCTCTAGGTGTTAGGGTAGCAGATATTGATAGAGCTCCCTGGAAGGTTGGTGTTATACGTGAGGATGAGGTGAGGGTTAAGTATTGGCGTTCACAACGTTCATTCTATACAGCTAACCTCTTTACTCTAAGGAGAGGGCAGCTTGATACCCAGTATCTGCTCGCAATTAGGGTGGGGGAGGGCAGTGTTTCTAATGTGTGGTGGCCGTTAAGGGTTAAGGATTCCTCGGATACACGTTTAGCGGAAAAATTCCTCGTGTTCATGAACAGCACATTCGGCTTCATACACCTCCTAGGAGAGCGCCTGGAGACTAGAGGGCTCTGGGTTGAGTATAAGAAGCAACATACAGTTGACATGCTGATACCCGACCTTAGGCTAGCACCACCCCCCTCCATGGAGGCTTTAAAAGCACTAAGAGAACCTCTACCTAGGTTTAAGGACTACATAGAGGCTATGGCTAGGCTTAGCGAGAAGAGCGGCGAACCCTGGTATCACATTGCTAGAGAGCAAGCTGAAATGAAGCACGAGCTGTCCCCCAGGGCAGTACTAGATCTAGAGGTCTACAGCTGGCTTAAGCACACGTTCAACACAGAACCCCCCATAGACCTATATGTAACACTTAGAGATGAGGTAAGCCTACTCCGAGAAATAATGGAGGGTAACGCTGAGGAAGAGGAGGTTATAGAAGATGAGGTAAGTGGTAGAATCGCTGGAAAGCACACCTCACTAGACAGGTGGTTCCAGTAGGTTAAAGCCATAGCAACACCTCCTCTCACATCACGTGAGTATTCGAAGCCCACATGGATAAGACTCTCCAAGGTAAACGATGGAAGCTTGAACCTATTGTAGGAGGCTAACCTTTGAAGAGAGTGGGAGGTTGCTTGTGGAGCCGCCGGCGGGATTTGAACCCGCGACCACCGGCTTACAAGGCCGGCGCTTTTGGCCCGCGCAGGCGGTCTACCAGCTGAGCTACGGCGGCCCATAAGAGTAGTATTGTGGGCTTGGGCTTATAAGGGTTTTTTAATTCCCTCTTCCTCTCTAATCTTGGTGGTTTAGCTTGTCTGCTAGGGTTTTAGATCTTGTTAGGAGGCCTCCTGTTACTGTTAGTGTTGGTGTTACTGTTAGTGATGCTGTTAGGGTTATGTATGAGAATGGTGTTGGCAGTATTGTTGTTGTGGATGATTCTGGTAGGCCTATTGGTATCTTTACTGAGAGGGATTTATTAAGGCTTGTGGCTCAGGGTACCCCGCTAGGTTCCCCTATCGATAATGTTATGTCCAGGGATCTTGTTACCGTTAAAGGTGGCGATGATATTGTTAAAGCCGCTTTATTGATGAGCGAGCGTAAGATTAGACATTTACCGGTTGTAGATGATGAGGGCAAGCTCGTTGGAGTTATATCTGTTAGAGATATCGTTGAAGCTTTGAGGGGTATTCTAGCTACTAGAGCTGCAGAGGGGGAGCTTAGCCTATTCACAACTTAATGGTGCCGCCGCCGGGATTCGAACCCGGGACCTCCGGATCCCCCAGACCCCTCTTCTCTCCGACTCCGAGCTGTAGGGGCCGTATGAGTCCGGCGCTCCACCAGGGCTGAGCTACGGCGGCTTCCTGCTTTGTTAGTGTAGTCTGGGGTTTAATAGTCTTCTCTAATTGGGTTCTCCTGTGTTCTCGTGTATTCTCTTCATGTACGTTATTATGGCTTCTCTTATGATCTCGCTTCTGCTTCTCCTTGTCTTGAATGTTAGCTCGTTTAGTTTAGCTAGTAGTCTTGGCTCTATTTTGAATGATACTACTACGAGTTTCTCGTAGGGCCTCCACGCTTCCATTTTCCGTGTCACCCTCCTCCTTCCAGGGTATTACCTTTGTTTTTGTATTTAGAGCTTCTAGTTGACATTGTTTCATGGGGGGTTTCGTGTATCTAGTCTATGGGCTACCGTATATAATCTATGGTCTTAGCTTTACGTTTTCCACGTTAATCCTTATGTATAAGATGTCCCCTGTGGGGGTTTGGGTTTGCAAGGTTAGCTCCCATGCTACTGGTATCCTACTTAGGCTTGCTAGTTTGGCGTGCACCCCTACATTGTACCATTTGAAGTTAGCGGTTAGGGGGGTTTGCTGTGGTTCTATGAAAACCTCCACCCCCCGGGCTTCGCCACCCTCTACTCTCACCTTCGAGAAGATTATGTTCACCCATTGTGGCGGGCTCGTAGCCCTCCTAGGGTCGTAGAATGCTGACCACTCTATGAACGTTGCGTTCCCCACGTATGTTAGAGCGTAGAGGGGCGCTATCCCCGGGAACGGTTCTACACCTAGTATGGAGCCGTCCTCCGCTTGGTGGAATTTAATGTTTGTAGCGAAAGCCTCATAGTACTCGAGAGGGTTTAGGAACGTTAGGTTACCGTTAGCTTCAACCCTAGCAAGCCATATTAACGTTGACCTGGTGTAGTTAAACCTATACTCTGCTAGGATGCCGCCTCCATCACCGTAAACCCTTATTAACCCGCTCCTAACACTACCATCATTTACAATCTCAACCCTCCACGTCGCGTTACCGAAATCCATTGTGTAGACGAGGCTTTCAACACCATCTAGTACATCAGCTAAGCTTGGCTTCGAGGCGAGAGCCCTAAGAGGGGATATGTGGGAGTAGTAGACCCACAGCCCAGCTGTAGCTGAAGCTAGTGTTAGTAGGAGGAGCGTTGCAATTAGAGCCCTTACAAGGGAGACCAAAACCTAGCCCCCATGTACATGGAGCACACTAAAACCTTTATAGGCTAGCGCCTGTGTTAAGCTTAATAACCCTAGAGCGAGAGAGAACCGGGGGGCCTGGAGGTTGACGGTTGGAATAGCTAAGGGAATAAACGCTATGGGCCACCTAGGCTGGGTTACCGTTAGGTGTAGGATATGCGCTACCTGGCTTGACATAACGGGGGGTGTTGGTAGGGTTAAGAAGAGCATTGTGTACGCATGCCCTAGGTGTGCTCAAGAGTACGAGGCGTACTTCTGCCGTGCATGCGCTAAGAAGGTTAGGTACACGTGCCCCTACTGTAGAAGCCCTCTAACCCTAGTAACACCGCTTGTAGAGGCCTAAAGTCTATGGATGGGTATAGTGTTGCCGAGGAGCTCCTCAACGGGCACTATAGGGTTTTAAGAGTCGATTATGACGGTAGAAGGGTTTATAGCATAGACTACTACATCAGGCTAAACAACGCTCCGAAGTGTGTTGAGAAGCTCTCACTAGGAGATGTAACCCTATGTTATGTAAGGCTAGGTTTATGCGAGGCCGTAGTATCCATAGTTGGCAGTGTCGTAGAGCTTATTAGCGCAAGGCTCTCAGTTGAAGTTGAAGGAGACCCAGCTGGGGGGTCTCTTGTTAAAGCCAGGGAGATATGCTCAGCTGAAATCTCAAAGCTCCTGGAGGCTCTCTGAGCGTGAAGGTCTGCGCCCTACTATCAGGGGGTAAGGATAGCAACTACGCTCTATACAAGGCTATAAGAGAGGGGGCTGAAGTCTCATGCATAGTCGTAGTACACCCTACAAGGGAGGATAGCTGGATGTTCCACTCTATAAACACTAGCATAGCAGGGCTCCAAGCCGAAGCAATGGGGTTCAAAGATAGAGTCTACAACGTCATAGTAAGCGGTGTTAAGGAGAAGGAGGTTGAAGAGCTGGAAGCCGCACTAGCTGAGATAAAGAGGATCTCAGGCTACGACACTCTAGTCACCGGGACCATAGCGAGTAGATATCAGATGGACAGGATTAAACGTATAGCCTCGAAACTCGGAGTTAACATCTACGCCCCACTCTGGAGCCTAAACCAGGAAGAGTACGTTAAAACACTAGTAAGAGAGGGGTTCAAATTCGTGATAACAAGTATAACCACAATGGGCCTACCCCCAAGACTCCTAGGAAAACCCATAGGGTCTGAGGAGGTGGAGGAGATAATAAAACTATCAAGAACACACGGCTTCAACCCAGCATTCGAAGGCGGAGAAGCCGAAACACTAGTATACGAAGCACCACACTACAAGTGGACCATATGCTTCGAAGGCGAAAGCATCAAAATCAGAGAGTACGAATACAAACTCCTAGTTAAAAAAGCGTGGCTAGGAAACAAAAACGTAAACTGCGTAAAAGTGCACTAAAACCAAAACACTCACATAAGCCAGACCTCCAGAAGCCTCAACCACGATCACATAACAGAAGCTATAACAACCATACATGTGGAGACTCCTAAGGATAATTCTCCATAACGATAACAGCTACTAAGAGTTACAACTGAAAGCCTCGCCCCTCAGGGCGGGGATGGAAGAAACGCCTGTAAGCCCCGGTGTTCCCCTGGTTTAGTGGGGGGCTCTGACCCCCCAGCTGCCTCCCAAATGGCAGATGTAGCCCCGAATCGATGGGGGACCGAGGAGCCGCCCTAAAGGGGGGACCCTCGCCCCCTTCAAGGGCGGGGAGGAGGTCAGTTTAAAAACCCTTTATAGCATAGAACTCCGCATCGATTTAGATGGTGGCCTCCATTATAATAATTTTTATAGAGCTTCACTCTTAATGAAGCGTTATAAGCTTCAAGCAAAGTATAGACTATGTGAGGGACTGCGGTGCCTAGCTGAGAGCTCCGAGTGGAGCGCTATGAAGCTAGGGCGCGAGTCGGGCGAGCATCCTCCAACCCCCCTTATCCTTAGCTTGGAGGGTTAGATTCAACATTAGTGGCTCTAAGCCCGGGCATGCTCCTAGCGTGTAGGAGCATCTACGCCTTTAGGCTCAACGTCAACCCTTCGACCTGTAGGCGGGTGGGGGGTTTCCTATGGTGTGAGGTGGAAGACCTTAGGTGTGGCTAGTGTTAAGAGTTAGGTGGCATCTTAAGCGATCTAATAGTAGGGCAGCTTCTATGTGTTAAAAGGGATAGGGCTGTTTTTGTTTTCATATTCACTTGTTTCACCTATATGCTTTGATGTACAAGCCTTGTAGTGCTAAATCCCCGGAAAGATTTAAAAAACTCCAGAAGCTTATGTACTCATCGGTGCCTCCGGGTTTCCGAGACCCGGTAGGACTGGGAAGCCCTTGGTGACAGGGGCTGAGCTGCTACGGTGAGGGGGTCTGGGGAGACCGTTGAGAGGTAGATGGTGAAGAGCCGTGAAATGAATAAACATGAACGGCTATGAACCACAATCTACTGAGAAACGGAGGGTGGTTAAGCACGTTTATCGTTTAGGGTTTGCCTCATATCCTCCTTTTAGGCTTTTAACTCTAGTTATTTCCTTTAGGTTACCATGCCATGGGGTTGATGTGTACTTCTTAACCCATTTCTCGTCGAGCTCCGCATCTAATACTGTTTTAATCATTCTGTCTAGGAGCTCCTGGGGTATTCTACCCTCTCTAGCTGCGGGGCATTCCATGTCTAGGTGTAACACGAACTCATCTCTACTCTCATCATAGTGTATCATTAGGGGCCAGAGTCTGCAGTCGAAGGGCCTCTTAGGGTAGATGTTGCATAAACCGTCGGATCTAAGATAGGGGCACACACTACCATTATGATCCCCCAGGGTGTACGCTATACCGTACTTTGTCTTAATGCGTTTAGCTACACTCTTAAACTCGCTAACCTCCTCATCCAGGAGGATAGCGTAGAACCTGCGGCAACAGTTAACCGGGCAACCCCTACATATTTCTCCGAAGTTAACGAAGTCGAGTAGCCTAGCAAGCCTACCCATATACTAGTCAGCTCCTACAAAACTCAAGCACACCTAGTATATAAACCTTTACATATAAGTGTGAAGAGGGCCCGGTATTAAAGGTTTTCCAGTAAACTTTAATCCACGCTCGACCTTAACGTAGCGAGCGTCAAAGATCAGGGGGCTGCTAGCCCCACCTATCACTACCTATTACCACCGTTTCTCCCGTCATCGACGGGATCTTTATCAACGCCACTACGAGCTCTGCAACCTCCTCAGGTTCTACAAGACTCCCCGTTAGCGTATGTTTTCTAGCCCACTCTCCGGGGTCTAGGCCTAGTAGCTTAAAGTAGCTTAAACCCATTTTAGTCCTAACAAAACCTGGAGCTACACCTACAACTCTAATGCTTCTAGCCGCTAGCTCTACGGCCATGCTTCTAGTAAGCTGTATCACAGCGGCCTTCATAGCATTGTATATCGATAAACCCGGTAGGGGTTTTATACCTGCAAGCGATGCTATATTAACTATCACACCCCCATCCTTCATATACTGTATAGCTTCCTGGGAGCAGTAAACTACGGATTTAAAATTAACAGCTACCTGCTTATCTAGTAGGTCATCGCTTACATTCTCGAATGCAGAGTAGAAGCCTACACCTGCATTATTAACAAGTATATCGAGTCTACCATATGATTCAATAGCTTTACCAATTAGAGATCTGCAACCCTCCCTTTTACTCACATCCGCTAAGACATATGTAGCTTCGCCTCCAACCTCCTTAATAATGTTAACGGTCTCCAGGACCTCGTCTAAACCCTTCTTAGCGTTGACAACAACTCTAACACCCTCTCTAGCGAGCCGGATTGCGATAGCCCTCCCTATACCTCTTCCGGAGCCTGTTACAACTGCAACTCTATTTTTGAAATCGTATAGGGTCAAGTGATCTACACCCGTTACCTTCTAAAGCGTAATACCTGTATTTAATAAGCCCTCCACTAGGTACATAGCTAGGAGCTACACTTTTTAGGGTGAGGGGTTTGTTGTGGAAAAGCTTTTAATCGCTAGGTTCCGGTTGGTGTTATTGGTGTTAGTTAGTGGTTTTTGAGGTTAGCGGGTTACTTTACACTTTAATTGTAACTATCGTTGCAGCCCTTGGGGCTGTTTCTGTCTACTGGGCGGCTCGTAGGCTAGCTTATAGGCTGCTTTCAAGCGTTATTGATAGGAGGTTGCTTCGAGTTTTAGAGTTTATCTTTGTCATCCTAGCTGCATCCCTATTCCTGGCTGTGACAGCTCATATTTACGGGTTTCCACTACTAGCCCTTGTATCCCTCTCGCTCTTCGTTGTAGGGTCTTTGACCCTCCTTCTAGGTTTTAGGCATGTTATCGAGGAGTACTTCACGGGGCTTATATCTGTTAAGGCTTATGGGTTGAGGATAGGGGATTACATTGAGTTTAACGGCGTGAGAGGCCATATTGTGGCTTTGGAGGATACGGCGTTAGTTATAAGGGATCCCCACAGGGACATGGTGTATATACCCTATACGAGGCTTTTGCACTCAACTTTTAAGAGGTTTAGGGTTGAGGAGGGGCATGAGATTAGAGTTCACGTACTGGTACCGCGCGGGCTCGGACCGCTTAGGGTTAAGGAGGAGCTGTCTAAGGTGGCAAGCTCGCTAGGCATGGAGAATATCAGGGTGGACGTTGAGTCCGTTAGGCATGACGGGACACTCATGATCGTTAGAGGTATAATAAGGGATCCGCGTAAGGAGGATGAGATTAAATACGCTATCCTAGACCACATATACTCCACCCTGAAGTAAAAGGGCCTTGAGAGCATAAGCTTTAAAAGAGCTTAGCATAGCTTGAAGAAGCGGTAGTAGAAGTGTAGTAGAGATCCTAGGAGGAGCCAGAGGCCTAGAACCCACAGTGCATGGTACCTCTCAATTATGCTCAACGTTATGCCAACGCTTATTAGCATAACCCCAGCTATAGCTGTTACAGGGACACCCGAGACCCTAGGGCTCTTAAAACCCCCGTGTAGCTTGCCTCTCCTCTCCAAGAACCCTAGGGACGCGGAGACCAGTAGGTAGTTAATGAGGGAGGCTATAGCGTACACCTCCACTATGAAACCCAGCTCCCCGGGGGCTATGAAGAGTAGTGATACGATATACGCTATGATTAAAGCTACATAGGGCGTTCTAAACCTAGAGTGCACCACAGCTAGCTTCCCTGGTAGTAGCCTCTCTTCCGATAGCATGTACATCAGCCTTGAGAAGGATATGTAGCCTGTGAGGGCGGCGGATAACATTATAAGGATAATGTTCACAGCTACTAAGACCATAGCCACGCCCCCCACGTAGGGTGTATTCTCAGCTATTATGAGTAAGGCTAATTCAGGGTTGGCGCTTACAACCTCGTAGGGCACCCTATTCATCAGGATTACTGTTAAGCTGAGGCTCACAACGCTCATTGCTATTATCAAGGCGAATGTAGCTCTAGGCACTTGAACTAAAGGGCTCCTCGCTTCTCCGGCAAGCTGACCTATGGAGTCTATCCCCGTGAACCCCCTGGATGCAAGTGCTAGGGCTAGGAGTAAGCTTACAGGCTCCTTCCCCTCCCACTCAAAGCTGGGAGGCTCAAGATTCAAGCCGGCTAGCACGTTAAAGAACAGGATTAGGGGGAAGACTATAAGTAGGTCTAAGGTAGCTATAGCTAGGGCAACCCTAGCGGACTCCCTTACACCGAGAAGGGTTATTATGAATAGTGCTGTTGATAGCAGAGCGGCTATAATACTAGGTGGAACCCGCAGGTCTACACTGTACATGCTAAGTGCCGCCTTAAGGTATATTGCTGAATCCAGGGTGCCATAGCTTACCATTATAAGCTGATCCAAAGCTATAAGCCATGCCGAGACGTAGCCTACAAGGGGTCCAAACGAGTATTTAACGTAAAGGTATGAGCCCCCAGTCTCGGGGAAGTGGGATCCCATCTCTCCATAGGATAAAGCTATGGCTACCATTAAGGCTATAGCGTAGAGAGCTACTAGAAACAAGTACTCGCCAGCATACAATGCTATAAAGCCTATTAACAGGTAGTATGTTGATTGCGCATCGTTACGAGCTAACACAGTTATATCTAGTGTGTTTAAATCCCTTCTAAGCCAATCCCTTCTAAGCATTTTTCAGCAACTCACTCAAGCTAGTCATAGACCCTACTGCTATGAGGTGGTCATTAGCTTGGAGCTCTACATCAGGATCCCTAATTAGCCTCCCCTCCCTAATCACGACCATGTCAACGTTATAATCTCTCTCTAGATCCCTTATAGTAGCGCCTAAGATCCTAGAATCGCCTGTTATCAGCATTTCAAGCATGTATATATCCCCACTAATTGGGGTTATCTTGCTGAACTTAAGGCTTAGAAGCCTTTGCACCCTACCTATGATGTAGTGTGTTACATCTATAACGGTGATACCGAGATTTCTAGCCTCCTCAACCCTCTTAGACCCCCTCAGCGTAACGATAACCCTAGGAACTCCCTTCTCTCTAAGCATCCTAGCTAGCATGAGGTTAAGTTCATCGTTTGGTGAGAGGAGGAGTGCTACCTCTATATCATCAAAGTTTATATCCGATATAGCATTCGCTAACGATAAGAGGTTGGTATTAGCATCGCTTAAATCCAGTACGTGGATGTAAGTCGGCTCAACTAGAAACATATCAGCTCTTCTTTCGCTACTCGTAAGCAGGTGAACTAGGAACCCATTATTTATGAGGATGTTCACGAGGTTTATTGTAGCGTCAGTAAGATCATCTAAGATTAGAGCTCCACGTTTCAAGATTCAACCCTCCTAGAGGGCAACCCCCCTCTTAGGCATTATAGCCGGGGGTTTTTAAAGTGTTAATGTCATTTGAATTTAACTTATATTCCAATTATTCTATTACTCATTTTAAACAAGTAGCCTCTCGCTGTTCCATCTAGCTCTTGAGATTAGATCGCTTACATCAACATTCTTAAGCTTAGCTACGAGGTCTATCACCTCCCTAATCATTAGCGGGTTTAAATTCAGCCCCCTATAGCTGTATGGAGCGTCGCTCTCGAATACCATGTAGTCTAGAGGCGCTACCTGAGCTACTCTCGCGTGTTTCTCCTGAACTTTAATAGCAGGGTTTACTGATATCATGTAACCTCTACCCCCTATAACGTCTACTAGCTCCACAGGCCCCGTGTACCAGTGGAACACAGCTTTCCTAACATCACCTTGTATAAGTTCGCCTAGAACGCTTCTCCACGCGTCTGGAGCATGTATGTTAAGGAAAGCCCCCAGATCCCTAGAAAGCTCCAGGAACGTCCTGAAAACTCTAACCTGGATATCCCACGTGTGCCGCGGAAGGAACCTAGCATCTAGCCCCACCTCGCCCACACACCTAACACCCTCCCTCTCAGCCAACCTAACTATAACCTCAGCCTTGTGTAGCGGCTCCTCACCTATACTCCACGGGTGTAAACCTACACACGCTACGACTCTATCCGGGTAGGTTTTCTCAAGCTCGAGCGTTCTCAAACTAGACTCCAAGTCGTCTGAGACAGCTATCACACGTAAACCTCGATCCGCGTTGAACAGCCCCTCCAGATCCTCCACTTTAAACTCGTGGAGGTGGCAGTGAACATCATAGACAATGCTACCTCCTAGACTTACGGGATAACGGTTCACATAAACCCCCCTTCAGCTCTCTGAGCAATCAAACCTTATAATCCCTAATTGGGTTAAGGCTTTCATAGGTGTGAGGCATTGGGCGGTAAGCATGGGAAGTATGTTTACGTAAGGAGAGAGGACGGTTTATACGTTAAAGTTAGGGTTTTGAAAAGTAGGGAGGAGAAGGACCCTTCAAGGTACGTGGTCGTAGGCCCTGTGGTTAAAGCTCCTCCAATAACGTACGAGGTTCTAGAGGAGGGTGACGTGCCCGGCGAGGTTAGGCAACAGCTATACTCAATATAAGCTTCCGAAAGCTAGGCGGTGTTAACACCTCTTGAACCCCCAAGTCTCAATAGTCATCCCTACGTATAACGAGTTAGATAACATAGAGGCTCTCCTCGAGGAGCTTAGATCCGTGCTCGAGGGCTCTGGAATCAAGGACTACGAGGTTATAGTTGTAGACGATGATAGCCCGGATGGGACGTGGCGTGTGGTTGAGCGCATATCACGTGAGGATAGTAGGGTTAGGTTGATTAGAAGGGTTGGAGTTAGGGGTCTTGGAACAGCTATTGTTAGTGGGTTTAATGAAGCTCGGGGGGATTACGTGGTTGTTATGGATGCGGACTTCCAGCACCCTCCAAGCCTTGTCCCCAGGCTTCTCAGCGCCGCTTTGAAATCAGGTGCTAGCGTGGTGGTAGCATCAAGGTATACTAGAGGTGGCGGGGTTTCAGGGTGGGGTTTGCTGAGGAGGATTATTAGTTTAGGCGCTCTTCTACTAGCCTGGATCCTAGTGCCCGAGTCTAGGGGTACACGTGACCCTATATCAGGGTTTTTCCTCGTTGATAGGAGGAGTGTAAGCCTTAAAGGTGTTAGAGGTTTAGGTTATAAGGTTCTACTAGAGGTTTTAGCCCTAAACCCTGGGGTTAAAGTTGTAGATGTACCCTATGTTTTCAAGCCTAGGAGAGCTGGTTCTAGCAAGCTTGGAGTGGACGACATGATCCTCTACGTAGTCCAGGTCCTCACAGTATCTAGTATGTTTAGGTTCGCTCTCGTAGGCCTTACAGGGATTCCAGTTAATCTAGGTATTATGGCTCTAGCTTTAAGCGTAGGAGCTCCAGTAGACGTAGCAAGCTTATCCGGTATAGAGGCTAGTATAGCTTGGAACTACATGTGGCACGAGCTATGGACTTTTAAGACTAGGTTTAAGGGGGGCTTGAGGAGCGTTATAGGGAGGTATGTTGGCTACCACATCTCAGTAGCTCTTGGAGTGCTTACGCAGTACGCTACAATGCGCCTCCTCTACACGCTTCTAGGCTTAAATCCGCTGCTAGGCCAGCTAGCCGGGATAATCTTGGGGTTCCTTGTTAACTACACGCTATCAAGAGAGAGAGTCTGGAATACCTCTATTCGCGGTAGCTATTAACTTTAAAAAATAAAAGCTAGTATGGCTCCTCAACTCTTGGAGGTGTAGGCTTTATGAATGTTTATGATGAGAGGGCTTCAGCTCTCATATCGGAGCTTGAGGTTGAGTATGCTAGGAGAACTCCTAGGAGTAGGGAGCTGTTTGAGAGGGCTTTAAAGGTTTTCCCAGGCGGTGTTACATACGCTATAAGATATCTTAAACCATATCCTCCTTTCATAGTTAGGGGTGAGGGTCCTAGGGTTTGGGATGTTGATGGGAATAGCTACCTGGATTTCTGGGTGGGGCACGGGGCTAATATCCTGGGCCACGCCCCCAGGTTTATCCTAGATGCTGTAGCTGAGACCACTAGATCCGGCGTACACCTAGGCTTCGAGAACCCCTATGCCATCGAGTACGCGGAGCTCCTAACAAGGATACTACCTGGTGTTGAGATGATTAGGTTCGCTAATAGCGGTACAGAGGCTAACATGTACGCTATTAGACTTGCTAGGGCCTACACCAGGAGGAACTATATTGTTAAAGTTGAGGGTGGATGGCATGGAGGGTATGATACCTTGCATACAGGGGTAACACCTCCATTTAAAGGCCCTGAATCAGCAGGCCTACCAGAGGACTCTATAAAGTACACCATAGTAGTTCCCTTCAACGACCTAGAGGCTGTAGAGGGAGCTCTTAAGAGGAACCCCGTGGCAGCTATAATAGTGGAGCCCGTACTCGGAGCAGGTGGTTGCATAGAACCTGAGGAGGGCTACCTTAAGGGGCTTAGGGACCTAGCCGACCGTTACGACTCTCTACTCCTATTCGACGAGGTTATAACAGGTTTCAGGCTATCACTAGGGGGAGCTCAGGAGTACTTTAACGTAAGAGCCGATATAGTTGTCTACGGTAAGGTAATCGGGGGAGGCTATCCAGGAGCTGGAGCTATAGGTGGTAGAGGTGATGTAATGCAACTTCTAGACCACATCAAATACCCTGACCCTAGATCACGCGCCTTCCACGGAGGCACATTTGTAGGGAACGTTGTTACAGTAACAGCAGGCTATGCTACTGTAAAATACCTTGCAGAACATAAAAGCCTCTATGAGAGGGCTGAAGAGCTCTGGGACAACGTTAGGAGAAGAGTAGATAGAATCTGTAGCAGTGGGAGGGAAAGGTTATGCTGGGCTACAGGAGCTAGTAGCATGACGGGAATCCACTTCACAAACGTGAAGCCCAGGAGAGCCTCGGAGGTCTACGGGGAGAGATGGGGTAGACATGTTGAGGAAGCATTAAACCTGTACGCAAGGTTAAACGGTGTGCTATACCTAAGCAGTAAGACAGCACACCTACTACCATCCCTAGTGCACGGTGAGTTAGAGGCTAAAACCTTCATAGACGTGTTAGAAGGGTTCATAGCTAGGATAGCGAGAGATTAAGGTTAAACGGGATCCTAAAATCGCGTAAGAGATTAGACACCTGAAAGAATGTTAAGGGATGACGTACGTGGGAGGCCTAGAGGATGTACCCAGGAGACCTGGAGTCTACATGTTAATCCTAGAAGTTACAAGAGACGTAACGGTTAATGTTGGATCCCTAGGAACTCTAAGGTTTGAAAAGGGTTTCTACATATACGTAGGATCAGCTAGAGGGCCTGGAGGCTTAAGAGCACGTCTAGCAAGACACGTCAAAGGCCCATCACGTATCAGATGGCATGTAGACTACCTAACCTCCAGAAGCGATGTAAGGGTGGTTGCAGTAGCTGTATCTGAAACCACCCTAGACGTGGAGGAAGCCTTATCTAGCGAGATGCTTAAACGAGAATGTATAAAGCCTCAAATCAAAGGGTTCGGGTCAAGCGATAAAAGAAGTGTAACACACCTGCTCACATGCACCTGCGATCTAGAAAAATGCATTAAAACAACCTTAGAGGTTTTCAGGAGCTCCACTCTAAAGCCTAAGCTGCTTATGTTGTAATACTACAGGTAACCCTCCATTAGTAGCTAATATCAATCCACCAACAGTTAAGGCTAAGAGTTTAAAGGGGTTCGGGCTTCATGGGGCTTGATGTGGTTTGACATCAAGCCCCACGGCCCTTGGCTTCACAGCCCTTAGAGCCCCATTTCATCGGGGCCCATATCCACGGGCTCCACCCGTTCAGGGTGACCCCGGCCCGCGGCTCCACCATCATCGACCCCCTCAGGGTCCTAGACCGCGGGGGAACCCCACATTTTGTGCATCCTGTGTATTCGAATGTGTGCCCCACCTTGGGTCTTCACCTTAAACCCGTATCTGGGGCACTCTCGAGTCTCGGCAAATTCTCTCCAGCAAAGGAAGATTGCACAGAACCTAAGAAATTTAAATGAAACCCAAATACGGTTTTCAGGCTTTAGAGGGCTTAGATGCTTAGAAGACGTTGAACCCCTCTGTATCTACGGATTCCTAGATTTATCTTTAGCGTTAGAGAGTGCTTATAGGTGTTAGGCCCGCTAGTGTTAAGGGTGGGGTATT
>Ga0197144_100467_pt1 | contig 17620 bp, 19 predicted proteins | sample GBS85_MetaG_FD_148670 | JGI IMG/M metagenome (GOLD analysis project Ga0197144, IMG submission 148670) | Sediment microbial communities from Great Boiling Springs, Gerlach, Nevada, United States - GBS 85_MetaG | ecosystem: Environmental > Aquatic > Thermal springs > Hot (42-90C) > Sediment...
CGGCGTCTATCCTTTTGTTCGTCTCGTCGATCCTCCTGTTGGTTTCGTCTATCCTGGCTTCAACCCTGGCTATGTCTGTTTTTACGTCTCTCAGCTCCTCGACGATGGTGCCTAGGTAGAGGAGGAGGATGTCCTCCGTGGTTAGCTTCTTCCCCTCTTTTATCTTAGTTAGCACGTGTTCGACGGCCGTCTTCAACGCGTCGTATGCAACAGAGGAGATGTCAGCCACATGTTTAACACGTCGGCTGTATAAAAACGTTTCGTCTAGCGCGGGGGGCCGTTTAAGAGAAGATGGGATTTTTGGCGGCGGCCTTCCGCGTCGCGCAGCCTGTCGCGTTCAGGGCTCTACACCGCGTTGGCTGTTGCCGAGGCGTGTAGTCGACTCGGCGCTTCTCTGCTTCTGTTATGCCCTGGGTGCGTCTTGCTTCACAGCCCTTGTCTCATGCCGCGTATGATCTCCTCTACAAGCTCCTCCAGCTTGTTGCGGCCGGCTTGCGTCTCCTGGATGTATTTGTGTAGGAGGTCAAGCGTCTTTTTGAAGGCTTCTCTCCAGTCTGCCCCCGTGAGCTCTTTCACGGCCCATAGAAGGAAGGCGAAGAAGCCGTAGGCGGGCGGTAGCTTGCCAAGGGGTTCGAAGCCCGTCTCGCCGAGTCCTCTCTCTGCCTCTGTCCTGAACCACTCGTCTAGGCCTTCGAAGGGCATGGCGGCGACTCGGTAGAAGACTAGGCTGAGGCGGGGCCACTCGCCTATGTATGCCAGCCACTTCTCCAGCCCCCTCCTGGCCTCTAGCTCCAGCTTTAGGAGCTGGTTGAGGGCTTCATGCGTCTTTGCTGGGAAGGGGAGCGTCATGTAGGCTTCGTCAGATATGTAGTGTCCCCGCCACCTGGCTGGGAACGGGGTTATGTAGCCGAAGTTGTGTATCAAGAAGCCGAAGTCTATGTATCCCAGCTCGAGGGCTTTCCCCACGTCTCTAAGCCTTACTAGGTACTCCCGCTCTAGCCTAATGACTTGGAGGACGCCCAGCGCCTCCAGCCTATAAACGGCGTCTCTCACCGCGTTGAAAGGTCTTTTCAGCCGCTCGGCGAGACCTCTGATGGAGACCCCAGCCTCGTGGTAGCTTCTAAACACCTCCTCAACCACCTCTTTCTCAACCTCCCTGATCATGCGATAATCATGCGATTTTCTTAAAAGCTCTTCGTACCGGGGGCCGTCCTACATATGTCGGCGTCTGCGGCCGTAAGCTCGGCGTCGTTTCCCTCAACGCCTGCGGCCGCCCCGTTGTCTCTTATGTTTTCGATTTGGGCAGGCCGCCTCGTCGTCTTTCTGACGCTGAAAAGGGCGTCGGCAGTCCTCCGGCTTATCCGCATCTCCCAGGCGCTCTTTTTCACAGGAGTTGTGGGGGCTGACGTTTTGTTTTTCTGTTGGAGGTTTCGGCGTGGGGCCTGGTGAGGCGGCTTGAGCGGGTTCTACGTGGGGGTGGGCTTTCTGTTAGCCGCCAACACCTCCAAAAGCGTGTCGTTGTAAGCTTGAAAAACACGCCACATCAAGCTCAACAAACCCATGACGCCCTCTACGCGTTTTTCTACGCTTTCTACTCTCTTCTCGACGCTACTGATATGTTGATTAACCTCTCTAAATCGCGTGGTTACCTCTTCTCTTAGTTTTTGAATGTCTCTGTTGAACGGCAGATACAACACGGCTATGGCTACGGTTACTAAAGGCGCTTGGCTTAACATATAGAACAGCAGATCTGTCAGATCCATGGCTAGCCCGGTTTTTGCGTTTAAAAACCTTGGAGGTGGCTTTTTGTAAGGCACAACGTCTAAGTGTTTAGATCCGAGATGCGGCGGAGAGGCGCTTAACAGGTCTCGGGCGAAGGCGGGCGGGTCTCAGACGTGGGGGGGCTTCGTGTTTGGCTGTTGCGCCGGCTGTGTTTTCCGTGGAGCTAGGCAAGCGGCTTGTCTCTTCTTATGAGCCCCGCGCGTAGGGCGTGATCTGCGAGGGTTACTGCTGTCATGACCTCCAGCGCCACTAGGGCTTTGGGCACCACCGAGACGTCGTATCTGCCTCTGAACTGTGTTATTTCTTCCATTTTTGACAGGTCTACGGTTTTTTGAGGTTTCCGCACCGAGGGAGTGAGGACAGGTATGTGGCGGAACACCCCCTCTCCAGCCCCTCCCTCAGCCCCAGGCCGGCGGCGACGCCCCAGACCCTCAGCATCTCCGCGTCTGTGGCGGGGCGGCTGGGGGCCTAGGCGGGCAGCCATCCGCTTTTTGTCCTCGTGAGGCCCCCCTCTTTACGTATTCCCACGCCTTCTTCCTGGTCTCTTCCAGCTTCTCTTGGTTGCCGCATATGGGCTTCCCGTCTATTACGGCGTCTAGCACCACCATGGACCACCCAAGCGCCTCCTCCAGCTTGTCTAGCGGCAGACTACTTGGCCGACTCGTCTGTGTTCCACCCGGTACTCGCCGCTCTTGACCACGGCCAGCAGATCCCAGTCGCTGAGCGGCGTGTCGTCGCCTCTGGCTCTGGAGCCGAAGAGCGCGACCGCAAGCGCCTTTCTGCAGAGCTCCTCTATTAATCTGCGTGCCTCCTCCTCTCTGGCTCTTGACACCTCACGCAGGGTCTCCAGCCACTTCTCGAACATATCTCCACACGGTCTAATCCTTAAACCTCATCGCCTTTTTGACCCAAGTCTCATGGTTCATGAGTTGATAAACATGGGGGGTAATATCTTATTTGCCAAACGGCATGTCGAGCACACCACGTCTTCAGCCGTCAGAAGGCAACGGCGGGCTGGCGCGAGCCGCGTCTCAGTTGCCGTCTTTCTTTTTCGTCTCTTTCTTTTTATCGCTACGATATATGCTGTTAGACATTTGGCTGGGCCGTTTCCGCCGACCTCCCGACGTTAAAAATAGCATCGGCAGCTCCCGGCTCGTCCGCCTGGTGCGTGGGCGTGGGTGTCATGCAGGTCTTGGCGGCGGGACGTCCGGCTGTGTTTTAGCTCGGCTTTATTAGGCGGCTTCTGGCGTCAGCAGGCTGGGAGGCCCGATGCAGATGTTCACCACTTCGCCGCCCCGGGAGACTACGCCCCCCGCCGCGGTGGTTGACAAGTGGTGGTGAGAGAGAATGAGCTGCCTGGACGTTTTGTGGTCTGGGTTTTACTATTAGGCTTTTCTTAACGCCTTTCTGACCGCTTCTCTGTGTACTGGCGTCTGCCAGACCACGTGGTTGCCGATGCCGAGGTCCGCGTCTTTCTCTGCCGGGGGTTGGTCGACCCAGGCGCTGGGGTCTCTGTCGTATATGTAAATAACGAGGTTCCTCTCGACTAGCTGTCTGATGAGCTCCTCGGGCGCCTCGGGGCTCCAAAGCGAGTCGGAGTCTTCCACAGCCGCCTCCAGCCAGTTTTTCCACTTGGCCGTGAAGGTGGGCGTCAGCTCCTTCTTCTCCATCGTGTCTCTAACCAGCTTCTCCGCGTCCCACCTCTTTACGTAAAACTCGCGGAGGAGATGGGGATTTCCGCCGGTCCACTGCCACACTTCTTCAAACGGCGGCTTAGGGCCTGGTATCTTTTCATACAGCTGGTGGAAACCTTCCTTGGGCATGTTCCACATGGGCATCAACTCAGCCCATCTGTGGCGGCCTATTTCACGCCTGCTTATCCCCTCGCTTGTGGCTACCAGCACCACGATGTTTTCGTATTCGTACAGGGGGTGTTCGATCATGTTGAGCAGTCCCTTCACATACGCCGCCGCCTTGTCCAGCCCTATGGCTTGAAACACGTCGTCTGCGATTATGGCGATTTTCCGCTTCCTCTTTCTCAACAGTTCTCTTGTGAGGTCAAAAACAGCCAGCGCAAGCCTGCCCCACCTCTCGTCTTCAAGAGACCTCCGCGCCAGCTCTAGAAAAAACGATTTAACATCTGCGTCATCGACATCGGCCTGAAACAGCCTGTCGACGGGATGCAGATAAAACACGTCGAAGCCAAACTCCCTAAGCGCAGAAGCCGCCTGCCTAAGAAACGCCGTCTTGCCGCAACCCTCCGGCCCGAAGATGACAAAAGGCGCCCAGGTCCCCTCCTCAGCCCACTCCGCCAGCTGCCGCAGGGCGCGGTCCCTATCTACAAACTCGGTTTCTAGACCCGGCGCGAGTTCTAGCTTGATCATCTTCACATGCCGAGTCCACCTACGAGGTTTAAATATCTCGCTATGTCTTCTCGCGTCTTCGGCGGCTACTGCGTTGAGCCGGCAGAGCCCGGCTCCGCCTTCCGTCGGGAAGATCCGCCGCGGGCGCCGTGTTTTCTAGGTGGATTCGAGGTTGGCGGGCTTTCTGCGGGTCTGCGTCTAGATTCGTCTCGGGTTTTGTCCCCCGCCTTTTTCCGCGGCGGCGCGTCAGACGAGGGCGAGGTCGTCTAGCTGTTTTATGGCGGCTCTGTTTATCGCGCCCAGCCGCCTCCTCCTGTCGTGGTGTATGAGGGGTAGGTGGAATGCGCCGACGGCTTTCTACGGCTCTTGGGAAGGCGGCGTCTCAAGCCGTCTCGGGCCGTACCTGCATCCTGCGCCGCGTTGTTGTGGCGTGCGGCTTTTACGGCGGGTTTTGGCCCCTCCCCCATCGCTGGGACGCGGCCTCCTGTTGCGTCGAGCTAGAAGCCGTGGCGGGGCATTTGATTGCTCGTCGACGGCTTTTCCTGGGATGACGATGCCTATGTGTGGTCGGCGGTCCCAAGCCCATTACTCCGCCGCGGCGGCCTCTCTGAACAGTCTTCTCCCGGTCTCCGGGCTCGGCGGATCCTGTTTCTTGTCTCCTCTGGGGCGGCTGTCCAACGGCGCCGCCGTGGGTGCGGCGTTACGTCAGCGGTTTGTCTCTTCTTATGAGTCCTGCGCGTAGGACGTGGTCTGCCAGAGTTATCGTTGTTATGGCCTCTAGGGCTACTAGGGCTTTGGGGACTATGGTGACGTCGTAGCGTCCTTTGAACTGGATGGTGGTGGGGGTCATCTGCGCCAAGTCGACCGTCTGCTGGGGCTTTCTGACCGAGGGCGTTGGTTTGAACCAGACTCTGAAGTATATCGGCTCGCCTGTAGTGATGCCGCCGAGGGTTCCGCCTATTTTGTTTGTGGCTAGGCCGGGCCTGCCGTTTTTGACAACGATGGGGTCGTTGGCTTCGCTACCTCTCATTTTGGCTAGGGCTCTCCCCGCGCCCCAGTCCATGGCGACTGCGCCGGGTATGGAGAAGGCGGCTGCGGCCAGGTCGCCTTTTATCTTGCCGAAGTGGGGCTCGCCGAGCCCCGGGGGGAGGCCTACGGTCCAGACCTCGGCGGCGCCGCCTATGCTGTCGCCGTCGAGGACGGCCTCTCTTATTTTTTCTAACATCTTCGCGAGGGCCTCGCCGTCTACCACGGGGAGGGGCTTCTCCCAGCTCTTCTTGACGTCGTCGAAGGTGTACTGCTTGTTTATCTCCACGCCTCCCAGCTCAATTATGTGGCCCGCCGCCTCCACGCCGATGTGGGCCAGTAGCTTCTTTGCCACCGCGCCTGCGGCTACCACGGCGGCTGTGGTTCTGCCGGAGGCCCTCCCGCCGCCTCTGTGGTCGTAGTGTCTGCCGTATTTGAGGTAGTACGCCAAGTCTGCATGCCCCGGCCGCGGCTTCATCCAGAGCTCGTCGTAGTAGCTGGATATGACTTTCTTGTTCCATATCACAACGGCGATGGGGGTTCCTTGGGTGTATCCGTCCTTCACGCCTGACAGTATCTCGAACTCCTCGGGCTCGCAGCGAGGGTTGAGGACAGGTATGTGGCAGAACATCCTCCTCTCCAGCTCTCTCCTTATGTCCTCCTCCCTCAGCTCCAGGCCGGCGGGGACGCCGTCTATCACGACGCCTATCGCCTTCCCGTGGGATTCGCCGAAGGTGGTTACTCTGAATTCTCTGCCGAAGGTGTTCATAGGGCTCCCTTCTCGCTTAGGAACTGGAGCACCGCCTTCCGCATGATCTCTCTGTCTGGCTCCACGCCTAGCCAGATCCTCTCGGCTTGGGCGCCCTGCTCCACGAGGAGGTCCACCCCGTCCACGGTCCTCACGCCCAGCCGCTCGGCCTCTTGTATCATCTTGGTGCGGGGGGTTGGTATGTAGACGAAGTCGACGTAGAGCGAGGCGCCGCTGAGGTCTGCCAGAACCGCGTCGTGTATGGGCGTGGCGTTTATAACCACGTCGGCTTTGACGGGGGTCGGCACGGCCTCCACCCTCCGGCCGAACTTCTCCGCGAATTCCCTCGCCAAGGCTTCCGCTTTTTCGCGGGTTCTGTTGTGGATGTAGACGGCCTTGGCCTCGGCTTTTACCGCGGCGAAGAGGGCGGCTCTGGCGGCGCCGCCTGCGCCTATGATCAGCACCTCTGCGCCGGCCATGTGGGGCCCGGCGAGGCGGTACACCGCATGCGCGTCTGTGTTGTAGCCCACCATGAGGTTTCTGTCGACGAGGACTGTGTTTACGGCGCCTACGGCCCTGGCGTCTGCCGCCACCCCGTCGAGGTGTTTCATTATCTCCTCCTTGTGGGGTATGGTGACGTTGAAGCCCCTGAGGTTGAGCCTCGCCAGCTGGGCGAAGCAGGGGAGCTCCTCCCTCGGCACGTCTAGGGCTATGTACTCGGCGTCTATGCCGAGGGCCTTGAAGGAGGCCTTGTGCATGGCTGGGCTTGCCGATTTGCCGCGGACGTGGGCCCCGATGACGGCGAAGTACATAGAACCGCATTTAACTATATAAATAAGTCTTTTCTATCTGCACATGCGTCCCCCAGCTGACGGTGGGCGTAGTGGGCGCGGGTAAGCTGGGTAGCCAAATCGCGCTTAGGTTGCGCGGCAACGGCGTGAGGGTTCTCGCCTCTGTCAAGACGGAGAAGTCGAGGCAGAGACTCCTCTCGCTGGGGCTTGAGGCGTATACGGACAACAGGGCTGTGGTGGAGAACAGCGATGTGTTGATCCTGGCGGTGAAGCCCGTCAACCTGCCTGAGCTGGAGTTCCGCGTGGATAAGCCGCTGATCTCCTTCGTGGCCGGCGCCACGCTTGAGTCTTTGCGCCGACTCTCCTCGCGGCCCTACAGGGCGATGACCAACGTCGGGCTTACGGCCATAGCGGTGGCGGGACAACACGACGAGCTGGTCAACTCGGTTCTTACACACGTGGCGCCGACGTTTTGGGTGGAGGAGAGGCTCATAGACCCGTTGACTGTCCTGCTGGGCTCGGGCCCCGCCATCGTCGCGGAGCTGGCGCTGGCCTTGGTGAGGGCAGGCGTCAACATCGGGATTCCCTGGGACTTGGCGAGGGAGGTGGTGCTGTCTCTCATGGCCTCCCTCCCGGCGCTTGACGACAGGTTCGGCCTTGAGAAGCTGGCGCAGTACGTGGCGACGCCGGGCGGCACCACCATAAAGGCTCTGCTGGAGCTGTCCCCCGCCGAGGCGCAGATCGGGAAGGCCGTGGAGGAGGCTTTTGCCAGAATCTCAGCGCCGAGGCGGTAGCCTCTGCAGAACCTCGCGGGTGGTTTTCGTGAGGTCCATCTTCAGCGCCTCTTCAAGCGGCACAAAGACGGCGTCGGCGGCGTCGTCCCCGGCGCGGGGCTCGCCCGCCGCCTCCACGAGGTATACCAAGATGACGAAGTGGTACTTAACGTAGCCGCCGTCTAGCTCTATGTACTCCACCGGGGCGAGGAAGCCCCTCACCGCGCCGTCTACCCCAGCCTCCTCCTTCAGCTCTCTCAACACGGCCTCTTCCAGCCTCTCCCCGAGCTCGACGTGGCCTCCGGGGAGGCTCCACCTGCCTGCGCTGGGCGGGTATTTCCTCTTCACCAGGAGGACTTTCCCGTCTTTCACCACCAGCGCCGCCACGGCCACCTTCGGCCCTTCCACGGCGGTGGTTGGGCAAATGTTTATAAGCAATTACATGTGGCGTCGTCATGTTCGATAGGCTGAAGCCCATGACTGTTGGGCAGGAGAGGGCTGTCAACGTATTGAAGGACCCCGAGAACGAGCTGATCGGCTTGTTCGGGCCCACGGGGACTGGGAAGTCGCTTCTGAGCATAGCCTACGGCATCTGGGCCGTGGAGAACGGGAGGGCGAAGAGGTTCATCATCGCGAGGCCTATAGTCGACGTGGCCACCGGCGAGGTGCTGACGCCGGAGAGGCTGGGGGAGATGTACTACAGAATCGCCGCGGCTTATTTAGAGGACATCCTGGGTCCATACGCTGACCGCGCCTACATAGAGAAGCTGTTGCGTGAGGAGAAGGTCATCGTAACCGACGTGTCGTACCTAAGGGGGAGGACCTTCGACGAGAGCGTCATCTTTCTCGACGACGCGCAGAACGTCCGCCCGGAGAGCGCCGCGGAGATGCTGATCCGGCTGGGGAGGGGTAGCAGGATGATAGTGGCCGGCGACCCCATCTTCCAGAGGTCTGCCGACGCGGAGAAAGACGGCGCTACGCTCCTCAGGGAGGCTCTGCTGGGTGAGGAGAAGGCGGAGGTGGTGGACCTGGGCGTAAAGGACATAGTAAGGCCAGGCGCGCGGAGGGGCATCAGGCTGGCTTTGGAGCTGAGGATGAGGAAGAGGCAGCTTTCCGAAACGGAGCGCTATATATACGAGACGGCGCGTATCTTCGCCCCAGATGCGGACATAGTCACGGCCGTGGAGTTCCGGGCCGACAAGGACTCCCTGGGCATCAAGGGGGAGAACGTGCCCGACGCCATATTGGTGGTTAAGGAGGGTCAGCTGGGCAGGGTGGTGGGGCGGGGCGGCGAGAGGATCAAGACCATCGAGAACGAGGTGGGGGCCCGGCTGAGGCTTGTCGAGATGACTCTGGACTTCAAGCAGTGGATAAGGGCCGCGCACCCGGTGGGCTGGATCTCGAAGCACATAGTCGACGCCGACTTCGCCGGGCCGGAGCTCCTGGTGCAAGTGAGGAGGAGCGAGTTCGGCGCGTTTATAGGCCACAGAGGGGCCTACGTGAGGCTTATAGACAGGGTGATGAGGCGCCTCCTGGGCATAGGCGTACGCGCGGTGGAGGCGGAGGAATAGTTATAAAGCAGTAAGGTTCTTTTGTGCATGAAGGCGTATATTCTCCGCAACTTCAAGGAGCCGCCCATCCTCTCCGAGGTGGAGAAGCCCAGGGCGGCGCCCGGCAGGGCGGTGGTGAAGGTGGTGGCGGCTGGGGTCTGCTACCGCGACTACCTGGCTTTGCAAGGTCTCCAGAGGGTTAGGCTCCCCGCTACGCCGGGCCACGAGTTCGCGGGGGTTGTGGAGGAGGTCGGAGAGGGCGTGTATGGGCTTCAGCCAGGCGACGCGGTGGCTGGCATGATATTTGAGTACTGCGGCGAGTGCGACTACTGCAAGTCCGGCCGGGAGTACCTCTGCCGCAGTAGGAAGATCTACGGCGAGGATCTGCCGGGGGCTTTTGCGGAGCACATCTCGGCAGACCCCAAGTCTCTTGTGAAGATCCCGCCTGGGGTCCCCCTGGAGGCGGCGTCTTTCGCGGCGTGTGTCCTCTCCACGGTGGTGCGGGGCGTGAGGAAAATCGGCGTGAAGCCGGGCGTGCAGGTTCTGGTGACCGGCGCGGGCGGCGGCGTGGGGATACACGCCGTGCAGATAGCCAAGGCCTACGGGGCGAGGGTGATAGCCGTCACAAGCCCCGCCAAGGCCGAGGCCGTTTCCAAATACGCAGACCAGGTGGTGTCTAACAAGGCCTTCTCAGAGGAGGTCAAGAAACTGGGCGGAGCAGACGGCGCCATAGAGGCCGTCGGCGGCCCTACTCTGGAGCAGACCATAAGGTCGTTGAACTGGGGCGCCCGCGTGGCGCTTATCGGCAACGTGGATCCCCAGCCCACGCCGGTGGCTCTCGGCATCTTGATACTAAAGGAGATCGAGGTCCTGCCTGTGATTCATGGGAGTAGGGAGGATCTGGAGGAGGCGCTTCGGCTACTGGCGAAAGGCGCCGTGAAGCCCGTGTACACGGTGCACAGCTTCTCCGAGCTCCCGAGGCTTCTGGAGGAGACGCCCAAGGCCTCGCACGTAGGGAGGCGGGTTGTCAGGATCGGCAGCTGACTTTTCTCCGCCTGAGCCACGTGTAGAGTACAACCGCGGCGAGGAGCCCCGCCGCTAGGGCCGCGTCGGCTCCCATAGCTCCTTCGCCAGATCCTCCGCCGTTTTCCTAACGGCCTCCGCGCTGGTCGTGGTGGGTCTCCAGCCTGTGAGCTTCATAAGCTTTGTTATGGAGAGGGTCATGTATTTGACGTCGCCGGGCCACCCCCTGCCGTCGGCCGTCGCCGGCACGAGCTTGATCTCCGGCTTGAGCCCCAGCACGTCGGCCACTATCTGCGCGATGTCTAGCACCCTCACCGCGTCCACGTTTCCCACGTTGAGGGCGAGGAAGGGCTCGTTGAGCTCCTCCAGCTTCTTCCAAGCGGCTAACGTGGCGTCTACTGCGTCTTTTATGTATAGGTAGCTCTTCCTCTGAGTGCCGTCTCCCAGCACCTCCAAGACGTTTGGGTTCCTCTTCAGCTTCATGATGAAGTCGTAGATTACGCCGTGTCTCAGCCGCGGGCCTACGATGTTTGCGTATCTCACGGCGAGGCACCTCATGCCGTAGAGCCTGGCATAGGTGCCGCACATAACCTCCCCCGCGGCCTTCGCCGCGCCGTAGACCGAAATGGGCTTATACGGCTCCTCCTCCGGGGTCGGGATGACCTCCGCGTCGCCGTATACCGTCGAGGATGAGGCAAACACCACCGTCCTTACGCCTGTGTGTCTAGCCCACTCCAACACGTGGAAGGTGGCCAGTATATTCTCATTGAAATGCACCACGGGCTCCGTGGTCGACAGCCTTACCTCGGGGTTCGCCGCGAAGTGGAAAACCACCTCTCCGCGTATGTCGACCCCCCAGTCCGGGTCCTTTAAGTCGCGTATGTGGAGCTCAGCCGCCTTGTTGACGTACTCCCTCCGTCCGCTGGAGAGGTTATCCACCACAACCACCTCATACCCCTCGGCCACCAGCCTATCGACGAGGTGGCTCCCGATGAAGCCAGCGCCCCCCGTTACCACGATTTTCACGTGAGGCTTTTTGCGGGTCTATTTATGAGTTGCGGAAGTAGAGGAGTGCGGTGGGCCAAGACTTGGCTATGGGGGACACGTCGTCTAGGCATCCGCCGACTACCCTAGCCGCCGCCAGGGCCATCAAGCCGATTCTGTGATCGCCGTGTGAGGAGAAGGCCACATCTCTCCTCCTGGGGGGCCCTCTTATGCGGAGCGCCCCGTCTCGGTACTCGGCCTCCGCGCCCATCCTCCTTAATACGTCTATAACAGTTGATATCCTGTCGCTTTCTTTATAGCGGAGGTGCTCCACGCCTCTTATCGCAGTCTCCTCCTCCGCCATGGCGGCTGCGAGAGCCACCGGCATGACTAGGTCTGGGTTGCCGCTTAAATCCACGTCAACCTCCCGCGTAAAGACGCCGCCCGCCCGCACGACGCCGTCTTCCTCAGCCACCTCCGCGCCCATGTCTCTGAATATCTTAAGCACCGGCCTATCCACGTCGGTCGTCCGGCCGCGTATCTCCACGCGGCCGCCGGTGGCCACGGCCGCCACGATGAGGAAGGCGGCTAGGCTGAAGTCGCTCGGCACATCCACTGCGCCGGGGCTCCTCAACGCGCCCCACACCTCCACCGCCTCCCCCAGCCTCACCTCTGCGCCGAAGGCCCTCAGAACCTTCGCCGTGGCCTCCACGAAGCTCCACGACTTCCTTGCGCCGAGGGGCTTGATGAAGCCGCCGCCCGCCACCGCGGCGAGGTACATAAGGCCTGAGATGTACTGCGACGAGATGTCTCCACGTATCTCAGCCTCGAAGGGCCCCAGCCTCCTCCCCTCTATAAACACGGCGCCTGGCGTCTTCTCAACTTTCGTGAACCTGCTGAGCGTCTCCACCAGCTCCTCTATGGGCCGCCCCCGGAGCGTGCCTCCGTAGAAAACCGCGGTGGTTCCCGGTATCCCCGCGTATACGGCGACCGCCGTGCGGAGGGTGAAGCCGCTCTCCCCGACGTTGAAGGACCGGCGCAGGTCCGGCTCGCGCCGTTCCACATATAGGTCCCGGCCCTCGGCCACTGTCCTAGCCAGCGGCTGAACCGCCCTGTACATCGCCACGAAGTCGTCGCTCCACTCCACGCCTCTTATGGCCGTGCCTCCCTCGGCCAGCGCGGCGGCGAGGAGCAGGCGTTGCGAGTAAGGCTTGGAGGGCGGGGCGTCGAACCTCCCCTCGAACTTGCCCGGGCTAATGCACAGCATACCTCACGGCGTTTGCCGCCTCTTCCGCCTTCACCTTCTCAAGCACCCACCTGCCGGGCCGCACCACGATGGGCATGTATATATAGTCGCCCCGCCTCTTCTTGTCGTATCTTATGAGCGAAGCCGCCTTCTCCAGTTGCTCCTCTGTTGCCTTCACGCGCACCGGAAGCCCGAACTTTTCCAGCGCCTCCTCCACCTCTCTGATGTATATCTCATTGACGTAGCCCAGCTGATGCGCAAGGCGGAGCTCGGCCATTATGCCGGCGGAAACGGCTTCGCCGTGGAGGAGGCCCAGAACTCGCTCTATGGCGTGGCCCACCGTGTGGCCCACGTTGAGGACGTTTCTAATACCCCTCTCCTCGAACTCGTCGGCCTCCACCACCTGGGCCTTGAGCTTGAGCGAGCGGTAGACGGCGTAGAGGAGGGCCTCCTCCTCGCGCCTCAACAGCGCCTCGGCGTTTTCGGCCGTCCAGCGTAGGAACTCCTCGTCGAGGGCCACGCCGTATTTAACCACCTCGGCAAAGGCGGAGCGGTACACCCGCTCCGGCAGGGTGTCCAGCCACGCCAAGTCGCAGAGGACGGCCGCGGGCTGGTGGAACACGCCCACTAAGTTCTTGACGGGGCCCCAGTCCACCGCGCCCTTGCCCCCCAGCGCCGCGTCTACCATGGCCAGCAACGTCGTTGGGACCTGCACCAGCCTCATCCCGCGCATGTAGGTCCCCGCGGCGAAGGTGGCCAGGTCCAGAAGCGCTCCTCCGCCCACTGCAAAAAGCGCGGTGGATCTGTCGGCCCCGGCCTCGGCTAGGAAGCTGTACACCTTTGTGAGGGCTTCCAAGCTCTTCACCTCCTCCCCGCCGCGTAGAACCAGGGTGGGAGCCCCCGCGATGGGCGGCTTGAGCCCCTCCTCTACCACAACCACCGCACGCCCAGCCCACTCGTCGTATGAGACGCCGCGGCCGATTACCACCTCGGTGACGCCTCTGCTGTGTCTATAGAAGAACCTCATCTCAGCTTGATGAGCTCCTCGGCCCTGGCCGCTATGTTTTCCGGCGTTAGGCCGAAGTATTGGTAGAGCTCCTGGGGGCTTTTGGCGGTTCTGCCGTATGACTTCAGACCCATTATGGCCATCTTGGTGGGTCTCGTCTGGGCTAGGTATTCGGCGACGGCGGATCCGAAGCCGCCGTGAACCATGTGCTCCTCCACGGCAAGGACGGCGCCCGTCGACGCCGCGTATTTCTCCACGGCCGCGTAGTCGAGGGGCTTCACGGTGGGGAAGTGCACCACGGCGGCTGATATGCCTCTGTCTCTTAGCAACTGGGCCGCCTCGAGGGCGAAAGACAGCGTGATCCCCGTGGTGAATATGGCGACGTCGCGTCCCTCCGCCGCCACGTAGGCTCTGCCCACCTCAAACCTGTCGTACAGCCCGCAGGTGGCGGGTATGTGGAAGTCCCTCCCCACCCTTATATATACAGGCCCCTTGACTGTGGCGGATGCGGTCACGGCTCTGTAGACCTCGCAGGAGTCGGCCGGCACAAGCACAGTGAAGTTGGGCAGAACCCGAAACAGAGCGATGTCTTCCAGCGCTTGGTGGGATGGCCCGTCGTAGGCGTCGGCGAAGCCCGCGTGGGTGCCTACAAGCCTCACGGGAAGGGCCAGCCGATCCACCGAGTTCCTGGCCTGCTCCCAGGCCCGGGTCATAAACGCCGCGAAGGTCAAGGCGTAGGGCATGAAGCCGGCCAAGGCCAGCCCCGCCGCTATGCCCACAAGGGACTGCTCAGCTATCCCCACGTTGAAGAACCTGTCGGGGTGTCTCTCGGCGAAGAGCCTCGCCCTCGTGGTCTCGCCTGTGTCCGCCACGAGGACCACCACATCTCTCCGCAAGTCGCCGAGGTCAGCCAGGGCGCGGCCCAGCGCCTCTCTCGGCGTCAGACTTTCGAGGTCTAACATATGTCGTTGGCGTATTTCAGCGCGTCGTCTCTCGAAATTCTTTGCTTCGCCGTGTCTTCTATAGGCGGCACGCCCCTGCCCCTTATAGTCCTGGCTATGATAACCGTGGGCTTCGTGTTGTTCTCGGCCTTCTCAAGCGCGGCGACGACCTCTTTTACGTCGTGGCCGTCTACCTCAACCACGTCGAACCCCAGCGCCTTGAACCTCCCCGCCACGTCGCCCTTCCGAAGAACCTCCTCGCTGTGGCCGTCGAGCTGCACGTTGTTTAGATCCACTATGGTCACCAGGTTTGTGAGGTTGTAATGAGCCGCCACCGCGAAGGACTCCCAGGTCTGTCCCTCGTCGAGCTCGCCGTCGCCTGTGACCAAGTAGACCCGGCCGGGCTCCCCCCTCAGCCTCAGTCCCAGCGCCAGTCCCACGGCCATGCTGACGCCCTGTCCTAGGGAGCCCGAGTTCGGCACGTCGACAAAAGGCGTGTCGGTCTCCGGGTGGTTCTGCAGTCTGCTACCTATGCTCCCGGTCTCCCTGAGCTCGTCCACTGTGAGGTAGCCCATGGCGGCCGCCAGGGCGTAGACGGCGTGTATCGCGTGGCCTTTAGAGAGGACGAAGTAGTTCCTGTTGTGGGCGCCGTTGGCCACGTTGAACTTCAGTCTCCCCGTGCCGTACAGCGCGGCGACGGTTTCAAGCACAGACAGAGACGAGCCGAGGTGCATGCCGGGGTCGTAGCCGGCCATAAGCACCACGTATCTCCTGGCTTTACAAACAAGCCCCTCTAGGCTCGAAACCCCTCTCTCCATCCCGACTGTAAATACCCCTGCATACGTTCAACGAAAAACCTAGTATTTAACCTTTCGGCTTTCCCCTCCAGCCTCGGCGCGGCTTTCTGAGGGCGTATGTGGACATGTGCGGAAATACGGCGGCCTCAGCGCGGGCTGGACGTATGAAGGCGGTAGCTGAGGGGAGGCGCGCGGCTGGGCGCGGCGGCGGAGTTTGTGAGGCGGCATGGGGAAAGGCCTTTTATAACCGAGAAATCTCCATGCTATGGAACGTCTGTTGAGGAACGTGGAGGAGGTGGTTACTAGGGATGAGTTCTTAAGCCTTGGAGGCGGCGTGGCGTACCTAGGCTTTGAGCCTCTCTGGCCTATACACGTGGGGTGGCTCGTCTGGGCGTATAAACTCGCCGAGTTGAGGGAGGCGGGGTTCGACGTGGTGGTGCTGGTCGCCACTTGGCACGGCTGGATAAACGACAAAGGGTCGTTGGAGGAGCTGAGGAGCCACGGCGAAAAGGTGAAGGCGGTGCTGGATAAGGTGGGGAGGTTTAAGTATGTATATGGAGATGAGGTGGCCAGGGATCCAAAATACTGGGAGCTCGTGGTGCGGGTGGCTAAGGAGACCTCCCTCGCCAGAGTTAGGAGGGCGACGCCCGTGATGGGGAGACGCGCCGAGGAGGTGGAGCTTGACTTCTCGAAGCTTCTGTACCCAGTTATGCAGGTTGCCGACATTTTCTACCTTGGCGTAGACGTGGCGGTCGGCGGCATGGACCAGCGGAGGGCGCACATGTTGGCGAGAGACGTGGCGGAGAAGCTTAGGTTTAAGAAGCCGGTGGCCCTCCACACGCCTATAATCACATCGCTGTCGGGCACCGGCAGGATGGAGGGGACGCACAGAGAGCTTGACGAGGTCTACGCCATGTATAAGATGTCTAAATCCAAGCCGCAAAGCGCGGTATTTATCACAGACAGCGACGAGGAGATTAGGAAGAAGATATGGGCGGCTTACTGCCCGCCTCGGGAGACCAAGTTCAACCCCGTGTTTGAAATAGCGGCGTATCTCCTGATACCTTACGCAGGTCCGCTGGAGGTCGGCGGTCGTAGATACGAGAGCGCCGACGCGCTGGAGAGGGATTACAGAGAAGGCGTTGTGACGCCGCAGGCCCTGAAGGAAGCCGTGGCGGCCGCCTTGGTGGGCCTGCTTTCTAAGCTCAGATAGCCTTTTAACACGGGCACTTCTACCAGCCATGCTGTTTATAGTAGGGAACAGGGAAGACGGCAAGGCGCTGAAGGAGGAGGTGGAGTCTAGAGGGGTTCCGGCTTGGTATGTAGAGCTGTGGGGCAACTATATAGTTGTCACGCCGCCGCACGCCCGGGTGGAGGGGCTTAAAACCCCTGTAAAGGCCGTGGTTGAGCTGAAGACCGAGTATCAACTCGTGGCTAGGGAGTGGAAGAGGGACCCCACCCCCGTCCTGATAGGCGATAAAGAGATGAGAGAGGGGAGGCTCTTCATAATTGCGGGGCCGTGCTCGGTGGAGACGGAGGAACAAGTTCTCAAAACGGCGCATTTTGTGAAAAACGCCGGCGCAGACGCCTTGAGGGGGGGCGCCTTCAAGCCGAGGACGAGCCCCTACACATTCCAGGGCCTGGGCGAAGCGGGGCTGAAGCTACTGGCTAAGGCCCGGGAGGAGACGGGCTTGCCCATAACTACAGAGCTTATGGACCCCGAGGACATGCCCCCTGTTGTAAAATACGCAGACGCCGTTCAGCTCGGGGCCCGCAACATGCAGAACTTCACCCTTTTGAAGAAGCTAGGCCGTGCGGGGAGGCCCGTCCTCCTCAAACGCGGCTTTGGAAACACTATAGAGGAGTGGTTCCTCGCCGCTGAGTACATAGCGTTACACGGCAACGGCGGTATAGTGCTTGTGGAGAGAGGCATAAGAACCTTCGACAAAACCCTGCGTTTTACGCTAGACGTGGGGGCCATAGCCTACGCCAAGCAACACGCCCACCTCCCCGTCATAGGCGATCCGAGCCACCCCGCGGGCGATAGGCGCTACGTGATCCCGCTAGCACTAGCGATCCTAGCGGCGGGGGCAGACGGCCTCATCGTCGAGGTGCACCCAGACCCAGACAGGGCATGGAGCGACGCCAAGCAACAACTCACCTTCGACCAGTTCACGGAGCTGGTCCAGAAGGCGCGGGAGCTGGCCAGAGCGCTTGGGAAGAGCTAACAAGTCAGCTTTTCCAAGTCGCCCGGCGTATCCACGTCCACGAGGATGCCGGGGTCCTCTACCTCCACCGCCTCAATTGGCACCCGGCCAAAGAGCGCCCTAAGCCCCACGTCGCCCTCCAGCGCGAGAGCCAGGGGGTACACGTCTCTGCAAGACGCCACGGGATTTCCCCTTACTCCTCTATACGTGGGCACGACGAGTCCGCCCTTGCAACGTCCGGCTACCGCCGCGACGGTAGCTGGCTTTACGCAGGGCATGTCGCCCAGCATCCACACGATACACCTCTTGTCTAGAAGCGCCGCCACGGCGGCCTTGACGCTTGTGGAGAGGCCGAGGCGCCACCAGGGGTTGTAGATAACGCC
>Ga0197144_100468_pt1 | contig 17606 bp, 19 predicted proteins | sample GBS85_MetaG_FD_148670 | JGI IMG/M metagenome (GOLD analysis project Ga0197144, IMG submission 148670) | Sediment microbial communities from Great Boiling Springs, Gerlach, Nevada, United States - GBS 85_MetaG | ecosystem: Environmental > Aquatic > Thermal springs > Hot (42-90C) > Sediment...
TCCCGCCGCCGACGACTAAAATGTCGGTCTCAACGATTTTAGTGGGGAAGTGGAGGGAGGACATGGCTACTGGCCCGCCTTCGCCTTGATTATGCTGCCCACAATTCTGACCGGTTGCTTTGGCCGCGGGAGCTCCTTGAAGCCGAGGTACTCCGGCTTGTCCTCAAGCGCGAGCAGTTCGGAGTCTAGGTCACCGCGCTCGGGGATGTCTAAGGCGCCGCGCGCGGAGCCCCACGGGGTTGTCCGTATGGGAGAGGCAAAGTCGTACACCGTGCCGTCTCTAAATACAATCCTCCAGTATATGATGTTTTTCTTGGTGTCTCTTACAACGCCCACCCGGGCGCCTAGGGGGGCGAAGTCGCTGTACGGCCTCACATCCACGGCGTGTTCTGGGCAGTACTTGACGCAGTTCATACACTCGGCGCAACTCACGGGGTCAGCGTTGTAGGCTCTTCTTACCTTCGGGTTGTACTGCATATTATCGGCCGGACATATGTCAACACATTTACCACAACCCTTACATTGAGAGCTGTATACAAATGTTGGCATGTAGCGTCTCTTTACGCCGTAATAAATACGTTATTCACAGATTCCATGGAATAATAATTTTATTAAAGATCATGCGTTTGCCCCATGGCCAGGGCAGAGGCCTGTCCTCCGTATACCTGTGTTGAGAGCCCCGTGGATTGGCTCGCTATAGATGTGTTGGCAATTGCCACAGTACTCTGGATATTATTCACATTCTGGTATAAGGGCGTAAGAGCCTACAACGTAGTCCGTTATCCACAAATCCACATAATGATAGCGTATCCGGAGTGGGAAAGGAAGCTGTTGAGAGAGAAGCCTAAGATAGGTGCTGGCCGCGCCATCGCGGCGTTTTTCAGGACTTTGTTTGTAGATGCGTTGGCGATGGGCATCTTGAAGTGCGAGTACGGCAAGTCGGAGCGCGAGGTTGTGAAGACGCGGACGGCTAAGCGCGTCGCTAAGCTTCTGATGGTGTGGGGGTTCGTGTTCGCGGGGATCTCCACTACTTTAGCATATTTGACGTTTCCGCATAATAAAATCGTCTTAGATCTCTACCACCCCGCCAGGGTGTTCGGCATGTTGGGCGGCGTGTTTATGGTCGTAGGCGCGTTGATTTGGCTGTCTGTGCGGTACAGGGAGGTGAACTACGGAGGTGGGCGGTGGTGGGATCTTACCGGCGCCGACTACCTGCCCGTTATGGTCCTCCTTCTCGGCGTCAGCGGGTTTGTGTTGCAAGCCGCGATCTTGGCTTGGGCGTATGGCTGGCCCGGGGCTGAGGCCTTTTTGATCTTCGCCACACACTTCCACGCGGTGCCTGTGGCCGCGTTTTTCTGGCTGTTTTTCTGGACGAAGGCCGACCACATCGTATACAGGATCCTCTGGAGGATATACGACTACGCGGATAAGGAGCTGGCGGGCGCCAACACGAGGTTGCCTCCAACCACGCTTAAGCCGCTTAACAAGACTGGGAAGGAGATACAGCCCGGGTACTAAACCCATTTTTCAACTTCTGTTAATATGGTTTATAAACCTACCTATGTGTGTAGACATGCCGGTAATAGAGCCACACGGAGGGCGGCTTGTCTACAACGTGGTTGAAGATCTGGATAAGGCTAGGTCGTATTGGGAGATACCTACGCGGCTTGAGATCAAGCCAACCCTGGGGCCCGACGGGGCGCCTATTAGGAATCCCTACCGTGAGATCATGTCTATTGCCTACGGCTTCTTCAGCCCGTTGGAGGGCTTCATGCCGTGGAACGAGGTGGAGTCTGTGGTTAGGGAGAGGCGGCTTCTAAGCGGCTGGCTGTTCCCTTTCCCCATAATCTTCGACGTGGCCGAGGAGGAGCTTAAGGCGTCGGGGGCTAAGCCCGGCGACGACCTCCTCCTCACGCTTAAGGGGAGGCCCTTCGCCGTGTTGAAGGTAGAGGAGGTGTATAAGCTCCCCGACCGCCGCGAATTAGCAGACGCCGTCTTCGGCACGCCTGAGAGAAACGGGGAAGTGGTGAAGAAGCGGTTCGACGAGAAGCACCCCGGTTGGCTGATCTACCGCTCCCTCAAGCCTCTGGCCGTCGCCGGGAAGGTGTCGGTGGTGAATCCGCCTAAGTTCAGAGATCCTTATGTCCGGTTCTGGCTTCCTCCCGCCGCCTCGCGCCGGTTGATAGAGGCGAAGGGGTGGAAGATTGTGGTGGCCCACCAGACCCGCAACGTGCCGCACGTCGGCCACGAGATGCTTATGAAGCGGGCCATGTTCGTCGCTGGCGGCGACAGGCCGGGCGATGCGGTGCTTGTAAACGCCATAATTGGGGCCAAGAGGCCGGGCGACTACGTGGACGAGGCGATTCTGGAGGGTCACGAGGCGTTGAACACCGCCGGGTACTTCCACCACAACCGCCACGTGGTGACTATGACGCTGTGGGATATGCGTTATGGAAACCCGCTTGAGTCCCTGCTCCACGGCGTTATTAGGCAGAACATGGGTGCTACACACCACATGTTTGGGCGTGACCACGCGGCGACTGGCGATTACTACGACCCCTACGCCACGCAGTATCTCTGGACCCGCGGCCTTCCCAGCTACGGCATAGACGCGCCGCCGCATGAAGTGGATAAAGGGCTTAGGATCAAGCCTGTCAACATGGGCGAATTCGCCTACTGTCCGAAGTGCGGCGAGTATACATACCTCGGCATGTCTTACGGCGACGTCAAGGAGGCTCCGCTGTGTGGCCACCCGCCGGAGCGCATCTCCGGCTCCTTCCTCCGTGGCTTAATCATCGAAGGACTGCGGCCGCCCAAGGTGGTTATGAGGCCTGAGGTGTACGACGTGATTGTTAAGTGGTGGCGGGTTTACGGCTACCCGTTTGTCACCGACAAATACCTTAAAGTTAAAGAGGAGACTCTGGAGGTGGAGCTATGACCTACAAGATAGGCCTCCTAATTGACGACAAGAGGTACGAAGCCATTAAGGACCTGCCGTTTGCCAGCCAGCTTAAGGCCATGTTCGGCGGCGAGGTGAGGATACTTGAGATAGAGGTAGATGAGGAGACTGCCAAAAGGATACTCCAAGCCTTCCCATCTGCGAGGGTCGACGCCCGTGGCTACTTGGAGGACCTGCCGGTGGCCTTCAAGAGGGCGCTCTTCGAGGCGGTGGTGAAGACTAGAAGCATTGGGAAGGAGGCGTTTGAGGAGGTGTTTAAAAACCTCGACACAATTGTGGAGCTGGCCAGGAAAGAGAAGGAGTACGTACCCCCGCCCTAAACGTCTCTCCCACAACCCCTACCTTTTTAACTGCACGCGCCCTATCCCTCGTTTTTAGGGTTGGCGTTTGAACGGCCGCTCTGTTTAAGATGGTGTCTTTCTGAAGGGTTTCAAGGCGTTGGAGCGGTTGCGTAGGCCGTGTCTAGAACGCAGCGTTTATCGACAGCTGTGCACAGAGGCGAGGCCTGAGGACGGCAGTTAAAAATATGGGCTGACGCTTCTACGTGTTTGTATATGACGTCGCTAGGCGTTAAGACGAGGTCTTGAACCAGTTGAAGATTCAAAAGAGGGCCCATCATACCCCTTGCCCTTGAAGCCTCGGAACGGCCGCTTCCTAAACCCGATGACGAGGGGTATGTGAAGGCTTTAGAGGCGCTTGTGGAGACTAGTCTCGCCTTGCGTTTTCTGCGGAAGGGCCTTACTCACAACGTCGCGGGAAGGCGATTCAAGCATGGAAGGTGCTTCTATGGTTTGGCTGGACAAGCCCGTAACTGGGTAAAAGTGGCGGGGAGGGACGTCGGCTTGGGTCTATGGCCGACGGCGGGGGTGGGGTCTCTAGTCAGGCTTCTGGAGGGTTGGCCAGGTGGGGTGTGGGATGACTGCGTTCTTCTTCTAGCACCGCGTGCCGGATCGTAACGGCTTTGTCGAAATACACGACGCGGCGGCAGACGACTTACCAACGGCGGGAGAAGCCGCAAGACGGGCGAAGGAGCTTAAAAGCCGCATCTGAAGCCACAAGCCTGAAAAGGCCTTGATGAAGGTGAAAAAGCCGAGTGTCGCGAAGATGAGGTGGCAAAGCGCGCTCCGGCGCTTCTCGGCCGTCTCGGCGTTTTGAAGCATGAGGAGGACCAGCGCGGGTGCGAGGTATCTACGCGCCCTCTTGTAAAACCTGTCAGCCTCCTCCCAACGCATCTTCCCCTGGCCTGCCTCTCATGTAGGCCGCTAGGTTTCCAGCTCCTTCAGCGGTTAAATGCTTAAACTCCAAACTGCCGGTGGAGCTTTAGGACGAGTTTTAAGCCGGAGGGGCGCAGTGGCGGGGGATGATCCGGCGGATCTGTAGAGCTGTGTGGAGAGCTGTTAGGCGGTGCTAGGGAAAAGTTTTTAACTCACGTCCGATATGGACGGTGGCTGATCTTTCTGCGGTAACCTACGACGCCTTGAAGACGGCGGTGGGGCATGTGTTGGGGGAAGATTAGGGGGCAAGAAGCTGTCGACGGAGGACATATTCCCCCTCTACCTGGGCACCGTCGCCGAAGAGCTGAGAGAGGTGAGGAAGGAGCTAGCCCGCCTAGACGCCAATGTAGACGAGATAAACAAGAGGATAGATGAGACAAACAGGAGGATCGACGAGACAAATAAGAGGATTGACGGCATACAGATAACTCTGCTGGAGATGCAGAAGCTGTTGATGGAGCTGGTAATGAAAGTCTCGTGATTTGGCTAGACCCTGCCTTTCTCTCGTTACGTGGTTGACTGGTCGTCGGGCGTTGGTTGCGCCTTGTACGGCCATTCCCCTGTCTTCATGGCGTTTTCAAGGCTCTTTCGGCCTCGACCACTGCACTTCCCGGCTTTTGTGCATTGCCGTCGAGCCGTTGCCGGAGAGGCGGGGGCCGTGAGGCGCCGCCGGGAGACGGGTGAAGGGGCTGAATCGTGGGGTTGCAGTTTCGCCATTTTTACAGTTGCCATTGGTCTCTCCTGTGTCTGTTAGTCGGCGGCGATCACTCATCCCGCCGGGCGGGCTTAGGTCTGCCTATAACAGGGCCTGTCCCGGCCGACAAGTAGGGGAGGAGCTGCCGGAGGGCGGCTGTGTCTGACCATCTTTTTCGTGGCGAGGCGGCGGCTGTTATGCGGAGAGGCGGCGTCGGAAGAGAATTGCCTCATCTTCGACAGGTTTTTCGATTATTTTCAGCGTTGTGGAGTCTGTAAGTATAGACATGGGGGGTTCCACGTGGGCTATTTCTCCGAACTCCACGTGTTCTAGGTACTCAAGCGCCACGGATCCCGTGACCAGCGGGTAGCCGGTGAGTTGTCTCCTCACCACCGCCTCGGTTATGCCGAAGGGCACAGTCATCACTACACGGCGGGCTGGCTGCGGCTCTGTAGGCTCTATAAAAAACGGCGCTTCCACCGGCGTCTTGCCCCACCCGTAGTGGGGGTAGAGGTAGAGGGCGAGTTCCCTCGACACGCCTACGCAGTCGCGCTGTGAGGTGCGTGCGAGCACTTCTTTCCCGTATATGCTCCTTACCTTGACATATGGGGGGAATTCGCCGAAGATGACTAATCTGTAGTCGAGAATTGTAGAGGTTTTGCAGAGGCTGAGCCAAAGCTCCATGGGTATGTGGTAGTTCCAGCTTTATATGTCTACTAACGGAGAAGTGTAAACAACAGTTTTAAAGCTGGAGAGACCGGCCGGTATGGACCTCGGAACACTTGTCTTGTATGGGGTATTTCCATATGTGGCACTCTTGGTATTGGTAGCTGGGGTTGTCTACAGGCTTTGGAGCTGGCTCTCTGCCGCCAACCTCACTGGTCTCTATTCCGTAGCTGTGAAGGGGTACAGCTGGGGGTTCGGCGCCCGTCTCGGGGAGGTGCTGAAGCGTGTGTTTCTGCTCTACACATTAACCATGTCAGATAGGCTTCTGCTGGTGGGCTCGGCTCTGTTCCACTGGGGGATATGGGTGGCGCTTCTGGGGCACCTCTCTATGATTGTGCCGCCGCAACAGTTAGGCATTTCGAAGGAGATGCATAAAGCCATCGCCCTTTATGTAGGCGGCTCTGCAGGCGTAGCGGCTCTGGTGGGGTTGATCCTGCTCCTAGTGAGGCGTCTCGTGAGGCCCGACGTGAGGCGGCTTAGTTTCCTCGACGATTGGTTTGCCTTGATTCTGCTGATTGCGCTGGTGGCCCTTGGAAATATACAAGCGTTAGTTATCCATCCGCCATATATGGAGACTGTGGCGCCCTGGGTCCAGAGCGTGTTGATGGGCTCCCCGAGACTGGACCTAGTGGCTCAGTGGGACTTGGCAACTAAGCTACACGTCCTCCTGGCGCTGATCTTCATGGCATACGTCCCGCTCGGCAAGTTAATCCACCCCTTCTCCTTCCTAGCCATGCCAACCCTCTGGAAGTCGCCCACAAAGCTCTACGGCTACCTGCTGGCTAAACTTAAGTAATTTTTCAAACCCTCAACTTTTTACACCGCACAGGGGCGTCATAGGCGAATCGCCCAAGAGACCAGATGTGCGGCTCTGGCGGCTGATACACCGCGTGGGTTTGGCTTGCCAAGTTTCACTAGAGCTTACTCAGGGCTCTGCTGAGTCTATTTAACGTGCGAAAGAGCGGCGCCAATGTAAAAATATTAATATGGCAAGGTAACGCCACATATGCGGGATTACCTTATTCTTTTGAAGCCGCGGGTGATCTGGCTGTTGATATTGGCGTCTGTGGCAGGCTACGTCTATGCCTCGGGCCGTAGCCCCGACCCCGCTGTCTTGGCGGCGTTGATACTGGTGGGGATCCTCTCCACCGGCGGGGCGGCCGCCTTTAACCACTACTGGGAGCGGGATATAGACGCGTTGATGTCTAGAACGGCGAAGCGCCCCCTCCCTGCAGGGAGAATAGCGCCGAGAAACGCGTTGGCGTTCTCCCTAGTGCTTTCGGCGTTAGGCGTCGTCCTTGCGTGGTTGCTCCTGGGGCCGTGGCCGACCGCAATGGTGATCCTGGGCTGGGTCTTCTACGCGGTGGTGTATACAATTCTGCTCAAGAGGAGGACTTGGCTCAACGTGCTGTTTGGCGGAGTTGCGGGAAACGCGGCGTTTCTCACAGGTTACGTCTCGGCGCGGCCGCTTGACGTCGTCGGCGTGTTGCTATCTCTAGTGGTCTACCTCTGGATACCGGCGCACATATGGTCGTTGGCGTACGCCAGGCGTGAGGACTATCTAAGAGCCGGCGTTCCCATGTTGTCTGTTATCGCAGAGAAAGATAAAGCGGTGGTCCTTATAGCCCTCATGAATATCTTGGCCTCTGCATACATGGGCTTGCTAGCCGTCTTGCTAGGCGGCATGTACTTGGCAACAGTAGTGGCCCCCCTAGTGGCCGCCGGCGTCTACACGTCTATTAAAGCGCTTAGGGCTAGAGACGAGAGGTCTTTCTGGGTTATGTTCAAGGCGTCTAACCCCATCCTCGCCGTATTTCTAATACTGCTCATGGCAGTGTCATGGTAAAGTGGGTGGCGGCAACGGCGGCGACGGCGGCGTTGTTGGCCATCCTCTTCATTCAGCCCCCGGTTTCAATAGGCGGAGCCTACGTAGAGGTCGTGCCGCCGGACTTGGCGCTGGTGGGCTTCACCATGTCTAACCTAGGCCTCAGAGAGGTCTGCATAGTCGGTGTGGAGGCGCCGCTGGGTCTCGCCGCGGAAATCCACGTAACTGAGTTCAACGGCACGGTGGCGGTTATGAGAACTGTAGACCGCGTCTGCGTTGGTCCCTTCGCCACCGTGAAGTTTGGGTCGCTTAGTTACCACGTGATGCTCGTGGGGGACATAACTACGGTGAAAGAGGGCGTCCGCCTCAACCTGCTGTTATCAGACGGCAGGAGAATCTCTATCACAGCTACAAGAGGAGTAGGCGGCCTACACATCCACGGAAGCTCCTAACTTCTTTTCAATGTATCTTGAGGACCCCCGGCGCCAGGGCTGTAAGTAATAGCAACAAGAGTATAAATATCGCTACAGCCGCCGTGGCTTTGTGCTCCCTGATGAGAGCTGGTACGGCTACGGACAGGCCCACTGCCACTATGAGATTGGCGAAGCCGACGGCGTAGACCACCCACATGTCTTGAGACACTTCTGGGCGCCATACGGCGAGGCCGCCAGCTATGGCCTGTTCCAACTGGTGAAAGGCATGTTCTGGGGCGAAGATGAGACGTATAATTAACGCTAGGGCCATAGCAACGTAGGCGACGTAGATGAGCCATTTTGTGACCTCTGCGTAGATCTCTTCAGAACTTTTAGATTTCATACCACTCCCATCTCCTTTAATCCTCTCATGATTAGCTGTATCCCGTTGAATATCATAATGCCTATAATTAATAATCTTATGGGTCGGGTAGGCGCTATGAGCATGAGCCTAGCCCCTATTTTAGCGCCTAGTATCACAGCCAACGCGCCAGCTATATAGATCTCTGGATATATCTTCCCGCCATGTATATACACCCAGAGGGCAGCGCTATCGGCGATGGCGATAGACGTGTTTGCAGTGGCGGCCGCCACCTTCAAGGGCAGAGACATGACGAGGTTGTAAATAGGTATAAGAGCCCACGCAGCGCCTAACCCGAAAAACCCTGATGCAAATCCTACAAAAAACAACAGGAAGAGACCTAGGCCAACCCTCCGGGGACAATACCGCACCTCTTTCCCCAAGGTCTTCTCATGATAGAAGTATTCAAGGCCGAAGACTCTAACCAGCTTATCGTCACAACGCGCCTCAGGCCAGTCAATCCGCTTTAGTAGAAGAAGCGTAACGACAGCGAACATCACTACGCCTAGAACGGTCCTCACAAAGCCAGACCCCCAGGTCCCCATGGTGGCCGTTATATAAACCCCCACCTGCGCGCCTACGATGGCGCCTGGCATAAGAATTGCTGAGGCTAAAACCACTAATTTAAATGGGGAAAGTCTTTGTTTAAAAAAAGTCGTGCCAGCCATAATAGATGAATAGGTCGCTATGGCGAGCCCAGTGGCCCTCACCAAATCTGGGTGTATATCTGTAAACCCCAGCAGTATCGGCGTGAACAAGACGCCTCCCCCGACGCCCGCAAGAGGCGCCACAACCCCTATTACTAAAGATAGAGCGAAAAGCTCGGCCAGAGTCATAAGACCCCCCCACACGTCGGCCATGGAAGGTCTTTCTCAGCTATAAAAAAAGTGTTATTAACAGATTTAAGGCATTTCGGCAATGCTCCGGCAACGCTCTGTCGCTACAGCTGGGACAAGGCTCTTTATTATGCGGACTTTTGGCTCACGCCTATGGCAACTCTATGCGATAAGTCCCCAGAATCTTCTCTAGAAAGTAGTTAAACTGCTACACATGGCAAAATGTATACCCGAATTCCATTCAGCGTCGATATATACGAGAGACGTCGTTTACAAGGCGTTACTTAACGAGACGTTACACTACTATCGCCTTGTAAACTAGATCCATCAACCCGCTGTAGGTGATGTCTCTGCCGTATTCCTTGTTTAAGTGCGGCAGTGTGTGGCTTAGTTGCGCTTTGCATATGGCGCAGGCCCTCACCACATGCTTCGCCCCGACTTTGAGGGCGTCTTCGTACCAGTTCTTGGCGTATTGGATGCGGAGGGGGAGAAGCTCCTCGGTGAGCAAGCCGCCGCCGCCGCCGCAACACCACGTCTTTTCCCGGCCGTTTATCGGCTCCACGTATTTCTTAACCACGTGTTTAATTATGAAGCGGGGCTCCTCGGTGAGGTCACCGCCTCTGGCGTAGTTGCAGGAGTCTTGGAAAGTGTAGACCACGTCGCCGTTGGCGTCGGGGTTTAGCTTGAGCTTGCCGTTTTTTATGGCGTCTATCACCATGTGGAATATGTGCACGGTCTTTACCCCCTTCTTCTCCAGCTCAGGCGCCGTGTAGTTCTTAAACGCCCTCCAGCCGTGGCCGCATTCCCCGGCGATGACGGTTTTGACGCCCAGCCTAAGCGCGGCGTTTACAAGCTTCTGCCCTATGAAGTGCATATGTCTCTCTGACGCGAAGAGGCCGAAGTTTGCCAGCTCCGCCATCTCGGTGGAGAAGGCGTATTTAACGCCCATTAGGTGGAGAAAGAGCATGTAGCCCTTCAGTGTTTCTATGTTGGTGAAGAAGTCGGCGGAGGGCGGCACTAAGAGGGCCTCGGGGCGTTCAGGCGCCTGGTCAAGCTTCCAGCTGGCCACCTCTTTGTCTCCTACGTATTTCTTCAGCTCGTTAGTGTCGTCGCGGTAGATGTAGTACTCCACCTCCACCTTCTTCTCCTCCTTGATCTCGCCGGCGGCAAACACGATAGACTTCACAACTGCCATAGGCTTCATCCCCAGGTTGGTGCCGGTCCTCTCCACCGCGTCTATGACCGTAGCTATGTACTTAGATAAGATCCCCGCCTCGTACATGACCTCCCTAATCGCCCTCGTGACGTCTGCCTGATCTATGCCAAAGGGACAGACGTAGGCGCATTTCCTACACTCGAGACACTGGTAGTAGTAGGTGTAGATTCTCTCCATCATCTCTTCAGTAAGCTTGGCGGCGCCTACCAGCTTGCCGAAGAACCTGCCGCTTGCCCCGTCGGCCTTGAGGACAGATCTGATGAGCTCCGACCTGCCCACAGGCGAGTTGAAGATATCTCTGGTGGTTACATACGTCGGACAGTTGTCGAGACAAACCCCACAGTGGACGCAGACGTCCACAGCCATCTTCACGTTTCTGTTGGTCTTCACCACCTCCTTCAACCTCCCACGTATATACTCCAGGGGATTCTCGGGGAGGACAAGCCCGACGCGTTCATTAAGCGCCTTTAGCTGCTCCGGCTTAGCCTTATGCGGCTTAAAGCCTGAGGTATCCCCCAGCTTAAACGCAGGAGCCTCAGCCCCATGTTGCATGCATATATCTCTGTTTTTTCTAAATAAACCCTCTTAACTGCAGACTGTTAATACCGCTACCCCATTATCTTATACGCCAGCCTCAGCCCCAGCCTGGCGCCTAGGTACATCCCCAGCGCGTAGAGCCAGCCCACCTCGGGCCTTAGGGTGGCCGTGGCTGTGTAGAAGCCAGAGACGTTACAGCCGACGGCTATCCACACGGCGATACCCATGCCTACGCCCGCCACAAAGTGTCGGGCAAGCGCCCTCCACCCGCCGTACAACCTGAACCACTGAAACTCCCCCGAGAGGAGGGCGGCCGCCATGGCGCCGCCCAATACGCCGAGTATTAAGTACATCAGCGGGTCGGCGTAGGGAGCTACCACCCTGTTGTCCTGCACCCAAGAGGCGCCTGGGCCTGTGCCTTCAGACCACGCGGCGGATAGACGCATACCCGACGCCACGTCCGCGGCGTACAGCGTGGCCCTCGCAAGTGGAAGTTGCGTGACGAAGAGCCCCCACACTGCGAACTGCACGGCGAAAACAACGCCAAGCGCCAAGCCGCCCGCCCAGGCGGGCCAGGGCTCTCTTACTTTAAACGGCGTGATGGAAATAGGCACAGACCTCTTGGTCAGGTAAAGCAAAACCGCGGCCACAGCCACGTTTATTGCAAAGGCCGTCTCTAAGCCGAGTTGCGCAATAAGCACGAAGCCTGCCGTGGGAGCCGCCAGGGCCTTCGTCAAATCCCACACAAAGAGAGGCCCTAGGAGGTTGCCCACCAGGATCCCCAGGAAGGCGGCGCCAGAGGTGGAGATGCCCGTCCCCACCCTGTAGATGGTGCCGAGCATGCACCCGCCTACAAACGGCATGAGGAATCCGAAGAGGAGTGACCCCACGAAGACGTGTATGCCGAAGGCCACCGCATGGGGCGCCGCCACCACGCCGGTCTTCATAAGTAGATACGACGCGGCAGAGGCCACCAGCAGGCCGAGGAGAATCCCCCGCATCAAGTAGGCGTTCCCGTAGAAGGCGGTGGCGAAGCACATACTGCTCCGCTGGATGATCACGCCGTAGGCAACGCCGAAGAGAAGACCCAGGCCATGGGCTAGGTGGCCGTGGGCCATCAACAAGGCGGCGGCGGCCGCCAGAAGCGCCGAGAGCACAACGCCGTGGCTCCTCATCACCCACACGTGCCCAAGGCCAGGAGCATCTCCAACGTGGCGTATACCGCATACTCCACGACGCCAGGCTCCACAACCACGAGGTACACGTCTGCGAAGTCTTCAAACTTCCTGCTGAACTCGCCGGTAAAACACTCCCCGGCGACGGCGCCGGACTCACGCCAGCGTTTAAACTCGCCCTCAGACATGACGCACACCTTCCCCTCCGCAAAGCCCCTAACTACCACGCCCGGGGCCACCCTTGGGATAGGCTGATAAACCCCCCTCTCACCTACGAACTTGACGTACACCCTCTCCACCTCCTTACCCTGGCGGATCAGCTGAGTAGTGTCTGCGACCGTGCCGGGGCGCGTCTCCACCTTCACGGGCTTCGAAGCCACCACCACATACGTCTCGTAGACGTCCGACGGCATAGCCAGCCGGGCCTCCAGAATCCGCGGAAGCGAAATCACAGGCGACCGTCCTCTTTCGAAATCCCTCTGCCTAAACACCAACACGTCAACCGGCTCCTCAGAGCTAAACACCAGAACAGGCCTATCGCCCGGGCTCAGCGATAGGTTGAGCCTCTCGACGGTTAAGACCTTAACCTCGGCTGGGCTTGGCGAAAAAACAAGCGCTAGGGCCATGAGTAAGACAAAAAACCCGTAAAAAACAGGAATAAACCTCATCCGTATAGCGACTTGAGCAAGCCCATCTCCCAGCTGTGTCTACGCTGTTTGTTCTCCGCCGTGGGCTCGCCCACTTTTGGATAGCCGGACGACGTCTTGCCGTCTGGCTCCCACTGCACCTCTATCACAGACAGCTCTCTCCGGTTTACATAAGACCAACATATGTTATACACCTTGGTCTCAGCCTTCACGCCGAGGCCCAGACGCTCCGCGATGACCTCAGCCAGTCTCTTGCCTTGGGTGTTGGCGGCATATGCCGACTTGGTATACGGGGCCAGTATGTGGTCGCCCACGGCATATATGTCGTCAAACTGTTTAGTTCTAAACGTGGCCAAGTCAACTTCGGTGAACTGCTTCGCCAACCCCGCCTCTCTCACAAACGCCGGGGCGAAGTTCCTCGGCAGGACAGAGAGCAGGTCGAAACGGAACTTCTCGCCCTTGTCCGTCTCAACCACCTTACCCTCCGGGTCGACCCTAACCACTTTCTGATTAGACACATACTCTATTCCCACCTTATCGATCCACTCCTTAAAGATTTTAGCTTTCGGCGGCGGTTGCGGGTTAGCATTGGCATCGATCATCACGATCTTCACCTTGTCGCTCCTGCCCAGCTCCTTGACGACGTCTGCGGCTATGAGCGCCACCTCATAAGGCGCCGGCGGGCACTTATAAGGCGCCGGAGGCACGCCGAAAACCACCGTGCCGCTCTCCAGCCTCCTAATGGCAGCGCCCAGCGCTAAGGCGTGGCCCGGATCCCAGGCGTGGTGGTTCCGCACGGCAGAAAGCCCCTCGATCTCCCAATCGCCCAGCACTATGCCCGGCGCCAGGATTAGAATATCATACGACGTCTTCCCTACGTTTGTGTAAACGACTCTGTTAGCCGGGTCTATAGACACGACGTTGGCCTGCACCAGCCTGACGACCTTTGGATCTGCCACAACGCCCCTCACGTTACCCATCACCTCCTCAACCCTGCGGGTGCCGCCCACGAAATCGACGTGAGACGGGCCGGAGATCCACACCTCGTTCCGCTCAATAACTGTGATAGTCGCCTTTTCCCTGGCCCCCGGCATACCTAAAAACGTCTTGACAAATGTAGCCCCGGCGGAACCTGCGCCTATGACCACTATGTTGACCTTCCCCGGCTCCTTCCAAGTAAAGTCAGAATCATTGACGGTGGGCACCTCAGAAACAGCCGCCTGCGGCGGAGGAGCCGCAGTCTGGGTTACAGTCTGCGTCACCGTCTCGGTTACGGTCCTCGTCTCAGTCCTCGGAAACGCCGAAGCCCCCACGGCTGCGCCTACGACAAGCCCAGCCACAACTCCGCCTACAGTTTTTAAGAAGTCGCGCCTACCCTGACCTTTCCCAGCCGACATGGGAAGACAATCCTCTACAATATTAAAACGTTATTTACAGATGAACTGTTAATACCAAAACTTAACATTTTAATATGTAACAACACATCCCACGGCGGATGATAATTATAATTATATAGGTTTGTCGATATGCCAAACTAATTAGTCTAAAAGTAAGATTTAAATACAAGCCGATGTGTAAAAATATGCGGTTCGTAGTAATATCTAGGCTCACAGACCAAGGCGCGGAGACGCTTAAAGACAAGCCGGAGAGGGTTAAGGAGGTGAACAAGGAGCTTGAGAACTACGGCGTCAAGGTGCTGGAACAGTACGTGGTCTTTGGAGACTTCGACTTCTTATCTATCGTAGAGGTAGAAGACGTGGGCAAATTCCTCAAGGCCCTGGTGGACCTAAACAGCAGGGGCTCAGTCAGGACCACCACCTACCTGGCAATACCGGTAGACCAAGCCCTCAACGCCCTAAAAAGCTGAACTCCCACCCCCACTCTCTCAACACCAACATTTTCTATCAACTCGTGGCTAGCCAGCAGAGGGCCGGGGGCCGGCGGCCCGCCCCCGCCCGTCGGGAGGCTAGCTCTGTTTATCTTTGTGGGATTTCTCTATTTCTCTTCTTCTTAGGATGCCTCTTAGCATGGCTGTGTACATCATCAGCAGCGGGTAGTACTTTCTCAAGTCTTCTCTTCCGGTTTCCCAAGCCTCCTTCCTTATGGCTTCTGCGATTTTTTCCAGCTCGGCGATGTCGCTCCACGTGTAGTCGCCTATCTCCTTATCTAAAAGCTCGATAAGTCTCTTCCTCACCTCCTCAGTGTAGTACTTCGACTTAGCCAAGGGAACCAACGATCTAAGAGCCCCACGTAGAAGAACAGCCTCAGACTCGGCCACAACCCCCTTCACGGCGAGGAAGTCAATCAACGTATTCTCATAACTATAAAAAGCGTTAACCGCCTCCTCTACGCGCTCCCTAACCCTTTCGAGCCCACCTCGCACACCCTCTATCTCTCTACTAAGCCCCTCTTTTACGCCTTCCACCTCTCTACCAACCTCTTCTTTTACCCCATCTATTTTTTTATGAAGTTCCTCTTGTACATTTTTTATTTCTCTATTAAGCTCTTCTTTTACGCGCTCTATTTTTCTATCGAGACTCTCTATTTTTCTTTCGAGCTCTGCCTTCATCCTCTCTATTTTTTTGTCGAGTGTGTAGTATAGCACAGTTACTGCGATGGCGACGAGAGGCGCTTGAGCTATGAGGAGGTTTATAACCGTCTCAACGTTGACCACAACCACTGCTTCAACTCAATATATAAACTCTGCTTCTAGACGGTTGCCCCGCTTGGCGGCGACGTCAGCAAAGCCGCGGTTGTGGCGGCTCTGTGTGTCACCCCAGTTGATCTGTCTTGGGCTTTGGGCCGAGTCTTTCCATGATCTTTTCGTAGTAGGCGTCTCCCTCCCACTCTAATGTCTCTATGAGCTGCTCTATGGCCCCTCCAGTAACGACGTCGAGGGCCGCCTTGATCCCCATGGCGAAGTATATCCGGCCTTCCCGCTCCATTATGGGGAAGAAAAAGGGGGCTATGCCCCTGTCGCCGAACGCCTCAGCGCCTATCCGCGAGGTGACGTCTTCCAAATCCTGGAGGTCCACCCCCAGTTCTGCAACCCGCACGTCGTCTAGATCCGCAAGCGCCAGGGCGAAGACGTCTCCTTCTCTATAAGCAGACACTAGGAGGGGCCTGGGCCTGCCGGACAGCGAAAGGATGGCCACGGCGTCTTCTCCGGGGCCTAGCTGAGCTAGGTAGCTGGCTAGTTCGGAGGAGTCTGAAAACTCTTCTACGCCATATTTAAAACGGAGGGTAAGTAGAAACTCGCCGATTTTGTCGTAGACGCTCACGCCGTCTGGAAGAACTGCCTAACGCCGAATTCGCCGGAGAACCTCGGCGGCTGGTTCCACTTGGTCACCGGTATGTTAAGCCGCTTGTAGAACTCCTCAAACCCTATCCTGGCGATCCAGTCGCCTATCCGCTCGCCCTGTCTCGCGTCTTGCCGCCACACGTCAATGATCTTCCTCACCACCGCGACGATCTCCCTGTACTCAGGCGGCACAGCGGGGACCCATGGTATGACCTGCACCGAGGGCATGGGGCCGCGGCCCGTGTTGCTGGCCTTGCCGCCCACCAAGATGGCCACGCCCGCCTTACTCGCGTCGAACTCTATCCAGTCGCAGACGTCGCGGCAACGGCCGCACGCGATGCACTTAGACCGTATGATGTCAAGCCCCACCGAGCCGTCGGGCTTTCCAAAGACCTTAATCGCGCCAGTGGGGCACACCTCGGCCACCTCAGGCACGTGGCCAGCCTCCAGCGCCTTGGCGCTCTTGGGGAGACACAGCTTAATACGCTCCGGGTCGTAGGTGGGCGCGTCGCCGTAGTGACCCACTATGTTTATGTCAGCCGTCAAGCCGCCGCAAGTGCTGGGACAGCCCGACACGTTTATCCTCAGCTTCGCAGGCAGGGTGACCTCGCCGGTGAAATAAGGCTTAAGCGCGTCGTAAAGCACCTTCGTAATAGAGGGCGCGTCAACTACGGCGGTGGTGCAGGTCAGGAAGGCTGTGCAGCTATTAATCGACCAGATGGTCGGCCCCCAGCCGCCCACCGGGTAGCCCATCTTCTCCACAGCCTCCTTGATCTTAAGAGCCTTCTCCAGAGAGTCGGTGAGAATCTCAATATTCCCGTTCCTGGTGAACCTCAAGGCGCCGACGCCATACTCATCTGCAATTTTGGCAAACTCCCTCAGAGTCGATGTGGCCAATCTGAAGTTAGGCGGCGTGCCGACCTTCACTGTAAACACGCGCTCTCCGGTCTCCGATATGTGTTCTATTATGCCGTAGCCGTGGAACTTCCTATCCACCCACCTCCCGTAGTTCCGCTTAAGTATCTCTGGGAGGAACTTGGTATAAGGCACCGGGAGGTTCTTCTTCAGCCTGTCAGCCGGGTTGGGGGCCGTCATAGCCTCCCGTCGTATTCCTTCACTATGTTACTGACCCAATCTAGCCACATCTTACGTTCAGAGTCGTCAAGCACAGCGCCTGCGCCCAGCCTCCCATGCAACGAAGGCTTATACGGCGTCTTTACGCCCAGAATCTCCTCGGTATATTTCTTGAAACTCACCTTCATTATGAAGTCGCCGATGCGGTCTTTATGTTTCGAGGTGCCGCTTTCCATGCCGTTCATCCAAGCCTCCACAGTCTTCACCACCCAATCCATGGCATCCTCCACCCTGTCTACAATTGCTAGCGGCTTGCCCATCTTGCCGCCGAACCTGCCCTTCACGTGGCCGCCTACCAGCACGGCGATTTTTCTGTTTTTGCCTGGTTTTATGGCTGGGAAGGCTGTTCTTATGCAGTGCATGGATTTTTTGCATCGGGTGCCGTCTATTTTCAGCTCTTTCTTTTCTCTGTCCCAGGTGATGGCGCCGCTTGGGCAGTCCGCGGCCA
>Ga0197144_100469_pt1 | contig 17604 bp, 14 predicted proteins | sample GBS85_MetaG_FD_148670 | JGI IMG/M metagenome (GOLD analysis project Ga0197144, IMG submission 148670) | Sediment microbial communities from Great Boiling Springs, Gerlach, Nevada, United States - GBS 85_MetaG | ecosystem: Environmental > Aquatic > Thermal springs > Hot (42-90C) > Sediment...
GACGTGATAAAGCAGGGCGGCAAGAGGCGCGGCGCCCAGATGGGGACCCTCCACGTGTGGCACCCCGACGTCAAGAAGTTCATCAAGGCGAAGACCGGCGAGCTGAAGGACGCCCACCTCCAGAACTTCAACATATCGGTGTTTGTGGACGACGCCTTCATGGAGAAGGCGCTGGGGGTGGACAAAGACCCCAAGTATAAGCTGGTCAACCCCAGAGTGTTCATGGATAAAACCGGCGCCAAGCCCGTGGAGTACGTAGACCTCCACAAGGAGGCCGAGGCACCTGGAGACGCCGTCTGGGGCGAGGTAGACGCCAGGGAGCTCTTCCGCGAAATAGCCGAAGGCGCCTGGGACTCAGGCGACCCCGGTCTCATATACAAGGCGAATCTAAATGCCTCAAACCCGCTCCTAGGCGCCGTTATAGAAATTGCAAACACACGCTTTACATATATATGGAGATCAGTTAATCCTTGTAGTGAGACTGTCCAGAATCCATTTGAAGTTTGTAACCTTACGCATATAAACTTGGTAAAGTTTGTAAAGCCTGGTTGTGTAGGGAGGACGTTTGAGGAGAAGCTGTCGTGCATCGACTGGGAGGGGCTGGCGGAGGCGGCGCGGGTCGGCACGCGCTTCCTCGACGACGCCATTGAGAGGAGCAGGACCGGCGTTAAGATAATCGACGAGATGAACGCGGCTACGCGGAAGAACGGCCTTGGCATAATGGGGTTGGCTGAGCTGTTGCTGAAGCTGAACATCCCCTACGCGTCGTGGGAGGCGGTGGAGCTCATAAACCGCATCATGGGCTGGATCTACGTCCACGCTCTAGACGAATCCGCGGAGCTGGCGCGGGAGAGGGGGCCCTTCAAGTTCTTCGAGAAGTCGATATACGCAAGGGGAGAGCTCCCCGTCCTCAAGTACCAGGACTTCGTATGGAGCAGGTGGGAGAAGGTGAAGCGCGTCTACCCCAGGGAACTACAGGAGGCTGGCGACAGGCTTAAGGCGATTACGATGAGAACAAGGGAGTGGCTGGGGCCTCATCTTGAGCAGTTGCGGGAGAAGGTGAGGAGGGGGGTGAGGAACTCCGTGGTGCTGTCTATCGCGCCGACTGGCAGGACGTCCATACTGGCGGGCACCACCAGTGGGGTTGAGCCCATCTTCGCCCTCGCCTTCATCCGCAACGTCACGGTGGGGACGCTGATAGAGTACTACGAGCCGGGGATAGAGCTGTTGAAGGCCTGGGGGCTGTGGACGCCGCAGGTGCGCCGCGTCGTGGAGGAGACGGGGATGCTGAGGGACGCGCCGGTTCCAGACGACGTCAAGCACCTCCTGGCCACCGCCATGGAGATAGGCTGGCTGTGGCACGTGTTGATGCAGGCCAGCGCCCAGCAGTGGGTTGACCAGGGCATCTCCAAGACCATCAACATGCCCGCCAACGCGCCGAAGGAGGACGTGTACTGGGCCTTCGCCTTCGCGTGGGCCGTCGGCGTCAAGGGCGTTACGGTGTACCGCGACAAGAGCAAAAGCGTGCAGGTAATATACACCGGGCTGAAGCAGGAGATAAAGAAGAAGCTGGCCGACACAAAGATCGTGGTGAGGCCCACGGCGTTGGAGGCCTCCATAGAGGAGGCGGCTGAGGAGGCCAAGCTCAAGGCGCTGGAGGAGGGGAGGGACCCCTACTGCAAAACCGGCGAGTGCGGATAGCTATTTTTTCTCCATGAAATTACAAGTTGTATCCAAACTACTTCTGCGGCAGACAGCTTGCGTTGAAATATGAAATACGTGGCGGAGATGGTGATGGTTTTGGAAACGTCAACCACCGCATCTGCGTGTATAAACACGCGGAGGCGCCCGCCGCCCAGTTTGCAGGAGCAGGCGATTTCGCAGGCAATGTGAGGTTCGATGTATCGTCTGTTTTACATCAATTCATATCGGTTGATGTTTATTTCAGCAACGCGTATTTAGCTTCATGTAGAGCAGGCGAAATACCGTGGTACAGACCGATAGAAGAAGCGATTGATGTTGAAGGTATCACAAACACGCTGGCTCAGAAAACCGGCGAACAGACACGCCATATGACGTTGTTCCAGCTTGGAGACGGAAGGCTGGTCGGCTACGTTACTAGAAATCAGAACTTCGATCCTTTGGCGACACAACTACGTAATAATCAGCTGGCAAATTTGGCGATATTTGTCGAAATTATATGCGGAACAAATTCGAACTGCTCTCCATGGTCTTTTACCATCACGGGCTTCAGCAATTTGCGCACCACAATTAACACTATAAGAACCTTGGTGAAGCCGCCTTGGTCCAAGCTGTTTCAACACTATGGTTGGCTCGGCTCTCTGGAAACATCAAGCGGCCAGACAGGCGGCGGCGTTGAATATACACCTCCTTCCAAGTACATCCACTACAGCTTAACCACAGGGACCGTGAAAGTTATGAGCCCTGTGGCGTTTGGCGCTTTGTTTGCCAACGCCCTCTTACCGGTAGACGTGCCGCCTAAAAGCTTCACCATAAACACAACTCTAACGCCTACTGCGGCCGTCTTCTGGTCTTAATTCAACGTTTTTCCCCCACTTCCTTTTTCCATGTTGAAGAGGCGACTGCGCTGGTCGTCGCTGTGTTGATAGCTGGGGCGCTTCTGGCCGTCGGCGCAGTTGTGTTTATGTACTTCAGCCCCCAGAAGCCGGCGGATTGGGCAAACGCCGCCTTCTACCCCCTGGTGAAGCCGGTGAACGCAACACACGTCCAGCTGGGGGTCAAGCCCGCCGCCGACTACGTGGAGGTGGAGGCCGTGGCGTGGCAGAAGGGCGGGGCCAGCTTTACAGCGCCGCTCCGCACTACGGCGAGAGGCGAGACCTGGCTCCAGCACGGCGGGAAGCCCCTCGCGGTGCCCTGCGGCGCTAACGTAACTGTCTCAACTAAATACGGCTCCGCGTCGAGGGCGCTGAGCTTCTCTGTGGCGTGTTTAAAGAGAGAGACGGAGATCGTGACGGAGATGGCCGAGGTGATAAACCAGATGTTTGACTACGTCCGCTTCGTCGGGGACTACATCGCCTACCGCTCCGTCCCCGTCATTTCGGCGTATTTCAAGACGGGTAGCCTATCGCTGGCTGTGAGGAACATATGGAAGCATTCCCTGGCGCTGACGGAGGAGTTCAGCCCCGGCTTCGCGCCTGGGCCGTTTATGGGTCAGCTGTGGGGCGTCTCCACACCGCTTATACTCAAGCCCGGCTCTGAACACGTCGTGTGGACGGTGCAGGAAACAGCGAAGAGCTACGGGAATTACATCCCTAACTTAACCCGCTGGATATACCTCACCTGGGACCTCACGAGAGATAGAGATATAGTTGTTGAGGCAAACGGCACTGTGTTATACAGCGGCTACTACGTCCAGAAGGAGGTGAAGGATCCTGGAGGCCGCGTGTCTTTCATCATAAACCCCGAGGACGACCTGCTTCTGGTGCGGGCAAGCGAAACCACCTACGTATCCACCGAGAAGAGCATAAGCGCAACAGCCAGAGTCTACCTGAACTACACCGTGCCCGTCACGGTGAGCGCCGTGGCTGAGACCTCGTATACGCCACGCCGGATACCTCGCGAGATGGCTGGTACATCTGCCTCTATGTAAACAACACGGAGATCTACAACGGCAGGCCGGTGGAGATGCTCAAGACAGTTGACCTGCCCACAGGCGAAAAACTCAACATCTACGTGAAGCCGCCCAACATCACTGTGTGGACCTACCACCCGTACTACAAAATCAGGGGGGACAGCCGCACCATTGTCCTGAAGGGAGTTGGACCCCCGCTTTCTATCGGCCGCGTCGAGGCGTATCCGCTGAGCGGCGGCTTGGGGACGGCGGTGTATCTCAACGGCGTTTACAAAGGCATCTACTATCCCAAGGAGAAGAAGTTGGTACACGACACGGGGTGGTTTAAATCCGGTCTTTGCTACTACCGCGAAACTTTGTGGTGGGACGCCCAGTACGTTAACACACAGCTATACTTCAAAAGAGAAGCTTCTTCTGGCTGTAGCACGCACGAAAGACGTTTCGGAGTCTCGCCTATATCCGTCAGCGCATCAAACCCCAACGTGGCAGGCTACGTGACTTATGAGGTGAGGGTGAGGCGCAACGTCTTGAACCTGCCGTGGCTCAGCCTCCGGGCAGTCGGAGTCCCGGTCTACGACGGGCCGTATAAAGACTTGACAGTTGACACGCCGATGGGCTACCGTGTAGAGGTGATCGGCGGCGCGTTGAAGTTCTACTACGTAATAGGCCGCACCAACTTATCCGAAAAGCGGAGCTACGGCAACGCCACCGTCAGACTTACCGAGGGAAGCGGGACGTGGAGCGGCTGGGTGAAGTTTGTAAACGTCCCCGTTCCGCTTGTCTCCGGCGCCGACAGCTACACCGTGTTGGCGTTTCCGGACTACGACGCGAAGACCGGCTTCGGCTTCATCACCCCCGACGTGGCCTACGGCGTCTTCGCCAGGGAGTGGATGGACAAGCTCTACATCCACTGGTACGACCCCTCCTGCGGCTTGTACGACGAGAAGTGCCTCAGAAACGCCACCCTCGACAGCCCTGGTGGCTACTCGGTGTCTGTCAACGTGCCGGGAGTGGGCGTTGTAAACGCAGTGGTGACCTGGGACGGCCAGAACATAATTATAGAAAGCGGCGGCAGGACGGCCGCGGGCGGAGGCCAGGCGTGGATGCCGCTGGCGTACTACCGCGACCCCACGCCGGCTTATCGATACGTCATAGAGTACAAGGCGGAGTGGTACAGGGTCAAATACATCGGATCTCACACAGAACAATGCGGCACTTCCATATGCACCTACCACGACTACCTCGTCAAATCCAGAGGCTACCTACGGGTGTATCTAAACGGCACGCTGGTAAACGTAGATGCATACGTAGGAGAAGGCGTGGTGTCTGAACTCGTAAAAGTGGAGGAAATAAGCCAGGATACGCCCTGGTCAGTTGACTTATGCTCTATGCAATACCGCGTTATAGAAAACGGAACGGCGTTTCAAGAAGTCAGAAAAGAAGGAGACAAGGTGGTGCTGAAAGTGCAAGACGTCAAGACGTACATCTACTACAACCCCTGCACCGGCTGGACAGGCAAACAAACCGTCTTCGAAGACGTAACCACCGTAAGGTCGCCCCAAGGCAACATATGGATAACTGACTGGTATTCTGGCAAGACCTGCCACTACTCTCAAGCCCAGCCAGATGAAAACAGACGTTTGAAGTGTCCTTAAAACGTCGGTGTACTTTTTTATACTTTCTTCTCCTGGAGAGACATGAGGTGGTTGGTGTTGGTGGGTCTGGTGGCGTTGTGGACGGCGGCCGCTGGCTATGAGTACTGCGGCGTGTATGGCCACTGGCTTGTCATACCTGAGGCCTACCACCCAGCCTACTGTGTGGAGCGGCCTCAGAACATATCTTACCCCCAGGGCGTGGGGGCGTCGCCGTGGCTTCCCAGCGGCGCCTCTATTGAGTACAACTACACGCGCGTCGCCGCCCTCTTCGACATAAGGCCGAACTACAAAGACGCCGTGGTTTTCACCAGGTCTAACATCGGTAGCGACCGCGTCACCGTGGTCTTCGGCGTCAACGCCGCCTTGAAGACAGACGGAAGACCCGTCCTCCAGTGTCTAACTCCCGTGCCTCCGCGCTGGCTTGGATGGTTCAGCGAATTTTTTTATCAACCGCAACGTCACGTGTCCCGGCGATACCGCCGCCGTGTATCAGATCTACGTCTGGTTCTACGCAAGTTCGGAGAGGTTCACACCTCGGCTTACGCCGGAGAACACGAAGACAGGCCTCTGCGTTGAGGTCATTAAGTTCAGCCAGTACGAGTGGTGGCACCTCACCGGCTGGCCGAACCCCTTCCTCGACAAGACTTACTACGGCCGTTGCGCCAACGCCTCCGAGCCTCCGCGCAACGTCACTCTCTGGGCTAGGCGGAGCGGCGTTGAGATATACGTCGACGGGAGGCTTTTCGAGAAGTTGCCGATAACCGGCGTGTTTTACACCGGGCCGTATTCAGTAGATATGTTGCTGACGGCGCAGGCGTATGTACACACGCTACATGCAGATGCGGAACTGTTAGACACCATAGGCTCGTTGAGGCTCCTCATCGGAAACGAAACCGTCATGGCCCCGCCGCGCTACCTGCTGAAGGGAGGCATCACCGGAAGCATCGGCTTCGTCGAAACGCGTGAGCCGACATTGAGGGTTGACGACCTGATCGCCTCTTCCACCTACGACTGGGACTTGGGACTGACGGTGGGGCCTCCCACGGAGGTCCACCGGCTTGAATATTGGAAAGGCCCCGCGCGTGTGGTGAAGGAGGTGAGGGGCTCGCTGGGCTTCAAAGTCTTGGAAAGCCCCGTAGTGTCTGTGAAGATCCACGGCCGCGCCGTCGAGCTTCCCTACAAAACGCTGGTCAACGTCTCCAGGCTGTGTCCCCAGGGCGCCGTTGTGTCCGGCCGATACAGGCAGGTGGGGGGCTGGGTGGAGGTGCTGGGCCCCGTCTCTATCCACTGCGCCAAGTACCCGGTCTCGTTTGTACTGCCCAACGGCACCGTTGTGGAGGTGGAGGCGGAGTACAACACGACGCTTGTCTGGACCCCGCCGCCGGTTGTCTACGGCAACGGCACGAGGCTGGAGGCGGACCCCGTCTCTGTGCTGGTGGACGGGCCGAAGGCCGTCGCCGTTAACTACAGCCGGGTGTACTACTGGGTGGAGGTCGCCGGCTTCAACGAGACGAAGAGGTTCTGGGCCTTGAGGGGCTCGGAGCTTCGGCTACCCGAGGCCGTGGACTTCGGCAACGGGACTAGGCTGGTGGCTGTCGGCGGCACATCTGCCGTGGTGGAGAGGCCTCTTGTGCTGAAGCCGAAGTACGTGAGACAGCACCTGGCGCGTTTAATCGCGCCGGTTAACTCCACGGAGGCTTGGGTGGAAGAGGGGGCGGTGTTTCGGGTGGAGCTGGCGGATCCCTGGGAGCCGGGCAACGGCACTTTGTTTAAAACGCTTCTGGTAAACGGCACTGCGGCGAGAGAGTGGCGCGTGGAGAAGCCGCTAACACTAGTAGCTGAATACGGAGAGGTCTACTACTGGGTTGAGGCCGAGTCGCCTGTCAACACGACGCGCGGCTGGCTGCCCAGAGGCGCCGTGTTGAGGTTCCCCGCGGCCTTCGACTTCGGCAACGGCACCAGGCTGGTGGGGCCCACCGTTGAGGAGGTCGCGGTCGAGAAGCCGCTTGTGCTGGAGGTGCGGTACGCGAAGAGGCAGTACTACGTGAAGGTGGAGGGCGTAGCGCGGTGGGAGGGGTGGGCCGATGCTGGCTCTGCGATCGGCCTGAACTCCACAGCTGTGGGAGGCGTATACTACACGCCGGCTGAAGCGGTGGTCGTAAACGCCCCAGGCGTCTACAAACCGCTCTTCTACGCAGTGTATAAGACGGCTGTGAAAGACGCGCTGGGGATCCCCAACCCGCTGGCCGCAGTCAAGCTCTGCAACGCGACGGCCAAGCCGCAGCTGGACGGCTCCGCGGTCGCCACCGCCTATACCCGGGAGCTGTGCCAGCCGGCGGTGGAGGCGGCGCCCGTAAGCCCCTACACAGCCGCCCTGATCCTCGCCGCCGTCCTGCTCCTCTTCGTTGTTGTTAGAAAGAGGTAGTCTTTTTTCCCTCCGGCTTTTTCCCTCTCCTGCACTGCCCTCTCCCTATCCTTTCTCCCTTCTTCAGCTTGAGTTCGCTGTTTAAAACCGCTTTTCTGCCGCGCCTTCTCCTCTTCGCTGTTTAAGATCGCAGTGCTGTACTGGCTCCATAGGAGCCGCTGTTTAAGACCGGTTTTTCGATGCGCCTTCTCCCCTCCGCCGGCGTGTTTCGTAGCGGCTTGACATCGGTTCCATTTTTCTGGTGGTCTGCGGAGGTTTATGCGTTGTCTTAATAAATAAGGGCGTTGCGGTTTTTATGCTTGATGTGATTTCGAGATCCGTGAGGATAGGTCTCATCTTTGTTATTTTTAGCGTGCTCTACACGTTGTTTAACGTGTGGTGGGCCGGCATGCTTGACGTGTACCCGCTCCTAGTAGGGGTGTACCTCATGACGTTTGTGTCTGTGGTTCCCTACATTGTAGTGAACGTGGCCTCCGCCGTTAGAAACAGGGGAGATGGGAGGTGGCTCATCACAGTGGGGCTTTCCCTGGCGCTTTTTGCGTCTCTGCTGGCCGCCGTGATGAAGCTGGGCTATCTGAGAAGTGTTATCACGCCGTATTCGTTGGTCCAGCTTAGATTCGACAGCACGCTTGCTCTTTCTCTGGCGTTGCTGGGTCTCTCGGCCCTGGTGTACCTAGGCAGTATTATGCCTGAGGGCAAAAAGCTTGCACGCATCATGTATTTCAGCTTGGTTGAGGGCGATAGAGACGACGGGGTTGAGACCGTCTAAAATATAAAGCCGCAGGTGCGTAGATGCGTGGAGAGCGTTTTGTTGATTAGAGAGCTTGAGAAGGAGCCGGTTTATGAGCTGGTAGAGGTTTTACGGTTTGAACGGGGCCGGCGGTATGTGTATAGGCTCTCCGCCGGCGATAGGGAGTACTTCGTGCACATAGTCGCGCTGAGGGAGGCCGTGTACGTGGAGTTCTGGCACCCGGGATACGCCGTGCCCCTCCTCGTGTTCCGCGTTGCTAGCGGGGAGGAGCTCTCCAGGATCTTAATTCTTTTGAGATCTTTGGTTGGCAGGTAAAAGTTTTATACATAGGGCACCCCTCTATGTTATGTCTTACAGCGTACTGGAGGCGCTCAGGAGCAGCCCCGACCACGTGAGGAAGGTCTTGGCCGCGCGGAGGCTGGACCCCTCTCTTGTGGACAAGTTTCTGGAGCTAGACGCGAGGTGGAGACAGCTGAGGAGGGAGGTGGACGAGCTGAGGCACGCGTATAACCAACTGTCGCGGGAGGGGGCGAAGGCCCCTCCTGAGAAGAGGAGGGAGGTCGTGGAGAAGGCGCGCGAGCTGGCGGCTAGACTGGAAAAGGTCGAGAAGGAGCTGGAGGAGACCGAGCGCCTTAGGGAGGAGGTTCTCTGGGGCATGCCCAACTTGATCCACGAGTCGGTTCCCACGTGTCCCGAGGGCGTAGACTCCGTTCCGGTCAGACAGTGGGGGGTCGTAAAGGCCGTCAAGGATGTTGCCGTCTCTCTCAAAGGCGTGGAGTATGTAGTTGTGGAGAAGCCGCCGGCCGGTCACGCCGACATGGCCGAGGTTATTCTGAAGATGGCCGATACCCTCAAGGCCGGCGAGGTTGCCGGGAGCCGCTTCTACTACCTATTTGACGACTTGGTGTGGCTGGACTTCGCCCTGGCCATGTACGCCCTAGACCGCCTGACGCAGAAGGGGTTTAGGCCCGTGATACCCCCCTACATGCTTAAGTTCGACGTGATTAGGAGAGTTCTAGACTTCGACACATTCAAAGACGCCATTTATAAAATAGACGGGGAGGACCTCTACCTAATCGCAACCGCAGAACACGGAATCGCGGCCTACCTATACAAGAGGGATCTGGTGGAGGAGGAGTTGCCTCAGCTGTACGTGGGCTGGTCGCCGTGTTTCAGGAAGGAAGCGGGGGCCGGTAGCAGAGATTTAAAGGGCATATTCAGAGTCCACATATTCCACAAGGTGGAGCAGTTCGTCTACTCGCTTCCCGAGGAGTCTTGGAGGTGGCACGAGGAGATCACGAAAAACACCGAGGAGCTCATAAAGGATCTAGGCCTGCCCTACAGGGTGGTGAACATCTGCACCCACGACCTGGGCGCGCCGGCCGCCAAGAAGTACGACATCGAGGTGTGGTACCCGGCCCAGGGCATGTACAGAGAGCTTGCCAGCTGCTCCAACGTGACCGACTGGCAGTCCTACAGACTCGGCATAAGAGTGACGAGGAGGGGCATGAGGCGGGAGTTCGTACACACGCTTAACTGCACAGGTCTCGCCACGACGCGTACCATCACAGCAATTCTGGAGAACTTCCAGCGGGAGGACGGCGTTGTGGAGATCCCGAAGGCGTTGCGGCCGTATCTAGAGCCTCTTAAGGCGGCCCCCAAGGATTATATATACCCAAGGAGAAAGGAGTAATCAGAGTTTAGATCCCTCTTCACCGCTCAGCTAGCCTGGACTCGTCACCTACACGTACTGGTGTCGTCAATATAAATCTTGGGCCCAACTTTTTTAACCCCTCGTCGTCTCTTAGACGTGTCAGCACACGATCTGGTGGCGGGAATTATCGCTGACGCAGTTGTGGACTTTATAAAAAGGGTATGCGAATGCGAGAGATTTAAAGAGATGCATACGAAGGATCTAGAGCTGGCGAAGGTGGCCGAAGAGGTGACGAGGGCTATTTCCGAGGGGCGCGAGGGCGAGTTTGGCCCAGTTGCGATAAAGGTTCAGAAGAAGTTTCTGGGTCGTCGGGAGGTCAAGGCGTTTCTGCTCGGCAAGGAGGTTGACGTAAACGCGTTGCTTGGCGAGCTCTCTAAGGCGCGGTCGCGGGCGGCGTGGATATCCAGCGATTGTTCTGACCACGCGCTTATCGAGACTCTCTATAAGTATGAGGACAGGTATTTGATAGAGGTTGTGCAGAGAAACTTTGAAAAGTTTAGGCTGGTCTGTAGGGGCCAAAACCCTGAGATAGATTTCAACGACGCCCCCGCCCACGTTGTAGACGGCGTAAAGAAGGGAATTGCGTCGTATCTCGTCGGTCATGGCGCTGGTAATTAAACTGTCGGGGCGGATATTCGACGACGGAGAGCTGGTTTTGCGCTACGCCCAAATTATCAAGGCGCGTAAAGACAAAGTCGGGGTCATCACCGGAGGCGGGGAGGTCGCCCGGAGGTACATATCCGTGGCCAGGAGGGGAGGAGCCTCCAACACCTTCCAAGACCTCTTGGGGATATACGCCAGCCGCCTCAACGCGTTGCTCCTAATCTCCCTCTTGGACAACGCATACCCCCGGGTTCCTACGAACATAGAGGAGTTTTTGGAGGCTTGGCGAATCCACCAGGTGGTGGTTTCCGGCGGCTTCCAGCCCGGCCAGTCCACGGCGACTGTGGCAGCGCTGGTGGCCGAGGCCGTCGGCGTCTCCGCCTTGCTCAACGCGGCCAACATAGATGCAGTCTACAGCGACGACCCCAGGAAAAACCCTGACGCCGAGAGGATACCCGAGCTGACATATGACGAGTTTGAGAAGATTCTGCGCTCGTCGTCGTTGCCCGGCGGCTACGAGCTTATGGACGTGTGGAGTCTTTCAATCCTAAAGAGAAACTGCGTCACCACCTACGTCTTCGACGGGAGGAGGCCGGAGCACATCGAGGCGATAGCCAGGGGGGAGAACCCCGGAAGCAAGATCACGTGTTGAGGCGGTGTGTGTACCCCGCGGCAGGGAGCCTTTTCACAGCCGCCCCGTCGGGGCCTCTCTAGACTCCCCACCCGTCTAGATGTTTTTACTGTTTTAAATGCCTTTTCTTCTCTAAAGGCTATGGACTGCATATTCTGCAAGATAGTAAAGGGCGAGGCGCCGGCGTGGAGAGTCTACGAAGAGGATGACTTCGTCGTTATTTTAGACAAATACCCAGCGTCCTACGGGCATTTACTGGTCGTCTCAAAAGAACATTTTGTAAACATCGTGGACGCTCCGCTGGGGAAGACAGTAAAGGGCTTCGAGATAGCTACCAAGCTTGCGAAGGCTTGGGCAAAGCTTGGAGCCCCCGCGGTGAACGTTGTGACTAACGCCGGCCGTGAGGCCGGGCAGGTGGTGTTTCATATGCATATACACGTGATCCCGCGGTGGGGAGACAGGTTGCTCTGGCACGGGAGGGAGGAGATCAAAGAGGAGGAGGCTAGGGAGGTGGTAAAGAAGCTTAGAAACGTATTACCTGAGTATTTCAAATGACGGCTATTATTAAATGCGCCCGTTATGTCGGTGAGGCTTACTGAGACCGAGCGGAGAGTGGCCGAGATGTATTCGCGTGGGCTAAAGCCTAGGGAGATAGCCGAGAGGCTCGGCATCTCCATAAACACGGTGTACAAAGCCCTTTCGAAGGCGCGTAGATCTATGGAGACGGTTGACATGCCAAGCGCGGAGACTTCTTACTACGCGTTCAACACCTCTGTGTATACATATCCCACAGGGCCTGTGGTTTTGCCCGTATCTGTCGTGGCAGATAAAGCAGTGGTAGTTCAAGACCTATACAGCGTGGTTTTGAGGAAACTCGACGAGATACTTTCCCTCCTCAAAGAGGTGAGACGGAACGGAGACGTAAGAGAGAGGGCCCCTAAGGCGGCTCAGCAAAGCGGTGTGGACTCTCTGCCTGAGGAGGACCACGACGGCCACATGCCCGAGGCGTTGAGGAAAAACGTGTGGATCTCCCTCCTCCGTAGTAAAGCGACCCCCTTCCCGCCCTAAAGGGCCCTGCCGTTCTTAATCACCTAGCCAGTATCTTCAGGATGAGTCCGTGGCTGACCGGCTCGTCTGAGGCTAGTCTTCTGCTTGTTTTTGCGTCTATAGCGGATACAAATCTCTCCCCGAGCTCTGTGTGTATGGCGTAAGCGACGTCTCTGGCTGTGGAGGTATGCGGCACAAGCAGAAGGTCGGGAAGCACGTTGCCGCTCTTGTCGCTTAGCCTCTTCTCATCTTCAACAGGATACACCGCCACGTATCTAAGCGCGTCGAACACGGCGGAGTTTATAGCCTTTATCACGCCGGTGCCCCCCCACCTCTTCAACAAATCCGCTATTTTGTCCAAGACGGCCTTCTGCTGAGGCGTCAGCGTGCCGAGAACCTCGAAGCTGGAGTCGCCGGGCTTGTATTTAATAAGCCCCTTGGCGGCCGCGCGGCGGAGGGCCAGTTCGGCCTCTGCAGACGTGGGCACAACTATGCGGTCGGGGAAGGCTTGTTTCAGCTTCTTGTAGCCCTCCTCGCCCTCCGGCAGATCCGTCTTGTTCGCGGCTATTACTATCGGCTTGCTGTAGGCCCTAGCCAAGCGGCTGAATCTGTAGAGGTCGTCGTCTGTCCACTTGCTGGGAGGTTTTTTAGCGAGGTCCGCGTCTGCAAGCGCCTTCTCCACCTGCGCCCGCCCCATGCCGAGCCCCGCCAGCTTCTCCATCAACACATCCACCACATCTCTCTTGCTAAACTCCACAAACCTCACGACCTTATCCCAGTCTTTACGGAGAATTGAGGCTATCCACATATCGACCTCCCTCTCCAGGAACTGGACGTCGACGATGGGGTCGTGTGTGCCCGGCTTCACCAGCCTGCCTTCTTCATCTGTGGAGCCCGACGCGTCTACCACATGTATCAACACCGGCGCCCTCCGGAGGTGGTCTAAAAACTGGTTGCCGAGTCCCCGTCCCTGCCACGCGCCTGGGACGAGCCCAGCCACGTCTATGAGCTCCACGGGGGCGAAGCAGACGCCGTCAACAACCGCGTAGCTCCTCGGATTGCACTTGACCTGCGCGCAGGGGCATCCATCAACCCTCGCGTATCCTATGCCCACGTTGGGGTCTATGGTTGTAAACGGTGTGGGCGATATCTTCACATCTTTCAGCGTTGCGGACGCGAAGAAGGTGGATTTACCCGCGTTGGGCTTACCGACAACTCCTATCTGCACCCTGGTTTGAGCTACCACACATATATTTCGGGGCTGTATTTTTAAAAATGCGGCGCGTTTTGACGGCGGCTCTGTTCGTTGCTGTTTTTATACTGAACCCGCCGGCAGGCGTAGCCGCGGCGTTTCTGTACCTGGCCAGACGCCACGTCGCGGCCTACACGGCCCTCTGGCGGCGGCTCCTCAACTGCGAATTAGCAACCCCCCTCGTTGCATTCGGCGGGTTTCTGGCCGGCTTGTTATCTCCGTATAGCGGCGCGGCGAAGGCTATCCTCATATCAATCGGCGCCGCGCCCCTCTACCTAGCTCCCATCACGCCGCGTGCGTCCCGCGCGGCGTCGCTGTTTTTGATGGGTCTCGCGGTGGAGGTCCCGCTGAAGCCGCTGGTGCTTGCGGCGGCCGGCGCCGCGGCCCTCATGGCGTACAAGGCGCCTGCATGTGGTTACATATGTCAAAAGACGTCTGCTCTGCCAGCCGGAGAGCTCGCGTATATCCCGGCGGTTGGCGTATTCTGCGTGTTTGAGAAGGGGGGCCGGGATCTCTGGTTTGCCGTGCTCCAGATAGGCCGCAGATATGTAAAGTGCATCTACGGCATATGCCGCTCCGTGGATAAGGAGGATTTCCAAAAAGCCGTGGGCACGGTCGACGGCTACCTGCCCGAGCCCTCCGCCGAGGACTTCAGGGGAGTTATCCGCGTGGCGGCGCCGCCGCAGGCGGTGGTTAAAATCGCGGCTAGGTACTTCAACACGGTGGTTGTTGTGGGGAACTTAGAGGCGGCGCGGAGCAGGCTTGTGTCGGTAACCAAGGCGCGCCCCGAAGCGGCCGCCATGTGTTTGGCGCTGTGTTTAGGCTATCCAGCGAGCAGATAGCGCTGTTGAGGGATCTACTAGCCCGCGGGTCTAGGGAGGAGGTCTTGGCTTGGGCCTTAAAATACCCGTGGCTGAGGCCCGTGGTCGAGCTGTGGGAAGACGGGGGCGAGCCCGCGGGCGTTGTGAAAAGCGCCCTGGCGGGTAACCTAGGCGTCGTGGAGTCTTTGCTGTATGCACACGTGAAGGGAGCTCCTATCTTAACAGATAAGAGCGACGTTGCCGCCCTCGCGGAGAGTCTGGGGCTGACCGTGTTCCTCCTCTCCGGTACGCTGAGTGGCAACTTCGTGACGGCGGGGCCGGCCCGGCTGGAGACGCCCGAGGGCAGCGTTGAAGTAGGCCCCGGTAGGTTTCTAGCGCATCTAGGCGGTATGTACTTCTCCGGCAATTTTTAAAAAGTGGTGGTCAATACATTACGTGTTGAAAAGGGAGGAGGTGGAAAGAACCGTTGGAAAAGTCGTTCCGCAGTACGTAAGAGACGTCGTTGAGCACCCCCCGTTTAGGGTAACGGCAAACACCGCGCTGGAGACGCTTGCGGCGTATCTCAGGAAGTTCCCGGTGGACGTGGTGCCCGTGTTTAAATCTGTGTTCTCGGAGGAGGTAGTCGGCGTGGTGTATCCCCACACGGCGTTGCTCCTCAAAAGCAAGAAACTAGGCGCGAAGGTAGGCGAGTACGTCAACCCGCCTCTTGTGGTGAAGGAAAGCTGGAGAATCGAGAACGTGATTGAGATCTTAACCGGCGAGGCTAAGTGGGGCGCGGTGGTGGTGGATGAGGAGGGTAAATACGTCGGCATCGTTACTTTGAGGGGGCTTCTCTCGGCGCTTCTGCTGAGAGAGCCCAAGGCGAAGTCCGTCGCCGCTGTATATACGCCGCGGGGTGAAAAGGAGTGGAGGGTAGGCTTCGTAAAGGCCGTTGAGAAGGTCTCCAAGATCTTTAAGAAGCTTGTAGGCGGTGAAGTAGACGGATTCGTCGTGCTCAATAGAGGGGGGGAAGCCGCCGGGATTTTATCAGTGTGGGACTTCGTGAAAATACGCAGATGGTACAAAGGCTCCGGCGAGCCGAGGCCGTTGTTCGGCACCCGCGTTGTGAGGGGAGAGAGCAGACACGTGGGAGCGACAAGGGTGTGGAGGATCATGTTTAGGGGTGTGGCAGTAGCGACACCAGAGACTCCTATAGACGACGTGGCGAGATATATGGCTACGAGCGGCATATATCTAGTTCCTGTGGTGGATAAAGAAGGGAAGGTTGTAGGTGTAGCGACTGCTTGGGACGTCTTCCACGCTTATCTGTACGGCCCTAAGGAAGGTCGGGAGGACGTTGAGGTTAGGAGAGCCGTGGAGGAGAGGGTGGAGAAGCCCGCGCTTGAAGTCGTCGTGAGGTTAAAACCGTCGAAACACGTGATCGGGTTGAGAGCTAGGGACGTTATGGTCGCGGACATCCCGGCTGTTAATATAAGAGATACGCTGTCGAGAATACGCAATGTGTTTCTGAGAAACGGCACGGCTATTCTTGCGGTGGTGGATGACGAGGGTAGGGTGGTTGGTTTCATTACTAGGCGCGACTTCGTTACGTACATCGCAGAGAAGTCGCTGGGGTACTGGAAGAGGCAGAAAGGGAAGCTTCTGGCGCTGAAGGAGCAGATAATGCCAGGCGAGAGGGCCAAGATAATGGTGGAGGAGAGCACAGCGGGAGAGATCATGAAGACGCAATACCCCACCGCCAAGACTGATTCAACAGTGGAGGAGATCGCATATAAAATGCTGGCCGCAGGTAGCGACTACGTGGTGGTGGTCAACGAAAACAACACGCCGATAGGCGTCGTTACAAAAGACCAGCTTATCAAGGCGTTTAAGGAGCGCGGCAGAAGCGTCAAGGCAGGCGAATTAACAACGCCGGCCAGCGTCGCAACGGCGAACCTCTTCACAAGCCTTGCCTCGGTGATAAAGAAGATCAACGCCTACGAGCTAGACGGCGTAGTTGTCACACACGGCAACGAGCTCAAGGGAATTATCAACGTAGACGACCTCTCCCTGAGACCCGTAGAGGAGACTCTAAGGGGGGAGAAGTTGATGTTTTTCGCAAAATCCGGTGCACGTCGAATAGCTACGTCGGGTCTCGAGAGGCTGAGGTACTCGAAGGTAGGCACATTAACCGCATACGACGTAATGAGACCCATAGAATATACAACAACGGCAGATGCAGACGCCAAGGAGGTCGTTGATAAGTTGCTTGAACAAGGCATAGTACCTGTGCTGGACGAAAAGGGTAGGCTGGTGGGCGTGTTGAACAAGATGGATGTGGTTAAGGAGCTCGCCAGGGTGTACATCACCTATGCCATGCCTGAAAAAGTCGTAGAGGCTGAAAAGATAGAGCAGAAAGCCAAGTAGTCATTTTTTTATACTCAAGCCGGATTTTCAAGACATGTCCAGCGAGGTTATTCTGAAGGTCGCTGAGGCTAGGTCGCGGGATGTCGGCCGTAGCATCGTTAGGATTCCCGTCCGCGTGATGAAGAAGCTTGGCATCGAGCCTGGGGATTATGTGGAGATTGTGGGGAGGAAGAGCGCCTATGCCCAGGCGTGGCCTGCCTATCCGGAGGATGAGGATAAAGATATTGTCAGAATGGACGGCATAATTAGGCAGAACGCTGGAGTGGGCATAGGCGACACGGTGAAGGTTAAGAAGGCGGCTTTAAAGCCGGCGCAGAGAGTGGTGCTGGCACCCACCGAGCCGGTCCGCGTAGATCCAGAATACCTCAAAAAGCAGATACTCCTCGGCAAGCCCGTGGCAAGAGGCCAGGCAATAGACGTGCCCTTCTACGGAGGCGCCATAAGATTCGTAGTGGTACAAGTACAGCCAGGACCAGCCGCATATGTCTCAATAGACACAGAAGTGACGGTAAGAGAAGAGCCAGCAAAAGAAGCCGAGCTCACAATCCCAAGAATCACTTGGGAGGATATTGGTGATTTGGAGGATGCTAAGCAGAAGATTAGGGAGCTTGTGGAGTTGCCTCTTAGGCATCCTGAGTTGTTTAAGCATCTGGGCATCGAGCCTCCTAAGGGTATCTTGCTCATAG
>Ga0197144_100470_pt1 | contig 17600 bp, 17 predicted proteins | sample GBS85_MetaG_FD_148670 | JGI IMG/M metagenome (GOLD analysis project Ga0197144, IMG submission 148670) | Sediment microbial communities from Great Boiling Springs, Gerlach, Nevada, United States - GBS 85_MetaG | ecosystem: Environmental > Aquatic > Thermal springs > Hot (42-90C) > Sediment...
TGCTTATGGACGGCAGGCCTGTGAAGAGTTGCAACGTGTTGGCTGTCCAGGCAGACGGCGCCGAGATATACACGGTGGATTACAGCGACGAGGTCATGGAGCGGATTAGGGAGGCGTTTAAGAGGCGACACGCGGCTCAGTGCGGCTACTGCACTTCCGGCATGTTGATGACGGCGTACCACCTAGTCAAGAGGGGCGTAAAAAGCGAAGAAGAGATCGTGGAGGGCCTCAGCGGGGTTCTGTGTCGTTGCACCGGCTACCAGAACATAATTGAGGCGGTTAAGGAGGCGGCTGGGCTATGAAGTACGTCGGAAGCCCCGTCCCGAGGGTCGAGGATGAGGCGATTCTGCGGGGCAAGGCAGTTTACGTTGACGACATAGAGCCGCCCGGCGTGTTATACGCCGGCTTCGTCAGGTCGCCCTACGCCCACGCCAGAGTTCTTCGGGTGGATCTCTCAGACGTGTTGAAGACGCCGGGCGTCGTGGCGGCGTACGGCCCTGGGAGCGGCGAGCCCTTCAACTTCGCGCCAGGCGGCAAGGTGAGGTACCAGGGCGAGGTCGTTGCCATGGTCGTCGCGAGAGATAGGTACATCCTCTACGACGCTTTGGAGAAGGTCGTTGTGGATTACGAGCCTCTCCCCGCCGTTGTGGACATATACGAGGCATTGAAGCCGGGCGCCCCGCTTGTGGACGAAAGCCTCGGGACAAACGTGGTGCACGAGAAGGTGTATGAAGGCGGCGACCCGGACCGCGTGTTGAAGGAGTCGGAGGTGGTGGTGGAGGGCAGGTTCACAATCCAGCGCGTGGTGCCGTCTGCCATGGAGCCTCGGGGTGTGGTGGCGGCGTACGACGGCGAGGTCCTCACAGTGTGGAGCTCCACGCAGGTGCCGTTTGACATCAGGAAGGAGGTGGCCAGAGCGCTGGGTCTCCCCCTGGCAAAGGTCAGGGTTATACAGCCCTTTGTGGGCGGCGCCTTCGGCTCGAAGCTCCTGGTCTACCCGGAGGAGGTTTGGGTCTCCGCTACCGCCTACAGGCTGAGGGCGCCGGTCAAGTGGGTCGCCACTAGGAGCGAGGACTTCAAAGCCACTACCCACGGGAGGGCTCTCAGGCTTGAGTACAAGGTCGGCGCGTCCCGCGACGGGAAGATCCGCGTGATTACCGGCACCGTATACGCCGACGCTGGTGCTTACTATTGGGGCGAGGGGCTGGCTGACACAGCGGCGCAGATGTTGCCGGGGCCCTACGACATCAGACACGGCAGGGTCCGCGCCGTCGCCGTGCTCACCAACAAGACCCCGCTGAGCGCATACAGAGGCGCAGGCAGGCCCGAGGCCACCCTGTTTATAGAACGCGTAATGGACCACGTTGCCGACGTCTTGGGGATAGACAGAGTGGAGATAAGGAGGCACAACTTGATAAGGCAGTTGCCATATACCAACGTCTTCGGCATCACCTACGACACGGGCAACTACCTAGCCACGTTTGAGAGAGGTCTCGAGAAGCTGGGCTACTACCAACTGAAAAGGTGGGCCGACGAAGAGGCGAAGAGGGGCCGGATAATCGGCGTCGGCTTTTCCGTATACGTGGAGATCACCACCTTCGGCTACGAGACGGCCATACTGCGGGCCGAGAGAGACGGCAGCTTCACCCTCTTCACCGCGTTGACGCCGCACGGCCAAGGCGTCGCCACCGCGCTGGCGCAGGTGCTGGCGGACGAGCTCGAGGTCCCCATGGAGAAGATAAAGGTGTACTGGGGCGACACGGCCCAAATTGGCGACGGCATAGGCACCATGGGTAGCCGCTCGATAACGGCGGGCGGCTCGGCGGCTATCCTGGCGGCGAAGAAGCTAAAGGAGGAGCTGGCCAAGGCAGCTGAGAAGCTTCTGGGATGCAGGTCCGAGTACAGCGGGGGGATCTTCCAGTGCGGCGGAAAGAGCGCGACCATAGAGGAGGTGGTCAAGGCGGTCTACAGAGGCAAGGCCGATGCACAGCTCACCGTCGAGGCCATATACCACGCAGACGCCACCTTCCCATTCGGCGTCCACGTCGCGGTGGTTGAGCTGGACCCAGAAACCGGCTTCGTGAGGCCTCTTCTGTATAAGTCGTATGACGACGTCGGCGTTGTGGTGAACCCGCTACTCGCGGCTGGGCAGACCATAGGGGGCGCCCTCCAGGGCATAGCGCAGGCGCTGTATGAGGAGGCCGTGTACGACGAAAGCGGCAACCTCCTCACGCCGAACCTCGCGTTTTACTACGTGCCCACGGCCGCCGAGGCGCCGAGGTACGAGGTCTACTTCGCCGATGAGCCCCACCCATCGAGACATCCCACCGGCACCAAGGGCATCGGCGAAGCCGCCACCATAGCCTCGACGCCCGCTGTCGTCATGGCGGTTGAAGATGCCATACGACGTCTCAAGCCTGGGGCCAGGATAGACAAAACACCTACAACCCCGGAGGACGTCTGGCGGCTCCTGAGGTGAGCTGCGTCGGCGTCGTCTTAGCCGCCGGCGGCTCCACGCGTTTCGGCGGGGACAAGCTCCTTTTCAGATACAGGGGAAGGCCCCTCGTGTGGTGGGCGGCGGAGGCCTTAAGGCAGGCCGGCGTCGAGGTTTACCTGGTGACGGCGAGGCGGGAGGTGGCGCAGGCCGCAGGCGAGGTAAACGGCGTTATCTACAACCCCTGGTGGCGCCTCGGCCTCTCCACAAGCGTCAAGGCCGCCGTGGCGGCGCTTCTAGACAAGAGGTGTATCGTGTGGATGCTGGGCGACATGCCCTGCGTGAAGCCGGCCACCGTCGCGGCGGTAGCCGGACGTTGCGAGGGCGGACTCGTCGTGCCCACGTATAGAGGGGCAAGGGGGAATCCCGTGGCGTCTTGTAGAGACGTGTACCCCCTGGCTCTCGCGCTGGAGGGCGACGTGGGGCTTAGGGCGCTCTTTGGCCGGGTGCCAGTTGAGGCGGTTGAGGTGGAGGACCCCGGCATCCTCGTGGACGTGGATACGCCGGGCGACTTAGAAAGGCTGACTTGTTAGCTCTTTCCAAGCGCTCTGGCCAGCTCCCGCGCCTTCTGGACCAGCTCCGTGAACTGGTCGAAGGTGAGTTGTTGCTTGGCGTCGCTCCACGCCTTGTCTGGGTTTGGGTGCACCTCGACGATGAGGCCGTCTGCCCCAGCCGCTAAGATCGCGAGTGCCAGCGGGATTACGTAGCGCCTATCGCCCGCCGGGTGGCTCGGATCGCCTATGACGGGGAGGTGGGCGTGTTGCTTGGCGTAGGCTATGGCCCCCACGTCTAGCGTGAAGCGCAGGGTTTTGTCGAAGGTTCTTATGCCCCTCTCCACAAGCACCACATCGCCGTTGCCGTGTAGCGCGACGTACTCAGCTGCGAGGAGCCACTCCTCTATGGTGTTTCCGAAGCCGCGCTTGAGGAGGACGGGCTTCCCCACGCGGCCCAGCTTCTTTAAGAGGGTGAAGTTCTGCATGTTGCGAGCCCCCACCTGGATCGCATCTGCATATTTTACCACCAGAGGCATATCCTCGGGGTCCATAAGCTCCGTGGTTATGGGCAGGCCCGTCTCCTCCCGGGCCCTGGCCAACAGCTTCAGCCCCGCCTCGCCCAGGCCTTGGAAGGTGTAGGGGCTGGTCCTCGGCTTGTAGGCGCCTCCCCTTAAGGCGTCTGCGCCGGCGTTTTTCACGAAACGCGCCGTCTTGAGGATCTGCTCCTCGGTCTCCACCGAACACGGCCCCGCGATTATGAAGATCTTCCCCTCTCTCACCTCCCTGTCGCCTATCTGGACGGGGGTGGGGTCCCTCTTCCACTCCCTAGACACGAGCTGGTACTCTGCCTTAAGCTCAACGACGGCCTTTACGGGGGTTTTAAGCCCCTCCACGCGGGCGTGCGGCGGCGTGACAACTATATAGTTGCCCCATAACTCTACATACCAAGCCGGCGTCCCTCTAGACTCCACCTCCTCCTTCAGCGCCTTGCCGTGTTCCCTGCTCCCTACTATAAACAGCATGGCTTGTAGAAGTTTCTGTGTTAAAAGACTATCTGAGTTTAGAAAGCAGGGCCGCCAGGGCGGACGCCACAGCCTCCTTGAGGACTTGTGGCGTCACAACGCCTTCTCCGTAATCTCTCTCCAGCGCGTCGGCGCTCTCATATCTGCGCCCGCTGACCTCCAGCGGGCCCGCGTAGGGTATCAAGAGGTATGCCGCTATTTCAAACACGGGGTTGAACCTGGTCTCCCGGGGCGGGCAGTAGGCCGCCCATATCTTCTTCTTGATCTCCTCCTCGCTGTCTGTTATGAATATGGCGCTCTGCGGCTTCGACTTGGACATTTTATACATGGCGTAGACCTCGTCAAGCTCTCTGTGGGTCCCCTCCATCCTGCCGGTGCCAGAGAGCGAGGTGATTATAGGCGTGTGGAGGGCCACCGGCTTCTTAAACCCAAGCTTCTCCGCCACGTCTCTCGCCAACATGTGCGCCCTCCGCTGGTCCATGCCGCCAACCGCCACGTCTACGCCCAGGTAGAAAATATCGGCAACTTGCATAACTGGGTATAGGAGCTTTGAGAAATCTAGCTCCACCTCCTCAGCCCGTCTCCCCATTACGGGTATAGCCCTTCTAACTCTGGCCAGGGAGGTCTCCTTAGCTACCCTCACCACAAGTTCCCAATATCTAGGATCTCTAGCTATTTCATCTCCGTATACGTATTTAAACCTCCCCACCTTATCTAACACAGCTTTCACCTTCTCGCCGTGGCTTCTCAACTCCTCCAGAGTCCCCTTGTCGTTTATCCACCCATGCCAAGTGGCGACAAGCACCACCACGTCGAAACCTGCCTCTTTCAACTCGGCGAGTTTATAAGCCCACACGAGCCACCCCACGTGTATAGGCCAGAGAGGTTCGAACCCTAGATACGCCACGCCGCCTCTGAGATTTAGGAACTCCTCCTTAGTTACCACCTCCTCCACATTTCGCAACAGGTCCATATAGTAGACTTCGTGTCTATTTATAAGGACAACCAAAGGTTAAATACCAGCTCTTTTGTTGGACACATGCAGGGGTATTTGCAGTCGGGGTGGAAAGAGGGGTTTCAAGCCTAGAGGGGCTTGTTTGCAAAGCCAGGAAATACGTTGTGCTTATGGCCGGCTACGACCCGGGCATACACCTCGGTTCGTCTCTTTCTGTGCTTGAGATCGTCACGGCGCTATACGGCACGGGGAGGCTTAAGTTCAACGTGGCCAACGGCGCCCACAACAGAAACTACTTCGTCCTCTCCAAAGGCCACGCGGTACACGCCGTCTACGCCCTGGCGGCGGCCATGGGCTACCTCACAGTGGACGAGCTTAGGGAGACCGGGAGCATAGGCAGCAGGCTACAGAACCACCCGGAGACCGACACGCCTTTTGTCGACGTGCCCAACTCGGGCTCCCTGGGGCAGGGCGTCAGCATGGCCGTGGGGCTGGCGCTGGGCTTGAGGCTGAGGAGCGAGCCCGGCCGCGTCTACTTAGTCACGGGCGACGGCGAGTTAGACGAGGGGCAGACCTGGGAGTCCCTCGCGGTGGCGGCGCATTACAATCTTACAAACCTAGTGACGATAGTAGACCTAAACGACGTACAGCTTGACGGCCACAGCGAGGAGGTTCTGCGGAAGGGCGACGTGGCGGGGAGGTTCAAAGCGCTGGGGTTCGACGTGGTTGAGGTAAACGGCCACGATCTGAAGGAAATCGTCGCCGCGCTTGAGAAGGCCGAGAACAGCACAAAACCTACTGTTATCATCGCAAGGACTATAAGGGGCAGGGGCGTGCCGCCTATAGAAGACACGGCGAGGCAGAGGCTTTCGAGAGATGAGGCGTTAAAATACGCCAACGACGTATGTTAGACCTTGAAAACTTAACGCCGAGAGAAGCGCTGGGCCGCGCCTTGGCCGACCTTGGCGACCTGCGGAAAGACGTAGTGGTCCTCGTGGCGGACACCGGCGAGACCACCAGGGCGAGGCTTTTCGCAGAGAGACACCCCGACAGGTTCTTCAACGTGGGGATAGCTGAGCAGTCCCTCGTGGGCATAGCGGCAGGGCTGGCCTTGGCAGGCTTCATGCCCTTCGCCTTGACCTTTGCGGCGTTTATGACCCGGGCCTGGGAGCAGGCTAGGAACTCGGTGGACCGGCTCGCCCTCGCCGTGAGGCTTGTGGGAACCCACGCGGGGTTCGCCGACGCCTACGACGGGCCGTCCCACCAGGCGCTGGAAGACATAGCCTTGTTTCGGGTTCTGCCCAACTTTACGGTGCTTGTGCCCGCCGACTCCTGCGAGGTCTACAGGGCTGTAACCGCATCAGCCACTGTCAAGGGGCCTGTGTACATAAGGGTGGGAAGGGACTTCCACATACCTGTTACATGCGGGCTGTACGATAGGTTCGAAGTTGGCAGGGCATACGTCGTGGCCGAGGGACGTGACGTGGCGATATTCACCACAGGGGTGATGTTGCCTTTTGCCGTCGAGGCGGCCCAGTTGCTGAAAGACCGGGGCACCTCAGCAGCCGTGGTGCACTTCCCCACAGTGAAACCTCTCGACTACGCTACGGTAGAGAAATATGCGGCTGCCACAGGCGCGGTGTTAACCGTGGAGGAGCACATGGTCCACGGCGGCTTCGGATCCGCCGTTGCCGAATACCTGGCCCAGACGAGGCCCACAAAGATGGCAATAATGGGGCTGAAGTCATACGGCAGAACCGCCAAAAGCCCCCAAGAGCTCTACCAGTACTTCGGCCTGACGCCGGAGAACATCGCGGCTAGGGCGGAGGAGCTCGTCAAGTTGAGATGAGGTTCTTCTATAGACACAGTAGAGGCGTCACCGAGGTGGTAGTCGGCCGCGGCGTCTCGTACGCAGAATGGGCGGAACGCGCGGTGGCTATAATCGAGGAGGGCCTCAGGCCGCCCGTCGCGGGGATCCCCACCCTGGTCCTCCGCGGCGGGGAGGATGTGAAAAGTCTGGAAGCCCTCACAAAGGTGTACAGCTTCTTGGCCGAGGCGGGGGCCGACAGATCCACCACGCTTTTCGCAGTGGGCGGAGGGGCGCTTCTGGACCTGGCCACCTTCGCCGCGGGGACCTACATGCGCGGGATGAGGCTGGTGCAGGTCCCCACGACGTTGTTGGCGATGGTCGACGCGGCGCTTGGGGGCAAGGGCGCGGTAGACTGGGGCCCCGTCAAGAACTTGGTGGGCGTGTTCCACCAGCCCGCGGCCGTCCTCTGCGACTTGACGTGGCTGGACACCTTGCCCGAGCGAGTCTACCGCTCCGCCTTCGCCGAGGTGGTTAAATACGGCGCGGCCCTCGACGAGGGGTTCCTGCGCTGGACGGCCGAACACGCCAACGCGTTGTTAAGACGCGAGGAGGAGGCCCTCCTCCACGCCGTGTACCGCTCGCTCAAGCTCAAGGCGCAGGTGGTGGAGGCGGATGAGTTCGAGGAGAGAGGCATCAGAAACGTCCTCAACGTCGGCCACACGGTAGGCCACGCCATAGAACGCGTCTTGGGTCTCCTCCACGGTGAGGCAGTTTCCGTCGGCATGGCGGCTGAGCTCCGCCTCGCGCATCAGCTGGGGTACATCAAGGAAGCCGACATAGACGAAGTGGAGAGGGCGCTGGGCAAGTTCGGGCTCCCCGTGCGGGTCGAGGCAACTGCAGAGCAGTTGGAGAAGGCGGCTTCGCTGATAAGATACGACAAGAAGAGGCGTGGCGACTATATATACATGCCCATTGTGGTGCGGATCGGCAGGTGGGTGCTTGAGAAGGTGAAGGTGGAGGAGGTGGCAAGCGCCGTGAGGTATGTTGTGTATTAGCCCGGGCAGATTCGAGGGGGAGTTCGACGCGCCGCCCTCCAAGCCCTACTCGCAACGGCTTCTCCTCGCCGCCGCGTTGGCCGAGGGGCGCACGGCCATAAGAGGCGTGGAGTGGAGCGACGATTTCGTGGCGATGTATAGGGCGATCCAGCCGCTGGTTAGGATAACCGCAGGGGGCCGGGACCTATATTTAGAGCGGCGCGAGCCGGACCCGCGCCGCTCCTTCAACGTTGGGGAGAGCGGCTTCACCCTCCGCACGGCGGTTGCCGTATATGCGGGGATACCGGGGATCACCGCGGTTTTCTACGGAGGCACGCTCCGGGGGCGGCCCATAGACGAGCTGGTGGAGGCGGTGGGCCGGCTCACGAGGATCGAGAAGATTCCAGGCGCCATATTTATAGAGGGGAGGCGGCTGGGGCCCTTCGAGGTTGAGATACGTGGAGACATCTCGTCGCAGTATATCTCAGGCCTTATGTACCTCGCCGCGGTGGCTGGGGGCGGCTACATCAAGCCCCTCGGCGTCAGGAAGTCGTGGAACTTCGTGGAGGCCACGGCGGAGGTTCTGAGGACCTTTGGCGCAGAGGTGAGGGTGGGGGAGGCGGTGGAGGTGCGGGGCGCGTTGAGGAGCCCCGGCGCCGTGGAGGTGCCGAGCGACTTCAGTCTAGCCGCCTTTCTCCTGGTGGCTGCCGTGGCCACAGGCGGCCGCGTGGAGATACGCGGCCGCGCGACCAACGTGGATAGGCCGGTGCTCAAGATCTTTAAAGAAATGGGCGCCGACGTGACAGAGGAGGGCAACGTTGTGCGAGCCGGCGGCGCGTTTACACGGGGGGTCAATGCGGATCTAGGCGGAAACCCCGACTTGGTCATGCCGGTGGCCTTAGCGGCTGCCATGGCCGAGGAGGAGACCGTGATAAGAGGCGTGGAGCACCTCCGCTACAAGGAAAGCGACAGAATATCAACGGTCATGGACGTATTGAGGAGGATGGGCGCGGAAGCCGAGTACCGAGAGGGGGCGCTTCGCATAAGAGGGCCCCCCAGGAGGAGAGATGTGGTCTTCTCCTCACACGGCGACCACAGAATCGGCTTGATGGCCCTGGCGGCGGCTAGGGTAATCGGCGGGTGCCTAGACGATGTGTCCCCCATAGCCAAGTCCTGGCCCACCGCACTCCTCTACTTCCGCAACTCATAAATAGACCAGCGAAAAGCCTCACGTGAAAATCGTAGTAACGGGGGGCGCCGGCTTCATCGGAAGCCACCTCGTCGATAGACTGGTGGCCGAAGGGTACGAGGTGGTTGTGGTGGATAACCTCTCCAGCGGGCGGAGGGAGTACGTCAACAAGGCGGCTGAGCTCCACATACGCGACTTAAAGGACCCGGACTGGGGAGTCGGCATACGCGGGGACGTGGTTTTCCACTTCGCGGCAAACCCCGAGGTGAGGCTGTCAACTACGGAGCCCGTGGTGCATTTCAACGAGAACATACTGGCCACCTTCCACGTGTTGGAGTGGGCTAGACACACCGGCGTAAGGACCGTGGTGTTTGCCTCATCCTCGACGGTATACGGCGACGCGGAGGTCATCCCGACCCCGGAGGAGGAGCCGTATAAACCCATCTCGGTCTACGGCGCGGCGAAGGCCGCGGGGGAGGTGATGTGCGGCGCTTACGCAAGGCTCTACGGCATGAGGTGTCTCGCCGTGAGATACGCAAACATCGTAGGCCCGCGGCTGAGACACGGCGTAATCTACGACTTCATCATGAAGCTGAAGAGGAACCCAAACGTCTTGGAGGTGCTGGGAGACGGCACCCAGAGGAAGAGCTACCTATACATAAAAGACGCCGTAGACGCCACGTTGGCCGCCTGGAGGAAGCTGGAGGAGCTCAACGAGCCCTTCCTCGCCCTCAACGTGGGAAACGTCGACGCGGTGAGGGTGCTAGACATCGCGCAGATAGTGGCCGAGGTGATGGGACTCAAGCCCGAGATCAAGCTCGTGCCGGCGACGCCCGACGGCAGGGGGTGGCCCGGCGACGTCAAATACATGACCCTATCTATAACAAAGCTGATGAGACTGACCGGCTGGAAGCCCACCATGACCAGCGTTGAGGCGGTTAGGAAAACCGCCGAGGACCTAGCCAGGGAGCTATGGGAGCCGACGCGGCCTTAGTAGCGGGGCTCCTCGCCGCGGTTATACTCTATACATGGCTCAAACGGAGAAAAGTCAGTTGCCAATCTTGACAACCCGCCTCCCGAGGTAGGAGGCCTTCGGCGTCTCCTCCAGAAGCCTAGGAAGCTCAGAGAAGCCCCACAGCGTATACACGGGCTTCACGACGCCTTTCGCCAGCAACTGAAGCGCCTCCTCCAGATCTCCCCTGTTCCCATGAATCACAGGCAGGATCTCGATCTCCTTTAGTATCAAGATGCCGAGGGCCACCGGCGTGGGCTGGGGATCCACGTTGCCTATAAGTGCGACTCGGGCGCCCCAGTTCAACGACCTCAAGGTCTGCTCCAGGGTGGGGCCACCGACTGCCTCAACAGCGCCGTCTGCCCCGCCAAGCTTCTTGACTTCCTCCGAGAAGGCCCTGTCGGCTACCACCTGGTCTGCGTATTTGGAAACGGCCTCGGCCTTGGCGGGGCTCGTGACCGCTATCACCCTCGCCCCGTAGGCCTTGGCTATCTGCACGGCGTGTATCCCCACGCCGCCGCCCGCGCCGGTCACCAACACCTGCATGCCCGGCCTCACGCCGATTTTCCTCACGCCCCGCACCACAGTGGAGAGGACACACGCCGCGAAAGACGCCGCTTCCAGGGGGACCCCCGGCGGGATCTTCACCAACGACTTAGGATCCGCCGATATGTACTCCGCAAAAGCACCCGGCAGATCTTCGCCGTAGATCTTCCTATTACGGCAGAGGTACTCCCGGCCGGACCTGCAGTACTCGCACACGCCGCAGTACTCAAAAATCATGCCAGCCACCGCGTCGCCAGGCCCCACCCCAGAGACGCCCTCCCCAACCTCCTCCACAACCCCCGCGAACTCGTGACCCGGCGTAATGGGGAGCTTGACCCTTTGGAAGCCTTGCCAAGCCAAGTAGTCGCGGTAGCAGACCCCAGCCGCCACCACCTTCACCACCGCCCTGCCGGGCGCCGCCCTGGGCTTCTCCACCTCAGAGAAGACGGGAGGCTCCTTGAAGTTGCGGAGAATATACGCCTTCATGCACAAAAGAACCTTACTGCTTATAACTATTCCTCCGCCTCCACCGCGCGCACGCCTATGCCCAAAAGCCGCCTTATCACCCTGTCTATAAGCCTCACGTAGGCCCCTCTGTGGCCTATAAACGCGCCGAACTCGCTCCTCCTCACCTGCACCAGAAGCTCCGGCCCGGCGAAATCTGCGTCGACTATATGCTTCGAGATCCAGCCCACCGGGTGCACGGTCCTTATCCACTGCTTGAAATCCAACGTCATCTCGAGGAGCCTCAGCCTGGCCCCTACCTCGTTCTCGATGGTCTTGATCCTCTCGCCGCCCCGCCCCACCACTCTGCCCAGCTGGCCCTCCTTAACCACCAATATGGCGTCGGGCACGTTCTCCCCCTTGATGCCCAGGGAGTCCTTGTCGGCCCGGAATTCCACGGCGGTAATTATATCTGCATCTGGGGCGAAGATGCGCGCTGTCTCGTATATATAGCGCTCCGTTTCGGAAAGCTGCCTCTTCCTCATTCTCAGCTCCAAAGCCAGCTTGATGCCCCTCCGCGCGCCGGGCCTCACAATGTCCTTCACGCCCAGGTCCACCACCTCCGCCTTCTCCTCCCCCAGCAGAGCCTCTCTGAGGAGCGTAGCGCCGTCTTTCTCCGCGTCGGCAGACCTTTGGAAGATGGGGTCGCCGGCCACTATCATCTTGCTACCCCTCCCCAGCCGGATCAACATCTCCGCGGCGCTCTCCGGGCGGACGTTCTGCGCGTCGTCGAGAAAGATGACGCTCTCGTCGAAGGTTCTCCCCCTTAGGTACGACACGTCGGTTACAATGACCTTCTCCTCCCGCAACAACTTCTCTATGTAGGCGCGGTCGGCGTAGGGGCCCAAGATGTCTTCAAGATAGGCGGAGGCAATCTTGTAGTACATCTCCCCCAGCCTCTCAGGCGTCAACACCTCGCCCGTGGCCACATCTACTATGGGCCTCGCTATGATGAACCTCTTGGCCTTGCCGCTCTCCACAGCCCAGATGCCGTAGGCTATGCTCAGAAGCGACTTCCCAGTGCCGGTGGGCCCGAAGAGGCCTACCAGCTCGTTCTCGGGGTCCTTCAACACGTTGACAGCCCTCTCCTGCCCAACAGTCATGGGCCTCAGCTTGTCGAACATGGCTCTGCCACACATAATTGCTTATAAACATTTACCTAAACAACGCCATGCAGGGGCCAAAGGTGGCCGTGGCGGCGCTGGCAGTAAAAGACGGGAAAGTCCTCCTGGTGAGGAGGAAGTACCCGCCCAGCGCAGGCAAGTGGAGCCTCCCCGGAGGCCACGTCGAGCTCGGCGAGAGGCTGGAGGAGGCTGTGTTGAGAGAGCTGAAGGAGGAGACGGGGATTGACGGCGTAGTAAAGGGCTTCTTCGCCCCGGTGGAGTATATTGAACAAGACGGGGGCCACGTGAAGTACCACTTCGTCATCTTGGTCTACCTAGTGGAGGCGGCAGGCGAGCCCCGCGCAGGAGGCGACGCCGCCGAGGCCGTCTTTGTGCCGCTCGAAGAGGCGCTGAAGATAGAAATTACAAAAACCACCCGCGAAATTCTGCAGAGGCTACCGCCTCAGCGCTGAAATCCTGGCAAACGCCTCCTCGACGGCCTTTGCAATTTGCGCCTCAGCGGGAGACATCTCCAGCAGAGCCTTTATGGTGGTGCCCCCAGGCGTCGCCACGTACTGCGCCAGCTTCTCAAGGCCGAACCTGTCGTCAAGCGCAGGAAGCGAGGCCATGAGAGACAACACCACCTCCCTCGCCAAGTCCCAGGGAATCCCGATGTTGACGCCGGCCCTCACCAACGCCAGCGCTAGCTCCGCGACAATTGCAGGGCCCGAGCCCAACAAGACGGTTAATGGGTCTATAAGCCTCTCCTCCACCCAGAACGTCGGCGCTATATGTGAAAGAACCGCGTCCACCAACTTGTCGTGTTGTCCCGCCACGGCGATGGCCGTAAGCCCAACGTTAGTCATGGCTCTGTAGGGCCGCGAGGAGAGACGACTCAGAGACTCAAGCGTCGCGCCTGCCACAAAGGAGATCAACGGCTTATCTACGTAGAACTCCAACTCGGACAAATTGACAGGTTTCACCGCCAGGATCAACACGTCGCTGTTCTCCACGACCACCTTGTTGTCTGTATACGCCTCAAGCCCCAACGAGAGAAGCCTCTGCCGAGACCTCTCCGTCTTGACCGAGACGAGGACCTTCACGCCGTTGCCGCGTAACCGGAGCGCAATTTGGCTACCAAGCTTACCCGCGCCCACTACGCCCGCCGTAAGCTGGGGGACGCATGTATAGAGAGAAAAGACTTATTTAAATAGTTAAAATGCAGTTCTATGTACTTCGCCGTCATCGGAACACACGTCCGCGGCAAGTCGGCAAGTCCCGCCATGCACAAAGCTTCTTTCAAAACCCTCGGCATAGACGCCGAATACATCGCCCTAGACGTGCCGCGGGAGGAGCTCCCCTGCTTCGTCCAGCTGGCAAGGCTCAACTTCAGAGGCTTCAACGTCACCATACCTCATAAAGAGGAGATAATAAAATACCTCGACGCCGTGGCGGCAGACGCCAGAGCCGTGGGCGCCGTAAACACAGTCCTCGTCGACAGAAACCTCATGGTGGGCTACAACACAGACGCATACGCGGTGTATCGCCTCACCGGACCCCACATGGCTGGCGCAGAGGTGTTGATAATAGGCGCAGGCGGCGCCGCCAGAGCCGCCCTCTTCGCCGCGATAAAAGCCGAGGCCAAGATGATATACATCTACAACAGAACACGAGAAAAAGCGGAGGCCCTCGCCAGAGAGTTCACAGAGAAGTTCGGCCGCCCGGTAAAGGCAGTCGACGCCCCCGTCAAGGCCGAGGTCGTCATCAACGCCACGCCTATATACGATGCGGTTTTGGCGGACCTCAGCGGCGCGACGCTATACGTCGACTTCGTCTACATACCAACCCCCCGCACCAAGATGATACAAGAGGCCGAGCGTCTAGGCGTCAAGGTGGTAGACGGGGTAGACCTCCTCGTGGAACAGGGCGCACAAGCAGAGAAGATCTGGCTAGGCGTAGACCCAGATAGAGAAGTCATGAGACGGGCGGTGCTTCAATTCCTAAGCGCGAGGGGGGCCCTATGAACACCTTCGGGAGAGAGTTCAGAGTAACCACCTTCGGCGAGTCTCACGGAAAGGCAATAGGCGTCGTGATAGACGGCGTCCCCGCCGGCCTGGAGCTGAGAGAGGAAGACATAAAGAGAGAGCTGGAGAGGAGGATGTTCTGCCACATACCAGTCCTCAACCCGCGATGCGAACCAGAGGAGTTCGAGATACTATCTGGCGTGAAGGACAGCTACACCCAAGGTAGCCCCATCGCAATTGTGATATGGAACAAGAAGGTGATCTCTAGCTACTACGACGAACTCTGGATGAAGCCGCGGCCCGGCCACGCCGACCTCGCCTACTACCTTAAATACGGCAGACACTACGACCACAGAGGCGGCGGGAGGGCCTCCGGCCGAACCACAGCAGCCGTAGTGGCCGCAGGCGCCGTGGCGAAGAAGCTCCTCGCCCACATCGGCGTCGAGGTGGCAGGACACGTGGTGGAGTTCGGCGGCGTCGAGGTAAATAAACAATACACCTTCGAGGACATAAAGAAAAGCTGGGAAAAGCCCCTCCCAGTGGTAGACGACGAGGCCCTAGCCAAAATGCTGGAGAAGATAAGGGAGGCGGTGCTAGACGGCGATAGCATAGGCGGCGCCGCCGAGGTCTGGGCCGTGGGCGTGCCGCCCGGACTCGGCGAACCCCACTTCGGCAAGATAAAAGGCGACTTAGCCGCAGCCGCCTTCTCCATACCCAGCGCCGTGGCCATGGACTGGGGCATGGGACGCGCCCTCGCCAAGATGCGGGGGAGCCAAGCCAACGACCCCATCGTTGTAAAAAACGGCAGACCTGGCCTAGCCACAAACAAAATAGGCGGAACCCTCGGCGGGATAACAATAGGCGAGCCGCTCTACTTCCGAGTTTGGTTCAAGCCAACGCCCTCCATCAGAAAACCGCAACAGACAGTCGACCTAGCCCAGATGACCCCCACCACTATACAATTCAAAGGACGCTACGACGTCACCACAGTCCCCAAAGCCCTAGTGGCGTTAGAAGCCATGACCGCGATAACCCTCGCAGACCACGCCCTACGCGCCGGGCTGGTGAGAAGAGACAAGCCGCTGACGTAACAGCATGAAGACGTATCGGGTTCGCGTAAGGCCCCCCTACTCACAGCTGTATCTACGATGTTGTGATACGGCGCCTCTACGGAAGAGAAACAAGAAAACTAGACATCAACCACAACAGACCCAAACCATATACAACGACACACAAAGAGATCCAAGACCTCAGCTCAAGCTCTCCGACACCTAAAAGAGACACACAACTATGCGCAGCCACTAAACAATTAGACGACGCCGCCTAGCTACAACAGTAGAACACACAACTACCCACCCAGCTCCGGAGCCAACTGCAACGTTACTATTTTCGAGATGTCCGGGCGATCGATGCCGCCGGCTTATTTAAGTAGGGAATGTGGAGATGCCGTGTAGATTTGATGCGACACGTCTTCTATGTGAAAACAGCAGAGAAGACCCCACCTGCGTAGGAATGTACGTCGCAATAAGGTCGGCCACGCGCCAAGCCGCAAAAAGAAAGCCCAGAGTTGGCAGACGCACCGTTCCGCGCACTTGCTATAGACAACTCCGCAGAGGTCAAACCGCCGCCTCTCCACAGCCGCCTAGACACATCACGTCTACCTCCGCCAGACGACGCAACCGCCGGAGACGACAAAAGTTATTACCTCCTCCACCTCTACAAGCCGTGAGCCATGAGGTTTGGGTCAGAAAAGCGCTGAGGTTTAAGGACTATGCCGAGGAGGATTTGAGAAGCGGCAGATACGACTCGGCCGCCTTCTTCGCGCAACAAGCCGCCGAGTTTCTGCTAATGGGCTTATTAATCAAGTTAACCGGCTCCCGGCCGTTGACGCACGCCGTCTCTGAGCTGTTGGCGTATCTGGCGAAGGCGCTGGAAAAGCCAGTGCCGGAGGACGTGATGAGATGCGCCGAGGCCCTGGAGATACATTACATCCAAGCTAGATACCCAGACGCACGGCTGAACGAGTACAAGAGGTGGGAGGCGGAAGAAGCCGTGAAGTGTATGAACGCCGTGTGGGGATATGTTCGAGAAGTGGCTCAAGGCCTTACGTGAGGCGACAAAGGCGAGGGAGGAGGAGGCGCGCAGAGTGATAGAGGAGCTCTGCAGAAAGTCGCTCGTAGTCGCGCTCTTCGGCTCCAGAGCCAGAGGCGACCACACGCCGCTGAGCGACTGGGATCTACTGGCGGTGGTCGAGAGCGGTGACTACAAGGTGGAACACGGACGAGTCGGCCAGGTGGTCTGGCTACCGCTAGACAAGCTGGAGGAGGTGCTTGAGTGGTCTATGGTGGTGCTAGACGCTGTGACAGACGCAAAACCCATATGCGGCGATCGCGAAAAGCTGGAGGAAGTCAGAAAGAAAGTGTTAGAATACGTGAAAAAGAGAGGCCTCACGAGGACAAAAGGCGGATGGCTACCCGCCTAGGCCCCCCTAGCCGCTCCGCCACAGACGCGGAGATGCTGAGGGTCTGGGGCGCGGGCGACGTCTAGACGCGGCGTCGTGTCCGCACAGGACAGACGTAAACGCCGCCGTGGGGGCGAGGCGAGCAACAGGGCGAAGGACGCGAAGCCTCAAAGCCTAGCCCACATGCTACTCTTGAAACCTGTAACGCCGCTATCTCCACGTTTACGAGACGACGAGGCCAACAGAGACGACGAACCCTATTCAAAACTCGCCCAGCCCGCGTCTTCTGGTCAAAGGTGCTGTTTCTGCCAGCTCTACACGGGGAGACCTCCAGAGCCGGCGATGAAAATAGACAGGAACCCAGCTCTTCAACCGGCACAAGCCATGTAGCCGCCTAGAACGCCGGAACAGCCGTAGACCCAGGCCCCCATCCTGCGTGGCGGTTAAAACACGTTTTAAAAACAGCCGCTGATCCGCCAGCTACGCAGAGTGAGAGAATTAAACAAAAGACGCCAAGGCGGCGCCGGCCGTGACGACGGGCAAACGCAGAACGTAGTCAGCCATCCAGACATAGAGACAACCACGGCGGGGTAGAAGCTCCACCGGCGCCTACGGCGGGTTCAACCCGCCGCAACCCAGACAGGAGATCTCCTACTTGAAGACGGGGCGGCCGCCAGTCGTCGGCCGCAGGCGTCGAGGGAAACGGCGCCGAGCTTACGGCCGCAGACGCCGACATATGTAGGACGGCCCCCGGTACGAAGAGCTTTTAAAAAAAAATCGCATGATTATCGCATGATCAGGGAGGTTGAGAAAGAGGTGATTGAGGAGGTGTTTAGAAGCTATCACGAGGCTGGGGTCTCCATCAGAGGTCTCGCCGAGCGGCTGAAAAGACCTTTTAACGCGGTGAGAGATGCCGTTTATAGGCTGGAGGCGCTGGGCGTCCTCCAAGTTA
>Ga0197144_100471_pt1 | contig 17583 bp, 14 predicted proteins | sample GBS85_MetaG_FD_148670 | JGI IMG/M metagenome (GOLD analysis project Ga0197144, IMG submission 148670) | Sediment microbial communities from Great Boiling Springs, Gerlach, Nevada, United States - GBS 85_MetaG | ecosystem: Environmental > Aquatic > Thermal springs > Hot (42-90C) > Sediment...
AGGAAACGGATATGGGTTTGCCTAAACGCAAAATCTCAAAGACCCGTCGGGACAAAAGGCGCACTCACTGGAAACTGACGCCCATAACTTTCCACATTTGCCCACAATGCAAAAAGCCTGTCCGACCCCACAGGGCTTGCACCTTCTGCGGCTACTACGAAGGCGTCGGGATGAAAGTGGCTTGGGTGAAGGAACAAAGGGCTGAAGAAGAAGGCGCTTAAGAGTTTCCGTTAGTGGGTTGACAACTTAAATGCAAACATTGCCGCCCAATTTGGGCGGCTTTTAGTTTCTTATGCCACTTTGTGCTATAGTAGGGCAAGGCTGATGTCTGACCAAAAACGGCAGCGAATGGCGATTGGCGAATAGCGAATGGTTTTTCTGAAAGGCAATGCCACTTCACTACTGAAAAAATTTTCGGCACTTAACAATTACACCAAGCACTAAACATCGCACTCTGCACCGATAATCTCATTCCGCACTTTGCACCTCGCACATCACTTCTTTACCAAGACCCGTCAACTCTTAACTCAAGGACAGCGTGGTAATCGCTTACACGGAAGGTTTGAGTGACGGAGAATGTTCGCTCCTTGCCGCCAACGGTAAAACTCCCTTCTGCTGCGACGCGATACACACCGTAAGGAAAGTTTTTGATGACAATCCCGTGACCTTCAAACTCAGTCAACCATTGGGCAGTTTGCGATGTAACGACCTTTCCCTTCTCATCCTGCACCACGATAGTGGCATGTTTCAGTTTTGCTTCAAAAGGCAATTCCAAAAGGAAAGCGGCTGTCTCAGCGCAAACGGGTGTTAGGCGAATGGTGAGCGGGATAGGCGTTTTGGGTTGGAACACTTCATAGCCGTATGAAAGGCGGGTTTTGAACGGTTGCCAGCCTTCAACCAATGCATCAACCTGAACACCTTCAGAAACCCAACGGTTGAACCAAGCAGCAGGCAATTGAATTTCAACGACACCTTCTTTCGTAGTGACAACTTCCACTGGCTTATCAGGAATGCCTTCCCAATGAAGTCGCCCATATTCAGCCAAAAGCGAAGGTGTGTTGGGAGGAGACTTTAAAGGCGTGAACCGAATTTTGCCACTAAGTGGAACGATGTGCTTTTGCCTATGGTAAGAACAAGGGGCTTCTCCTTGCAGTTGGACTTTTAAAGTCACCATGAGTGGGCGAAGTTGACGCTCAACTTTTTGAGGTTCAAGGGCAACATATTGTGATACCACTTTCACTTTCATGTTGACAAGCCCTAATCCCTTTGCTTGGTGCTGCAAGGCTTCTGTCAACCCATTGTCTCGCTGGGTTCTCATTTCTTGATAGCGCCTCAAAATCCTGGCGATTTCCTCCTTGTCGGAAGGGTTTAGATTGCCTTCACGAATCTCTTGACGAATTTTTTCTCCTGCACGAGGCAGCAATGGGACAAGAGGCAATTTTGCTAAAGCGTTTTGCAATCGCTGACGCACCGTTGCTAAGTCGGCATCTACAGCCAATTCGCCCAAAACTTCCGCTAAAACTTTTGCTGTCACGGCATAGCGAACGACAACTTTACCTTCTTGAAAAGCCGACAGAAAGAAGCGAACTTTTGCTTCCTCCTCTTGCTTTGTTTGCGGTCTCCATGTCGCCAAAAAACGCTGCTGCCACTGGGAAAGCAATTCCTCATCTTCACGGGTTGAGAGCGGCGGAACATTTAAACCTTGCATTTGCTTTGTGGTCCAACCCAACGCCTTCCATGGGAACACTGATACGGACATTTCTGGAACCCATTGCCATGACCTCAACTCAATCCATTTACCCAAAGTCCCTTGCTGCCTCAAATGTTCAGGCGAAATTTCCGAAAAGGCACCACCTGCTTCCCATCGCAGTGACAAAAAGGGGACGAAGGTCTGAACACTTTCGTTGGGGGTAGCGGGCACTTCAAACAAAAATCTCACGGGTCGCCCCCGTCGTTCAGGATGAATGAGCAGTTTCCATTTTGGGATGGTGCGACCACTTTCACGAATGAAAACAATCACCACGACTTCGTTTCCAACCAAATGACCTCGCTCTTTTAAGGTCACAAATCTCGGATTTCGGGCAGGCACGAATTTTTGTTCCCTTTCGTTAAAAGCGATTTCTGCGCCACTCAAAATTTAGTTCGCCCCAATTTGGATGGTCAAAGTGACAGGACCAATGGCTTCCCATAACTGCCAATTCAAGCCACCAAACGATTGCAACCTTTTCGGCTCCTTGCTCCCATCGGCAGGCTGAAGGAGCACAAGGGGTTTAATGGTTGCCCGTTTCGTCTCGCCTATCATCGGGTTTTTCCATTCACCTTCAGCAGTAACGGTCACACTTAATTGAGCCATCGCAAAACCTACAACGCTTGCTGTGAGAACGAACATCAACATTGCAAGCCTCATTTCGCTTCACCTTCCCTTATTCGCTCACGGCGGTGGCAATGGCACGACAATTGTGTCCAAATGACCGACATTGACAGTGATGGTTTTTTGCCAACGAACCTGCCGAATAGGTTCGCTTCGGGTCACAATCTGCTGCTTGCTGGGAAATGCCGAAACATCTACACTGGCTTCACCCCCGATGGTGCCATCAACTTTAAGCCTGTATCGCCCAGGTGGGATGTAGCGGAAAATTGCCATGTCGGTGTATTGGTTTGGTCGGTCGGGGTGAGGGAAATACCAGCGAGGGTGAACAGGGATGTCCCATGCACCGACGAGCCGAGCGAAACCCTTCCGTTCCCAACGCCTCCCGTGTCCTTCCAAAACAACGGTAACTTCGCCCTTGACTGGGGTGCGGTTGAAAGCGACTCGCAATTCAAGCAAAGTAGCCAGCCAACGAGAAATCCCAACCCAAGCGTGAACGAATTTTCTTGGAACATCGCCCCGAAAATCAATGGCGACTCTCTGGTCAGATGAGTGAACGCTCACTGTGATAGTCGGGAACGCAGAAATTTCAGAAGGCTGGGAAGTCACTTTGACGGTCAAGCGGAAAGGAGGAATAGTTTGGAAGCCTTCAGGTGCTTCAGGGACAATCTCATACTCAGCGTCAGTAAAAATGCGGACAGTGTTAGGTAGAGTGATTTGCCACTCTGAAGGCGATGGGGTTTTCCTTTGGCTCGGTGTGAGCCAGTAAAGCCAACGAATTTTCACCTTGCCACCTTTCTCCCCGAAGATGGGTTTTAAGGGTTCGTCAAGATCTTTCCAGACAAAGGCTAACTCAACTTCCCCCTTCCTCAACAGTCTCTGCTTTTCCCTTTCAACCTGAATTCTCTCCCATTCAAGCCACTCCGTTTTCGGCTCCTTGAACGATGACCAATGAGCGATCACAACACCGTCAAACCACAAAGTGGCTCTCGGCATTAAGCCGATACACCAATTCGCCACTTTAGGTCGGAGTTTTTCAACTAACAAAGCAGCGACATGGTTAGGCGGTTCTAAAAGATGGGGCGAGGGAGGAGGGACGGGGGACGAAAGAATCGTATTGACAATCTCGTTTGCAATGTCACGAGTGCGATGTGCTGCTTCGTTGTAAGATGAAAATCCGATAGGCATATCTGTCCTTGCCCGAACTTCCCAGACAGCGATGACGAACCAAGATTTTTGGACTTCGTAAATTCGCCTCCAGTCTCCATGAACCCACCCTTGACTCGGAGGCAGATAAGGAATCGCTTCTCTGGCTTCGTGACGAGCAATTTTCACTGCCTCCTCAGGGTCAAGATCAGGAATTGACTTGAAGAATTCAACAGGGATACCCCGTTTGCTCAATATGATGTCAGGTTTAATGCGAAAGTGTGGCACATCCTTCCTAAGGTCTGGAAACTCGTCGCCATCTTTTAGCCTTTGAAAGACCCAAACAAAGCCTTCCTTAGGTGGGCGCAACTTTTCGTAGATTTGGTTGGCAATGGCTTCGCCCTGCCGGCACTCTTCACAATCGCCGATAGTCACTGGCACTGGACCAACTTCAGCGACGATGCCAACTCGTTCGGCATAAACAATTGGTGTCCAGCGCATCAGCAGAAATGCTAACACGCCAGATTTGTCCCGCAAAACAAGCACGGCAGCATCGGTGGGTTTTATCGTCCATGTGATTTTCGCTACTCCGTTGACAGCCTTTGCCATCAACTCTTCGTGAACGGTCACGAGCCTCAATTGCGTTAATCGCTTTTCCTTGTCTCGCACCGAAACTTGCAATTTCAGTGGTTGCTGGCTGACATCCCAAATGAGCCAACCTTGTGGCGGATTCAGGGTTTGAACAGTTCGGTGAGACCAGCGACGCCAAAAGTCGGAGAAGAAAAGTTGGGCGCCTCGCCACTCGTTTTTAATGGCTCGACGAAGTAAATCTGTGCGAGTCGGAAGTTCGTTAAGCATCGCCCAAATCACTTGAGGTTGGACAGAAACGGTTTGTTCTTTACCCGTAACCCAATTGACAAATCGCCCATGAACCTTGACCTCAATGTCCAATGATGGGTCAGGGAGTAGTGGGACTGCCTTGATGGAATTTGCTGAAAAGAGCAAAAGTAACCAAAGCCAATGTCTCATCGCCATCACCGCCCATTAAATCACTCGTTGCCCAAATCAATTTTTGCATTGCCAATTTTTGATGCAAGCCATTAAATGGACGAATGGTTGCCACCGAAAGTTCCCGCGCTAATGCTACAATAACCGAGGGTTCGCAACGCATTGGAAAAGGAGGCGAGCGAGATGGCAGTGTTGAACCGAGGTGAAGTGTGGAGGCGAACTTACGCTTGCTGGATGGGCAAAAACGCTGGCGGCACTTTAGGGGCTCCCGTTGAAGGTCAACCAGGTCCGCACAACTTTGACTGGTATCCCAAACTTCAGGAAGGCGGAATCCCCAACGACGACTTGGAAATGCAATTGGTTTGGTTTGATGCTGTCAAGAGAGCGAATTGGCAAATCAACGCACAAGTTTTGGCTCAGGCATGGCTGACGCATATTGGCTACAATTGGTGCGAATATGGCATCGCCAAACGCAACTTGCGTTGGGGATTGCTGCCACCATTGTCAGGCGCTTACGATAACGACTTTTGGAACGATTGCATGGGCTCTCCCATCCGCTCAGAAATTTGGGCGTGTTTGGCGCCTGCATCACCGCGCATTGCTGCCCGATTTGCTTTTGAAGACGCCATCGTTGACCACGCAGGTGGGGAAGGAGTTTGGGGCGAAATGTTCAACGCTGCTCTGGAAAGCATAGTCTTTGTCAAGCAGAATTTGGACGAAGCATTGGATTTGGCTTTGGCGTTCATCCCGTCAGATTGCCAAATCGCTCGCGCAATCACCGACACCCGCAAATGGTGGCAGGAGTTGAAGGACTGGCGGAAAGTCAGAGAACGCATCGCCGAAAAGTATTGGCATCGTGAACCGACTCATGCGCCCCAGAATTTGGCGTTCACTGTTTTGGGCTTGTTGGCAAGCGACGGCGATTTTGGCAAAGCCATCACGACCGCTGTCAACTGCGGTCAGGACACAGATTGCACGGGGGCAACGGCAGGCTCGGTTATGGGGATTTTGCTGGGTGAAGTCCCGAAGGAATGGGTAGAACCGTTAGGCGAGGCGATTGCCACTAACTTGAGTTGGGGTGGCATCCGCAATATCGTGCCAATTCCAGATGTGAGAGTTTTGACTGATGAGGTGGTTTCAGCAGCGCAGAAATTGCTGGCTTGGCACGGGGCACCAGTTCGCATCGCCGACGCTCCCACCGACCTTTCCGACCTGCCCGAGGATTGGTTGCAACCTGACGATGGCATTTACGAACTTTGGGAGCGAAACAAGTATCCTTGGCGGGTGGATTTTGAACTGAATGCCGTCCAAGTTGGCGTGGATTATCGTGGTCTGCCGACCATCAACCCTGAAGTTGCGAAAACAGTTTCCGTTTGGCTTCGCAACCGTGAACCTATCCCGTTGACAGTGACAATTGCTTGGGATGTTCCCAATGACTGGCAGGTTGAGCCGATGAGTTCATCGGTGACCATCCCAGCAAAGGGCATCGTAGGCATCAACGCTCATATTCGTGCTCCCGTCAGCCTGCCTCAAACCCAGACTTTATGGGTGCAAGTCAGGGTTCACGAGCGACCTTCGGAGGTGGCAGTGCCTGTCACGCTCATCGGCGAAAGAAAATGGCTCGTCAGGAAAAACGGTGGCGAATGGCGGACAGAATGGTTGCCTGACAGTCAACTGCCGTTGGAGTGATGGTTAGGAGGAAAGCCGGGCGTGGTTGAGGCTAAGTTGTGGGTTTGGTCGCCTGCAACCAAAATTGCCGTCATCGGTTTCCCTTCCAATGCAGCCTTTCAACTCTCCTTCAACGGAGCAGAAATTCTCAACACGCACCAACCCGATTACCTTGTCCGACCAGGGCAACAAGGACCAGCAAGTCATTATGCCCAAGTTACACTGCGACAAGGCTGGAATGAGGTTGCTTTGCGAATAGAGCGCCACGACCACCCCGTTGACGCTTACCTGCTTTTCACTGACCCAACCGACTTGCACCGACACTTGACAGATATAGTGCTCACTCAATCGCCTTAAGCAGGACGAATTTTTTCCTTGTCCAATACCACGATGGTTCTCAACTTGCCTTGACGCGCAAAAAAGTCCTAAAATGAAAACGACCGAATTGACTGACGGGATGTGTTAGTGATGGAGCGACGCGAATTGTTGAGACGACTTTGGATGCTGCTTGGGGCAGGAGCAACATTGGGTGGGGTTGGTGCTATGACCTCCCGCCACTTTCGCTCCGTTCATGTCAAAGGTGTGACGACACTCCAAGGCAACAGCGATTGCACCAACCAAGAATGCACCAACGACGATTGCCTTAACGGTCCCTGCCTGAATGACCCATGCGCTAACGGAGTTTGCACTGATGACCCTTGCACTAACCCTTCGTGTCAGTGAAGTTCGGCTACAGGCAATTGTTCTGGAGAGCAGGACGATGGACGCGAAACGGGGGCGAGAAATTGGGAGGGCGAGGCTCCTGCCGAGCCAAAAACGGCAGCGAATGGCGATTAAGGACACCCTCTACTCTGGGGGCTTGAAGGGAGAAATGCAAGACTTCCTTCCAACGGGCGACGAAAGGTTTGTTTTAAGTGCTGACGCTATCTTGCGGGACGAAAGCCATTATCAGCGGAAGGGTCTGTATTTCGTCTTCCTCAGTCGCACCAACTTCCTGCGATGCGTTGACGAAGTTGCCTTTAAACTGCTTTTGTTTCTCGCAAAGCCTCGTGGCTATAGCGATTTAAAGCAGCGTTATTTTGCCCTTTGTCACCAAACCGACATGGCGCCTGACGAAAGGGAATTGCTTCTTTTCTTGGCAGCGCTTTTAGAGGGTGAAGTTGTGGATGTCGTTGAGAGCGATGAGGCTATCAGGCTCCCCAAACTTCCCTCTTTAGAGCGCCCTTCCTTCCCCAGTCCGTATGAGCCTTTTTCCTTTCCCATCCATGTTTCATTGGTTTTGACGGGAAGATGCAACCTTTTTTGCCGACATTGCATGGCAGCCTTCTACCCACGAACTTGGCTCACCTTAGAGCAACTTTCTGACATCTTTGAGCAACTGGACGAAGGGGGAGTGTTCTCTTTGAAGTTGACAGGTGGCGAGCCCATGCTTTACCCACAATTTTGGGAGGTTCTGGAACTGGCAACTTCTCATCGCTTCTCTGTCGGGCTTTTGACCAACTTGACATTGTTGAGCGATGAAGGTGTTGAGCGGCTGAGCGAAATTGCGAAGCGAAAAGGTTACGGATTCATTATCGGCACATCCCTTGACGGCGCTGATGCCGAAACTCACGAATGGATGAGGCGGGTCAAAGGCAGTTTTGAAAAAACGCTGAGGGCAATGCGTCTGCTGAAAGAGGCAAAAGTGCCCTTCATCGTCCAATGCAGCCTCAACCAACGAAACAAAACGCAAATCTTTGAGATCGCTCGTCTCTGCCATGAGCATGGTGCAAGGACAGTTTACTTCTTGGTGCCTTGCCAGTTAGGGAGAGCAAATACAGAACTTGAGCCAATGCCTTTGGACGAAATTTTTGCCATCCGCGACCAAGTTGAGAAGTTGCGTAAGGAAACTGGATGGTGGATTGAATTTGACCCCCGCCACATTCCGATGCATGGTGCTTCAAACGGCGGTGTCGCAGCCAGTGACAGCATGGAAGTTGTTGACTTCCCTCCACGCTGCTGTCCTGCTGGCATTACAGTGTTAGCGATTTCGGCAACGGGCAAGGTCTACCCTTGCATTGATACCATGGATTCGCCTTTGGTTGAGATGGGTGATGTGACCCGAGGAAGAATCTTTGAGATTTGGCAGAGCGAGCGTTGGAACTTTTTCCGAGGCGGATTGGATGAAAGGCAACTTCAACGGAAAGGATGCAAAGGTTGCCCTTGGTTCGCTCGTTGCGGTTACAAGTTCTGCCGAGCCTACCCAGCAGCATCTTCAGGTGACCTTTATGCGGCAAAACCTGAATGTTTGATTTACCGCCAAGACTTGAAGCGAAACTTCGCGAAAGCCATGAGGGTGGTGAAAGGCAATGGGCAGGGAGTTCTCTCGTCGGGAGTTTTTGACCTTAAGCGGCACAGTGAGCATTTTATCAGGCTTGAAGAGTGAGCCCCAATTGCAAAAGCAGTGGCTTGACTTGGCTCAAAGGATACAAAAGCGCTGTCAATCCTGGCTTGTCCCAAAAGCGAAGACGCTTTCTTACCGACTGACAATTTCCGCCTCGCCCAACCTTTCAGGCAAAGCCAAAGTTTTCTACCGAGCCCCAAACCTCTTCCGAGTTGAGACTTTAGTTCGCGAGAATGGCGACGAGAAAACTTACACTTTCGTCTTCCGCAACGGTAGGCTTTGGCGCAGAGAAGGCAACAAACCTTTTGTTGATGTTGCGGAAGAATTTCGCCGAGCGATTGGGAAACACAAGAGTGCAATTCCATCCGCAGGTCAAATCTTTGAGACCTTGACTTTCCTTCGTGGCATGCAAGTTCGCTTTGCTTTGGATGAAATTGTTGAGGCGCCTGAGAAGTTCAGGGCAGACGCTTTCAACGAAGACCCGCAACACAACTGCATTCAGGTGGTTCTGAACAAACTAAAGGAACCCATCCAAGCCAAAGCAGCCTTAGGCTTGCAGCATTTCATCCGCAGTTTCACCACAAGCCTATTTGGCACAAAAGCCATCTTGTGCTTCCACTCGGAAACTCTCCAACCTTTAACGGAAGTCATCCTAAACGAGGGCGAAGGACAGAAAACTTTCCGCATGGTCGGCATCGTTTCCTACAAGGACTTTCGGGATGAACCTGCCCCCAAACGAGTGGATTTGACTTGCATCGTTGGAGGTTGGACTTGGACACTGAAAATGGATTTTGGGTGGCATGCCAAGAAAGTGTGGTTGCAGAAACGAGGTGGAGGATGGGGCGAGTTCTTGGAGCTGGGATTGACGAAATGCGAGACTGAGGTGAGCGATGTCCAAGTTGATAAACCTGTTCCTGACGAGTTGTTTGAAGTCCGATGAAACCATCAATTGCGGGTGCAGAAAGCAAATCACTTTGCCAGCCAACTTAGGAAAGCGATGACTAACGGCACAAGTGCTGTTATGAGCCCACCGCTGATCAACCCGACCAATGCGCCTTTTGGGTCTGTTGATTTTGCGATGACTGGCAAAGTCGTGTCGGCTGCGGTTGCACCGCATAGGGCGATGGCTGCCAAGCGGGAAAATTTTGCGAGAAGTGGGATAAGGCAAAAAGCAAGTAGTTCGCGCAAAAAGTTGACGGCAAAAGCCACTAACCCAATTTCGGAGCCCCAAACTTTCGCCACCGCCACACCACTCAGGGAATACCAACCGCAAGCGCTCCCAATTGCCGCTCCGACAGTCATTGGCATTCCGAGAAATTTCCCGACTAAGCCAGCAGTTAAGGCGCTCAACAAGAGAGTGCCTATAGGGAGCAAGAGCAATCGCCACCCTTCTTGAAGGGCTTTGTGCCAGACATCTTTTTGCGAACCAATTATCACTCCCACAGCAAAAAACCATCCAGCAAAGCGCTGCAAATCCTATTCCATCGGCATAGTTGAGAACGATGGTCGGCAGAAATTTCATTTGGGCAAGCAAAACGCCTGCGGTGAAGGAGATCAATGCTAACGCTCCCGCCACAGCAACGACCACCCCCGCTCAAGCAACCATCCCCACACGATGCTGACGACAGAGACGCTTATCAGCAAAGTTGCGACCGAAAGTCCTTGACCTGAAAGGGCTTGTTCAAAGTTTGGTTTCTGGGTGACTTCAATCCCAAGGGCTGTCAGCATGATGACCAAACTGAAAGTAAGTGAAAGGTCAAGGAACTTCATGGCTGTTTGTGGGAGGCGAACCATCAACCCAAGCAAAATTCCCACCGTTAAGGCGAGAACAATCCATCCCATCTCTCCACGCTCCTTTCAAAGAACTTTGCGAGTTTGAAGGGAAACCAACTCCCCAAAACCTTCTGCGCTCCGAAAGTCGTATCCGCAAGGCAATGCAATTATTTTGCTGCGGCTCACCTCAAGTTTACTGGGCATTTAAGTCACTCAACAGCGTGGTCGGGAATGCAATCATACCACAAGCGATAAACTTCGCCGTTGAAGTTTAACTCAGGATTGCCTTCAAGTTGCTCATAGTTGCGAGACTCGCGACCGTTGTATCGTCGGGAAAGGACAGTGCGACCTTGCTCGGAAATAAAAAGTTCCGCCAGTTTCAGTGGTGAACCATCCCTCTCAAAACTTGTCCAGACCTCGCGAAGGCACCTGAAACGCTTCTCTCCAATCCTCAACTCAGCAACGCCTGTCACTTCCGTTCGCGTGATAAAGTCGCCCCACCTTTCGTCACCGCAGACATAGATTTCGTGCCTTTCAGTTTTCAGCCTTTTGACTGAAAGTGTAGACATAAAAAGGCACGGAACGCAACAGGGCAGTTGGGAGCACTTTATAAACAAGCAGGTTGTTCGCAGGCTAATTTGTCACTGCCTTACCAATCGCTCGTGGCTCCTTGATGATCCAGTTCAGGCGACACTTTATGGCGTTACATTGACCGTGATGCGAAAATGCCTTTCGGTTGGCATTAGACATCTCTTTTCATCGCAGGCTTGGTAGCGAAGCCGCAAAGTTAGGAGTTCGCTGCCAAAAGCATTGGAATTTGCGCGAAGCCAAATCGTGAAGGTGATTGTGCCGTCATAAACTTTCAGTGGCTCATTAACGAAGCCCAAACGAACTTCCTTTGGTGGTGGGAACTCTACTCGGTCAATTTCCACCAAGTGGCTTTCAATGCTTATTTGTGTCGGCTGCAAGTTTGGTTGCGGTTCGTTGCTGTTGATGTGCCAACCTTCAGCGATAACGATGTGCAACTTAACCGACCTTGTTTCGCCCGCTTTCAATGTCAACTTTTCGGGCTCAACCCAAATCCTCTCAATAGGTCGCTCAACAACTTTCGCTGTTTCCTTGCCGGTCGTTTGCCACTCGTTCAAGGCGGAGAGAAGAGTTGTTGAGCCATGCGGCAGGCGAACCATGAACCCGCCAAAGGTCTCCAATGTTCGCTTGGCAATTTGAGCGTAACGCTCTTCACCAGTTGCCTTCGCCAACCTCAACAAACCCAATGCCGCCATCCCGTTTGGCGAAGGTTCTGCCCCGTCAAGGGCAGGTTTGCTTCGGGTAAGCAAATCCCTCATTTCCGTCGTGAACCAAAAACCACCACCTTCCTCGTCCCAGAACAAACGAACCATCGTGTCGGCGATCTCTCTTGCTCGTTCCAACCACTTGCCTTCGTTCATCGCTTCGTGCAAATCCAAAAAGGCGACGAGCAAGTAAGCGTAGTCGTCCAACATCCCGTCCACTCTTGCGATGCCGTTGCGGTAACTGTGCCAAAGCGTCCCATCGGGTTTGCGCATTTTCGCCCACAAAAATTCGGCGGCTCTTTCCGCTGCTTGTCGGTAACTTTCTTCGCCCAAGTAACGGTATCCTAATGCCAAACTGCGCACCATCAATGCGTTCCAACTTGTCAGCACTTTGTCATCGCAGTGAGGCTTTGGTCTTTTGTTGCGGGCTTCAAGCAACTTCATTCGGGACTCGTCTAACTTCGCCCAGAGTTCATTAGGGCTAACACCTAACGCTTTTGCCCAATTCTCCACGGGCGCTTTAAGCAAATTGGGTATGCAGCCGCTGTAGCCAGTGTGGGGGTTGACAAAATTGGGTTCGTCGCTGATGCCGTAAACTTTGCAAAACAGGTCACCGTCTTTTTCACCCAAAACATCCTTCACTTCCTCGGGACGCCAAAGGTAGAAAGCGCCTTCCTCTTTGGAGCGACTGGCGACTGGCGATTGGCGACTGGAAGGTGGGAGGCTTTCGGCGTCAAGGGCGGAGTAGAAAGCGCCTTCGGGAGAAGTCATTTCCCGCAGGACAAAAGCGTAAGTTTCTTCAGCGATACGGCGGAAAAATTCGTCGCCACTGAGGGAGTAAGCCCACGAGTAAACTTGTGCCAGTTGAGCGTTGTCGTAGAGCATCTTCTCAAAATGGGGCACAAGCCACTTCTCGTCCACGCTGTATCGGTGGAAGCCACCACCGATTTGGTCGTAAATCCCACCTTGCGCCATCTTCCGCAAGGTCAACTCAACGGCTTCCCAAAGGGGCAACCTTTGCGTCCTTTCATAGCGTCGGATCAAGAACTCTAACGCTTGATGGGGCGGGAACTTGGGAGCACCGCCAAAACCACCATGATTTTTGTCAAGGTTTCTGAGCAACAAATTTTCTGCGGACTTGAGAACTGCTTCGGCGGAGGTTTCGTCAAAGGGTTGAGCCGTCGGCATGGTCAGTTGCAATTCGGCGGCGATGGCTCTTGAAACTTCTTCGGCAACCTCCAAAACCCTCTGTCGCTCATCACGCCACAATCGGGCAATTTCCAACAGTATGCGCTTGAACTGTTCGGGCGGGAAGTAAGTCCCGCCAAAGAAGGGTTTGCCGTCGGGTGTTAAAAAGACTGACATCGGCCAACCGCCGTGACCGTTGGTGAAAATCAAAATGGCTCGCATGTAAATCTCGTCAACATCGGGGCGCTCTTCACGGTCAACTTTGACGCTGACAAAGTGCTCGTTCAAGATAGCGGCGATTTCTTCGTCCTCAAAACTTTCCCGTTCCATCACATGGCACCAGTGACAGGTTGAGTAGCCAACCGAGAGGAAGATGGGCTTGTCTTCTCTACGGGCTTTCTCAAAGGCTTCATCGCCCCAAGGGAACCAATCAACGGGATTGTAGGCATGTTGGAGCAGGTAAGGGCTCGTCTCTTTGGCGAGTCGGTTAGGACGGCGATTTTTGCTTGGCATTTTTGACCCTCCATCCAAAAGCGTTACGGCGAGGGCAAAGACGAAAGCCCAAGCCATAACTTGCTTCAAAAGTTTGCGACTGACAAAAGCCATCGGCGAGTCCATCCTTTTTGTCCACCGACTGAAGTCGGTTTCTGCTGAGACAAAGCCTGCTAAGGCGGGCCAACCAAAAAGTTGCGGGTTGCGAGTTCAAAGGAAAATCCAGACCCACAACCCTAAAAGCCTTTCACTTCCTTGTCCCATGCCCCGTGTCCCTTGCCCCGAAGGGTCAGTTTTTCAATCCCGCCAACCCACAATGACGCCCATTGTTTTGAACTTGAAGGCGAAAATGCCTACCCGAAATTCTCTCAATTTTGCACTTAAGACACCGTGCCATTTTCGCCCGTCCATTTGCACTGTCGCTGAAACTCCCCTTGCCACTTGAGCCGAGAAGCCCAGAAGGGGCACCCAACTTTTGTCAAGTGCTTTGCCGTCCAAAGTTATCCTCCGTCCAGTCCCGACATAAAGGCTTGACGGTGTTTTCAACAAGGGAGTTAGCACCCAGTTGGCTGTCACAAAGATGCCAGGATTGCCAGCTCCGACCTCCTGCAACCCGACGCCTGCTGTGATTGACGGTATGCTCTCCTTTTGCCGCTGCAACTCGTAATTAATTAGCCATCGGGCTGTTTGCGGCTTCGCCAATAGACCAACCCCAAACTGGAAGCGACCTTTCGGTTTGTGCCAGATGAAAATTTCCGCTTCAGTCGGCATGCCGCCGTTAGCAGCCCCGCTCATCAACCACGAACCGTTGGGCAAATGAGCGCTGAAACGGTGACTCAACTCACCCGCTGGACCAGCAGGCTCTCCCTGAACGGCGTAGCCTGCGGGCACTCACATCGGACAACCTGTCCCCGATTGAGCCAGCGAAAATGAAATCGCCACAGAAAAGAGAAAGCCCGTTAACAACCACGCAGCATCCAGACTCGCCTCCTTCATGCTGGTGTTGCCCTTGCTGTGCCGACTTTTCACTTTCGTCGCAACATTCGCATTGGTGGTCGTTGTGATGCTGGTGGGAAGTTTGGTGGGTGGTGAGTTTTTGATGGTCGGATAACTTGAAGCCAGCCCGACTCAAAGTTGCAATCAAGTCCTGATAGCGGACAGACGCTTTCGGCTGGAAAGTGACGAGTATGCCTTGCTCGTGCTCTTTCGCTTCTGCTATGCCCTTGACTTCCTTGACTGTCTTAACGGCTTTCCCTCGGTCAACATTAGCCCAGTTTTCAATGGGCAAAAGCAAAGCCAGCCGATAAGGCACTGCTTTATGAACCTGTTCAACGACGACAGAAACAGGGTTGGCTTTCTCGTCCAATTTCACGACTGCTCGCTTTTCTTTGAAACTCACCGAAGCCTCTTGGACACCTCTGACGCTTTTCAATGCCCTCGTCAAGTTGGCAGCGCAATTTTCACAATGCATCCCTTCAACGACGAAAGTGATGGTCGTCGCCTCCGACTTTTGATGTTGCTTTTGCGCCGTCAGCCCAACAACCAAAACGGCGATGCTTGCCATCATTGCCAACCAACGCATTTCTCACGCCTCCTTTCACGCGTTTTCGGACTGCTGCCTCTAAATAACGCCCGAAACTTTTGAACGGTTCCGACCTTTGAGGAATGAAGGCAAAATGGCAAAGGCAATTCGCCACGAATTGATTGAAGTGGGTGGTCAATCATGGCGGAGGCGAATGTTTGGCTCGTCGTTGCCAGCGAACGAATTAAGGGCAAGCAGGAGGGTTGGCACTGGGACGAGTTCTTTTTGCGCCGACAAGAATGGTCTCCCGCAGATTTCTCTTGGGGCGGATACGAGTGGATTCGCTCACCGCTGTCACTGAAGTGCATCCGAGAGATGAAACGGGGCGATATTGTCGTCGCTTACCAAGCAGGAGAAGGCATCATCGGTCTGTGCGCTTTGGCGAGCGACGGCTACGAGGAAGTTCCTGGCAGCGGTGACTTGAACACATTTGACCTCGCACCCGAACCTGCTTTGAGGCTTGACAATCCTGTTCCCCTTGCACGATTGAAAAGTGACCCCGAGGTAGCGCCGCTGTTCAGGCAACTTCAAGGGAGCGTGTTCAAGGCGACCGAATTTTGGCAGGGAATTCGCAATCACATTTTAACTGTCAACCCACACCTCTCTGATGCCCTTCGTCGCTTTGAAAGCGATGTCGCGAAGTTGAGAGCGACGAGGGGTGAGGAAAAAGACATCTGGCGGAAGATGGCTGAGGAGCGCTCCTCAACCTATCAATGGCGCGGGCGGACATATCGGCGCAAAGGAGAACAAAGCGCGTGGCTCAGGAAACTTTACGACTTCCGATGCCAAATTTGTGGAGCCCAATTTCCCACACCTGACGGTCGCATGGTCATTGAAGTTCACTACATCCGACCCTTGTCAGTTATCGGTCCAATCGGCGACCACCCAGCAAACATGCTTGTCCTTTGCCCTAACCATCACCTGCAAATTGAACTGAGCGAGGAAGTCAAGGTTGATTGGGAGAGGCATGAAATTCGCTTTGACGGGATCAAGCGTCGCTTGAGGGTCCACCCTACCCATGCGAAATTGGCAAGGGCATGGGTCTCGGAAAGAAATGCCGCCGCGAGGCAAAAAGTGGGGAAGCGTTACAATCTTTGAGCGACGGAGGTGGTGACGATGAAATTTGCGGCAACAATTTTGATGCTGTTGGAGGTGACAGTGATGGCTCTGGGACAAGAGGCTTTGGTGCGGGAGAGACCACAGCAGGGGCAATTGAGTTTGTCAAGTCCGTCAAGCCCTTTCGCCTTCGTTGAAGAAGTTGGCAAGTGGGTTAGGTTGACTTTCAGAGGCAAACCAGTTTGGCAATACAACTATGGCGTCGCTGCCCCACCAGGTGCTGGGGAGTTGAACGCGACGAGTGGCTTTCTTCATCCCGTTTGGAGTCCCAATGGCGCTATTGTCACCGACTGGGGACCTCAAGACCACTATCACCATCGTGGCATCTTCTTCGCTTGGACGAAAACGAAGTGGGGCAACTTGGCGCCCGACTTCTGGAACCTTTTTGCCGGTTCAGGTCACACCCGCTTTGAAGCCTTTGAGCGCTTGGAACTTCATCCTGACAAAGCGGTCATGATTGTCCGCCATGTTTGGCATGCCAGAAAAGACAATGAGTGGGTGCCGGTCGTGAGCGAACGATGGACGGTGGTGACTTACGCCCCTAAAGGCGATGAACCCGACTACTGGGTTTTTGACCTGACGACCGAACTTGTCAATGTCACCGACGAGCCGCTGGAAGTTGAGGAGTATCGCTACGGCGGTTTGGGCTACCGAGGAGCAAGGGCTTGGCTTGACAAAACTAAGCGTGAGGTCATGACATCGGAAGGAAAAACCCTTGCCGATGCCGATGCGACCGATGCACGCTGGGTTTTGCAAGGCGGGCTGGTGGACGGTCAGTGGGCAGGTTTGACGCTCATGGACCATCCAAACAACATCGCCTTTCCGTGCAGGTTGAGAGTTGCCGATGGTTTCCCGTATGTCGGTTTTGCCCCCATGCGGAAAATGAGTTTCGTCATGCGACCTAAAGAGCCAATGCGCCTCCGTTACCGAATAGTCGTCCATGCCACAAAGCCGACACAACAGCAGTTGGAAGAAATGTGGCACGAGTTCCAAAAGTCAAGCAAGTGACTGCTTGACAAAAACTCACCTAACAAGGCGGGGGATGGAACATGGCGGAAGGGCAAGAACGGCAGTTGCGGTGGTATGAAGGCTTGACAGGTTATCACTGGCTCGTTTTGACCGTTGCCGCTTTGGGTTGGGCTTTTGACACGATGGACCAATGGCTTTATGTCCTCGCAAGGCAACCTGCGATGGCGGAACTCCTGAAGGCTGCGCCCGAAGACCCACAAGTTGCTTACTACGCTGGAATCGTCCAAGCCATCTTCATCTTCGGTTGGGCGACAGGGGGTTTTTTGTTTGGCGTCATTGGAGACAAATGGGGACGGACGCGGACAATGATTGTCACGATCTTGCTTTACGCCGGCTTCACTGGGCTCACGGCTTTCGCACAAAATTGGTATCAGTTTGCTGCCTTTCGGTTTCTCGTGGGCTTAGGCGTCGGTGGCGAGTTTGCAGCGGGTGCAGCCCTTGTCGCCGAAGTTTTCCCGCCTCATGCGAGACCGATGGCTTTAGGCATCATGCAAGCAGCGTCCGCTATAGGCAACATGACCGCTGGTCTCATCAACTT
>Ga0197144_100474_pt1 | contig 17540 bp, 3 predicted proteins | sample GBS85_MetaG_FD_148670 | JGI IMG/M metagenome (GOLD analysis project Ga0197144, IMG submission 148670) | Sediment microbial communities from Great Boiling Springs, Gerlach, Nevada, United States - GBS 85_MetaG | ecosystem: Environmental > Aquatic > Thermal springs > Hot (42-90C) > Sediment | place...
CAGTGGTGGGATTGAGGGTCACCTTCCCGCTGTTGGCTTGGCTGACCTGCAAGGTGAAGGCGACGCTGACCGTTCGTCCGTTGCCGCTGGGGATGGGGTTGCCGTTGGCGTCTTTGACGGTGGCGACAATATTGGCGCTGTCTGAGGCAGAGAGAGTCAATTTACTGGCAGCCAGTTCTAAGATAGCAAGTGGACCTGGTTGGATAGTGACATCTACAGTTTGCGGGGCAGAGCGTTCTCCGCGAGTCGTTATCGCATTGGCTGTAATCGTTACTTTCCCACCTGCAGGAACTTGAGTAGGAGCCGTCAGCGTCGTGGTAAACAGTCCTTGACTATCCGTCTGACCACTACTCGCTTCTAAAGTCCCTCCAGTGGTCACCAATTGAATGGCAGCATTAGGATGAGGGTTACCGTTCTCGTCAGCAACCTTCACTGTTATCTGCGACTGCTGAGGCAATGCTTGATACTGTGCCCCTGCCAACCGAACAAATATCTTCTCAGGATTGGCAGTAATGGTAACTTGTGGAGGTCCTGGCAACTGATTTATCGTCGCCGTCTGAACCTGACTGCCCATCCTCGCCTCTATCGTCACTGTCCCTGCCCTCTGAGATGCAACATATATCGCTTTCGCTTTTCCATCGCCACCAGTGGTCAACTCAACTGTGTTGCTGCCTTGCAGATTACCGTCCACCTTCCACCTTGAATCTGGGTCGCTTGCACTCAAAACTACCTTTATGCCTGAAATGGCAGGGTTAACCGTGACAGTAACTTCCGCCTCGTTAGGATAGTTGACACCGAAACTTGAGTGATCCCTCTTTGACACAAACAAGTCAGCCTGACTAACTTGTATAGGCTGCAACACTATTCCTATAGGCAAAAGAAGCGTCCCTTCAGGCTTGTATTCCCGATCGTTGATGGTTTCTTCCGCAGTCACTTTAATGTCGGCTTGCCCTGCTTCTGTTCCTGCCAGCAAAGTTGCCTGAGCCTGTCCATTAACAGTGCTAACTTCAATCGTGCTCTGCCGGTTGGGCAACCATGTCGTTCCTTGAGGAATTGGTTCCTGCAATTCAAAGGTGACTTTCGTCCCGTCCTTAACATCGTTGTTGTTAGCGTCTTTGACCGTTGCAATGACGACGGAAGTTGAGCGACCATCTGAAGGAAGTTCTGGCGGATTGGCAACTATGCTTATTCGGGCTGGAGGTCCTGGTCGCACCCTCAAGGTCGTTTGACCTGTGATTTGATTGCCGTTGACGGTAATTTGTGCCGTAATGGTTACTTGTCCATTGGCAGGCACAAGTTCAGGAGGATAGTAGTCCACTTTCGCTTCGCCCTTGTCGTCTGTTCTATAAGAAGCAGCAGGTATATCTCCATCGCTGGCGCTGAAGTAGACGACAATGTCCTTGTAGGGGTTACCGTTGGCATCAGCAACCTCCGCCTTTACTTCAGCGCTGCGAGGCAATGGGCTGTAATCAAACCCGTTAAAGTTGTTGGGCAAGCGGACGAATATCTCAGACTTGTCAGTTGTCACTGTCAAAACGGGTGGACCTGGCTCTTGCGTGATTGTGGCTTGCTTGGTTAGAGTGTTACCTTCGCCTAAGTCTACTGTTGCTGTGATCGTGACTTCTCCTGCTTTGGTGGAAGTGTAGAAGGTCGCTTGAACTCTACCGTTTTCGTCAGTTTGGGCGACAATTTGACCTGACCGAGCGGTATTTCCGACGACCCAAAGAGAGTTATTGTCAGTGGAACTCAGCGTCACCGTAGTATTGGGGGCAGGTGCTTTTGTTCCTTGTTCAAAGACGGAAACAGTCACAGCAGTGCTATTGGGTTTGTTCGGGTCAAGGGGTTGGCGTTGGGCGGGGACGGTTTTGTCAGTGTTAGAAACGACCAAGGTTGATCGTTCAACTTTAAGTTCCAGATCAATTGGACCAGGGACGGGGACAATTGTGACATCAACACTGCCTGTAACAGGTTGACCTTGTGCGTTCAGGACAGAAACTTGCACGGTAGCAATAACAGGAGCGGTGACTGTTTCTTTGTTTAGGGTGACTTGGGCGGTGTTATTGGTGACGGCAACAATTTGTTGGCGAACAGGAGTAGGTGATTGAGGGTCAAAAGTTCCTCGGGTAGTTGTGAAGACGACTCTCGTCCCGTTGGGGATTGTGCCTGTGAAGTTTGCGGTGATAAGCGTTGAATCAGGGATGTTATCGTTATCGGCTCCACCGATGCGGGGGTCACGAGCGGTAACAGTGATTTGGGTAACGCCTGTGACGAAACCGACTGTATTGCTACCTGTCGCTGGTGTTTGTTGACCTGGGACGCTGGCAGTGGCAATAACCTCAACGACACCTGTGTCAGGAGTTGATGTCAAGGTGCTGGATGCCCGACCGTTGCTGTCTGTTAAGACCGTCGTTGGCGTGAATACTCCAACGCTGCGCCCCTGAAGTTTAGCCTCAAATCTGACAGAGATGCCGCTTTCAACTGGGTTATTAGCAGCATCAAAGACTTGGGCGATAACGGTTGTTTGAGTAGGAGTGCCAGCGCCGGGGACGAAAATCAGGTTAGGTGAAGGAGTGGGAACAGTAATAATCGCTGGATCACCGGGTCGTTGGGTGATGGTGACCATATCACTTGCGAAAGCGATACCTTGTGGGTCAAGCAATTCCGCTGTAACTTGGACATTCCCTGCTATAGGTGAAGCGTAGTAACGAACAGATGCCTGCCCATTGCTATCAGTGAGAACGATTAACTCTTGCAAGGAACGATTGCCAGTCTCCTGACCACCCTGCAATTCCACTAATAACACTTGGGAGTCGTTAGCACGAACCCTTATTTGAACGCCTGAAGTGGCAATGTTATTCCCTTGTCCGTCAACCAGTTGCAGCGTCAGGTCAGAAGTGTTCTCTACAGGAGGGCGAGTGCGCAAAGGCTTCCGTTGGGCAGGGTCATTAGATGGCGAAGACGAAACAGAGACTTCTGTTCGGAAATTAGGGGCAGTTCGGACAATCTGAATTTGTGCTCCAACAAAGATGCGAACCCGTGCCGTGCTGTAGGGATCGTCAGGTTTTGTTTGAAAACTATATTCCTTACCATCAAGCACAAAGGTGCGTTTTGCTTCCGCTATTATCGTTACTTCACCTGTTTGAGTGGATGGGATATACACGCTTGTGGCAATTCCGTTAACTGTTGCAACAGGGGATTGAATTGAACCGATGTTCGGCACCAAAGTTAACTCAACTTGCGTCCCATCTGAGACAAGGTTATCGTTTGCATCACGCACTTCTATTTGCAATTGAGACCGTGTTCGTCCATCAGCAGGTAAAGCCAAAGGGGAAGCGCTCATGCGCACTTTAGCGGGAGGTCCTGGTATGACAGTCAAGTCCAATGAGGCAGTAGCATTACCTGATTGAGCAGTAATGGTCACAGGACCTGGAGGGGCAACCGAGGGGGCATTGAAAACAGCCTGAGCGATTCCTTGATCGTTCGTTGTAGCAGTTGCTTGGATGATTCCATAGTTGGTTTGGAATTGGACAACAGCACCACGAACAGGGTTGCCGTTTTCGTCTCTAACGGCAGCAGTAATGATAGTTCGTGAGAAGGGAGATAAGTCTGAATAATCAGTTGAACCATAGCGCGCAGGCAGGGTGACAAGGAGTTGAGTCCTTTCAGCACTTAAGGCTATTGTTGATGCCGCCCCGGCGAAGAATTCAAGAGAGATAGACTTGCTTATGGCTCCAACTCTCGCTACAAGGGTGTAAGTTCCAGACTGAGTAGGAGCAATTACACTCGTCGTAGCCTGCCCTGTAGAGTCCGTAGTCACCGTTGTAGTTGTTATGTTCAGTGGCGGAACTGAACTGAACTGAACTTGAACATTTGGCACGGCATTACCGTTAGCGTCTCTTACCGTTGCAGTTATGCGAACTTCTGTCTGTCCGTCTGCTGGGGCTGTGGTCGGTGTAGCGACCAACTCAATGGTCGCAGGTGAGCCGGGAACAAGGGTTATGACCGCTTGTCCTGAAATTGCCCCAACGGCTGCGGTCAAAGTCACTGAACCCGCACGAGTCCCTGAGCGGTAAATGACTTCCGCCACTCCCGTCGTGCCAGTTGAAACTGGATACAATCCAGTATTAGGTGGATCCTCACGGAGTGGATTACTACTCAAGTCCTCAAAGTGCCCTTGAGCAGGTCTCACTAGGACAACGGTCTGATTTGGCATCGGATTGCCTAATCGGTCACGGACGGTTATTGTGACGCGGGTGAAACTCTGTCCATCAGCAACCAACTGAGTTTGTTGAGGCTGAATTTCAACGGAAGCGACAACGGGAGCACGCAAGGTCAGCGTGAGTTGGGCAGGGGAAACACCAGTGACAATGTTCGGAGCAACTGTGATTGTGACAGTAGTGTCCATTGAAATGACCGCAGACCGATAAGTAGCGACCACCTGACCTTTGTAGTCGGTAATAGCATCGCTTGGGTCAGCGGAATATCGGTCGTCATGTTGAGGGGCAACTGTCAAAGTTCCAACGCCTTGCAAAGTCACTTTCAAAGGCAAGCCTGCAACGGGTCGGGATGCAGCGTCAAGGGCTGTTATGGTCAATTGGACGGTATCTTGTCCGTTACCCGATAGTTCACGCCGAGGTGAAGTGATAGTGATTGTCGCCGTTTCGAAAGGTGTTGCGACAGATTCAGGTGAGCGTCCTTCGGAGAGAGCGCCAAGTTTGTCCACCAACTGAACGGCATAGTAGTAAAGAGTTCCGTTGACGACATCTGTGTCAACATACCTGCCATCGGCTGGAATTGGCAACACATCCTTAGAGTGGATTGGTCCCAGAGTTGTAGCAGAAGTCCCTCTTAAGATGCGAACCCCTGCCTTGTCAATTCGCCATTCTAAGTCTATTATTTCAGCCTGCTCTAATAGCGGTTGCAGGTCAACGATAATTCGACCGTTGCCAGGGATAAGCCTTGGAGGGGTTGTCGGCGTTGGAGGGGGCGTGTTGGGAGTGATTTCAGCGACATTTGACCAAGCACCTTTTTGACCGCTTGTGTCAACGGCTCGGACGGCATAACGCAGACGCTTATACCCTTCTGGGGTCGGCATGAAGCCGAAGACGTTGTCAGTGTACTCAATTTTATCATCACTTACACCTGCGATGACTCTTGCGATGACATTGGCATCAAATTCGCTACCTGCTTGCTGGCGCATGCGAGGGTTCGCTTGAAGGACTCGCTGAATGATTGTCGGGGAAGTTGACGGGGTCGGAAAAGGTTGCCTCGCTCGCTCAATGAGACCGCGAGTCATGCGGGTTTCGGGAACAACGACCCTCGCCACTTCGTAATACGCCACATCAGGGTCTGGAGGCGCTTGCCATGTCAAAGTAACCTTCTTTGTGGTCGGGTCAAACCTTGCAGTCAAGTTCAGGGGAGCCTGAGGAGGCAAGTTGCCAGGAACAGCAGTAACAATAGCGCTCGGGGCACTCAAAAGCCCAAAAGAACTGACTGCCCGAACGAAATACTGGTAGGCGACATTGTTTTGCAAGCCTCGGTCTATGTATGTCGTTGTCCGAACAGTTGTCTCGTCGGCGATTTGGACTCCGTTTCGGTAAATGCGATAACCGATCACTAATCCTGCAGGGTTAAGATCGGTCCAAGTCAGCAAGACAGCAGCATCGCGAGCCTGCGCTGTCAAGTTTGCTGGAGGCAATGGAACTCCAATCCCTACAGGGGCAGGTTGTGTCGGTGAGATGATGCCCAAGTTTGCACTTATCCGAACGCTTTCCCGTCCGTCCGAATACACCGCTGACACAGAGTAGATGTATGCCCTGTCCCTTTGGGCTGTCCTGTCTTCGTAAATAGTCGTGCGGACGGGGTCTGTGGTAAGGCGTTCAATGCCTCCGATTGGCTGGAAGTTAATCAAGTCAACGGTTTGGCGATAGACATGATAGCCAATGGGAGTTCCCCTTGTCGGTGGTTGCCACGATACAACGACTATGTCAACCTGTGGAATGGCACTCACACTTCTCGGAGCATCAGCAGGACCAAGCGGAACAGGACCTGCCTTGCCACGAGCGCCGCTAAGGGCGGCAGCGACCACCAATGCGCCAAGGAGGAAAGCGACAGGGTTGACGGCTGGTGGGCGTTTTATCTCAACGGGTGGTTTGGGAGGCAAGCCAATCAATTTGGCGACAATTTTCCTTGCAGCGTCGTAAATTGCTTCAGCAGCCAAAGTATCTTCAGGCGTCGGCTTCAACTTAGGGGCACTGCTGCCTTCCTCAGTGATTTCAACGGTCTTCTCCTCAACGACAGAAACGGTTTCCAAATCAATGGTCAAAAACCTGACAGTCACTTGCACTTTGACTGAACCGCCGTTGGATGGGTCGTAGGTGTAACTGTCAACAGTTCCGTAAGCAGCGAAAGGAACTTTCATCGCCGCGGCAATTTCAGCAATTCCTTCAGGCGTCGGCTCTTCTATGACAGCCGCAACAGCATCCTGTGAAAGCAAGTTCTCGCCGATCAAGCGTTGGATTGTGGGGTCTTCAACGGAGAGGCGTGTTGGCGAGTATCGCTTGCTTGCAGTTAATTCGCTGACCAAAGCATAGGTCATTCTCCCAGCAATGTTTGTTGGGACGCCTTCTGCTGCTTTGAGGGGAACGACCAAAATGGGCTGGACAGCGGAAGGAGTTGGTGAAGGTTGTTGTGCAGCGGCTTTAGTTGCCACACCCAACCATGCTGCATCAAGCCCCGAAAGGACGGGGCTGAAGAGCATAACCAAAGTCAAAAGCATCGCAACATCCGTCTTCCAACTTTTTCGGCGCACTTGCATCAATCTCATCAGCAGTGCCCCTCCTTAGCCGACTTTTGATTTTTGCCGTCGCTTTTTTACCACGCCCTATAGGCGTATTAAACGCTCAACAGCACATAACGCGCAACCCTCAACGCACAACCCTCAACCGCCTTCACCGCCACCGCAAAATTGTTTGGGCTTGGGTTTGCCTTCCGTCCTCTGTTATAGCACGGACAGTGACGATGTAAACGCTGGAGGGTAACGGCTCGCTCCGATTGCTGCGTCCATCCCAGAAGACGGAAATCAAACGCCCACTCTCAACCTGCTCGCTGGTTTCCCAAACAACTCGCCCTGTCAGAGTGCGGATTTGGACTTGGACTTGAGACGGCATAGTCACGGCAAATTGAATTTGTGCGCCTTTACCCCTCGTTGGCGCCACTTTCAGGTTCTGCACCCTTAACGGCAACTGATCGTTCTGAAGCGCTATTAAATGCAAGCGCTTGGGTTGGTTGGGCTGGGTTGAAAGGGTGAGAGAGGCGGTCGTTCTCAATGACCATCTTTGGTTCGTTTCGGGGTCGTAAATCATGAGCGTGACAGATCGGGGGACTTGAGCCAAACCTTCAAATTGCAACTTGACTTCACCGCCTGCAGGGTTGAGCAACTCAAGCGTCCAAACGATTTTGCCTTGAGGAGGTCTTATGTCCATGCTCAATGGGACTTCTGAACGACCGACCCGAAGGAGGCTGCTAACTTGGACAGAACCTGGTGGCTGCGGCACTTTCGGCAAATCTAACCTGTCAAGTTCATTGCTTGCACCGTCACTGACGCCGAGCCAAGTTGTGTTGTCTCTGCCAGCAGCACTGGTGGCAATGACTTGAACTGACCAAGTTGGGTGCGGGATGCGGAGTGCGAAGTGTGAGGGACTTCTCACTTGCCACGAACCCCAGAAAAGTGGTGCTTCAAAGATGATGTTGCCGTCAATTTCGCTGTAGAGCCAGAAACCTTGGAAGGGATCAAGCCTGACATCTGAACCGAGCCGAACGACATACTCGCCACCGTGTGGCGGAATTCTCGGGTCGTTCCGCCAAACGAAAATCGGGGACTTGACCCAACCGAAAGCGACTGCTTCTTCAAAGGTGTAGGACACAGGGTCGAAGCCAAAGCGAATTTCAACCCCGCGAAGCAAGACTTGCCACGGGAAGGGATTTGAAAGCAGGTTCCAGCCCCGACGAAGTGGGACAACGACTGATTGGTCAGAAGCGATGAAGCGTATATCTTGGAAGGTCAATGTTCGGTCAGTTGGCATCCAGAGCCAATAGCCCTGTCCAGGCTCAATTCGGTTGAACTGTAAGTCGCGACGATAGACCAAATAGTTGCGGAGAGTTGGGTCGTAAGCCGCCATCTTCAACTCTTCGGGAGGGATGCCTAAAGCCGTTGAAGGTTCAGGGTTGACAAACTCAAAGGGGAAGCCAATCAGGTTGTAACCGCGCTTGAGTTCAATGACTGGCAGGAACGGGATGACCACTGGGACTTTGACTTGCCTTGAACCGACTTGAGGCGAATAAGCGGTCACGACGAGTTCCTTGACGCCAATTGTGCCTGGGTTAACCCGAACTTGCCACGAAACTCTTTGTTCTCCATCCGCACTCACAACAGGCAAAACCTTTGTCGCTGATTCACCGGGCGGAAAACTCAATCCTTCAGGTAAGCCCAAGGTCACACTGACATTGGTCAGTGGTGTCAAGAGAGAGTTGTAGACGAGAGCCGTGATGGTGAAGGGATTGGGCGTGACATAGGCTTGTTCAACTTCTGGAGTGAACGGGTCATCGCCCAACTGAACTTCAAGGGGTTCAGGTTGAAAGACACGCAAACTCATCGGGTGTCGGTAATCGCCAGGTCCTATGTCAACACCGAGGTGAGTGACGACTTCAACCGAACCTTTCGCCGGTAACGCTAAACGGTTCCAGTAAAGACCAACAGCACTGTCAATGTTTATGGCAAGAGCATTGTAGGGGTTCGGAGGGTAATCAAACCCATATCCGACGGCTGCTGATTGGATGCTCGGCACCAAGGCAAACAAAACTTTGTCTGGCAAAGGTCCTTCGTTCGCGTTTATCGTGCCCTTAAGCGTCCCTATGCCTGTTAGTGGAAGGCTAAGGTAGAAATCAGGCAAGCCCCTTGCTTTGGTGAACTCGCGCTCGTAGTAAATGATGGCGGACGAGTTGGAAACTATAAAGGGACCGGGGGTGTCTTGGTTAGCGTTTCCTGGTGGGTTGAAGCCTGTGTCCAAGATGATTCCTATCCCGATGTCGCGGGAGGTGTTTTCCTTATTGATGACCCTGACGCGGATTTCAACCATGTCGCCGACTATCACGCACTCCCGCTCAACGACAAGACTTGGATTCTCAACGAGTGGCAGTTGACCGAGCAAATCGGGGATGTAAACGAACCAGCGAGTTCGTATCATGTTGGGGAACAACTCAATGACATTCAGACCGTAAGTGACTGTTCCAACCGTGCCTCCTGCCCTCAAGTCCAAGTCAACGATTCCTGCAACTTGTTGACGGGAACCTCTCGTGCCACCAGTTCCGCCTCCGCCTGTTCCACCGCCCCCGCCGGTTCCGCCACCTGCACCTCCGCCTCCACCAGTTCCGCCACCTGCGCCGCCTCCGCCACCAGTTCCGCCACCTGTCCCTCCAGTTGTTCCAGTAACACCGGGGACATTGTAAAGCCTCAAGATGAACGCTGTATCTTCTGGGTCAGTGATTGCCAAGTTATCATCAAGCGGGTTAGTAGGGTCGCCTTGGACGGTCAGGATGGTCATGTTTCCGTTTTGGGTGTTGACATCAACTTGCAGGTAAGCGTTGGCTATTGAGAAGACATTTTGCTGTGCGCGAACGGGTTGACCAATCAGGACTATGATAGCCAGCAAACTCAGCACTCCGCACATCGCACTTTGCAACATTCTCTTCATCATCTCAGCACCACCACCCGCTGGGTTTCACGACCCAAGTTATCGCGAGCGGAAAGGCGCAACAACAATGGCATTGACGGCAAAACTTGCCCGTCAACGCTGCGCCCGTCCCAAAGAAGTTGAATTTGAGTCTTCGGTTCGCTTGAATCAACGAGAACGCAAACTAACCGACCTGTCAGTGTCCTGATTTCCGCTTGAACCGTCGCAGGAGAAGTCAACCGACCAGAAATGATGTAACCTTTGCCCCGCGTTCTTGTGACCTTGAGGTCAACGATTCTCAGCGGGACATCTGTGGGAATTCCGAGGTTCAGGAGCAACTCTTTCTTTCCTTGTTCGTCGGTAACCACAGTCAATTCCCCAGCGCCGCTCAGGTTGACCGAGCGACGAGTTATTGGGTCAACCAAAACCGCTTTGGATGCAAGTTGCCTTGATGAGCGCCAACGGAGCGTAACTGCCTGGTTAGGCTTAGATGACTGGACGAGCAACAACCATCGCCCGGTTTGAGAGGCAGGGATTTCCATCAGAGGTAGTTGAGCGCTGCGGTTAGGCTCGTTCTGACCATACTTGACAAATCCTGCCCACGCAGTTGCACCGGGAGCAGCAGGTGGTGCAGGGACTTTCTCCGTCCCATCTGTGATTGCAACCTGATAAGGAAGTTCCGCTTTCTCGCCCCAAACTTCAAGAGAAAGCAAGGGCTTGGATTTGTGTGCGGGGTGCGAAGTGCGGGGTGCTGGCATTGGGGAAACAACAAGGGAACAGGGTTGGAACTTGTAAATCCAATAGCCAGTGAACGGAGAGAGCGTCCAATTGTCAACACTAATTGCCACATAGGCAGGTGGATCTGAAGTGACCGAGTAGTGGAAGACGGTATTCAAAACAATCCCTTGCCTTGCAGCCTCTTTCAGGGAGAGGATTTGTCCTGACCTAAGCAGAACTTGGACGGATGAGGCGCTGACCGGAAAAGGATACGGGTTGCCGATTTGCTGCCATCCGACATCAAAATCGTTAAAGTCCCAAACGGATTCGTTGCGGATTCGGAAGGGTTGGGAACGGTCAACATCGGGTGCATCAATCGCCAAAATTACATCGCTCCTCAACAGCACCCAGTAAGCCCGACCAGGCGCCAACTCCGAGACAAATTCGCCAGAACGAAGGTATCCTTGCTGCCCTGCCGCATTAACCACACCCCAACGAGCGATCAATGGGGGAGCGCCGAAGACATAAGTTGGAGTGCGCCGTTCAGGTGCAACGGTTTCGTGCTGGAAGTTGTAAGGCAAAGTAACCATGAAGGGCAACAAGATACCTGACTTGGTTCTCGCCGCCGCTAACCTGAACGGCAAGATCGTGAAGGTCACTGTGGCTGGCGTTATTTCAACACCTGCTCGGTTGCGGGCGCGGACTTCTACAGTATGGGTTCCGCTCGGCAGCGGGCGGGTCGGGTCTCTCGGGTCAACGAGAGGCAACATCAATGTCTGCCGACCTTCATCAAAGACCGCTGCAGGGTTTACGAGAGGTATGGTGACACCGTTGACCAAAACGGTGATGCTTGCTGGGTCAATGTCAGCATATGCCCCTAACGGGGCAGTGAATTGAACTTGCAAAGTTGGCTTATTTGTGTAAACCACTTCCCCCTCGCGAGGTCCTAAAATCACAGCCTGAGGTTGAGTTGCTACCCTCAAAGTTGCTTGAACGGTTCCATCAGGCAACGGGCGAATATCAACGACCCTAACACCACTGTCAACGTCAAGATAACTCAGGCTTGGTGGTGTGCTGAGCAGGTCAAAACTCGTCTTGTTCGTCCTGCCGGGGAATGGGTCTCCGTCATCACCCCAGTTGCCCTTTTGGAAACCAGCGAAACCAAAGTTCGTCCAGTCAAAGGCTTGAAACTGAATTTGAACATCGTCCATGTCGTTACGACCGTCTGCGTCTACCAAATCAACACCTTTTCGGGAGGGGTCAAATTGGACAGCGTTTTGGAAGTAAAGCACGAAGTCACCGAGAATTGACTTGTCAATGTGGAAGATGTTCAAGCCAAAACCCGGCAAAAGGTTGTCAAATCCCCTCAACTGCCTGTTAACGACCATGAAGTATTCGTTGGCGACGGGGCTACCGAAAGCCCAAAGCCTGTAGACAACCGGTTGCTCAGCCCAAGCAGGAATAATCACCGTCCCATGCTCTCGGGTAACTTCAATTGGCGTCACCCAACCGAGCATGAGTTTGCACCAAGGGTCAAAGTGACCTGGGTGACCGCTGGGACGCATTGGGTTGATGGTTATGCGACCGGGGAAAAAGCGATCACCTGTTGCCATCAGCGACCATGCACCGGGGTCAACTTGGTAGATGTTGTATGGGTTGTGGAGGTCAGGAAGCCCGAAAGCGTGACCGAATTCGTGGGCATATGTCCCGCAGCCGTAAAGGCTGTCAACTTCGTGGACGAAAACAGCGCAATCAACAACTACACCATCGTTGGTGGTGGCGAACGGTGGAATCGTCGGCACAATGCGCCGGAACTTCCCCCATACGACTGTGAAAGCACCATAAGTTGGGTCCTGAGTGAAATCACCGTTCGGCGGGCGAGTATCTGGATCAGAAGCAATGGTGAGGAACAGCAGGTCTATCCTCCCATCCCTGTCACTATCGTAGCGGGTGAAATCAACGACATTGTCCAAGGCGGAAAGGGCTTGTTGAACTATGTCTTGAAGCACAGGGACAGCCCCATAGTTGGCTATGTGGGTGATGTTGCCCGTCGTGGCTACAGGGACATTGACGGTGATCGGACCGAAAGAATCGCCAATCAACCGACACCGACCATATGATGCTTCCTTGACGAAACTTGCCAACGAAATCGGGTTGGACTCGTCAAAGAGGAGTTGTCGGTAGTAGTCGGCAGTATGTTGAGGGTCGGGGAAAATGTCCGGGGAGTTGGGGCGGACAAGGATGTGAAGCCCTCTGGTTGTCCCAACCAAACCGGATGTCGGGTAAAAACTCGTTCCCAAGCCACCGTAGAAGATTGACGGAAATTCCCTACCTGCTTGTTGCCCTTGGGCTTCGGCGAAGGCACGGATTTTGTCTTCAGTGATGCCAAGATGCTGCATCAACATCCGAGTTACCTCTGTCGTGCGGCACCGGTGCCGCTGTCCAAATCCTAAGGCGACAAGCGTGATAATCGCCATTGCGGTCCAAATCCAAACCCACCAATTCCTTACACTTTGCACTTTGCACTTCGCACCTTGCATTGATTTTGGCTGCACCATGTCAGCCTCTCCCTCCAGTCCAGAACTTCTAAGATTAGCCTGGCGGAGGCGGAGGTGTCACAGGGACAGTGAAGGAACGAACCCTGCTGAACACCCAACCACCCTCTGGCGGACTAATGTCCCTTGAGTAACGGTAACCAACACGCCAATAAAGCGTCTGTCCAGCACCAAAACGACCAGACAAATCTTGATTTGCAATGACCAAAACTTGCCCACCTATGTCAGGGTTCGCAAGTTTGTAGGGAAGCGGAATCTGAACCGTTCTGTTGGCAGGGAAACCGGGATTGTCGCTGACTTGAACGATGTATTCGTCAGCACCTTGAGCCGAAAGGAACCTGAAGGTCACATTCCTGATGTCAACATCCCCTGTGGGCTCAATCAAGTCTGCTTCGGTCAATTGGGCAAGTGGCGTCAGCGGACCGATAGGACTTGAAGGTGGGCTGTAGACCAGTTCAAACGGCTCACGAGCACCTGCCGTCTCCTGCCCACCAGTTGGAGGAGGCGGAGGCAACCGCCTTGCGTTGATCCTGCGAATGACATACCAGTAGTGAACGCCGGGTTGAATCGGTGTGTGGTTGAAAGGCTTTTCGTAGTTGAATTGCTCTTCCGTCACATCTCCTCCACCCTCGCCAACACCTACTTCATAGGAACGGGCAAGTGCAGGAAGCCTGTTGGTTGGTGTGTCAGTGTCAATTTCAATGGTTGCAGTGCCGTTGTATGCAAGGTCTGAGTCGTAGTATACTGGCGTTGCTTGACCGTCAACGATGTCAATGAGGTTCAAAAGGGTTGTGCTGACTGCAGGGCTTGTGTCGCGGTAAATTTCAACGGCAACACATTCTTTAGCGATTCCAAGAACGAGTTTAACCCTGCGACCGTTGTCAACAACCATTCCAGTGGCTGTCGGGACTTTTGTCCCTCGCTTGCTTCCACCTGCCAGAGAACCGACGACGAGTATCCCGGCGACGAGCAACAAGAAACTCGGAAGGGCAGCGCCTAATCCCTTGGGTCTTGTTCTAACCGGAGGTTCTGGAACGCCAAGTTTCGGGATCTCAAAGACACCAATAACTCGGTCAGGATATTGGATTGGGACAATTTCCTCTTTGATGACGCCAGAAGATTGTCGTGCTTCAGCCCTCGTGATTTCTATGAGCCCAATTCGTGTCCGCACCATGTAACCTGGATTTTCAGGGTCGCGAACAAGTCTGTAGACCCACAATTGCATGCCGTCTCTAATCCCCTGGTCATAACCTCGGTTGATGATCACAGACTTTCCGACACGCTGCATTACTTGCCCTTCGGGCAAACGAGTCGTCATCGCTTGCTGAACTGCTTGATTGGCTGCAAGGGAAAGGGCATGGTCAATCAGGATGTCTGGCGTGACCCCTGGACGAGGCGGTGTTATTGCCAATACATGCGCCCCGTTGACAGGGACATCCAAATATCGGTCATGGAAAAGCATTTGCAATTGAACTCCTGCCCGCCACGCTTTCTCATCAACGATGACCTTGACCACTTTCCCGTAAACGACGAACCTTGCCTTAAGTTCCTTCGCCAGCAAAGCATATTGGGTTGGAAGCAAAGGAGGGGTCAAACGCAACCTTTGGATTGCCGTCTCAAGTTCCGTTCGGGAGATAACTTCATACCTGCCAGTGTCTGCCAAAGCCAATGCCACTGCATCAGCAGCCTTCCGCCCCAAAATTTCAGGTTGATCCTTAGGCGCTTCAAAGTCCAAGACAACAACCCTTGGGATAGGAGGCGGTTTCACCTCCTCCGCTGATATTTGGGCAGCAGCGCTCCCAGCCCATTGAATTGTCAGAGCGCCGATGAGAAACTGAGCGACCCATCTCCAAGTAACCAGGCGTCTCCAACGCATCTCCATTCCCCTCCATTGTCGTGTTGCGCGTTCCGAGTCAAGTCTTTGCTAATCTTCATCGGACGACCCACAACGCGCAACCCCTTACTTGCTCACCTCGTTCGCCATAGGCTTTGATTTCAAGCAGGTATGAACCTTTAGGCAAACCGCCATTGACGCTTCTTCCGTCCCAGACGATTCGGTGCTCACCCATAGGCATTAATCGGCGAGGTTGAACGACCGATATAAGCCGCCCAGTCAGGGTGAGAAGTTTGACCTCCACTTCGGCAGATTCAGTCAGGGTGAAGCGAGCAATTAACTGACCACCACGGGTCGGCTCCGCTTTAACTCCGACGATCCGCAAACCAGCACTCACGCGTCGTTCCGCAATAATCCGCAATCGCTTCACACCATCGCGCAATGCGAAGGTGTAGCCGCTTGTCGTTCGCATGTAGCGGGTTTCGCCAGTATCCGGGTCAATCAGCATTAATCTAAGGTCAGATGGGACACGTTCGTTCAAGTTGTCCCAAGAGACGGTCAAGTTATCGCCATTGCTATTGGCTTCAATTACCAAATCCCAAACTTGCGGTCGGGCAGAAGGCGCCCGGACATCAGCATAAAGTAGCGTCTCACTTCGCCCCGCCCGAGCAACTGACGCAAAGGTAACCCATTCGGGAACCCATTGCCTCAAGGACGGTGGCGTCAGCAAGTCAAGGGGGTCTATGTTATCGCTGGCTTTGGATGAGACGCCAATTTGAACCGTGCTCAGTTCTTGACCGTTGCGTATCAGTTTCAGCGGCAGCAACCATCCGTCATCAGAAATGCTCAGTCGCCCATCACTCGGCATTTGCCTGCCTCGAGCAGTCTGACCAGTTAAGACCATTTGACGAGTTGGCGTGTTGTCAATGAGCAAAACTACGCCTTGAGGTGCCTGGACATAAACCCAATAGCCTTTGAATGGCTCAACGAAAATTGATGTGACATAGCCCGTAGCAAATTGGTTCAACGCAAACAGTGTGTCGCTCAGCCAACCCCTCAAAGAAGCGTCGCGTAAAGGCAATGTCTCGTTTGTCGCTCGGTTCACAACCCTCGTTCTCATCCAGTCAACCTTGAAGGGGAAGGGAGCACCGATCAACCACCATCCAGGCTTGTCAAGGACGAGCCGGAACGGCTGATCGGAAGGAGCAGCATTGCCAGGTTGAGTGAAGTCCACCGATTGGTCAAATTTGACAAAGTAACCCCGACCAATGTCCACTGCGTCCGCAGGCGGGGTCGGGAACCTCACATAGCGACCACCTTGATAGCCAGTCATTGGATCAACCAAATTAGGGTCAGTGACCCATGTTATGATGCGGTCGGTGCCAAGAAGTTGATTGATAGTGATGCCTGTCCCTGTGTAGTCGTAGGGAATGCTGATGAGTTGGATGCCTCTGGCGAAAGTGTATTGGGCTCGCAAGACGAAGTTGATATTCTGCGTCTCAGTCGCTTCTTGGACAACAACTCCTGTCCGCTCAGTTGGAGTTGAAGTGTAGCCCGGCGCGCGAACCCTGACCGTGTAAGTGCCTAACGGGACATTGGTGATGAGGTAGTTGCGTTGGTAACCGCCGACGACGGTGAACCTATCTTCGGTTACGCCCGATGCAACGACTTCGCCAGTAGCAGGCTGGACAACTTCAACGGTCACGCCACCGACAGGCGTGCCGTCGGCGCGGGTAACGCGCCCCGAAATGCTTCCTGGTTGAGCGCGAGCCAATTGGATTGTCACCCTCGTTGTTGCTGCCGTCTGGACTTGAACTCCTGTAACGCTTGCAGGTTTGTAGTTGGGTGCCAATGCTTGGACAGTGTAAACTCCGACAGGGACATTAGGGATGACGAAGTTGCCTTGAGGGTCCGTTGTAGCGGAAGCGATTGTAGTCCCAGCAGAAATCACTTCAACCAAAGCACCAGCAATCCCTTGATTGGTTTGGGCGTCAACAACTTGACCTGCAATTGTCCCAGGTTCGCCCGGCAACTGGAAGTCAACGCCTGTCGTTTCTTGTCCTGGTCTAACGACAATTCCCGTGCGAGTCACTGAAGTGTGGCGGGGGGCGGAAGCAGTGACATTGTAAGTTCCGTTGGGTAATCCTTCAAGCCTGTAACTGCCATCGGCTTTTGTAGTCGTCGTGTAAACGGTTGGAATTCCCTTCGGAGGCGGGATTGGATTTCCTTGCTCGTCGCCCACCAACTCAGCACGAACAGTCGCCCCGACTATCGGCGTGACCCCATCCAGTTCAGTGACCTTACCACTAATTGCCCCGGGCTCAAGTTTCGTCATGCGAAAGTCAAGATTCGTCGCTTTGTAAGTGAGAGCGTTGTTGTATTCGTAATTAGGAAGACGGCCTGTCCCCGCACCGTGAATTCTTGTTCGCAAAATTCGCGTTGCCTGGTAGCCTGGAACAGATGCGTCTAAGTCATAATCTCCTGCATTCAAGCCAATGATAGTGTAGAAGCCATCCCTCAAGGACACACCTGAACCGAACAAGTTTTGACCAACTTGGACTCCCAGTTGTGCCCGAACAGTGATGCCCTCCAGTGGGTTCCCCTGCGTATCAACTACCTTACCCTCAATCGCTCCAGTGCGTAGGAAGTCCATGACATAGTGCATTAGAGAGGCTCTGTAGTTGTGAGCGACAATAGCCTGAT
>Ga0197144_100475_pt1 | contig 17502 bp, 20 predicted proteins | sample GBS85_MetaG_FD_148670 | JGI IMG/M metagenome (GOLD analysis project Ga0197144, IMG submission 148670) | Sediment microbial communities from Great Boiling Springs, Gerlach, Nevada, United States - GBS 85_MetaG | ecosystem: Environmental > Aquatic > Thermal springs > Hot (42-90C) > Sediment...
TCTTGACGTATGTGCGGGATTTACTTTTATGACTTTTAAGTTGTAAAGCCTTGCCTTCTCTTCAAGCCTGCTTGCAAACCTTGAATAAAACCATTGGCTAAATCTTCTTAAAGCTTTCTTGTCCTTCCAATCGGGAACTTCTTTGAAGCTTAGGTCCTCTACCACTATGGCTTGACAATCATAAACCTTTGCGTGTGCTATGACAAAATTGGTAAAAGTCTCAAGTATTTCTTTTCTTAACTGCTTTATCTTCCTCTGTCTTAGTTTCTGCTCAACAAACAAGTGTCTTAACCTTTCCCAAAGCCTTTCTTTTTCTCGCTTACAAGCGGTCTTTTCTATGCTATTGTAGATGTTGTCTATCTTTCTCTCAAGGTTTGACACTTCAAAGTGTAGTCTCTCTACTTTTCTTAACATTTGCGTTTTAAAAAACAAAGGTTTGGAGACTTTCTCTCCTTCTACCAATACTGCAGTTCCAAGCCTTTTCTCTGAAGGTGAAAGGTCTAAGGCTAATACTCTCTCTACTTTTTCAGGCTCTTTTACTTCAAAACTTAAAGGAATAACAAGCCTGTAGATGTGGTATCCACTTTTTAGCAAGACCTTTTTTATCAACACCGCTTTAACTTCCTTAGCCTTCATTAAAGCTCTTCTAAGTCTTTCAGGAATAAGCTTCTTAACACTTATCCATTCCCAACCTTTTTGCGTAAGAACCTTTATGCTGAACTCTAAAAAGTTTCCTGAGAGCTTTAACCTTCTAAACTGTCCTTTTTCAAGGTTGTCATCTGCAGAAGTAATAACTATTTGACCGTCAAACTCTGGATAGGGAAAGTTAAAATAGCAATTAACTTCTTCTCCTTTCTTTCTAAGGTTTTCTATCTGTCTTTGGATGTTTAAAACTAAGTTTTTGCTGTAGCCTTTGACTTCTTCTCCCTTCAGCAACTTCTCAAACACTTCTTTTCTTTCTATCTGACTTCTGATGATTTGTCCTGTTAGCTCAAGGACGTTTCTAAAGACTCTTGAAGGGATGCCTTCAGGAGTAGGGAATGCTTTTTTCAAAATTCCCACAGCAGAGCCCTTTTGGGACAAAAGCTTAAAACCTTTTTCGTTCCATAGTTTTGGGATGTAGGAATTAACTTGGTTTTTAAAGACAGAAAAAAGCCTATCAAGGTGGGGATAAATTCTTTGTGGAAGAGTTAGCTCATAGCTAAGGATTTGCTCTTTCATTTTTTAACTCCTATCCACATAGATAAACATAACATGGTTTGAGTAGAAAATCAAAGAACTGCTGTTAGCCCTATCCCACAGGGCTTCCACAAGCACAAGCGGAAAAGGGAAAAGGTCCCTTGGTAGAACCTTCCCAAGAAAAGGGAAGGAATGCCAGGCACTTTGGCTGGCTTTTACCAGCTCCTGCTTAGAATTCCTTCCATCGACTGCCTCACAGGAACTTGGCTTACCCTGAAGGTTTTTAAGCTTTTTAATATACATTTAGCTTTTATTATAACCACCTGCTGTTGTTCCAACATTTGTTTTCTGTTGAATTATATTTTTTCTTAGAAGAAAGGGAGGTTAAGCCATGAAAAAACTTTTCTTTAGCATGGTATTTTTTGGTATTGCCTTTGGCGCAGATCAGATAATCTTAAAAAAACCACCGACTTCTTTGGGAAAATACTATCCTCCCCAGTCCAATAAGTTTGAGTATGTTGGTGTAATGCACGAAATGAGCGGTGCTTTTTATGGCATTAGGTTGAACATAAACGAAGGTAAATGGGACAAGGCTTTAGAATGGGCAAACAGACTAAAAGATGCATACAGTAGAGCTCAAAACATGGTTCCAGAGTGGAAGCAGTATTTCAAGCCTGCTTTGGCAGACCAGTTGGTAAAGGCAGTGCAGGCTAAGAACATAGATCAGGTTTTAAAAATCTCACAGGATCTTGGACAAACCTGTCAAAAATGCCATGCAGATAACCAAATAGCGGTTAAGCTCGTTTATCATTATCCACCCTTTGCTAACCTAAAAATGGAGGATCCGGTGGAATTTTCTCAGCTGAGCTCCAAAGATTATATGAGGAAGATGTCAGACTCTATGAAAGCTCTGAGGATCTTTTTAATTCAAGGGGATGTGCAAAAGGCAAGGGAAGCGGGTGAAGCTTTTGTGGAAAGAGTTAAGGGTAGTCGAGCGGTTTGCTCTAAGTGTCATACAAACAAAGCATCCGAACAGATTATCTTTAACAAGGCGCACGAAGAAGCTCTATCATCCATAGAAAGACTGCTTAAAGAACCACAACCAAACAGGGATGCCATATTTAAGGCTATGGCTGTAATAGGCCAATCTTGCAGCAGATGCCACAACACCCACCTTGTGCCTGCCATGGTGCAGGAAGCTTTTAGAAAATGATTTTCGTTTTCCTGCTGTTTTTTCTTTTTGGCTGTGAAAAGTTTGAGGAGATAGCAAGGGAAGAGGACCTTTTGCAAAGACCGGAGGCTAAAAGATGTTCTGATTGTCATAGGGAAATCTTTGAAGAATGGAAAAACAGCAGACACGCCAAGGCTTGGATAAGCGAACACTTTAGGTTAGAGTCTGAAAACTACACTAAGAACAAGTGTCTTTCCTGTCACGCTCCCCACCAGGTGGACCCAGACAAAGAGCCAGTTCTTAGAGTGGAGTTCAAAGAGGATGGTATTGGTTGTGTAGCCTGTCACTTTAAGGAGGAAACTAAGGCTATGCATGGACCGTTAAAAGTTTGGTCCCCTCCCCATCCTTCAAAGCAGGACATAAGCTATACAAAGTCCAACTTTTGTGCAGGTTGTCATCAAGAAACCTTCAAACAATGGCAAGCTACCGGCATACAAAAAAGCTGTCAAGATTGTCACATGCCAAGCCTTGGTAAAAAGGACCTTATTCAAAAATTCCCCTTTCACCTTTTCCACCTATCCAAACCCAGACACTCCCACGAGTTTCCAGCTTTGAAGGCAAAGCCAGAGGACCTAAGGCTTGAAGTTAAGAAAGACAAACTTTACATAACTAACGTGGGAGTGCCTCACAACCTTCCCACCGCAGACCAAGGAGACCCAAAGCTTTACATAACCGTTGTCGCCAACACATCCGAAGGACAAAAAACCATAAGAAAACTTCTTTCTGCACAGGCAAAAACAGCCCTTGAGTATGGAAAACCCTTAGAGTTAGATATACCAGAGGACTCAGAAAGCATAAGGGTAATCATTCACAGAAAACTTTCACACCAAGAGGAAAAGGAGCTCATATTAGACAAAACTTTGAGATAATCATTGGATTTTTATTCCACTTGTATCCTTTTTACCTTTTCCTTTTTGACTTCCTCCTTGCCCTCTATCTTCTTCTCAAGCTCCTGAGTTTTGTAGTCCAAAAGGGTTTTGAAAATCTTCAGAACAGACAGCTCAATGGTGTATAGATTCTTCATTATTTCCCTTCTTACTTCTTTTGGTGGCAATAGCAGTTCAAAGATTTTTCTTACCTCTTCCCTCATTTCCTTTACTTCTTGTTCCAAGCTTTCCACCTTCAACTCCTCTCTTTCCTTTTCCATTGCTTATAAATTTATTCCTCTATTATTCCACCTGCAATAAGCACGTCTTCCTCATAGAAGGCACAAACCTGACCTGGTGTTATTCCTCTAACCTTTTCTTCAAAAAAGACTTTGTATCTTCCATCTTCTAACTTTTTTATGTGCTTAACGCCAACGGGAGTGTTCCTATACCTCACCTGAGCTTTTGGCCTGTCCCACATAGATAAAGGAAGGTGAAAGTTTAAGTCCCTTAAAATAAGCCAATCCCGATACAGAGCTTCTTCCTCTCCGAGCCATACTACATTTTTTTCTGGGTCTAAACCAACAACATACACTGGCTTTCCAAGGGCAACCCCTAAGCCCTTTCTTTGACCTATAGTGTATTTGTAAAAACCGTCGTGTTTTCCTACAACCTTTCCTTTGTAGATAAACACTCCCTCTCTTTTCCCCACCCTATCCATCAAAAAAGTGCCTACATCTTTCCCCATCAAAAAGCAAACATCCTGAGAGTCCGGTTTTTGGGCTACCTCAAGCCCGTATTTGACTGCCAAAGCTCTAACCTCTTCCTTTGTCAAATCTCCCAACGGGAATTCCAAAAGCTCTATGTCTTCTTCCCTCAAAAGAGCCATAAAGTAAGATTGATCCCTTTTTAAGTCCTTAGCCCTTGCAATTAATTTCCTTCCTTTGTAATCTACAATCTTGGCATAATGTCCTGTTGCCAGTTTATCTATAAGCGCCACTTGTCTTAGGTATCTTGCAAGAAAGCCTGTTTTTACATCCCTATTGCACACAGCACAGGGATTGGGCGTTTTACCTTCCATATGTGCTTTAACAAAAGGAGCTATTACCTTTTCCTCAAAGAGTTTTTCCCAATCTAAGGTAAGGTGCGGAATACCAAGCCTTTGGGAAACCTTAACCGCATCCTGCACGTCCTTTGGAGAACAGCAAACCCTGAGTTCATCGCACACCTCTTTGTGAAACCTCAGAGTAATGCCTATAACTTCATAGCCTCTTTCTTTCAGAAGAAGAGCACTAACACTGCTATCCACACCACCGCTCATACCAACCGCAACACGCATGATTAGGATTAAATTTATTCTCTATGCTGAAGGCATTTTTAAGTTTTCTCATCTTTTTTACCTTCGCCTTTGCAACAGAGGAAGCTAAGTTTGTTCAGACGGAATACAAAAAACCCTTTAGGGTAGTTTATGAGCTTTTCTTGGACCATCCAGAAAAGTTAAGACCTGCCCTTGGTTGGATCTCAAATGTTATATTCGTTTTAACCAATCCGCCTTACAACTTCAACCTTGAAGACATTGACATAGTGGTGGTCTCTCACGGTAGAGAATTGGAGGTGTTCGCCAAAGAACACAAAGATAAAGGATCTTTATCCCTTTGTGGAAACTGTGCCTTCGGCAATTACAGAAATAGCCCATTGGCAACAGATGGGATACTCCCTTTTGATCCCCATGGTGTTTGAAATAAGAAGGTAATGCAAATCCAAGAAGGGGACTTTGTTTTAATCCAAATTGAAGACAAGAGGTTTTTGAAAAGGCTTACAAAGGGTTTTAGCATAAACTACGGAAAGAAAACCTTAAAGTTTGAACAAATTGTAGGAAAGGAATACGGTTCAAAGGTTGGAGATTTTTACCTCCTTAAGCCCACCTTAGAAAGCATAATACTTTACGGCTTCAAAAGGAAAACCCAAATAATTTATCCAAAGGATGCCTTTTACATAGCCTTTAAACTTGGCATAGACAAAAGCTCAACCGTTTTGGAATTTGGAATAGGAAGTGGTGCCCTTACCGCTGTGCTTTCCCAATTGGCTGGCAAAGTAATAGCTTACGAAGTATCTCAGGAGTTCTACAAAAACGCTTTGAAAAATTGGGAGACTTTTGGACTGTGTAAGAACGTGGAAGCTATAAACATGGACTTTGCGGAGGCAGAGGTTCAAGAAGAGTCCTTTGATGCGTGCTTTGTGGATGTGAGGGAACCTTGGCACTATCTGGAAAAGGTGCATAAGGTCCTAAAAAGGGGAGCAGTCTGTGGATTTTTGCTACCAACCACCAACCAAGTTTCCCAGCTTTTAAAAGAGGCGGAAGGGTTATTTGGTGGGCTTGAGGTTTTGGAAATTCTTCTCAGAAATTATAAACCCGTCTACGAAAGACTAAGACCAGAGGATAGGATGGTAGCCCATACAGGCTACCTGATCTTTGGTATGAAGATAATGTAACTGTCTTTTATGTCCCTCAGAGTTATTCTGCAATAATCGTATCCTTTTGGTATTTCTTTTCCTTTCATGATAAACACGCCTTCCTTAGCTAAGGTCAAAAGCATAGGTTTTATATCTTCCAGTTTTCCCAAGGCTCTGCATAAGGCATAATCAAACTGCTGGTTTAAGCTCTCTGCCCTTTTGCAAAGGACCTTGTAGTTTAGGTCTAAGTGAGCTCTTAAGAACTCCAAAAACGCACACTTCTTTGAAACAGACTCTATCAATGTTATATCTAAGGTTTCTCCGTAGTATATGCTCAGGGGGACACCAGGAAAGCCCGCACCACTTCCCACATCGCAAAAAGTCTTACCTTCAACCTTTACTTCCTTTTCCTTAAAACAGAGCGTGAGAGTCAAAGAGTCTAAAAAGTGTCTGATGGCTATCTCTTTTGGATCTTCTATGGCGGTCAAGTTGTGAATCTTGTTCCACCTTTTTAGCTGTTCAAGATAAATGGAAAATTTTTCTAATTTCTCTTCCGTCAGATAAAAACCGTTTCTTTCAAAGATTTCCCTTAAAAGCTTTTCAGAAGGTATTTTATATCCTCCGCCATCTTTTCTGGATCCTGCTTAGACTCAGTGTAAAGAAGCTTTATTTTCTTGTCCGGAGTTATAAGGTAAATGGTAGCGGTATGATCCACAAGATAGCCACCCTCAGACTGCCCTTCCACTTTTCTGTAGTAGGCTTTGTATTCCCTCGCTGTCCTTTCTATTTCTTCTGGAGAGCCAGTAAGTCCTATAAAAGTTGGATAGAAAAAGGGAACATAACTTTTAAGCACTTCGGGTTTGTCCCTTTCTGGATCTACGCTTATAAAGATCACCTGAACCCTTTCCCTTTCCTTTTCGCTTAGCTCTTTCATAGTGTTTGCCAAGGTTGTCAGGGCAGTGGGGCAAACATCAGGACAGAATGTATAGCCAAAAAAGAGCAAAACTAACTTGTTTTCTTTTAGAAAATCAGATAGCTTTACCCTTTTACCTTCTTGAGAAGTTAGCTCAAAGTCATAGGCTGGTGCATCGTAAAAGTGACCATGAAACTCGTGCGCTCTTTTGCAGGAAAAAAGAAGAAGGCTCAAGGTTAAAATTATGGTTAAAAATTTCATAATATTAAAATATAACCTAAATTACAACCTCTTCAACCTTTCCCTTGCATCCAATTCCCACGGCCTTTTTCCGCCAGAAAGCTCAACCGCCGTTTTGTAGTTCTCAAAAGCCTTCCGCCTGTCTCCCAAAGCTTCCCAGTTTCTTCCCAAGTAGTAATAAACGTCTGGATAATTTGGTATTAGCCTGCGAGCTTCTTCGAGGTATCTAATAGATTCTCTGTATTGCCCTCTTTTGAATTGAACAAGTCCCATTACGTAGTTGGTAGAGAACACATTGGGAACGGTTGCATAAGCCCTGTTTGCGTATTTAAAAGACTCGTCTAATTTCCCATATTCCAACAGTATCAGAGATAGATAAAGCATCGCTACATAGTTTCTTTCCCAAAGTTCTACAGATTTCAAAAAGTGCCTGTAAGCCAAGTCCTTATTCCCCTCTTGGTAAAGTTTCTTTCCTCTGCTGAACTCTTCAAAGGAGGGTTTTGTGCTTAGAACTGCTCTTCTTATCTTGTGAAATTCTTCACTATCCTTAATCAGCGTCCCGGAAATAGATAGGGACTTTATAAACTGTGTATTTTCCTTTATTCTGCTTTCGGGAAGTGGGTGGGTAGATAACCACTCCGGGAGCCTATTTTTCTCTAATCTTTTGAATATGTGAAACACCTCTATTAAACCGTTTGGATCGTATCCAGCTTTTATGGTAAATTCTATACCAAGTTTATCCGCTTCCCTTTCTTGGTCTCTGCTAAACTTGAGGGCTAAAAGCATTCCTCCTATTTGACCAAACTGTATGAGAGCTTGTCCATAGGGTTTGTCCGAAAGCAATACAGAACCTATTCCCAAAAGAATGTTTAAAGCCACCATCTTTTCAAGAAATCTCGCATGGTGTCTTGCGTTTATGTGTCCAAGTTCGTGACCCAAAACACCCACCAATTGGCTTTCGTTTTCAAGCTCCAAAAGTAGTCCTCTTGTTATAAAGACAGGTCCTCCAGGAAGAGCAAAGGCATTAACTTGCTCCGAATTTACCAAGTAAAACTTGTAAGGCAGTCTTCTGTAGGTGTGCTTTACCAGAGTATTTCCTAATTTGCTGATGTAATCTTGAACTTCTTCTTGTGGGTATAAGCCGTCAAACTCTTCTATGGCAACCGGGATATAGCTTTGTCCTATTTCTATTTCCTTTCTTTCTGGAAGGAGAGTAAAAGAGGAACTTGTAGAAGAAGCACAGCTTATTAAAAAAACTGTGAATATTAAAATGAGAAACCTTGCTTTCATAAGTAACATTTTAAATCTTAACAGTTTCTTAACAAAAGGCTCCTAAAATGTTTGCAAAAATTTATAGGAGGTACAGCTATGAGGAAAATGCTTAGAACCTTACTTGTAATCCTCTTGAGTGCGCTTGTGTGGAGTGCATCTTATGCCTCAGAGAAAAGGTGTTTGGTAATGGGTCTTATACCTGCAGAGGACCCTAAGTCCATGATTGAGCGCTACAAGCCTATGAAAGAGTGGATGGAAAAGGACATGGGGATGTGCATTGAGATGTTCACAGCAACTGACTACACGGGAGTTATTGAAGCTATGAGGGCTAAGAAGGTGGATTTTGCGTGGTTTGGAGCTTTCTCTTATGTGCTGGCAAACGAGAGAGCGGGTGCAGAAGCTTTTGCAGTTGGAGTTGATGAAAAGGGAAGGACCACCTACAGATCTTATCTTGTAGCAACGCCAGAGGTAGCAAAAGCTCTTGGTATTACCAAGCCCCTTGAAGGAGAAAGTGGCATCAAAGTCCTAAAGGAAAAGCTTGAAAAACACAAAGGGAAATTCAAATTTGCTTTCACAGACCCGGCATCCACCTCTGGATACGCTATCCCTTACTACTACATGGCAAAGGCTGGCATTGAACCCAAAGAATACTTCAAGAGTGTAAGCTTTGTTGGAACCCACGACGCAGCGGAGTTAGCAATCTTCAAAAAGACTTTGGATATAGTAGCTGACAACGACATAACCTACGACAAGCTCTTAAGGGAAGGCAAGATCACAAAGGAGAACAACGTGGTTATATGGATGTCTCCAGAAATACCAGGTCCTCCTATGGCTTACAGAAAGGACTTACCAGAAAACGTCAAGGAAGCTCTCAGAAGGTCTATCACCAGAGTACCAAGGGATGTGGTGGTAGGATACGGAAGGATAGTAGGATATAAGCTCGTTTCAGATAAAGACTATGCGCTTATAAAGGAAGTGAAGAAGTTTATAGACGCTCAAAAGGGCAAGTAAATGGAGGTGCAAGGAATGCTGCTCCTTAACAACATAAACAAAAGCTTTGGTAAAAAGAAGGTGTTGGATGATGTTTCCTTGCAGGTCAAGAGAGGAGAGGTCCTTGCCCTCATTGGTCCAAGCGGGTCTGGTAAGACTACCCTTTTGAGAGTTATCAACGGCTTTGTCCTCCCCGATGGGGGGGACTTTTATTTTGATGGTACGAAGGTGGATTTTAGCAAAAAGGAAATGCTAAGAAACATCCGCAAAAGAATTGGGAAAATCTACCAGCAGTTTAACCTCGTGGAAAGGGTGACCGCTTTAGAAAACGTGATGATGGGAGCTTTGGGTAAATACGACAAAGGAATAGATTATCTAATGACCAGCATAGGCTTTTTCCCAAAGGAAGTTAAAGAAAAGGCTCTCTATCTTTTGGAATACGTAGGTCTTGCAGACCACGCATACACCAGAGTAGATAGGCTGAGCGGTGGTCAAAAGCAAAGGGTAGCCATAGCCAGGGCGCTTATGCAGGACCCAGAGGTCTTGCTTGCGGATGAACCTATCTCCAACTTAGACCCAGGGACAAGCAGAAAGATAATAAACCTGCTTCTGAGAATAAGTGCGGAAAAAGGTATAACCCTGATCTGTGTGCTTCATCATCTTTACTACGTTCAAGAGTTTAACAGAGTGGTGGCACTAAAGAATGGAAAGCTATACTTTGACGGACCTCAGTCAGACTTTAGCTTAGACATGGCAAGAGAGCTTTACGAAACAGAGTTGGAGGAAGTATACTTTGAGGTATAGTCTTCCAAGTCCTTCCTTCAAATACCTTTGGTGGCTCTTGTTTTTAGTAGTCCTTTACTACTCCTTTAGCTTTTCAAAGTTTGACGTCTTTGCCCTGGTGGAGGGATTTTCCAACTCCTTGGCTCTAATTGAGGAAATGATACCACCGCAGTTTAGTAACCTGGAAAACATAATAAATCTTACTTTCCAGACTGTAGCCATAGGTCTTTGGGGAACCATAATAGGAAGCATTATTTCCCTTCCGGTGGGTTTTTTGTCTGCCAGAAACACTTCACCAAACCTTCTTGTTTATTACACCTTTCGCGGGCTGGTGAATTTCTTAAGGTCTATTCCAGAACTTCTCTATGCACTCATTTTGGTTATAGCCTTTGGCGTTGGACCTTTGCCCGGAATTATAGCCCTTGCTATTTCTACGGTTGGTCTTCTCGGCAAGTTCTATTCGGAGGCAATAGAAAGCGTAGACCAAAAGCCCGTGGAAGCTTTGCAATCTACAGGTAGCAGAAGCATTGCGGTCTTTAGACATGCCATAATACCCCAGATACTTCCCCTTTTCGTTGGATACAATCTATACCTTTTAGACCACAACATCAGAGTGGCTATAGTTTTAGGAGTGGTGGGAGCAGGTGGCCTTGGAGTTGAGCTTTACAGCCAGATGAGAGCCTTTAACTATCCTCAGGTGGGAGCTATACTTGTAGTGATAGTGCTAGTGATCTCCTTAATAGACAGGCTTTCCGCCAAGCTAAGAGAAGATATACAGCAGTATAAGCTCTTGGCCTACCACACAAAGACCAAAGACCTAATTCTACTTGCATCTACCATCATAGTTGCCTTAGTGTCCTTGAAGTTTTTACCCATTGATACTTCAGAGCTGGTAAGAGGTTTTAAAAATCTACTGCCCTTGATTGGAGAGTTTTTTAAATTTGACTTTAGCGAGCTCAAAACTTACGTCCTGCTCATGCTTGAAACTGTAGCTATCGGCATAACCGGAACAACCATAGCGGTTTTACTGTCCGTTCCTTTGGGAATGCTTATGGCCAGAAATTTGATAAATAATTTCTTCGTGAATAATGTTGCAAGGGAAATAGCAAACTTTTTGAGGGCTATACCTGAACTTGTGATGGCTTTGATCTTTGTTAGCGCAGTGGGGCTTGGTCCCTTTGCGGGTGTCTTGGCCATAGCCTTGCATACGACGGGCTTTTTGTCTAAGTTTTACGCAGAAGCTATAGAGAACTTGGACTATAGACCAATAGAAGCCTTAGAAGCTGTAGGAGCCAGGCTAACCCAGACCATAAGACATGCGGTAATACCCATGATCCTTCCACTCTTCAATAGCTACAATCTTTACATACTGGACAGGAACGTAAGAGCTGCCACCGTAATGGGGGTGGTAGGGGCAGGGGGAATAGGTTTTGAGCTTGTGATGAGGATAAAACTCCTTGAGTTTGAAAAGGTATCCGTAATGATATTAGTTATACTACTTACCTTAGTGCTCATAGACTATTTTTCCGGTTATCTGAGGAGGAGGTTGGTATGATGGAACTGGACTTCAGGGAAGTGGTTGTTCAAATGGATAAAAGAGCCCTGAAAAGGCTTCTGAATATTTTGCCCATGGAGGAGGTAAAGGTAAAGAGGGGACCACAACCTGGGTGTTTGATGATAAAGGCAAAAGATTGCTTTGGTGTAGATTTTTGTTTGGGAGAGGCACTGGTCTTTGAAGCAGAGGTAGAGTATAAAGGTATTGAGGGCTATGGTTTGGTTTTGGCAGAGGAAGAGGAAAAAGCTGTTGCGGTCGCTGTCTTAGAAGCAATCTTTAAATCGGATGAGGAAAACCTAAAGAAAAAACTCTACCGGTTCTTGAGTAAGGAAAAGAAAAAGATTGAAGAAAGCTGGGAAAAAGAGAGAAAGCTTATAGCAAAAACCAAAGTCCAATTTGAAACAATGGTAAAAAGGTAAAGCCATGCAGAGAGAGGTATTTTTCACTCAGAAGGTGTTTAAAAGTCTTTTACGGGCAATGAGCTTTCCTGGCACAGTGCAAAGCCTTGAGTTTTCAGAGGAACTTTACCAATTCTTAGGTGATGAGTTTTGGACATTAGGTTCCATAGCTCTTACGCTCATAGACGGGCACACCAGCTTCTGTGTGATAGGTCCCAACAGCAAAGTCTTAGAGGAAAGGATAATCAAGCTAACCAGAAGTAAAGTTTTGCCTATGAAGGAGGCGGATTTTGTAATAACAACGGAAGCTTTGCAAGAAAGGCTTTGGGATGTTAAAGTGGGAGAACTTCGCAACCCAGAAAAATCCGCCACTGTCATCTATTTGGTTGAAGGAGTGCAAGAAGGAATAGGAGGTGGTGTTGTTCTTAGATTGTCCGGACCGGGGGTTAAAGGGGAAAGACTGATCAGCCTTTTTGGTCTGCCACCGCAGGAGTTCCTAACTCTGTCTCAAGTGAATCACCTTTTCCCCTTGGGAATAGACTGCTTTTTTGTTGATAAGAAGGGAATGCTCGTAGGCATTCCCAGGTCTGTAAAGGTGGAGGTGTTATAAAATGGGTTACGTAGCGGTTAGAGGTGGTGAAAAAGCCATAGAATACGCCTGTAAGCTTTTAGAGTATCAAAGGCTTAAGGGAAAGTCAAAACTGCTATCTGTTGATCAGATAGTGGAACAGCTTTACTTCTTGGTTGATAGGGTTATGTCTGAAGGGTCCCTTTACGCTCCAAAGCTCGCTGCCTTAGCTATCAAGCAGGCTGCAGGAGATCTCCTTGAAGCCTCTTTTATTCTGAGAGCCAGCAGAAACACTCTTCCCAGCTTAGGATACTCCCTGCCCATCAAGACGGACAAAATGAGGATAATAAGGAGAATTTCCGCGGCTTTTAAAGACATTCCAGGGGGACAGATTTTGGGACCCACCTCAGACTACTGCCTTAGACTGTTTAGATTTGAGCTTTTGGAAGAAAACGAAGATAAAAGGAAAAAGTTTATGAAGGAGCTTTTAGGTGAATTGGGAGAGGAAGATCTACCTGCCGAGTTTCCCAAGATTGTAGAAATTCTCAGAAAAGAAGGGCTTGTGGTAGAAGCACCCTCTCATCAATCCACGGAGTTTGTGGATATTACAAAAGAGGCAGTAAGTAGCTTCCCCCCTCCAAGAAGTGCCCTTTTGCAAGCTATGGCCAGAGCAGAAACGGGAGGACTTTTGCTTCTTGCTTACTCCAACATGAGGGGCTACGGAGACATACATCCTACCGTAGCAGAGCTAAGGGTGGGCTATGCGCCAGTGACCGTGCTTCATCCTTACACAGGAGAGGAAATATACGTAGGAGAAGTAAAGATTACAGAGGTAGAGTTGGTAGCTAAGATAGAGAGCCAAGAGGGTATACCTAAGTTCTCTTTGGGATACGGTGCGTGCTTTGGACACAATGAAACTAAGGCTATATGCATGGCGGTTTTGGATAAGGCTATGCAAACGCAAGAGCCAAAGAACCCTTCCGAAGACAGCGAGTTTGTATTCTATCACATAGACAGCGTTGATTCTATGGGCTTTGCCAATCACTACAAGCTTCCTCACTACGTAACTTTTCAATCCGATTTGGACAGGCTAAGGAAGATACAAAGTCAGTTTATGGAGGTTAAAAATGAAGCTTAATTACAACTTTGCCTTTTTGGACGAAACCACCAAAAGAGAAATAAGGCGAACTATTCTAAAAGCCATAGCCATACCGGGCTATCAGGTTCCCTTTGCGTCAAGGGAGCTTCCCATAGCCAAGGGTTGGGGCACAGGAGGTCTTCAGATAACCCTGTCTATCATCGGTCCTGACGATGTGCTAAAAGTCATAGACCAAGGCTGTGATTACAGTGTAAATGCGGTAAATATTAGAAAGTTTATCAAAGCTATGACTGGCGTAGAGACAACTACTGATACCACAAAGGCAACGATCATTCAGACCAGACACAGAATTCCAGAAGAGCCTTTACGGCAGGACCAGATCCTTGTCCTTCAGGTGCCTTACCCAGAACCACTGAGGCTCGTTGAACCAAGCGAGGAAGAAACCAGAAGAATGCACGCGGAAATGGACTACGGAAAGATGTATCTTTACCTTTACGAGGACATCCTCAGATACGGAGAGATAACCATAGGTGCCAGGTATCCGGTGCTGGTAAATAAACGATACATCATGGACCCCACTCCCATTCCCAGGTGGGATGTGCCAAAGCTCAACATGGCGGACAACCTCTTTCTATTTGGAGCAGGAAGAGAAAAGAAAATATACGCAGTGCCACCCTATACTACAGTTGAGCCCCTGGAGTTTGAAGATTTCAAATTCAGAGTGGAAGACTTTAGTGGCAAAGCCTGCTACAAGTGTGGTGCGACGGATACCTTCTTGGACGAGATCGTGGAAGATGGCACTGGAAGAAGGCTTTATGCCTGCTCAGACACAAGCTACTGTGAAAAAAGAATGGAGGCTATCAGACATGCGGGTAGTTCTAAGAGTTTCTAATCTGACTAAAATTCATGGCAGGGGCTGTCCCGAGTGTCTTTCTCTTACGGGACCAGAACACGAAACAAACCTTTGCAAAAGGTGTGGTTCTGTAGTTGCCTGTGCTAATGTGTCCTTTGAGCTCTACGAAGGAGAGATTTTGGGCATCTTGGGAGAAAGCGGTTCCGGAAAAAGCACAGTGATAAAGCTTTTAAACTTTGAAATGGAGCCAACCTTTGGAGAGGCTTACCTTTACAATGTTAGAGGGGCAGAGTGGGCAAATGGTAAGAACCTCTTTTCTTTAAACTCCTACCAAAAAAGGATGCTAAAAAACAAGGTCATCAGTGTAGTCTATCAAAATCCATTGCTTGGTCTAAATGCAAACGTAAGCGCCGCAGGAAATGTAGCGGAAAGACTGCTCGTCTCAGGTTGGAGAAACTACAGCCTTATAAACGCCAGAGTTGAATCCCTTTTGGAAAAGATGGAGTTTCCAATTCAAAGGATGAAGGACCTTCCTAAGAGCTTAAGCGGGGGAATGCAACAGAGGGTGCAGATAGCAAAAGCTCTTGCCAACGAGCCTTCCATCCTTCTTTTGGACGAGCCAACCACTGGCTTGGACCTTTCTGTGCAAGCAAGGGTCCTTGACCTGATAAGAAAGCTCCACCGAGAGCTAAACCTTTCAATGATCTTTGTTTCTCACGACTTGAGGGTGATAAACCTTTTGGCGGATAGAGTTATTGTTATGAAGCTTGGTAGAATCGTGGAGATGGGACTCACAGATCAAATACTCAACGACCCTCAGCACGAATATACACAACTTTTAGTATCATCTCAACTTTAGGGGGAAAAGATGCTTTTGAAGGTAGAGAACTTATCAAAAAACTTTGAGCTTAAGGTAGGTCAAAGAAAGACAATAGAGGGCATCAACGGAATAAGCTTTGAGTTGGAAGAAGGGGAGTTTTTGGCTCTTTATGGACCAAGTGGAGCGGGCAAAAGCACCATCCTAAAGTGCATATACCGCACTTATATACCAACAGAGGGTCATATTCTTTACAACTCTTACAAATACGGATTGGTCGCTTTAGAAAGGGCTCCCGACTGGCAAATAATAGAGCTAAGAAGGAGAGAGATAGGATACGTCTCCCAGTTTTTCAGCGTTATTCCCAGGGTGTCTGCGGTGGATATAGTGGCGGAACCTCTTGTTAGATACTTTGGGTTAGATGAGAAGGAAGCAAGAGAGAAGGCAGAATGGCTCTTAAGGAGGCTTGGCATACCATCCAATCTGCTTGATGCCTATCCTTCCACCTTTAGCGGTGGAGAACAGCAGAAGGTAAATATCGCCAGAGCTATAATATGGAAGCCAAGACTTCTGCTTCTTGACGAGCCTACCGCTTCTTTGGACGAGAGATCCGCAAGGATAGTACTGGAAATTCTAAAGGAGTTAAAGGAAGAGGGAGTGGGAATGATAGGTATATTCCACAACAAAGATCACCTGAAAGCAATTGCAGATAGAATCTTGGAGGTGAGAAAACATGCGCGAGTTTTTGATTGAAAGGGCAAAGGTTGTTACTCCTTTTGGTATTTTGGAACAAGGATATGTGCTTGTGGGCGAAGGAAAGATTTTGGAGGTAGGAGAGGGTCAGCCAAAATACAGGGTAAAAAAGATAAATGCAGAAGATATGTTCCTCTTACCTGGACTTATAGACACTCACAGCGATGCCATAGAGAAAGAAGTAGAGCCAAGGCCAAACACCTTTTTCCCCTTTGAATTGTCTATCTTAGAGTTGGATAGAAAGTTGGCCCTTTGGGGCATAACTACGGTTTTTCATGCCATCTCCTTTGCGGACAAAGAGCTTGGTTTAAGAAGCAACGAACTTGCACAAAAATTAACGGAAAGCATCCTTAAACTAAGACCAAAACTTTTGACAAATCACAGGATTCACGCAAGGCTTGAAATAACCAATCTGAAAGGCATGGAATATATAAGCAAACTGATAAAAGAACGTGCCATAGACGCTTTGTCCATCATGGATCACACGCCAGGGCAGGGACAGTTTAAAGAAGAAAGGGCTTATAGAGAGTATTTAGAAAAAACCTATAAGATGGATTCAGAAAGCGTAAGCACTCTGCTAAAAGAAAAGCTATCTTTTAGAGAAAAGGCTATGGAAGAGATTGAGCAATTTCTTAGGAACTGTAAAGAAGAAGGGATAACTTTGATTTCTCACGATGATGACAGCGAAGAAAAGGTTAGATGGGCCTACGAAAGTGGCATTACTGTATCAGAGTTTCCCACAAGCATAGAAGCGGCAAAAACAGCCAAAGAGCTTGGAATGAACGTATGCGTGGGGTCTCCAAACGTGGTAAGAGGAGCATCTCAGTATGGAAACCTAAGCGCAAAGGAGCTTATTAAACTTGGCTACGCTAACATCCTATGCTCAGACTACAAACCATCTACACTGATTCAAGCAATATTCAAGCTCAGCACGGAGGGCATACTTCCTCTTCACGAGGCGGTAAAGCTAAGCACCTTAAACCCAGCAAAAGCGGTAGGTTTAGATCAAAAAGGAAGTATTGAGGAAGGTAAGGACGCAGACCTGATTTTGGTAAATTGGGATGATGGCTTTGCAAGGGTTGCTATGACAATCAGAGATGGAAGGGTTATATATTCGGACAGGCTATGTTGATCTTAGGGCTATGCTAAGAAGCAGAAAGGATTTTATGAATAATCAAAAGATAGTCTCTTAGATGGCGGGTGATAAGGTAGCGGTGTTTAACCCTTTCCTTTGCGTGATATCCCATATCTTTTCTTAGGCTATCGCTTGATAAAAGCTGTTTGATTCTCAAGGCAGCACCTTCTGCGCTTTCTACCAAAAATCCAGTAATACCATGCACAATCTGTCTCCTTATTCCCCCCACGTTTGCTCCAACAACTGGCTTCTCTTTCCACATGGCTTCAGAAACCACAAGTCCAAAACCTTCTCTGATAGACTTTTGGATCACCACAGTGGCTCCCCTTTGAAAGGCATTTACTTCCCTGTGGCTATCCGGTGGGAGATTTAAAACGAATACATCCTTTTCTTCAG
>Ga0197144_100477_pt1 | contig 17485 bp, 21 predicted proteins | sample GBS85_MetaG_FD_148670 | JGI IMG/M metagenome (GOLD analysis project Ga0197144, IMG submission 148670) | Sediment microbial communities from Great Boiling Springs, Gerlach, Nevada, United States - GBS 85_MetaG | ecosystem: Environmental > Aquatic > Thermal springs > Hot (42-90C) > Sediment...
AAGTTTTGCATATCTTCTCCTAGAGGAGAGAGCTATTATTCAGGTGGCTTAAAAACTACTCTAAAAGGCGAGGTCTCATAGTTTCATTGTTTATGGTGGTGATTAAAGTGGTTAGAGTCGCTTTAGAGAGGCCATTATGAGGTTGTGGGCTACTGGTCTGAGCCTGTCTATAGCCCTATTATCTCTCCCAAAGTGGATCCTGTTGGTTAGGAGCACCACTACTAGATCAAGCTCCGGATCTATCCACACCGATGTCCCTGTAAATCCTGTGTGACCATACCCTCTTGAGAGCATATCGCCCGCAGCCTCTACAGCCCTTCTATCATAGATCCACCAGCCCAGACCATAGCATCTATCCCCACAAGCCCATCTCCTCAGCATAGATCTAGTGTATGCTGGAGGTAGTAATAGGTCTGATTCTGACCTATATGATGAGAGGATCTCCAAAGAGATTTTCCCAACTTCTATAGCTGTGGAGAAGAGCCCAGCATGGGCCGAGACACCCCCCATGGCTCTGGCATTCTCATCATGGACAACCCCTGTTAGGGGTTTTCCTTCTATGGGTTCTGTGGATACTATATCAGCCCCTGTGAACCCAGCATCTAGGGGGTTATAGAGCGTCCTGGCAAGGCCGAGCTTTCTAGCGACTACCTTGTTGAATAGGACATCGAATCTCTCACCACTAACCTGCTCAGCTATCCTTGTTAGAAGTATATAGCCTAGATCACTATATAGAGCACCACTCCCAGGGCTATATGATGGGAAAACCCTCATAGTCTCCTCAAAAACCTCCTCTCTGTTTCTAGCAAGCCTATAGAGGGGTAGCCATTGTGGGAGACCTGAGGAGTGGGAGAGGAGCATCCACACCTTGATCCTATCCTTAACCTCGCTATAGCCTGAAGGTGTTCTAGAGAATCCTGGTATGATCTCTGAGACCCTTTGCTTGAGATGAAACAAGCCCTCCGATACTAGATAGCCAGCAACTATAGATCCTGCAAGGGGCTTAGTTAGAGATGCTAGATCGAAGAGCATACCCCTCACCAGAGCCCTAGAACTAGGGATCTTCTCAGCGTATCCGCATGCCTCGTGGAGAGCTATTTTTCCAGCCCTTATAACAAGGATCTCTATACCGGGTATAGATCCATTCTCTGTATAGATGCAAACAATCCTCATAGCCCTAGAGAGCCTATCCCTAGAGAAGCCTAGATCCTCTGGATCAGAGATCTCAAGCCCAGATATAGAGATCCCCCGCTTCCTACTCTCTCTCGGTTTCCCAACATAGATCCGGTAGTTCTATCCTACTAATTGCCCGCCAGCTTATAAATGCTGCTCATGAGACCAATAACGCATCTTCACACCCCTAGGAGCGAGATTGCTTTAGTTATAAGCTTATGATTTTGGAGTATCAGGATATTATGGTGCTCCAATGACCGAGGATGAGTTTAAGAGATATCTCAAGGCTGGCAGGATTGCTAGGACTGTTAAGGGGCATGTTCTCGGGCTTGTAAGGCCTGAGGCAGGTGTTCTAGAGGTTGCTGAGAGGATAGAGAGTCTGATCAGGTCTATGGGTGGGGAGCCTGCCTTCCCGGTTAATATCTCTATAGGTTCTGTTGCCGCCCACTACACGCCTGTAGTTGGTGATAAGGGTCTCTTCCCGGAGAGGGGACTTGCTAAGATCGATTTCGGGGTTCATATTGATGGCTATATAGTTGACACAGCTATAACAATAGATCTTGAAGGGGTCTTTGAGAGGATATTGAGCGCATCTAGAGAGGCCCTCGAGAGGGTTATTAAAAGGGTAGCCCCCGGCGTTTCTATCAAGGATATAGGGGTTATTGTTGATGAGACAGCTAGGAGGTATTCTCTGAAGCCCATTAGGAATCTTAGTGGGCATAGGATAGACAGGTATAAGATCCATGCTGGCGAGTCTATACTAAACTACCCAGAGAGGCTGGTACCGTGGAAATTCAGGGAGGGGGTGTCTATGCTATAGAGCCATTCATAACCGCTGGAGCAGGGCTTGTCTCTGAGGAGAGGCTGGCAACGATCTACCCTGTTAAGAGGTCAAAGATGAGGGTTTAGGGCTTGAGGAGAGGATCCTTAGAGAAGCCATATCTAGGTTCAAGGGCCTCCCATTCTGTGCTAGATGGTTATCAGATCTAGGCGCCGATGTCGCTACAGCCCTTGAGAGACTAGCTGGCCAGGGGGTTCTTAACAGATACCCCGTGTTAACAGAGATCACAGGAGGCCAGGTTGCTCAATTCGAGGATACAGTGGTTATATATCAGGGAACGGTTTATGTTCTGACCTCTTCCCCGCCCTAGTGAGAAGGGCCTAGCTTTTACCATATGTTCCCGGATCTTGGCTATAATGTCTCTAGAGCGGCCTCGTTATAGGGCTTATATGATTTTGTATAGCGATCAGCCTTTGTTAGGGTCTATTTAATTTGTAGGGGGCTATTAGTGGATCGCTGGGCTTGTCTTCAATTTCTCCCAAGTATTTTCAAATATGGTGCCGATAGTGTATAACATGCAGCTCACAGGAACCCGGGGGTGATAATACTGTCCTCCTCATATTCTGGATCATAGTAAATATACTCTGGTTTATGCTCCTATTCACAGATCTCCCGAATAGGATTAGGATCTATAGGTGGGAGAGGGTTATTAGGTACAGGCTATCCCAGATCGAGAATATGGCCTCAGAGGCGAGGAAAGTTTCTGAGGATCACTTGAGGGAGCTCGGAGTTAAGGAGCCCGGCCCTCTCATTGATAACTTTATAAACAATAACTTCATGATAGAGCCTGTATCTATATATAGAGCCAACGGATATTATAAGGAGGCTTGGCCATCTTTGACGAGCCTAGAGTTCATCTAACGCCAAGTGAGTCTAGATCCATGGGTGAGGTTGTTAGGGAGCTTGCTAGGAGCAGTAGATCTGTTATATATATTACCCACAAGATCTCCGAGGCTATGGATATAGCTGGTAGGATAGCTATTATGAGGGGAGGCAGGATTGCTGGCATAATAGAGGAGAGGGGTGCTGATTTCGATACGATTGTCAGGCTAATGTTTGGTGATAAGCCTATCAATGATAGCCAGACTAGGGGGTTTGTGGAACACTCGGAGGTCGATCCTGGGGGGTCTGTGCTAGAGATCAGGGATCTATGGGTTCCGGGCAACCACGGGGGATACTCAGTAAGGGGTGTTAGTCTCTCTATAAGGGCTGGAGAGATCCTTGGAATAGCCGGCATAGCTGGTAATGGGCAGAGGGAGCTCTTCGAGGTTCTATCAGGCCTGAGGAAACCTGCTAGGGGCTCTATCATCCTGGATGGCGAGGATATAACCAACAAGGACCAGGATATAGGATTAGGAGGGGTTTATCCCTAGTCCCTGAGGAGAGGCTTGGCTGGGGGCTTGTGCCCGGCCTCTCTATAGCCATGATTATAGCAATATCCATAGAACCTAGAAGCCGGGGGTTCTTCATAGATTGGAGGTCTGTGGATATGGTAGCTCTCGAGATCATAAATAGTGTTGGTGTAAAGGCCAGGAGCACGAGGGATCCTGTAGATATCCTCAGCGGGGGTAATATGCAGAAACTCATGGTTGCTAGGGAGCTATATAGGGGGCCGAGAGTTATTGTTGCTATGAACCCAACCGGGGTCTCGATATTGCGACAGCTAGGTTTGTTAGGAGGCTTATAACGGACTACTCTAGAAAGGCTGGTGCTCTGATCATGTCCGGAGGATCTTGATGAGCTCATAGAGATCTGTAATAGGATCGCTGTAATGAGTAGAGGATCTATAAGGGGGCTCTTCACGAGGCCCTTTGATTATGATGAGATAGCCAGGTCTATGATTAGCTAAGGGGCCTGCCTTGAGGGTCTATTCTGAGATCCTTAGATCCTATAGAGGGGTTCTTCTAGGCCTTATCGTGGGCTTCGCCTCATCGATCACTCTGGGATCTCTGAGCCCAGCCGGTCTCTCGGGATCTCTCAGCTCTCTCCTATGGGTATATACAAGCCCCCTCCCCCTCATAGCCTCTATACTCTTCATGGGCCCCATAGCGCTCTCGGCTGCTGGTCTATCTATAGCCTATAGATCTGGCTTTATAACCGTTGGCTCAGAGGGGCAGGTTATTGCGGGATCCGCTGCTGCTCTGTGGCTAACAGCCATTATGGATCTAGGGCTTCATCCTCTCCAAGCATTTGTTTTAGCATCTGTATTCTCAGGATCTATAGGCTCTCTACTAGGTCTGCTACCAGCTATTATGAGGATCTATCTTGGTGCTAGCGAGATACTCTCCAGCCTTATGCTCAACTATGTGGTTCTATATATTGTTAACCACCTAGTATCAGGACCCTGGAGATCCGGGGCTTTCCCAGTTACCAAAAGCGTTCCCGAGCAGTATAGGCTTGGCTATGTTGATATTATACTAATATCGCTAGCAACATCTATATCCCTCTATATTATACTATCTAGAAGCAGGCTTGGCCTGATCGTTGAGGTTCTTGGCAGGTCTCCGAGGGCTGCTGAAACCTATGGCCTGAGACCAAGGCTTGCTATATATTATGTCTCATCCATATCGGGCTTCACAGCAGGTGTTGGTGGGGCTGTCGCTGTGCTTGGCTTTCAGAATAGCCTCACACCCATGAGCATCTTCCCAGGTTATGGCTATATGGGTGCTCTTGTTGCGTGGCTATCCTCTAACAACCCCATCCTGACCCTCCCGACCTCTTGGTTCTTCTCAACCCTCCTAGTATATGGCGGGGCTCTTCAGGCTAGTGGTTTATCCATAGGCTATGTGCTCGCCATACAGTCGATCATAGTGTTATCTGTAATCCTCTTCAGAAGGATCACTGGTGGTGGGGCTGGGTATAGCTGACTATATGCTAGCAGCCCTATTCTACTCAGACCCAATAATAATTGCAGCCCTCGGTGAGAGCTTTGTCGAGAGGGCTGGGAGAGTTAATCTAGGTGTTGAGGGTATGATGGCCCTGGGCGCCTCTATATCGGTGGCCCTCTCATCCCTAACTGGATCCATAGTCCTCGGCATCCTCGGTAGGGCTGTTGCGGGGGTAGCCCTATCACTGGTATATATAGCAGCGGTTATAATGGCCAGGCTGAACCAATTCGTTGTGGGTTTGTTAATATCATTCACAGGACTAGGACTAGCGGATCTTGTTGCTAGCATGGGGCATAAGATAGGACCCGGGATTCCTCAGGGATCAGAGATCCGCATCATGCTTGTATCAATATACATAGTAACACCCCCGCCCCTATATATCATGCTCAGCGAACACCCACCGGGATAGAGATAAGGGCTATAGGATATGATGAGAGCACAGCTAGAGAGAGGGGTTTGAGGGTGGATATGCTGAGATCCATAGCTATAGCATTTGGAGGGATCATGGCTGGGATCGCAGGCTCCTACATCTCGCTAGCACTTCATGGAGGCAAATACTTCTCAGGGATAACAGCTGGGATGGGATGGATCGCTGTGGGATCAGTGATACTGGGCTTCTGGAACCCCTAGGAGTCGCTATAGCAGGCTATGCTATTGGAATAACAATGCTTCTAAGACTCCAGCTCGCATCAATGGGGATTGGGAACTTCATAGCATCATCGGCATTATATATAGCTATAATAATAGCCCTCGCACTAGCCTCAATAATTGGTAGGAGAAGCCTGGGCTCTCATAGTATAATCCCCTAGTTTTCTACCGCTATTCTATGCTTGCCCACTCATATCTCTGGTTTTTTGTGATCCTATAAGCTTGATTGCTAGTATTAGAGGGGCTGTTATTATTACCGCTGTTGCCGATGTCTCTATAGCGTTTCTATATCCCCCGCTTATTGTTATTATTGTTGGTGGTCCTATAAGCGCTCCTAGATCGAACATTGCTGTGTATATGCTAGAGGCAGTTCCCCTCCTGTGCTCGGGTACTCCAAGTAGTGAGATTATCTGGAGTGAGGGGAATAGGAGGCCCATTCCTGCTCCTGCTATTGCTGCTGATATAATGGCTATAGATCCTTCTGGGTTTGATGCTATGAGCATGTATCCTGCTATGCTTGCCATAGATCCCGTGATCGCTGTTGCCCAAGGTTCAGGCTCTCCGATTGCTATTAGGGCTAGTCTCGACACTAGGCTTGTTATAGCCATAAGTGTGAAGAACATAGCTGTCTCGAATGCTGACAGTCCTCTCACCTCATGTAGGGCTGGGAGGAAGTAAGAGATCGATTGGTAGCCCACTACATAGAAAAATAGGGATGCTGATGCTAGGGTAAATTGCGCGCTGAGCAGCCCTCCACCCTTTTCACGATACTTTACATAGATCCTTGGTAGTCTATAAGATACACTAATCCACGCCGAGGCTATTGAGAATATTATCGCCAGTGTGTAGACAAGGCCCCAGGATCCTGTAGATAGAGCCGCTCCGAAGACCGAGGGACCAACTATGGATCCAAGGCCCCACATTAGGCTTCTCCAGAGAATAGCTCTAGAGGCCATTTCGCCCGATATGCTCGCTGAGTACAGGGATGCTGGTATGAAGAGGGCAACAGATACTCCGTGGACTAGCCTGCCTATATAGATTGGCTCTAGGCTGCTTGATACCATATATAGGAGGCATGCTATAGATCCTAGAATAGATCCGGATACCATGAGGATCTTAGCATACCCCTTATCACTCAGCACCCCAACAACCAGCCTGAGGGGTATGGATGCAGCAGCATAGCTACTCGCGAGAAGAGAGACGCTAGCCTCGCTAGCACCCAGGGAGACAGCGTATCTGGGGAGATATGTGGATGTGCCGATAAGGGCTATCACATATAACAGAGTAGATATATTGAGAAGCCACTCATTTATAGAGATACCTCCAGGCAAAATCCTAGAGCCCACTCCGAAACCCATATGGGGTACAACCGCTAGGTTATTATAGCATATATAGCCTATTAATTAATCTATTTAGAAGCCGAAAATAGGAGCATGCTAGAAGCTGGATCGCTATTGGTTGTTCTAAAAAGTCTCGTCCCTTAAGATGGAATAGACTTTTTGTCCAAGCCATAACTATTTCGAGGCGAGTTCCTGCTCTGTTTTTCTTCTCATTACAACCGAGAGCCTCGCTCTTCTAGGGTTGGGAGGGTGTCATACATATCCAGGCCATCATCATTAGATCTGATGATAAGAGGTTTGAGACAATCGAGGAGAGACCCGGCTTTCTTGAGAGGAGGGTTGAACCTATATATAACGAGATCCTAGGATCAACGCCTCATATACAGCCGAAAGTCTCGCCTTCCAAGGCATAGAGGAGGTTAGATATCAATCACACGACAAGGATTAACCATATATTATATATTTTTTGATATGGATATCTCATTGGTGGATGTATGGTGATATATGTCATTAAGAGGGATGGAAGTAGGGAGGAGTTCGTTGTTGAAAAGATAGTGGTTAGCTGTTTGAAGGCTGGCGCCACCCCCGAGGCTGCGAGGAAGATCGCTAAGATAATTGAGGGTAGGCTACTGGATCAGGGTGTTAAGGAGGTTAGTGCGAAGGATCTCACAAGGATGGTTCTAGAGCTTCTTAAGAGGGAGAATGAGGAGTGGTATAGAAACTGGATAGTCTTCGACGCAGCTGTTAAGAGGAGGAAAACAGAGCAGGAGCTTGCCGGTAAGGGCTAGAGGAGCCGGGATTAGAAGCTGATAATATGATAGCCTTTTTCAAGGAAATATGCTATTCTATTTCCTACGGGCACTAGGTTTACCCCTAGATCTTCTAGGTTTTTCTCGATGCCAAGGCTCTTGGCCACATTTATGCAAGCAGCATCTATGGCACCCCTCCTCCTCAGCTCTTCAATCATCTTTTTCATCTCACCCTCGTACGATACTATTCTCTTCTGGCTTGGACCGAAGAAGATCACCTTTAGATCTTCGAACCTATTATCCTCGAGAGATCTATATGCAAACCTCACACCTAGATCAGCCTTCTCGTCTCCTGACATTATGAGGAGCAGAACCTTGACCATGGCTTGCACCAGCAGCTCCTACTCTAAGAGGTCAATAAGCTCTGCTAATAAGCCACAGAGGATCTAGAGAGGTAGCATCTGACCTCCTCCCCGCCCTGAAGGGCGAGGCTTTCGGCTGTAATTCTGGTTGCTAGAAGCATCTATATCTCATAAACTGGTTTCTTCCTTTTAATCTCGGGTTAAATGGGCCTTTTAACTCCTCAAACGCTATATAATCTGAGAGGGTATGAAGAAGGCTTTACTATATAGGGATCTGGGTAACAGGAGGGTTGAATGCACAGCCTGTGCTAGGAGGTGTAAGCTCTCCCCTGGGCAGATCGGCTTCTGCGGTGTGAGGGGTAACAGGGATGGCGAGCTCTATCTCCTCAACTATGGGAAGATCATAACTGCCCATGTGGATCCGATTGAGAAGAAGCCTCTCAGCCACTTCCACCCAGGATCTATGGTTCTCTCGATAGCGACTACCGGCTGTAGCTGGGCATGTATGTATTGCCAGAACTTCGACATCTCTCAGAGGAGGGTTGTCGAGGGCTTTGAGGTCACTCCTGAGGAGGTAGTTGATCTAGCTGTTAAGGCCGGTGCCCAGGGCATAACCTACACCTATAACGAGCCATCTATATTTGCTGAGTTCGCCCACGACGTAGGCATTGAGGCCCATAGAAGGAGTCTCTTCAACACCTTTGTTTCCAATGGGTATCTCACAGACGAGGCTATAGATCTTCTCTCGAAATTCCTCGACGCCATCACAGTCGATTTCAAGGGTAACGGTGACGACGCCTTTGCCAGGAAATTCATATTGATCCCAAGCTATGAGCCTGTGTTCAACGCGCTGCTGGAGCTCAAGAGAAAGGGTATATATATAGAGGTCACAGACCTCGTTATACCCAAGGTAGGAGATGATCTGGAGAAGGCTAGGAGACTAGTTAGATGGATACACGACAACCTCGGGCCCGAAACCCCTCTACACTTCCTGAGATTCCACCCAGACTACCTCATGATGGACTACCCCTGGACTCCCATAGAAACCCTTGAGAAGCATATAGAGCTTGCAAAGAAGGAGGGGATGAAATATGTGTATATAGGCAACGTCCCCGGCCATCCATACGAGCATACATACTGCCCCAGCTGCGGCAACATCGTCATAGAGAGATACGGATTCGAGATCATAAGCTGGAGGCTTACAAAAGACAATAGATGTAAATTCTGCGGAGAGAAGATCCCTATAGTGGGGAGCCTCCACGTAACATATAAAATGAATAGATTCTTCTCAGTACCGATCTACAGGCTCAAGAAATTCACAAGAATAGATGCCAAAGCCCTCCTAGCACCAACACAGAGCAGCCGATCTCATGGAAGCTAACTCCTCTCCTTTCAATCTCTACCTAGCCTTTACAACTGAAAGCCCCGCCCTTTCAGGGCGGGGAGGAGGTTAGTGTTTAGCCGTTATTTCTTGAAGAAGCTTTTCCACATGCTCTAATATCTTCTTAGTCATGTTCAATGCTTGTTCAGCATCATATCTAGTGTATAATTCCTCTGCAGGTATACCCGCTTCTTCATCACCGTACATTGCGAGTTCTCTCTCTTTTCTCAGAGATCGTGAGATTGATGCAAATTCGTCTATGTGTTCTCTGAACCATTCTGGGAATCTACTCCTCTCTCTCCTCAATACAGGCCCTGGATCGTGCCATTTAGGGGGTTCGACTCCTACTAATCTTAGAGCCGCTTTTAGCGATAATTCAACAGCCTCCTGGCATTGCCTCACTATATATGGGTAGTTTCCTAACTCTAGCTCTTCTTCTGCGTGTTTTAATCTGTCGCGTGCTTGTCTGAGATTGGATTTTGCTAATACGATATTATTCAATTACTATTACATCTCCGTATTTCGCATCTTCTTTAAGTACCCAGTACCATTTTTTTCCTATATAGATCCTCTTAGCGCCCAACTCCTTTAATTTCTCGGATAAACGTATCAATATTTTCTCGAAGAAGCCTTCTTTATCATATGCTATTACCGCATCCTCGACCATATCTAGATATATAGGCGATATTTTCTCAGCCTCTTCTCTGGTCTTAAGGATCGGCGATATAGATATTGAATATCCATCTTCATAAAACCTCTCTAACAATGGTTCTATTCTTTTCTCAGCCTCAAGATATCTTTCGATCCTCTTGAGGCGGGACTTCGGCAAATTATCTACAACAATTAATAGATCAAGATCACTATCTTTCCTAGCATCACCTCTAGCCACGCTGCCGTAAACCACTACAGAAACTAGATCTGAGCCAAAAACATTGACCAGCTCATCAACAAGACTCTTCACAACAGATCTATGCGGTTCAGTAATATATTGAATGCCTCTCTTAAACAATCTTAATGTCATCTCTAATAAATTATTCTCGAAACAGTATTATATTCCTAACATCCTCCCCCCTAAAAGGCAGGGCTTTTAGTTGTATGTTTTACAACCTGAAAGCCTCGCCCTTTAGGGCGGGGATGGCTAAGGCTTACAAGCCTTGTTAGAATAATGCTTTGGAGCCCGGGATGATGGGCTCCTGGGGGAGTTCTGCCCCCCCTCACAGCCCCCAAATGATAGATGTAAGCGAATAGATGGGGGGAACAATGAACCGCCTGTAAGGGGCTGGAAAACCAGCCCTTCAGGGCGGAGAGGAGGTCAGCCGGATCAGTAAAGTATGAGGTCATCACTACTCAGATCCCGGATTCCTCTTCACCGTTAATATAGAGGTTTGGGGGGTTATAGCTTTATGGCTTTATAACGTATTTAAGACCTGCCCCCCTTCCCATGCTCTCTAGAGCCTCTCTAACCCTTTCCAACGGCATGACCCCGCTAACAAGCTCTCTGAGCCTTAGCCTTCTACCCTCTATAAGTTTATACGCTTCATCAACATCCCTTGGGGTTGTGTGGAATGCCCCTTTAACCTCTATCTCTTCATAGTGGATTCTATAGCTATCAATGGAGATCGATGTGCTCCTTGGAAGGCCTCCGAAGAACAGGATCTTTCCACCGCTTCTCACAAGCCTTATGGCTAGCTCCCAAGCCTCTTGCTTCCCCGCAGCCTCTACAACGGCGTCGAAGCCTCTACCACTATTTATAGATCTAGCTATATCCTCAGGCCTCTCCTCATTAGAGTTAACCACAATGTCAGCCCCGAGCCTCTTGGCAACATCCAGCTTCTCCCAATGCCTATCTATAACAGCTACCCTGAGGCCTCTTAGCTTTAGAAGCTGCAGGTGCATCAACCCAATGGGCCCCGAGCCTATGACGGCGACCCACTCCCCATCAACACCCCCGAGGATCCTCTGGCCATGCACAACCGTTGATAAGGGCTCTAGAAATGCTGCTTCAACGAGATCTAAACCCGGTGGGATCTGGTAGAAATATCTCCTCCAAATCCTCTCAGGGATCTCGATCATCTCGGCATATGCCCCCGGAACTGTGAAGCCTATTATAGTCTCGCCAAGCCTCTCACATAGATTCTCCCTCCCTCTAACGCAGTAGAAGCAAACCCCACATGGAGAGGTGTTCATAGTCACAAAAACCCTCCCCCTGAGATCCTCGGGAACCCCCTCTCCAAGATCCTCAACAACGCCTACAAACTCATGGCCAATCACATTTGGAAGCCTAGCAAATGGATGCCCCCTCCTATACAGCTTAACATCTGTGCCACATGTAAGCGCTATGAGAACCCTAGCCACTATCGACCCCCTCCTAGGCTTTGGAGGCTCTATATCCTCTACCCTCAGATCCCCTGGGGTGTGGAGGACAGCGGCCTTCAAATAGATCGCCCTATATATCTTCGGTAGAATCCTAATAAGGGGCCTGGTTGAGAGCAGCCCTTGTGAAAAGGGGTGGAGGGCTGGAGGTAGTGGATCTCGATATTCCAAAGCCGGGGGACGGGGAGATCCTTGTTAGAATGGTTGCCTGCGGAATATGTGGAACAGATCTAGAGAAGATAAGGGGTGGAACAGAGACACCCCCGGTGCTGGGCCACGAGGTGGTTGGAGTTATAGAGGAGTTGGGTGGAGGTGTTGAGAACTTTAAACCGGGGTTGAGGGTCTTCGCACACCACCACGTGTCGTGTGGGAGGTGTTGGTACTGCTACACAGGGTCTGAGACATCCTGCCCCCTTTTCAAGGAGAGCAACATATATCCAGGGGGGTTCTCGGAGTACTTCCTAGTCCCGAGGATCAATGTGGAGAGGGGTGCTGTACACCCCCTCCCAGAATCCATAGACTGGATTGAGGGAACATTTATAGAGCCCCTAGCAACTGTCTTGAGGGCTATATCTAGGAGCACATATAGGCCTGGATATAGCGTCGCCATCGTTGGCTCAGGGCCTATGGGGCTTCTCTTCACCATGACCCTCAGATCCTTTGGGGCTTCCGAGATACTCGCAATAGATCTCTCTAAGACCAGATGCTCACTAGCATCAAGCCTTGGTGCAGATGCATGCATATCCCCGGCAGAGGTTGGCGAGCTCAGGAGATATGATCTAGTAGTTCTCTCGACAGGCTCCACAAAAGCCCTTCCAACGGCTTTCAAACTGGTTAGAAAAGGGGGTGAGATCCTTCTCTTCGGAGCACCGCCACCTGGATCCACAGCAGAGATCCCCATATCAAGGATCTTCTACGACGAGGTTAGACTAACACCATCGTACTCCGCATCAGAGAGGGATATAGAGGCCTCGATAAGGATATTGGTGTCGAAGAAGATACCAGTTAAAAAGATAGTAACCCATATATTCGAGCTAGGCGAGGTTGAAAAGGCATTCCAGGCTGCACAGGATGTTGAAAAGGCTGTCAAGGTTATAGTGGTTTCTAAGAAAGAATATATAGCATCAATGCTCTAATCCTCACCCAGCTCAGCACAGAGCAAGCCCCGATAAACCATATCTCGATATTGTAGCCACTACAGCATTGCTTTCGACATAGAGCCTTTCGGCAGCATATTTCCTAGCACTATCTATGCTCCTATATAGATCACCTAACACCTTGTTAGATGTAACCTCATCTAGGATCGAGCCGCTAGCTATAGAGGCTATAGAAACCTTTAGAGCATCCTCAGCCCCAGCTGATGCAAATAGCACTACAGCTCTCTCCTCGAGAGCCTCTGCAGTTTCGCTTCCTCTAAATCTTTTGGATAGGATCCCGAGGAGATCCTCGAGATCCCTCTTCTCGCCCTCTAGGATCTCTGAAAAGGCTTTTCTAACCCTTTCCAGAGGCGTTCTCCTAGCTATGAACTCCAATATAGCTATATAGGCTGGGATAACGGTTGATAGCGTGATCGATAGTGCCACCCCTGGATCCCCTATCTCTGCTATAGATCCCAATGCATAGTCTAGATCAGGGCTGCCCCTTGCAAGGGGCTTCAAAGGGTCTCCAAAGAGGGATAGGAGGGATAGATGGTTTAGATCTCTGAACACAACTTCATAGATCTTCTGTATATGATCCCATCCAAGCCCACTCGACGAGATATACCTTGAAAGGGTTAGAACCTTGTGCACCTCGACCTGGGCTGAGAAGCCTGCGAGAACCCCTATAGCCTCGTCTATGCTCGAAGGTTTGGCAAGATCGCCTATATAGATCCAACTGGGGTATGGGAGTCTCATGCCTTCACCTCCTCTATGATCCTCCTAACATCATCCCTATAGAGAACATCAGCACCTCTGAAGCATAGGAACTCAAGCTCTGAGGAGCCCGTGTTTATAAACTGATGAGGCTCTCTAGATGCTATGAATATCACATCACCCTGCTTAACATTCTTTATAGTGGGGGCACCGTTAACCATTGTAAGCACAGAGCCCCTCCCCTTAGTTATAACCACTATATGCTCATAATCATGAACATCTAAAGGCGTCTGGCCTCTAGGCTCGACTCTATAGTATCTGAGATAGAACCTCTTAGAACCAACACTAGCATCGACAAGGGTTTTCCTCTTAACACCCCTAGCACCCCTCTCGCTAAACTCACTGAACTCTACAGCCTCTATATTCACTATATACATCTATAGACCCCTATATAGAAGAGCCTCGGAAACTTATATAGGGGATGATGGAGGTTAGGGCTATTAGAGGTAGCACCTCCACCTACCCGAAGCCCAAGATGACGGGCTTCTGAGGGGGTTTTGGCCCCCGGCCTCCAAGATGAAAGATGTAGGCCCGAGTAGATAGAGGAATCTATGATCCGCCGGTAAGAGGGCTGGGAAACCCGGCCTTTTCAAGGTGGGAGGAGATCAGAGGCGCGGGATCCTGGAAGCTATATGGGTGTAGAGGTATAGCTATATGGATTTGAAGTTCTAGAGAATTGCTGGGGTTATCGTATTATTTAGCCCAGGTCTCAATAGTATCTTGGGATGTGATATGGGCAGGATCAAGGAGTTCAGCGATGAAATCTCAAGCCTTGTTGAAAGTGTTAGGGATTCTGTGGTCACGGTGGTGGTGGAGGCCATAGATCCTCTATCCCTTATAGAGGCTCCTGTGAGGGGTGTTGGATCTGGCTTCATAGTTGGTGAGGGTCTTGCGATAACCAATAGCCATGTTGTTGGATCTGCTAGCAATGTTAGGATCATATATAGCGATGGCGAGGTAGGTGTTGGTAGGGTGCTTGCTAGAGATCCATATAGGGATCTAGCTCTATTCGAGGTCGACAGACCGGGTGCTAGATATCTTAGAATGGGCGACTCGGATAAGGTGAGGGTAGGGGAGGTCGTGCTGGTAATAGGATCTCCGCTTGGGATTCCAGGCCCCTCAGTAACTATGGGCGTCATAAGTGGGAAGGGGAGAACCATTGTAGCTAACGAGGGTAGAATCGTGCTCGAGGACCTGCTCCAAACAGATGCAGCAATAAACCCCGGCAACAGCGGGGGACCCCTCATAAACATGGTGGGAGAGGCTATTGGGGTAACAACAGCTATGATCCCGTTTGCCCAGGGAATAGGGTTTGCAATACCGATCAACCAGGTTAAGAGATTCATAACACTCGTATCCAGATATGGCAGACCTGTTAGAGCCTGGATAGGGGTGTTCGTAGCACCCCTGACCCCAGAGCTCGCTAGAATGATAGGCATCGCTGAGAGAAAAGGGGTGATCGTGGTGAGAACAATACTGGGGAGCCCGGCAGATGATGCGGGTATAAGGAGAGGAGATGTGATCCTGAGAGCAGGTGGGAAGGAGATATCAACGCCAAGCGAGCTGAGAAACGCTATCGAAGATAGCGTAGATAGGGGGGTGATCGAGCTGGAGATAGTTAGAAGAGGATCTAAAAGGATTGTCGAAACCCCAATACTGGTTGAAGAACTCTAGAACCCAAGCCGATCAAACCCTTGAACAACAACGTTCTCAGCCGGGGTTTTTCCGCTCACCCCTCGCTGGATAGAGCGCTCAGCACCACCATCTTTAATATAATGAGAGCTATTAACTTACAACCGAAAACCTCATCCTTCAGGGAGGTGGGGATTTACAGGCTATGTATCCCCTAGTAATTTCGATCATGATGGCGATGCATGTGAGTCTCGGGGCTAGCCTCTAGCAAATCTACGCCCCTGAGGCAATGATAAAAATCAATAGCCCCGAGCCCCCTCGACAGAGGGATAAAGGTAATTATGCTGAAGGCCTCTGCAAAGAGATCTTCTATAGGGCTGAAAGATCTAACCTTATCACCGTTCTACGCGGGAAATCTGAAGTTATATAAAAGTCTCGCCCATTACTATAGCCTTCACTATAGGAGGAGCGGTGAAGTGAATATAGAGCTCAAAGGAAAATCCTGTCGGATCGTACCCCTGGTTCTGCTATATATGGGAAGTATGTGTAGCATCTCAGGGGTTAGGCGTAGTGCTTAACCAATAGCATTGGATGCAAGCCTAGGGCTTTTTGTTTTAAGGAGGAATCCAACCTTCTCTAGGATTGTGAGGAGGTCAGCTTTATACCCCTTCACTTCATTATTAATGTGGGCCTTGCCGAGGGGATATAAAAGTCTCTATATAAGGGTTAGTAGGGAGACGGCTGATCTAATAGATTCTCTTAGAGGAGATCTAACCAGGGATGAATACATATATAGGGTTTTGAAGAAGCTTAGAGAGTACTGTGGCAATGCTATAATACCGTGCATCGAGAGGGTATTCTCGGAGAAGCCTGGGTGTAGGGAGGAGGGGTGATGTTATCGCTACCACGGAAGCGTATATTCGCGGATCTTTCCTGTGAGGGCCATCCTAGCCTCTGCAGGGGTTAGAACTGGTTTGTGGAATTCGTCGAGATCATCAGTGGGTATTCTAGGACATGCTAGGATTACGTAGGCATCTATCGAGGGGGTATCTATGTTTAGAAGAACCTCTCTATTTATCACATACCCTATATATTCTATAGCTCTTCCACCCCTTCTCTCGATCAGCTCTCTAAGATATCTTCTATACCAAGCCCTATTCTGGCCCTTCACACCATCTACCAAGACCCATGTTCTAGCATCTACAGCTCTGTAGATCATGTAGAGCCTCTTCCTTAAAACCTTCTCAACCTCGAGTGTCATATCAACAGCCTTCCCCTCATATGGATCTATCTTTACGAGGGGTTTCCAGGGGACTGTGAGTCCAAGGCCTAGAGCGTGGAAAACTCCTCCCGATATAACTACATAGCCATCAACTTGCCCCCTTATCGAGTAAGGCTTTGAATAGTCACACCCAACTATAGAAGGGCCTCCCCCGTGGATCACAACCTCGAATCTCTTGGATAATATCTCAGAGACCTTTGGAACCTGCCTAGCATGTTGGATCGTGGAGAATATAGCTACCCTTTTAACACCCCTGCTAGACAGGATCTCTGCTGCCCTCTCAACAAGATCATCAGGGATCTCCAAAGTACTATATGCTGGTATAAAGATAGCCCTATGCCTAGGCCTGTAAAAGGGGTACTCAACATGCCCAATATGGACCAATAGATCATAGCCTCCCTCCAAAGCCTCCATATCATCTAAAACACACGCCCCCCAAGAGGGAGATGCTGAAAAGGCTATCTCAACACCACTAAGATCCCTACTAAGCTTCTCAAGAATATATGGTGCCAGATGTTTAAGTCCATCAGGCATCTGGATCAGTATCCTCCTAGCACCTAACTTCCTAGCCTCGCCAACCACCCTCTCTAGCTCCAAATCATAGCCTATATCCGTCATGGAACAGCTTCTCCAAAAGATTCTCTGCTTCAAACCTTATCAAGAAAATTGGCGTTAACAAAACTACGCATATCTTCACCGTTACAACCGAAAGCCCCGCCCTTTTGGGGCGGGGATAGCTAGGTTTATAAGTCTTCTAGGTTTTTGATCTTTTTAGAGGGACTCTATGGCCTCTAGCTATGGTGGTTAGCCCTGAGTCGGGGCTGTAGAGCTTCTTAGAAGATATAGGTTGGCATTTAACTATGCTATAAACAAGATTCTGAGCCTGAATCTAAAGACCATCAA
>Ga0197144_100479_pt1 | contig 17463 bp, 19 predicted proteins | sample GBS85_MetaG_FD_148670 | JGI IMG/M metagenome (GOLD analysis project Ga0197144, IMG submission 148670) | Sediment microbial communities from Great Boiling Springs, Gerlach, Nevada, United States - GBS 85_MetaG | ecosystem: Environmental > Aquatic > Thermal springs > Hot (42-90C) > Sediment...
TTGACGAGGCTTGCGAGAGAACAGCAGGGCCGGGGGGTTACCCCCGGCCCTTCGTGCCTTCTGTTGAGAGAACCGAGCGGAAGAAGTTTCGCCTCGGATTTAGCTGCGTTTCGGATATCTCTGTGGATGCCACTTTATCTCCATGGCGGGCGCTTTCCTCTCCGTCACGCTGCTGAATAGGGTCTGACTGGTCGCGCTGCTGGCCGGGGTCTGGCACCACTTGGATCTCTGGGCCGCCACTGTTCATCGCGGCCTGGAGGATGACCCGGATGGGTCCGCCGAGGGAGGCCCCGAGCAAGCGGTATGCCTCATCTACCTGGCGCGCTTGTTGTTGGATCATCTCGATCAGCTTGGACTCCGTGATCCTCAGAGGACCGCTGGATTGTCCCAGCGCCGTCGCGACCAGCGTGGTCGCGATCCCTCCCTCAATGACCTCCGTGAGAGTTGAGACCAGTAGTCCCAGCCCGAAGGCCAGCGGTGCCACATCTTCCCATTCCGAGAAGAAGGAGACGGAGCAGAAGATGTTGAGCGCTGTGATCACGACGATCCGCACCGTCTCCAGCACGCCGATGTCGGCTTTTGTCTGGAAGAGGATCACCGCCCGGGTCTGATATGTCGCCGCCATGAGGGCGATGTAGGCCGCCACCGCTGAGGCCCAGAAGGTTGGCGGGACCACGATCCCGACAAGAGTCGCGTAGGTGCTGTAGCCATCCAGCAGCCTGGCGACGAGGAGGAAAACCATGAGCGGCGGGATGGCAAGAAGCATCGTGCCGGGCGTTTCCTTTCCCTCCCCGCTGGCGATTCCAGACCAAAACGCGCGAAGGGAGGTGACGGGGGTTTTGTAGAGCGGGATCGAGCTGCCCAGCAAAGCGATATGACCCCGCATTCGGGAGAGCTGATAAATCGCCGCGTCCAGCTCGGTGCTGATGAAAACGCAGAGGGCCATCAGCGACCAGTTCCACAGCCACCACGGATCCGACGGCGTCAAGCTGCGCAGGGCGGCGGAGAGGGTGGAGCTTGTGGTCGTCTCCAGCAGGCCGTGCAGCGCGTAGTAGTTGAAAGCCGCGTTGATGGCCGTGATGATCACGGCCAGCGCGATCACCGCCGTTCGGACTCCCCCGCGGATCTCCTTGGCGCGCAGAAGGAGCAGCGTCGAGAGCTGCCCCATCTGCAGCGCCAGTCCCACCAGCAGGCCCGCCATGGAGAAGGCCTCGACGGCCCCGACCGCCGTGGTGCCGAAATCGACGAGAGCGGCCAATATGATGCTCACGATGATTAGAACTCCGCCCATCATTACCTCCTTTAGGCTTCCCCGCTGAGGGGTCTGAGACCCCGCGGGTTGATGATCACGACAAGGTCCTGGCTGTTGATGACAAGGACTCGCCTGCCAGGGCGGGAGCTGCAAAACGCAAGCGCTTCTGCCAGCGCTTCGGTGTCGTGGTGCACGCGCGCAACCTCGTCGATGTAGACCACTCCGCTCGCCTTCATCGAGAGGCTCAGCAGCACGCAAAGCGCCGCCAGCGCTAGCTCTGCCAGCGCCACCCAAGTTTGCCCCACCGCGAAAAAGCCAGCCGCGTTGGATAGCATATGGATCGCGATCACCCACCACATCAGTCGCATTCGGTGCCCCTCCCCGGATTGGCGTTCGGGATCGGAGACGTGGAAAATATTAGCAGAAATCACTGTGGGAGGGGAGGGAAATGAGCAAGATGATGACACGTAAGCAAAGCGGCCGCAATCATCACGACCACCACGATCGTCGCGGCCACCACCTCTCGGCTGACCCATCCAGCTCGTCCGGCTCGCCGACTCGGCATGGAAGCGAGCTGGATCAACAAATCCAAAGAATCCTCCGCCGGAGGGGGTTAACTGCAACCGAAAAAGCCAATCAGATTTTCCTCCTCCTCGAGACTTGCGAGACCCCGCTCAGGTTGGGGGGGAAAACGCCCCTCGAAATCGTGATTAGGACCCTCACCTCAAAGTTCGAAGATCTCGACCCCAGGGAAGTCCCCGGACTGGTATACATCGTGGTTCATGAAATTGTTGCAAACAGGAAATGGGATCCCACGGCGGGACTTGCGTTCCTCGCTTACGTCATCAATGGTGTCGAGTTCCGCATTCGTTCTGACCACCGCCATACAGCTCGCGAGATCCCCTTCAGCGTCCTCGCGGCATGTCGCCAGAGTGACGGCAGCACGGACCCGGACCAGGATAGGTTCCCTGTCTTTGGCGCGCTGGATCCGCAGATAGCGAGCTACTCATGAGGGCTGTCACGGTTTCCCCGTTCCCATTGGCTCACAACACTATTTCTCCGGTGGCCTTGGACCCAGCGCGGGGCTTGTTCTTCGAGCCCGCCGACGTTTCCCTTCCGCCGCTTGTCCGCATGGCGGTCCGTTCCCACCCCTGGACTCTCCGGGATGGGTGGATCGGCGAATTTGTTCGGTTGGTCGTCTCTCCCATCGATGAGCACGAGCTGCGCCGCGCCAGACTCGTTGTTGCTGGCAGCATCAACGACACCAAGACCACCAGAATCTTGCAGTCCTTCGTTGAGGAAGGGGGGAGGTTGTTGCGCGCCGTCGTGGAGACATCCGCTCAGCCCGGGGTGATTCCTGACGACCTGCCTCGCATGATGCCGCCCGGCCCGGAGCCGGAGCTCCCCGACGGGCTTCTCCCCGGATTGCCGGCAGGGTTTGGCCGATGGACGGAGCGTTTCTATCGCCTTCCGAGCTCCACATCCCCAGCGCCAGCAGGCTACTGCTTGGTGCTCGGGTCTGGGGCACCGTCGTTGGTTGCGGCGAATTTGCAGCGCTTTCGCCCGCCGCCGATCTCTAGCTTCGCTGACGCTCGAGTTGTTGCGGCGGCGCTGCGCATTGCGCTGCTGGTCGCCGAGGACGTTCTGGTCCTCCCGGAGCCCCGCGCCGCCGCTTTGGCAGCTGCCATGGCCGCTTTTGAGGGCGAGGCGTTGTTTCGGTCCGTCCCGTCCCCGATGGTTGTTGTCCGCGCGATCGCGGAGACTTGCGGCATCCCCCCCGTTCTGGCGTCCCAGATCTACGAGGCCTCTGTGGCCGTTGCCGCGGCGGGGGTCGATATAGACGAGACCGAGAGAACGAGGTGGGGCATGAGCCCGCGAGACCTTTTCCCGCTGATCCGCTCCTCCCCGGAGCGCGTCGTCTCCTTGGACACAGGGATCGTCATCGTGGACTTGGGGAGCCGCGTGGCGGTGAACGAGACCATCCTGGTTCTCTCCAGGCCGAAGTCCTTCGTCACCCTTCGCCGCAGCGAGCCCACATCCATCACCGTCTACCCCGCGGTCATTCCAGACCCCAACCAGCGCGGCGGTGATCTTCCTGCTTTGCTTGTCGTTCGCTCGTCTAGCCGCTCGGCCAGCCAGGGGTTTGAAGAGCTGATGCGGCTCCTGCACGAGCATGCGGGCGAGCTGGTGGAGGTCAGGTATCAGAAGCTGAGCGACCAGCTCACCGTTCTTGACGTCAACCCCGTGCGCGTCCATGCGCTGGAGCCGCAACTCAAGGCTGCGATCGCGGGCCTCGAGCGCCTGGCTGGCGGCGGATGGTTTGAGCGCGCCGCAGAGGTGGGGGTGCGGATTCAGCTCGTTGTCCTCCCGAAGGGGGAGGGCAAGAAGAAGAAGGGGGCAACGACGTCCTCCAAACCCACGTCCTCCAAACCCAAGCGGAACAAGGGGAAAGGGAAGAGGAATGGATGAAGAGCGGACTCTGACCGTTCGCGCGGAGATGTGGACCGGATACGTGCGGGTTCGCTGTCCGTTCCACGATGACCATAACCCGTCCGCGAGCTTGCGGTTCGCGAACGGGGAGCCGGTTCTGCTCTACTGCTTCGCCTGCGGGGGCGGGGAGGGGCCGGCTCGCTTCAAGGTTGTCAAGGCGATTAGGTCGGACGGGGGCAGCTGGCACGTGACCGTCCGCCCCGCGCGACGGGGGCGCTCCCGGAAGCCCCCTGCGGAGAGCGCTGCTCGGGGGAAGCCGACGCCCGCCGCAGCCGGCAAGAAGAAGCATGCGGACGGAGAGGGGGAGGATGCGGGGTTGGTGGCTCCGGCCGCAGTGAACGCCGCGTTGCAGATCGCAGTCGCTTGGATCCGCGATGGCCGCAAAACCACTCAGGAAACGCTCGAGCTCTGGAAGCCGTTCTTTCTCGTGAAAAAGATTCCGACCTCTTTGGATCTGATTCTCGCCCTCGCCTATCCGCCGATCCTTTCCCCGACGGCGATCATCTATCCCCTTGTCCCCCTTGCGGATGGGGGCGAGGCGGTAGAGCGCTATCAAATACGGCTCGTGGCTGGGGCGAAAGGGCGCTTCTATCCGCCTGGGACGTCCGCTGGGAAGCCATGGGGCTACGCGCCCCGCGGGCTTCAGGGAGGCGCGAAGTTTGTCGTGGTGGAAGCGGCCCATCACGCGCTCCGCATCGCCTTGCTCTTGCCCGACGTCCTGCCCGTCGCCGCCCTGGGCATCGGCAACATCCCCGCCGTGGTGGCTGCCCTGTCAGAAATCGGCCGCGTGGCGGCGGTTTTCTGCGATGAGCCGATCGCCGTGCTCAGGGGCGTCATTGCACTTGACATCGATGAGATCAGCGACCAAGATATCATTCGCCATATTGCGGCGCGCCTGACCTGAAAGGGAGAAAGGGAGGGGGTGGGGATGGAAAACATTGTCGTTGTCAAGCCGTGCGGCTCCGGGAAAACAAGGCAAGCCTGCGAGCTTGCCGCTCTCCTCGCCTCGCAAGGAAAGCGAGTGTTGTATGTTGTCCCCACCCGCGCGTTACTCTTGGAGGTTTATGAGCAGATCCGCGCCCACGGCGCGCGGGTGGAGATTTCCGCTGGTCGCTCCGCTGATCGTCCGCCCGTCAATTGTCGCAATCCCCTCGCCGATTTGTCTGACGCGGCGGGTTTCTCGCTGCTCTCGTTCTGCCAGACCTGCCACTTTTTCAACAGTTGCTCGTATGTCGAAGGCCGTGCCGCCCTGACCATCCCTGGCGTCGTGAGGGTCACCACGCTCGCGTTCCTGATCTGGAACCGGGTTCCGTTCGGGACCGCGGACGTGGTGATTTACGACGAGATGCCGTTGTGGTTCGAGATCCCCAAGAGGTATCTTCATCTGCTCCCCGAGCCGTATCGATCGGCCGTGGTCAAGTTCGAGGATTTGCCGTCGCCCATCCGCCGCGAGGCGCGGCGCTATCACGCCCGGTTTGGAACGGAAGCGCCTGGCGGCTTTTTGATCCCCCGCCTCCTCGCGGGCAGGGAGCGCACGTTGATCCTTACCGCCACGCCGATCCCTGGCCTGATCGAAGCGATGGTGGGCGGCGAGGTGGATTACAGCGCCGAGGGAGATTTCTTCGGCGTGGATCAGCGGGTGCGCTGGTTCTTCTGTGATCTGCCTCACTCGAGGGAGTGGTCCCCTCAAGCGTCTGGATGCGGGTTCAAGAAAAACACGCGACCTGGCCTGCCCTATTTCCGAGCGTCTCTGGGGTTGGGGCAATGGCGAGGTCAGGCGCTGGATGTCTTTGGTAGCTATCAGCCCCCCTGGCATGTCTTCGCGATTCTCGCCTTCTTGCTTCAGACGCCCTTGAAGATCGACCCCGTCGACGTCATGTTTGACCATCCGCCCCAAGAAGATCCGCTGGGCCTAGGGCAACGAATGCGGATACCTTCTTGGACCCTCTCTTTTGAGAGGGATGGGAAGGCCATCCCCATTCCCTGGCTCCTTCGCGCCGCTGATTTGGCACAACTGCTGGGTCGGTCTGGGATTGGCGTTGAGAACAACTATGTGGGCGCCATTCCGCTGGCGGCGCGCAACACGGTTTGGCAATATCGCCTTGCGAGGGAGATTTCGCTCGAGGGCTATAGCCCGCGGGATGTTGCGCGCGAGATCCTGATGCACTTCTTCCTGTTCCATCGTCGGCCTCTGGACGCCGCGGTGCACGCCTATCCCGGTCTCGCCAGCCTCTTGGACAAGAGGATGGTCGCCGCCATACGGAAGCGCGCGGCGCGGATCCGCTCTTTTGTTGAGCAGTTCAATTCGCACATCCTGGCCAAAGGGAGCTGAAGATGGCGAAGCGAAGCGTGCGACCCATTGGGGCGCGCATCATCAAGCGCGGCGAATGGACCGTCGCGTTGGCGGACGGGATGCTTTGCATCTCGTGTCAGAGGGCCAAAGTCTGGATGTTCCCGCTCGTCGAGGGAGGCGCTGATGCGAACGAGGGAGGTCGCGCTGCTCGTCGCAGGAAGCCTCGGGGAGGCTCGAAGGCTCGTGAACAAAATGCTGCCTCCTGACACGAAGGTCGTGGTTTACGGGAATTCGCGCGCGCAGTCGTGGATCTTTCTGGCGCGCCAATACGGCGCTCTCTGGCATGCCGTTCTTGTCGCGGAGGAGGGCGAAAATGATCGCGCACGTTCATACAAACGCAAGTGACGGCCTGCTTTCCATGAGCGAATGCTTGGACCTCGGCGAGGGTCCCGTTCTGATCTTGGACCATCTCTCCCCCATTTCGGCGATCCGGGCGCATCTCCGCGGCCACCGCAAAGCCCCGTTCGTGGGGGCTGAGCTCTACATCAGGGGGCATGACAAGAAGAACGAGCACCTCACCGTTTTCGCTTACAGCGCGCGCGGGTTCGAGCGGCTCTGCGAGCTGATCTCCGCATGCCCCCTTGACTCCGAGTGGGGGTGGGCGAGGGAGCTCGAGGGCCTGGTGATCACAACCTCTTGCATGGCATCCCGCCTTTACCATGCTGTCCGTGGTCAGGACGACGACCTCCTCGCCGAGGCGTCCCGACGGATTGAGGATGCGGGCGGGGTCTTTGCCATCGAGGCTTTCCCTTGGGATCTTGAGAACCCCGAGCCCATCGAGCGCGCCGCGCGGCGATACGCGGGGGGGCGAATCCTCGTCTCGAGCGATTACCACGTGCCGCCTGATCCGGGGAGCTGGCTTGCCTACCGGCTGGGTTTGGCGGCGCGACCGGACCGACGCGAAACTCTGATCCATCCCCTGAAGGGAGGGGAGGGTTTCTATCGAAAGATGCGGGAGGCCTCGACATACGTCACGCGCCTTCAGCACGAGCCGATCCCCGAGTGGCTGGAGCGGCTTGCCCCCTCTGAGCCCGTCGTCAATCTGGGCGTCCCCCAGCCTCCCGAGGGGGAGATTGCTGCTTTCCGCGAGTGGCTCGAGTCCGAGCTGGGCTCTCTCGATCCCACGCACCGCTTGGCGGTGGAGCGAGAGCTGGCGATTCTGTCCGCGAACAGGGACGTGATGGCCTACATCGTTCTGGTTTGGCGAGTGGTGATTGCGCTGGAGCGCAAGGGGATCCTCCCCTTCCCCCGCGGGTCTGCGGCGGGGAGCGCTTTGTGCTGGACGATCCTCGGGGCTCGCTCTCCCTCTCCCGTCGCCAACAACTGCGTCTTCGAGCGCTTCTACTCCCCACATCGACGGGATCTCCCCGACATTGACCTCGACGTTCCTGACCAGCAGATGGCGATCCGGGCCTTGAGGGAGGAGGGCTTTCGGGTCGAGCGGTTGTGCGCCCTGCGAACGCTCTCTGATCCTGAGGAGGCGCTGCGGGTCGCCGCCTCGACCCTGTTCGGCGAAGTCCGTCGCAAGGAGCAGGCGAACAAAAACGCCGCGGATCTGGCGCGTCGCTTTGGATGCGATCCGTCGGATGTATACGCCGCGGCGGAGCGCCTGTGCCGCGCTGAGTTCATCGTCTCCTTCGCGCCGCATCCGTCCGGGTTTGTGATCGTCCCGCCCGGGTGGTCTTTCCCCTCCCTCCCGGTGGCCCCGCGGGAGGTTGTGGAGGCTGCGCTTGTCACAGGCGATGAGGTGCCTTGGAAAGTGGACCTGTTGCAATCCGATTCCCTGCACGCCATTTTGGGTCCAGATGCGATCCCAGCGCTGACCATCGCCGCAACGGCGCGGCCGACGGATCGCTTTTCGAACCCCTTCCGCGTCGGGGCGGCCGGCCTCTTCCAGGTCGGCCCGGCCTCGGCGGCGGAGGCGATGGCTTTGCGGGGGAGGGAGGAGCTCTGCTTCATGGATCTCGTCCAGCTTGTTGCGGGATCGAGGCCGGGCGCGGTCGGCTTCCTCTTCCAAGAGGACGCGATGCGGGCGGTGGCGGAGGCTGCCCGCCGGAGGGGGCTGGACTGGGTCAGGCTGATGGACGCGGCGCGCCGTTGGTCCTCCAAAGCCGACGAGAGGGCCTTGAGGGAGCTGGAGAGCGAGCTCGCGGACGAGCAGCTCCTCGAGAGGCTGCGCAAGAGCGGCGGCTACTCCTTCTGTCTTGCGCACGCCGTCGCTTATGCTGCCCGCCTCTTGGCGCAGATCCTGCTCTTGGATGAGCGCCCCGAAATCCTGCTCGATGCCGCGCGCCGCGAGCGGGATCCGGCCTGGCGGGCCGCGATCCTGATGCACTTCCTCATACGCTTCTTCACGGCGCGGGGCGGCGGGATCACGATGCGGATCGGTCGAAGGACGGGGGTCGTGGAAGGGTCCATCGTCCTAGGCGAGGACGTGGTCGCGCCATCCGTCATTTCTTTCCTGCGCCGCAATGGGGCGTTGCGGCGGCAAGACATCGCGAACAACGTGTTGCTGCAGATCATCAGCCAGATGGCCGGTTTCGATGTCGCCTCCGTCGTGGCTGCCGCTGCCGTCATCGCCCAGCCGAAGATCCCGAACCCACCTCTCGCGGGGGCTTACCTTTGGACCCTCTCCCGAGGCGGGTTGCGGATTGCGCTGGCGACCCCTTACGGAGCCTTCTATACCCAAGCGGCCGAGTGTGGTCTGGCTTTCTGGGATCCCTCAAAGGGAAAGTGGAAGCGCATTCGTCTGGAGTCCTTGGCCCGTGACGCGAGGGTTCCCGATCCGGTTCTGGAACTGGAGGCATGAGGAATGCGCGGGTATGCGCGCATCATCTTCATCTGCCGGATTTGCGATGCCGTCGCAGACATTGAGAACAACAAGTTCTACATCGCCTCCGTAAAGGAGATGGCGGATAGGAGCAGGGCGGGCGCCTGGGCGGCGGAGGGGAGGGAGGAGGTCGAGATCCCCTTTGTCATCCTCGCCTCCTCTGAGGAGCAAGGCGCGGCTCTGGAGGCCGCGCTTCGGATGAGGCGTCCTGCTCTTGTGGATGGCATGCTTCTTCCAGCTTTGCTGGACGAGCGATTTGAGCCGCCAATGGCCTATGTTGCCGTCAAGGCTTTGGCGGCTTGCGTCTTGTAGAAAGACGCAGTTCGCAATGCACAATAAAACAGAAGCGGGAGGCGAACATGCGGTTCGTGGCACTTTCGGGGAACACGGTGATTGGCGAGGGCGTCGTCAGCCGCAGCCACATCCACTATGTCGGGAAGCGAGGGGTCTCGCCGGATCTCATCGTCCCTGTTCCGTTCCGCCCGGGTCCGGGGGTTCGGGTTGTCCGCAGGGAAGAAGATGTTGCGGCGTTGGACCTGGGCGGCGGGACGTGGATTGCGCGGGGGGTTCGGCCGAATCGGCTTATCCTCGGGGATCTCATCGTCCCCTTGGACCCTGAGCGGGTAGAGCGCATGGTGCGCCCCCTGCGACAGTCGCTTCCCGACAACCCCCGCTCGGTGTCTAGCTTGGACGGCAAGGTTTTCGCATTGCGTGGCGTGTGGTTCCTGCGATCCCCCGGGGTCCAGACGGTCTATCCCCTGAGCCTCCTGCGGGCCTTCGGCCTTCGCGCGCTCGGCAGGCTGGGCGATGGGCTGGCTGCCGCGAGCGGAGAGCAGATGGCGCTCTTGGGCGCAGGGCTTCTAAAGATCCCGAACTTGTCCTTCGAGGCCCTGGATTTCCCCATGGACCCGCAAGAGCTCTTGGCGCAAATCCGCCAAGCGTGGCTGGGGGGCGATCTGTCGCGTCTCCGGCTGCTCTTGAAGGCCCGAGCCCTCCTTTTCGCTGTCCAAGCGCTCAATATGACTCCGAGCCGATGGATCGCTTTGGGCGAAGCCATCGGCCTCGAGACGAGCGGCGTATGGCGGGCTGCCGCAGGGCTTTCCGTGGCCTGGAACATACGCATTGCGACAAAGGAGGAGAAATGAGCACCTTCGCGTTGGTCCTAACCCGTCGCGGCATCTGGATTTCCCAGCGCGCCGACGCGCAGCCAAGCGCGGAGTGGGAGATCCTCTCCAGCGAGATCCGCTGCGAGACCAGGAAGCTCGTTCCCGCCTTGGGCCTTCTGTTGGGGGCGGGGGTGGAGATCATGCGACACGAGTGGCTGGTCTATCCATCCCCATTTCGGTGGCGCGCCCTCCCAGGCAATCCGGAGGATCTGAGGGCGCTGCTGTTGGACCCGCGGCGCATCTGGTTGGATTCCTTGCTTCGTGCCCTGACCCATCGCGCCAAGCCCTTGACTGTCCGCGACAAGCACGAGGAAACGCGCAAGTGGATGGTGGTGGATGACATCTCAAAGGCTCGCGGGGATGATCGCGGCGGTCGCGGCTTGGGGTGGTGGCTGGCGCAAGCCCTCCAAGGCAACCCCCTCGACTCGTCCGATCCGCCTCATGATGGGCTGAACAAGGAGTTCGCGCGGGCGTGGCAGGAAAAGTTCCACAACATCGAGCTCGTCCGTCGAGCCTTTTTCAAGGCGCTGAGTCCCGAGCTCGACAGCTCCGCAAATAAGGGGCGGGATACGTCGCTCGTCCTTGACGGCAACGCGTTGCTGGAAAATGAGGAGAGGCTGCGAGCGCTCATCCCCAAGAACCGTCTCTTGAACGTTCTGAGGGTTTTCCGAGAAGGGGACGACCTGATCGTTATTCCCGTTTCCCCCTTCGACCCCGAACTGAACAAGCAGCCCGCCTTCAATGAGACTCGCGTTGCCGTGCTCGTCCACAAGGGCGGCGGGATCTTCAACCAAGATCAAGCGTTTTGGCTTGCGTATCACGTCGCCCCGATCGCCCTCGTGCTTCTCGAGGGCCGGCGCGAGGGGCATGGCGAGGAGCAGGGCAAGGCGGCGCTGGGCTTTCACAACGTCTGGGCGCTGCCAGCCGACACATCGGCGCAAGGGATGTCGAGGTATGACAACCCGATGGAGGCGTTCGAGTCTCTTTTCAGGTCCCTCCTCAATACTCTTCCGAATCCGAAAGGAGGCGTGTGATGTTGCTGAGTTTCCCGCGTCCCAAGTCGGAGTGGCCCACCGATCGATGGCTGGCGGGGATTTGGAGGAACGGAACCCTGGTGGGCGTGATGTGTCCGTCTGGGTTTGCCATCCTCCCCGCTGGGACCGAGGGGGTGATCCCTGCAGGTCACGAGCTTCTGAAGCGCGCCTTGGACGGTTTGGAGGGGGCGCAATGCGTTTGGCTGGACATCTCCCCCGTTCTGGCCCGGGCCGGGGCGTGGCGGATCCGGCTTGATCCTGAGGCCGGGATCTTCTACGTCCTCGAGCCGCCGGTCCTAGGATTGGAGGAGCAGGTCTTCCCGGCGCGCAGGGTCGGGACAGGGCCATCTGGGTGGATCCACCGTCTCCAGAAGGGAACGCCCCTCCCCATCCAGCCTGAGAGGCTGGCGCTTCTGAGCGGCGCGTTGGCTGCGCGAATGGAAGGACGGATTTTGGTGGCGACCTTCAATGGCTTGCCTGGGAAACTGATCCTGCAGATGGAGGGGGTGTCGGAGGAAACATCCGAGTCCCCCGTCCGTTTCCCGTTTCGCTCCCTCCCCCCATCCGTCGCGGTGGTTCTGCCGCCTGAGGATCTGCGAGATCGGCCGTCTCTCCTTTTTCTGGCGGAATCGTCCGCCGAGGGTCGGAGGATGATCTTTGGCGCCGGCATCCTTGCGTTGCGAGAAATCCTTGCGGAGGACGATGGATGATCGTGGCGATCAAGCGAGAGCCAGGCATCTTTTGCGTTGAAGACGACTCGGGCTTGGTTATCGCCGACTTTGATGGCTTGACCCTCCCCGAGCCGGAGGAGATCGCAAGCCACCAGTGGTTCTGCAGCGGCGGGGCGTTTCGCTTCGCCGTTTGGGGCATGCACCCCGACGCCCAGGCCAAAATGCTGGACCGGTACGGCGGCCGTCTGATCCGCGTCGCGGATTTGGGCGTCCATCCTCCGCTTCACGTTTGCGTGGCGATCTTTAGGGATCGGGATGTCGCAATCGAGGCGGCGAAATGGCTTCGGGAACTGGATTACGTGCTGATGCCTGCTGAGCCGGAGCTGGAGAGGGACGCGCCTAGCTTTCCTGGACGGAGGCCTTTGCCTGGCCCAAGGTTATGATTTGGCGGGTCCAGCGGCCAAGGAGAGCAGAAATGTGACCACCGGCCTTGACCTTTCCGCCTGTTCGGCGGACCAGGCCATGGGCCATGAAACGGCTCTGACAATTTCCGTCTCGCCCGAGGACGCATCGTGTCAGTCTCGGATTTTCCTGGCGGGCGCATCGGCGAAAGCATCGACAAGATCCGTGTGGCGGTTCGCTGGACCATTGCCCTAGACGGATTGGCCTTCTCGGTGGAACGCGTCCCGTTCGCGGGCGGGGCCGTTCTGGTCTCGTCCGTGGGCGGTCCAGATGAGGGGATCGTCTGCATCGCCTCAAGGGCCGAGGGCCTCCTCGCTCTGCTCGACTGAGTTCAAGGGACATTGAGGAGGACGATCCCTCACGCGAGGCGGAGGCGTGTGCGGAAAGGAGGTCGAGAGATGGCTGGGGAAATGATCTTGTCTGGCCTTTTGGATCCCGTAGACCCCGTGGGCGTCGCGGACCTCATTCTGGATCATCTGGTTCGCATCGGATTCATAGTCGACTATGACGAGCTGGGCAGGCCAGTTCTCCGGTCCCCAGAGGGGAAGGAGAACCTCCGCGCCCTGCACAGGGAGGCGCGCCGCCTGGCCCTTCTTCCGCGCCTGGGGTGGATCCGCTGGGCATGGATGCGGTTCTCCGCATTCTTCGCCCGGGGCGAATGGATCGTTCCAGAGCGGATTCGCCCGGTCTTGGTGGAGATAACGGAGCGATGGCATGCGGATCTCGCCCGGCTGGCCCGGCTGCTTTGGTCCTCGACACCTTACTCGAAGGGGTTCGGGCGGAGGCTGGGGTTCCTTCTTCTGGATGAGGGCAACCGAGGGCCGCTGGGGAATCCGCTCCTCATCGGGATCTTGCTGCTTCAGTCGCCGCCCATCACCCTTTCCCCTCGAGACCGATTCTTCCAATATCCGCCAGGGCAGAAGGTCGACAAGATCAACACGACCGCCGACGTCCACTCCTTGATGGCCGTGCCGCCATACAACGATTTGTTGGGCGGGAAGCTCGTTGCCTATGCCGCCGCCTCCAACGAGGTCCGGGAGGCCTATCGCCGCAAATACGCGGGTCGGCGGACGGAGATCGAGGGACGCGTTCTCCCGGCGGATCTGGTCGCCTTGACTGCCGTCAGCGCTTTCGGGCGGTCCAGCTTATACAACCGCCTGCGATATCGTGACGGGCCCATCGCCATCTCTTTGGGCTACGCCGCAGGCTACGGGGTGTTCCACTTGGAACCCTTCTACCCCTTCTTCCGGGCTCTCCTCGAATCCCGCGGCATCTCAACACGTGGAGGTTTCGATGCGGGACCGCGGGTCAAGTGGCAGATATGCGTCCGCGCGCTGGAGGCCCTGGGGCTCTCTCGGACCCTCATCAATCACTCGGTTCCCCGCGAGGTCTTCCTCTTCCCGTTGGCTCACAACCTAAAGGACTTCATGGAGGGACGGGCGGAGGAGCCTCTGTATCGGGATCTGCCCTTCAGGGATCTGGCCGCTTATTGGCATGAGCGCTGGCTGCTGCCCCGGGCGGAGCGGGTGGATCGCTGGCGCTCCTGGGAGCCCGAGGGCTTGTTGGCCCAAGTTTTCCCGACGGATGCGGACGGCGCTTTTCCCTCTGGGCAGGGATGAGCGGGTCGCGGTTACGCTCTCTGTGGCGCTCTCCGCTCCAACATCTCACTGAAAGGAGGCAAAGATGCCGATATTCTACGATCCGATTCGAAACGAGTGGTTCTGCTACTGTAATGAATGCGCCAAAGAGGAAAAGACCCGTGAGGCTCTTCAGAACCAGGGGTGGGTCGAGGTCCAGCTGGATCTAGAGGATCCGCGGCGCCAGGAGGAGGGCCTCTGGTATTGCCAAGGCTGCGGCCAGCTCCTTGACGATGTCCCGCCGATTTGCTTCCTGTGAGCATCTATGGGAGGTGTCCGATGGCATGGAGGCGGCCGGGGATGGCGAATGGCAACAACGGTTTCGTCGACTTGTTCTGCGGCGTGGGAGGGGCGGGGCTCGGCCTCAAACGGGCGGGCTTGAGGCCGATTCTGGGGATCGACAAATACCTGCGCGCCGTCGAAATCTATCGCGAGGCGGTAGGACCGGCCTTGCAGGCGGATGTTCGTCGCCTCGATCCAGCGCAAACGATCCAAGAGGAGGTCTTTCTGATCTGGTCCTCTCCTCCCTGTCCCCCGTGGTCCCTGGGGCGCAAATATCGAGGCTTGCCGATGGGTTTCGACACAGAAGATGGCCGGTTGCTTTTGGAGCCCATCCGATGGATAGAGGTCCTGCGTCCCACTTGGGCGGTTATCGAGAACGTTGGGACGCTCCCCGCCGAAGCCATCGAGACGCTGTCCGAGGGCTTGGCGGGCTTGGGTTATAAGGTGCGCAATCTGCTTCTCAACGCGCGCGACTGGGTGCCTCAATCCCGGGATCACGTCTTCATTGTGGCGGGACCGGATTCCATCCCCAACCCCACGCCTCCGCCCATCGCCCCGCGCTTTGCGGACATCAGGGACGGAACGGGTGCCCTCCCCGTCGAGCCACGGACGATTCGTCACTGGGTGAAGAGAAAGTTTGCTGTCCCCATTGTGGATGCCAACGGCGTCCTTCCCACCGTCTCCACCCGCGGATATCACCACCGCTGGACTTGTGCGGTTTACGAGGGGGATGGTCGCTATCGCTTCCCCACCTTTTTGGAGGCGGCCCGGGCACAGGGCTTCCCGGATGATCATCCGATCCATCGCTTGGCCGCGGAAACCTCCACTGCGGCCTGGCGCTTGTTGGGAGACGCTGTTCCCGTCCCGTTGGCTCAGGCCATCGCCGAGGCCATCCTTTTGAAGAGCGCCCAAATAGGCATCTGATTCCATCCGAGCGAAGGAGGCCGCCATGACGTGGAAAACCGCTTGGGTTTGGGGTTTTGGCGTCTTGCAAGGGGATGCCCCGGGGCGGCTGCACTATTGCCAGCCCGCGGATGAAGGGAGCGCGCAGAACATCGACCGGTGGCTGATCGATGGGATCGCGCAGTTTGCGTGCTGGCCGCTCTTGGCGCTTCGGATCAGCCGGACGGATTGGGGAGACGCAAGCCTTTTGGTGGCTACGCCTCTGGCGGATGAGGATAGCAACCTCGTCGGCGTGGATGTGCTGGGGTTTGCCCCGCAAGGTCTTGCCGTCCTTCACGGCAAGGGTCAGATCCGCGCGGATTTTTCTCTCCGTGGGGATCAGGAGGGTCGCGTTGTGGCGAAAGGGGATTTCGATGTGGTCGTGAAGATCTTCATGGGAGACGAGGTTACCAGGGTTCAACTCTTTCTTGAGCCCTTCGACGAGGATGGGCGCAAGAAATCTTCGCCGCTCTTGGCCATCCACAAGGATGGGAAGGTCAGCCAGGCTCAATTCTCGCTGCAAGGGGTTCCCGAGGAGCTGATGGATCGGTTCCAGAGTGTCTTCGCGTTCTCGTATCGGGCGGTGCCAGGTTTTGAAGTCCAGACGGACTCCGAAAACCTGTTTGTGGCCGTTTTGCCGTTCCCCGCGGATGAGATCCTGGGGATCAAGGATCAAGAAGGCTCGTAAAAGCGGACCATCCGGAAGCCGATCGCGATTGCGCGGCTCTTCCGCTGGTCATATGAGGAGGCGAACGATGTGGCGGATCGCCACGAAGGTCCCGATCCTCACCCTGAGGGATGGGCGGCTGCTGGTCGGTGGCGCGGTCTGGCGGGATGGCAAATGGACCATCTCCCCGTTGTGGATGTTGACTTGCACGGAGAACGCCTGCTTCGTCCCTTGGCATGATGGTTTGGGTTACTGGTTTGCGCGAGCGGTGGATGGACTGGTGGTCGCCATGGTCAATGACCAGCCCAAGATGAGCGTTCGCCATATTCGAGCGGAGATCCGCGAGAACGCTCCTTCCTTCCCCACCCCGGTCGGGGCCTTTTTGGCTGGGGCCTGGATCCACAATGCTGTGCCGACCCCTCTCCCTCCAGCGGTGGATCCGGTCGACATCACAGCCATCGGCCAGGATGGCGAGATCTATGTCCAAGGGGGGAGGGTCTTCCGACGTGGGCTCTCGGAATGGAAGGAGGAGCTGGTCAATCCCCGTGACCTCACCGTCTTCTGGTCCGAGCCCGGGCTGCTCGCCGGGCTTCATGGACGCAAGTTCGTTGTCGTGAACACAATCTCGCGGCTCACGGCGAGCTGGGCGCCGCCGCACGAGGGCGATGTGCTGGTCGCGTGCGCTCCAGCGAGCCGGTGGTCCGTCGCGTGGGCCGGACCAGATCGGACGACGGTGTTGGTTGGCTGGGAGACGAAGCTGCTGAGGGGGCTGAGCTGGCGCGTCCGTCCAGACGCGATGGTGCCGATCCGAGAGAGCTGGGTGATGGTTTGCGGGGACCACCTCCTGATCGTTCCGGAGAACCCCAATAGTCCAGTGCGGAGGATCTGGGCGGGACCTCTCTTGCACGGCTGGCAAGATCTGGGAGAGCATCGCGTCTGGCAATCCGATGGGGAGACCCTCGTGCTCGGAGCGGGGACCGAGGTCGAGGCTCCCGCGGAGATTGTCGACGTCGAGCCCTTCAATGGCGAAGTTTCCCTGGGCGAGGCGGAAGCGGCGTCGAGCTGAATTCCAAACGGAGGTGGGGAAGATGAAACGGATGGCGATCTCTCTTGGGTTCAACTTCGCCAGCATCGATGAAACCTTCTACAAGCCTGTCGTCCTCGGGCCAGAGGCGGTGAAAGAAGCGGACGATCTGATGAGGCGGCTTCCAGACCAGATCCGCTCCGCGTCCTACTGGCCATGCCTTTTCGCGCGGCTGGATCGGTTCGGCTGGATGTGGCTGCACTTTCCGCCCAAGGATCAGAACGGCCACGCTGTTGTTGTCGAAGCTAGCCTCGATGGAGGGGCCAGGCTCCTGTCGACGGAGGGGGTGTTGGAGATCAAGACGCAACGGGAGGAGTTTTGCGTGCAAGTCAACGTGGGGATCAATTTGGTCTTGCGCATCAGCTTCTGCCGCAATCGCGGAGCGCTCCACCTTGATGTCTCGGTCTTGGGCGAGGAGGGCGGTCCAGAGCAGGACGAGGAGGATAGGTCTTTCGTGGCGCTCTGGATGCAGAGCGACTGGGAACAGCAGCACGCCGAGGCCTACGTCAGCAAACCAGACGTTCTGGGCTGGCCCGAAAGCGTCATTGCTGTCGCGGGCGTCCATAATCTGGGCGTGGCGATTGTTCCGCCTG
>Ga0197144_100486_pt1 | contig 17350 bp, 20 predicted proteins | sample GBS85_MetaG_FD_148670 | JGI IMG/M metagenome (GOLD analysis project Ga0197144, IMG submission 148670) | Sediment microbial communities from Great Boiling Springs, Gerlach, Nevada, United States - GBS 85_MetaG | ecosystem: Environmental > Aquatic > Thermal springs > Hot (42-90C) > Sediment...
AAGAGGTCTAGGAGGTAGTCCCAGTTTTTTAGGTAGGGGTTTTCGGACTTGTTGTGGAGCATCCAGCCGATTATCATGTCGCCGCCACGGGACACCACTGGGATTGTTCTTTCGCTTTTCAACACCTTGACGGCTAAGTCGTAGGTAACCGCGGCGTGTATGGTCATAAACGCGACGCCGTCTTTTAAGTGCTTCTCCACGGTTTTAAACAAGTCCTCCTCCGTGAAGTAGGCCCCGCCGCCGCGTCTGGAAAAAGACCCTATGAAAGCTTGGTAGACAGGCACCGTGCCTACCGGTATCTCGCTTGCGTTTAAAACAGCTCTCCTTATGGCGTCGAGGTCGCCGCCTACGCTTAGATCCATAAGCGTGTCGCCCCACCGGTTCGCCACCGCTACTTTTTTAAGCTCGGCATCTAGATCAACCACCTCCCCGGAGGTGCCCAGGTTGATGTTTATCTTTGTGAAAAGGCCTTTACCCACGGCGACTGGGCGCTTCGGCGGCCTCTCGGCGTTTCTGATCACCACCGCCTGGCCCCTCGCCACTCTATCTCTTAACTTCTCCGGCGGAACCCCCTCTATCTTTGCCAACTCTCTAAACACATCGCTTAATCCAGATCTAGCCAGCTGGATAACCGTTTCCATAAGCCGTATATGGACTGCATATAAATACGTTATCGCGCGGGCTCAGCCGAGGGGTAGGCGCGGCCGTCCGCCGGCAGGCGGCGCTGAAGCGGCCACGCAACCAGCCGGCGTTTAGGATCCCGCATCGCTACCTCGGTAAATCTCGTCAGCACCTTTCCCAACCCTCCGCCTTCCGTATGTATCGTAGCTCGGCGTCGGCAGATGAAAACCTGCCCCGCCGCCTCTCTGCTACGGTCAGCCCCAGGCTGAGGCTCCACACGCGCTGGGAGCGCGCTACGGGATCACCTCGGTGGAGTCTAGCAACGGGTCGTAATTCAGCGACTCTATATTGAGCCTACCTGTTGCTACGAGCTCCCTTAGCCGCGGCGCCGCCTCCTCCAGCGTCTTAATGGTTTGTTTAGTCACGGCACATACGGCGTCGAAGCCCTCCTCGCCCCAGTAGTCCTCATAATGCGTATACAAACACCGGCCTCCGCAGATGTGTCTATACTCGCAGAGCGTGCACCTATCCTTGAGCTTAGGCGTGTTGCCGTTTAGGCCTATCTTGACGTGGCCGGCGGTGGCCCATCTTTCGGCTACGGCGATTGGGCAGTGGAGTACTCTTCCGTCTGTGTTCAGGGCGAAGGCGTATCGCCCAGCGCCGCAGGGGATCCAGTCGTAAGGCCTCACGAGAAGCGCTCTGTAGATGCCTAGAAAGGGGATTATCCCCAGCACCCTCCCCCTCTCGGCTTCCTTTATGAAGAGGTCCCTGAGCTTCGCGACGCCGGGGAGGTAGCTTTCCTCGGCCCACTTTAAGAACTCCCGTGGCCCCCATTCGTCGGTCCAGATGACGTTTAGTTGCCAATGCACAGCGTCGAAGCCCAGGTCCAGGAGGTGCGTCACGTCTCTGTATATGTTGGAGCTCTTAGACACAGCCATGCGTGCAATGGTTTTGCATCTGCATCTCACCTCCTCCTTGAGCCACCGCAACGCCTCAACTACTTTACTGTATACGCCGGGGCCCCGGTGGCGATCCGTCACCTCCGGCGGCCCGTCGATAGAAAGCAAAACTGTGGAAAAGCGCCGCCAGAGCTTAGGCGAAAGCCGCCGAATCAACGTCCCGTTTGTCTGTATGCCAAAGCGGGCGTGGGGCATCGCCTCCATGACCGCCTCTATGTACTGGGGGTTGAGGAGGGGCTCTCCGCCGTAGAAGAAGATGATGGGTTTCTCGTCTCTTTCAGCGATAAACTTCGCCACGTCGCCCGCGTCTATCTGCGGCCTCCAGGGAGAGTGGGCTGGTTTGAAGGAGCCTCCGCAGTATCTACACGTCAAGTTGCACACCCCCGTCGTCAGGAGGAACCAGAGCACTCCCCCTCCGCGTCTCCTCTTTAAAAATTAAGAACACGCATCAATCCTCCGTCGGCCTGCCTCAGAGGCTGTAGACGCTGAGCCGCCGGTTTCTGGAGAGCCCGAGGATCCGCGGCTTTGTGTCTCGCCGAGCGGCGAAGGCCAAGATCCTGCCGGTCTTGAACGTAGGAGGGGCAGACAGCGGGGCTCTGATACATTACCAGTAGAGCTTTGCCGACTAAAGCATCCCTGTCTTGTTTATCGTCTCCGGCATCGGGTCTCCACATGGTCTCGGCTTGTCTGCCGCCGCGTGGAGCGCCGCGGCGTCTCGTCTCTCCGATGCTCCTCGTCGCGGCGTGTTTTGCCGCCATCTTGGGCGTTGTCTTAAGGCCGTTTTGAAGATCTTGATCTGCAAGATTAAAATACTGCAGATTGTAATCTTCTATGTTTGTAGACAGAGAAGAGGAGCTCGCCCTTCTCGAGAGACTTTACGAGTCTGAAAGGCCGCACCTCCTCTTGATATACGGCCGCAGGAGGGTGGGTAAGACTTGGCTGGTGAAGAAGTTTCTAGAGGGTAAACGGGGGCTGTACTTCTACGCCCAGAGGAGGCCTTTGGAGGAGGAGCTCGTCAGACTCGCCGAGGCCCTCAGCGATGCGTTAAGGCGCTACGTCAAGCCGCGGTGGGAGTCCATCTTCACCGCGTTGAGAGACGCCGGCCGCTTCGTCCTCGCCGTAGACGAGTTCGGCTACTGGCTAGACGAGGATCCCGGCGTGCTTTCTACATTGCAGAGCGGGTGGGACGAGTACCTCAGCCGTAGCCAGATATTCCTCATAATGCTCACGTCGACACACGCAGTGGTCGAGAGGACGGTTTCATACGGCGGAGGTCTCTTCGGCAGAAAGACGGCGCAGATAAAGCTAGGCCCTCTCGCGCCGCAGTATACAAAGTACTTCCTGCCTAGATACAGCCCGCCTGAGCTCGCAGTGGCATACGCGGTATCCAGCGGCGTCCCCCACTACCTCTCGCTGTTCGACAAGAACAGAAGCCTAGAGGAGAACTTGGCATTTCTCTTCTCGCGGTGGGGCCCCCTCTACGAAGAGGCTGAAAACCTCCTACGACACGAGGTGAGGGAGCCCCACGTATACCTCAACATAGTCCGCGCCATTGAAGAGGGGGCAGCCACCTACTCAGAAATCGCAGACAAGGCGCGGATCAGCGCCCAAACCCTCGCCAAATACCTCCACCTCCTTGAGAAGCTCGAGGTCGTGCGGCGGGAAGTCCCCGTGCTGGGGAGGGCCAGGCCTATATACGTCTTGTCGGATCTCTACATAAAGTTCTGGATCCAGTTCGTCTATCCCCAGAGGGAGCAGATAGAGCTGGGAAGCCCCCCGCAGATAGACACAGCCAAGTACATGGGCACGGCCTACGAGGAGGTGGTACGCCGGGCCCTCCCCCACCTCCACAGGCTAGGCCTTGTGAAGAGGCTAGGCCAATGCGGCAGGTATTGGCAAAAAGACGTGGAGATCGACATCGTCTGTCTCGACAACGGCTATGTCACCGCGGTAGAGGTCAAGTGGAGCGACTTAGACCAAGACGAGGTGGAGGAGATAATCAAAGAGACGAAAAGGAAGCTAGGAGGACGGGAAGGAGACTACTACGTGGCGGCTAGAAAAGGGCCCCACGACCCAAGAGTATTAACTGTAGATCACATCTTCGGCTAGGAAAAAGTGGGGGTTATTCGGCCGTCGTCGGCCACTTAACGATAGTGTCCCTGGGCTGCTCGGGCTGAAGCACAACAGCCGACTTCACCGCGGCCGGAGGCGTCTGAGCAGCGGGAGGTGCCGCCGCGTACCTCCTCCTGGTGAGGAAGAGCGCGATTACGAAGAGAAGCGCCACGCCAAGCGCTGTCGCCAGGTTTACAGCCCAGGTAAATCCGGTGTTCAGCTCAGAGTACCGGTTCTGGAGAAGCGCCCTCTCCTGCAACGTCTCTTGGTATGCCTTACTCAACTCGTCGTGGCGGCCGCTTAACTCGCTGTACTTCGCCGAGAGGCTGTAGTAGCTCTCCCTAAGCTGTTGCTCGGCCTTCTGAAGCTCGTCGTAACGCCTCTGAAGCTCCGACAGCCTGGCCTGTAGATCTGCAATTGTCCTCTGCGCATCTGTGTAGTGGCCAGAAAGCTTGTCGTAAGACGCCTTAAGCTCATCCAGTTGCTTCTTCGCCTCGGCGAGCTGGGCCTCAACTGCCGCCTTGGCTTGGCTCACGGCGGCCAGCTGGGCCTGTACCTGGTCAAGCTGAGTCTTTAAGGAGTCCCGCTCGGCTCTCACCTGCGCCAAGACTGCAGACAGCTTCTCATTGTCCATCTTAGCCACGGCGAGTAGCGACGAGAGGTTGGTCACTCGTGCCTGGAGGTCGGCGATTTGTCTCTTCAGCTGGTCTATCTGCGCAGTCAGCTCCTTTACTTTCTGTTCCAGAGCCGCGGCGTACTGGGCCAAGTCCTCGTAGGTTGTGGGGAGCACCCGGCCGATGTAGTAGTTGTAGGAGAGGGTGTAGTTAGACAGATATATCTGAATCTCCAGCAGAATCAGGGGGTCAACCTGTCTCTGGGGGCAGTAGTTAAACGAGACCGCTATTTGTTTAATTTCGCCTTTCTGAAGCGAGAAGCCTCCGAAGCTCCTACTCTGGACCTCGGGGTAGAGAAGCCCCTCGGGGAAGAACTTAGCCGTGACCACCACCTTGTTTACTACGACCGGGTCGAGGCCCTTGATCTGGATTGTGACCCCGTAGTCCCGGCAGAAGAGCCACTGGTCCGTTCTTATGACCATGACCTCAACCGGCGGCGAGGTGAAGTGGTCTGTCAACGTCCCAGCGGCGACAAGCGCCGCCGCCAGGAGCACCAGAAACCACTTCATGACTTATTTTATACATAGCATATTTATTTGTTTCGCGGTGTTCAACATCTACCTGCCGCGTCGCGGGGCGGTTATCAGAAGCGCCAACATCGTGATGCCTAAAGCTGCGCTGGGCCAGAGCCAGGTCAGGGCGGTGTATAGAAAGTGCGCCGCCGCGGTGGAGAGGGCGGCGAAGGAGACCGAGAGGGGTATCTGATCCGCCAATCTGTGGCTGTATCTAGACGCCACGGCGCCTGGCAACACGAGGAGTACAGCCGGCATGAGAGAACCCAAGGCGTAGACGCTACCCGCCACCGCCAGCGACATGGAGATGAGGAACAGCCTGTCGAGAGTCTTCACCTTGACGCCGACGGCCTCTGCGAAGAGCTCATCCACGGCGGCGTAGAGATATCTAATCCCGTACGCCAGGGGAAACACCGCGGCGAGGAGCAACAGCGGCAGTTGAGCCGCCGCGTCTCTCCACGTCACTAAAACGTACTCGCCGGTGATCAGCGAGAGGGGGTCCAACGCGGTTGCGTAGAGATACCTAATTACATAAAGTAGGGCGACTGCGGCCGTGAGCTGAAAAGACATGACGACGCCTGTCGCCACGTCTTTCCTGAAGCCGAGCCGCTCCGCGGCGAGGACCAACAGGTTGAGGAGGATCACGAAGAGAAGCGTGAAGAGGTAGAAGAGGGGCGGCGTGAGGCTCTGAGTCGCCACTGCGGTCGGCACGGCGGCGGCCAAGGCGGCGGTGAGTATGCTGTGTCCCTGCGCGTGGGCCAGGAAGGTCATCCTCCTGCTTATCGCGAGGGGGCTCAACGCGGCGAGGACCACGGCTGAGGCTGACAGCGATACAAGCGGCCAGAACAACAACGGCACGTAAAGATACGCGTGGATAAGCGCCGCGCCGGCCGCCGCCGCCGAGAATGCCTCAATGAGGATGCGCATAATCCTCCGTGACGCAGACGTAGCCCACGGGAGTCTTGGCCACCCGGACGTATCTATACACCTTGGACAACACCTCCTCCCTAAGTACATCGTCCGGCAGGCCATAGGCTATCAGCCTTCTGTTGAGCAGAAGCACCTTGTCCGTCAGATCAGACGGCATAGTCAGCTCGTGCGACGTCATGAGGATCGTCCTGTCTCTCTTAAGCTCGCGGAGAAGCGACATGAGCTCCACGCGGCCCTGGGGGTCCACGTTTGCAAGAGGCTCGTCCAGGAGAAGGACACCGCCGTCTACGGCCAGCGCCCTCGCGATGGCCGCCCTCTGCCGCTGGCCTCCCGAAAGTGAAGCCACGGGCCTATCTCTGAGGTCGTATAGCTCCACCGCTCTGAGGGCCTCCTCGGCCGCCCTCTTGGCGTCTCTGACGCCTCTGAACCTGGCCGGCAAGTAGACGTATTCCCACACAGTGGCGTTTGCCTCAAGCCCCACGTGTTGAGGCATATAACCCACCTTGGCCGTCCGCTCCTCTCCGCAAAGCCCCTCCACGCAGATCTCGCCGCGGTAAGGCACGAGACCCAAAACAGCCAGAAAGAGGGTGGTCTTCCCCGCCCCGTTGGGCCCCGCCACTAACACGAACTCCCGGCCCGCGGAGAACGAGACGTCTTCAAGCACGGCCCTCCCTCCGCGTAACACCCACAGGTTCTTAACCACCAGAGACACCGGCAATTCTGTGTCTGGTATTTAAACGCACACAGCCGCGGGAAACACGCGAACACTGCGCAGACGCCGTGCACAGTTTTAAATCTCCCTACACCTACGGCCGTGGACGCCTTGGAGAGGGAATGGGTAAAAGGCGCCACGTGGTATCTGGAAAAAGCCGTTGAGCTCGTCGTCTCTTCCGCTAACCCGGTCCCAGCCGCCGAAAGACTTAGACATGTGAGACCCGGCATGGCCTCCCTAGACTTCCTCTACCTGGTGGTCAAGGAGGCGGCGGCCCGCGGCCTCGATCCGGCGGAGGCGGCGCGGAGGGTGTTGAAATACGTGGAGGAGGCCAAGAGGAGGCTAGATGAGGTTCTGGCGGAGGCGGAGTGCCCCCAGCGGGTGGCGACTATAAGCTTCAGCCGGGCTGTCACGCGTTTCTTAGAGACACACAAGGGTTGCGTCGAGAGGGTGTACCTCGCCGAGAGCAAGCCGGGCGCCGAGTTCCCCGAAGCCTACGCCACATACTCGCAGGTAGCTGAGGTGGTGCCCATACCAGACTCCGCCGTTGGCGCGTTCGAGTACGACTGGGCTATAGTGGGGCTGGACGGTCGCTACCTGGACTACGCCATAAACAAGGTGGGGACCCTCCCCCTCCTCGCCGCGGCGAAGGCCGTGGGGGCTAGGACCGCCGCCGTGTACGAGAGCTACAAGGCCGTGCCTCTGCTGGCGCCGCGGCCCCCCGCCGTAAAGACGGAGCTGAGCGGCAAGACGGTGGAGATCCCTCTTTTCGACAAAGTACCGCCCAGACTCATCGACATATCCATTACGGACCTGGGGGTTCTTGGGGAGGTGGAGCCGGGGACGGTTTTTCGCGGCGCCCTCGAAAAAATATTTATCTAAACGTGTCAACAGCATCGTGCTTTGTAGAGAGGTCGCCAGAGGCGCTGTGTATAAACTCGACGAGGAGGTGTATATAGGTAGCGTGGAGAGACGCGGCGCCTGGCTTGTGGCGATTGTCTACGTGAGGTCCCAGACCGAGAAGGAGGTCTGCTACCAGGTGGTGCTGAAGCTGAAGCCAGGCACTAGATACTTCGTCGGCCGTTGCGAATGTCCTGATTACAAATACAGAGGCGGCCCCTGCAAACACATCGTAAGGGCAAAGGTGGCATTGCGGGAATATTTTAAAGATAGCAAAACAAGCCAGGTAGTGAGACTCTTCACAGTTAGGGAGGCCAACGAGATAATCAAAGAGCTGAAGCCTCTGCTCCGCCCCGTGGTGGAGGCGGCGCGGCGCTGGGACTCCCTAACGCCCGAGGAGATGGAGGAGATGGAGAGACAGGCAGACTGGCTCCTCAGAGCCGCCGCGGAAAACGGGTTCATAATCCGCGACTTCGTAAACGGAATCGTGGACTTCCCCGCACGTACAAAAGACGGCAATGTGGTGTTCCTCTGCTGGAAAATAGACGAGCCCGAGGTGATGTTCTACCACGGCTCCGAAGGCTTCAGAGGAAGAAGAAGAATAACCCCAGAGCTATTCCCAGAGTAGCATTACCGCCTACGCCTTATCTCCAGTAACAAGTGCAACAATCCTCATAGGTACAACGACGCTCGCTACTCCGCGGAAACCGCCTAGACAAGGAGATGACCCACCCTGATTGGAAGACCTGTTGAGGAGGTAAAAACCCCTCTATGCTATTATCCACGCCATCTGGCTATCTCTTGGCAAGTTCTAAAATAAGCTTGGCGATCTCCGCGGCTACGTCTATCCCCGTGACTCTCTGGACGTTTTTGAACTCCGGCACTCCGTTGACTTCTATGACCACGTATCCTCTGTCTGACTCCGCCACGTCTACCCCTGAGTAATAGGTGCCCACTGCCCTGTTGGCCTTGACGGCGATCTCCTCCAGCTCGGGGTCTATCCTTACGGGCTCGGCCCTTCCGCCGCGGGCAGTGTTGGTCCTCCAGTCGCCGGGGCTGATGCGGTATATGGCCGCCACCGCCCTGTCCCCCACCACCGTGACGCGGATGTCGCGGCCCGGCTTGTTTATGTACTCCTGCACGAGGTAGATATGCATGTCGCTCTCCATGGCCTGCCTGTGCGCGATGAGGGTCTCCAGATCCTCCGGCGACTTGACGAGGCTGACGAATCTGCCCCAGGACCCGTCCGTCGGCTTCACTATAACGGGGTATGACAGCTTCTCCGCAACGGCCCTCGCCGCCTCTAGGCCGAAGACCAGGAGGGATCGGGGAGTTGGAACGCCGGCTTCCCTGAGCCTAAGGTAGGTGAGGTACTTGTCGTGGCTCAGCACAAGCGACTGAGCGCTGTTTATCGACAAGCCGCCGTTGGCCTCGTATGTATACGCCGTCGGTATTACGCGGGATCTCGCCGCCAGCCTTATAACGCCGACACGGCCGAGGCCGTCTGGAGCGACGAGCATCTCCGCGTTTACCAGACGCAAAGAAGCCCCCAGCTCCTTAAGCGCGTTTAGGAGGAGCTTCTCGTCAAGTCTAGCGACGTCGTAGACAAAGTCGATTTCCCCATCGCCACACAGAACAGCCCCCTTTATAAATCTATTTCCTAATACCTAAATACTGCCCACGGCCCTTATATACACAGCATATGCTCACTACATGAAGACAGGTCTCATCCTCGCCCTCAGCTTTCTGGCGCTGGCCCTAGGCGGTCTCTTCCTCGTCTCGACCCTCAGCAACCCATCACTTGACGCGTGGATACTGGCCAGGGATCTCGGCCTCTCGGTGGCCGCCGTTTCCACCGGCGTGGCTGCGCCCCTTCTCCACAGGAAGTTCACCAGCGACGAGGGGGAGGAGGCGGCGAATAATTAAATACCTACATTTTCCCCCACCCATGAACACAAAGCCGCTGGTGTACGTCCTCAGCGTTGTCGCGGTTGTGTTGGGCCTCCTCTTCCTCATAAGCACTCTCTCCGCCCCTTCCCTAGACCCAGTCATATTTGCGAGAGACTTGGTCACCTCGGTGCTCGCCGTCGCCCTCGGCATCCTCGCCCCAATTCTTATCAGGAGGTTCACCAGCGAATAATTTCGGGAAACTCGCCGCATTTCACCGGTAATATATTAATAACACAGCCTTTAGTAACCCTATGAGGTTTAAAGACTTCCTAAACAGCCTTGACGACCCCCTCAAGTTTTACCTCCAGTACAACTTAAAGAAGCTGGGTCTCACCCTCGACGATGTCGAGGAAGAAGAGGCGATGCAAGTGGTGGCCGAGGCCGCCGGCCCCCACATCGCCGAGGTCCTCTACGAGATGTACCTAGAGGTTAAACAAGGCAAGAAGAAGCTCGTCACCATAAGTGCTTAGCCAGCTAATTCCACAAGCCTTTGCCCCCTTGGAGGCGGTTTTTAAGAGGGGTAGGTTCAAAGAGGAGTTCAACGTCGAGGTTAAGCTCAACGGCCTCCACCTCTGCCACGTAAAGGTCTTCGCCGGAAGACCGCCTCACTACAGGCCTTGGGCCGAGGTCTTCAACTTAAGCCCCCACTTCGTGGGAAGCCCGTGGGAGGTGCACGTATATTGCGTCTTGCACCGCTACATGGAGCCCGGCGACACGCTATATGTGGAGTACGTGGACGACCCAGACACCTTCGCCGCTCTCCGCCGCGGAGTCCCGCCCCACGAGACCAGAGTCGGCAGGTTGCTTACGCGGTGCGGCTTCCGCGTTGTTAAGGACTGGTACTTCCCGGAGGGCTGGCTGGAGGGAGGGATGAAACTACAGGCGGAAAAGGTGTAGACTCGGCCGCGGGCGGGCCCTTCATTCTGCCGCAGACACGGCCGTCGAGCCCGATATCTACACCTCCCACGTTTATAAAAATTCCCGCCGCTAATCCCGACGTGTTGTACAACTGTTAAGAAAGTAACTCGGCCGCCCCCTCCCTCGGCCTCGCCGCCGCTGGGCGCAATATGGCGGGGACCAGCTTAGAAAGACCCCGCGATGCCGCGTTATTGCAACGAGGCAACCAGGGCTATCTCTCTGAGGAGTGCCGCTAGGTGCGGCGCCTTGGTGTTGAGCTTATCAACTGCTGTGGATGCGTCCTCCCACGGGTCCACCCCGTATCTCCTGAGGCAGTGGGCGTGGGGGCCCAAGATTTGGATCCAGCTGCCATGTGTATCGCGTACATCCAGTTTAAAAAATGCTCCGTAGCGCCGAGTGAAACTTTTTTATATGTCTGTTGCAGGCCCGCCATGGAGAAACAGACAGTAAAAGAACCTTTTCTCTTCAAGTCATACGACAAGACCATAGGCACGGCGTATGACGTTGAAGAGCTGAAAGCCGAGCTGGAGAGACTCGCCTCGGCCGACCCGGAAGCCGTCCGGTACCACCTGGCGCAGAGCCACATAGTCCAGTGGCTCAGCTACATCGGGGAAGAGGAACTAGCAAAGAAACTCACAGGGGTTGAAGACCCACAGGAAGCGCTGAAGATTGTCAATACACACATCGAAAACAGACAAGCAGTTGCCTCCCCGCCGAAGAAGAGAGGTTCTTTAAGGCGGAAGAGGAGTTAAGTACCGGCGAAATTTTATAAGCAACTGAGCCGCGTTCCTAGTGCCCAGCGATTTTGAGCTTCTGCGGGCATACGTAGAGGCGAGAAACATAGCCCACACCGACCTCGCCCTCCTCAGAGAAACCGCGGGGGCGATCCAGCGGGGCGCGAGACGCAACGAGCTGAGCCCCGACGAGAGGAGGACGGCGGATCTCCTGTGGCACCTCGGCCTCGCCGTGGCGTCTATAGAGGGGGGACAGGTGACGTATAGACCCACCCCACAGCTCGCCCGAGTGGCGCAAGGAGATGTAGCCCTCCTCGCGGTTAGGGTGGCCCGGTGGACGCCCATGCAGTTGCTTCTGCGTTTTCTCGCCGAGAGGGGCGGCAAGGCGACGGTGGAGGAGCTGGAGGCAGAGCTCGGCGGCGAGATGGCGGAGGCGACAGGGAGGTTTCTGCCCGTGTTGAGGCTGACTAACCCCAAACTCAGGGGACCGGTGAAGAAGCCCTACAATAGACACGTCCTGGAGGCCGTCCTCCTGTGGCTCGGCTCGGAGGTGGGGCTTCTAAAGGGCGATAGGAAAACCGTGGTGTTGACGGAGCTGGCAGAGGAGCTCTTGGAGGAGGAGCTTGTTGAAGTTGTAAGGACGGGGCCCAACAGTCCCGTGGTTCTGGTAGCTGTAGCTGCCGCAACGGCCTCCGGCGGCGCTGTCTACATCGTTTCGCCCTGGATAGACAGAGACATAGCTGAGGCGCTGGTGAAGTTGCTGAAGGGTCATGCGGTGGTGGTATCTAGGCCACCGCGGAATGAAAGCCACAGAGAGGCCTTAAGGACGTTTGCGCAACATGGAGAGATTCTATGCTACGCCAGGTTGCATACGAAGGCTGTGGCCGGGGCCGCTGCGGTCGTCACCAGCGCGAATCTGGTCGGGACTAGTCTCCTGAGGAATATTGAGACCGGCGTCTACTACCGCGAGACCCCTCTCGCCCTTAGGCTTCACCTAGAGGAGGTAGCAGCCTCGGGGAAGCCCTGCGGCCCCCTCTAGACCTGCGCCGGACCGACATAATCCCACGTGTCCGGCAGGCCTACACCGTGGGCAGGATACGGAAGTCTTGGAACTCGCCTCTATACTCCTCCCACTGGACCTCCACGGCGTCGACCCTCGCGCCGGGGGGCCCCACCTTCGCCCACTCTATTACCTTCTCTACAGCGTCGCGGGGCCCCTCGAGAACAGCCTCCACGGTCCTCCCGTCTGATCTGTTGCGGACCCACCCCCTCACGCCGTAGTGAGTCGCAACGTCTCTCATGGCTCTGCGGAAGAAGACGCCCTGTACCCTCCCCCTGACGAAGAGGTGGGCCCTGACGAGCTCCATGGAGGGGGCAACACACTTTTTTATATCAATAACTATTGCCATGCTCCATCTGGTGGACTACGCCTTGTTGAAGCCTTACCTCACGGTTGAGGAGGTTGTGCGAAGCGCCGAGAGGGCGGAGGCGCTGGGCGTGGCAGCCTACTGCGTAAACCCTGTCTACGTCCCCTACGTGAGGGACGTGTTGAGGCGGGTCAAGCTATGCGCCGTGGTGGATTTCCCCTTCGGCGCCATGCCAACGCCGCTTAGAGCCAAGCTAGTGTCCTGGCTGGCCGATTGGGCCGACGAGCTGGACGTGGTGGCGCCTATCGGCCTCGTCAAGTCTAGGAGGTGGGCTGAGGTGCGGCGGGATCTCATCAGCGTGGTGGGGGCCTCCGGCGGCAGGGTGGTGAAGGTCATCGTGGAGGAGCCCTACCTCACAGACGAGGAGCGGCACAGGCTGTACGACCTCGTGGCTGAGTCGGGGGCCCACTTCATAAAAAGCTCCACGGGCTTCGCCGAGGAGATCTACGCAAAGCAGCTGGGCAACCCCGTGTACTCCACGCCGGAGCGCGCCGCAGCCATCGCCAGATATGTAAGGGAGAAGGGCTACAAGCTGGGCGTCAAGATGGCAGGCGGGATAAGAACAGGGGAACAGGCCCGCGCCATAATAGAGGCGATAGGGTTTGGAGAAGACCCCGCCAAGGTGAGACTCGGCACCTCGACGCCGGAGGCGTTGCTTTGACCGCCCCTACGCTGTCGCAACTAGACCAACGCTTTTACTCGCCCTCCCCCACGGGGAGGTGGCTTGTTAGGAGCTTCCACAGGGCGAAGGACAACACGCCTAGGGCCACTAAGACGGGTAGCGCGGGGAGGAGCTGGTCTATGAGGTTCTGAGCCTCCGGCTCCCTCCCCTCCCTCCTAAGTCGCGCGGCCTCCTCCGCCCTCCCTAGCACCTCCCGCCGCCACTCCTCCAGTTGCCTCCGCCCCGCCTCGGTCAAGACGTATCGCTCCCCGAAGAAGGTTCGTCTCTTCTCCACCAGCCCCCTCTCCTCCAGAAGCTGAATCACGGCGTAGACGTCGTGGGGCTCCAGGTCCAGAAGCCGCGCGATTTCCTCAGGCGTCTCCCCAGCCTCTATAGCCTCCAGCACCAGGTAATGCTCGATCTTCACACGACCCGTAACACGCCACCTTAAAAAATATGGGTGTTTAAGGCCGTCTCCTGTTCATCCAAATGACGAATAACGCGGCGAGGATAATCACCACCAACCAAGCCAAGACGTGCCAGGGGGGCACCCCGCCCCCCGCCGACTTGCCTGTGGTAACCCACCCAGCCGTCGTGGTGGTCATGGGCTGGGTTGGCGATGTGGCTGTGGTCTGTGTTGGCACCTCACCGCCTGCCGCCACGTACCACTGGAGGATCAGCGCCCTTAGGCGGTCGGCCAGTTGCGGGTTGTATATCAGGAGGCCTACCTCCCTGTTGCGTTGGATGGAGTAGTAGCCTATATTGATGGAGCCCACGTAGACGTAGGGCCCCACCACAATTATCTTAGCAACCAGGTTTTGATCCACGGCGGCTTTTATGTCCGCGTCTGTCCTAGCCACCACGGCGAAGTATCGCGGATACTGAAGGATATACGGCACAAAGCCCGAGTCCATGTAGATCTGCTCCATGGCGATGTAGAGATCGCCCTTCTGAGTAAGAATCCACTCCAGCCCCTCTTGGGAGTTTATGGGGGATACCAAGACGCCGGGGAGGTTGTAGCGGGGGTACCGCCCGTGGAAGTCGTTTAGCACTATTGCCGCCAGCTGGCGCGCCAGCGTCGCGTTTCTAATCACTAGCATAACGCCCTTGCTCTGCCGGAACCCAGACGTGGTTGGGTTTATGTTGCCGACGATCACAGTCTCGTTGTCTATGACGTATAGCTTCGTGTGGACGTTGGGGAAGTCCCCGTTCCACCTCACCTTCACCCCGTTGTCTTCGAGATACTTCGCTATGTCCTTAGCCTGCTGGGGAACTCCGCCGTAGACCCTAGCCGACAGCACCACGTAGACGTCCACCCCCCGCCTGGCCGCCTCCACAAGCGCGTCAGCCAACGGCTTATAGGTAAAGACGTAGACCTCTATGTACACAGCCTTCTTAGCAGACTTGACGTAATCCACGATCTTCGTCGTGTTCACAGGCGAAACCAACACCGAGCTGACCTCAACCCAGATAGGGCTAGCTGCAAATGCCAACAGCCCTAGCAACAGAATCCACAGCAGAAGACGCATATGCAGGAATTCTAGCAGGTTTAATAAGCCATGTATTTAAAACCTGACCTCCTTTTTCCCTCCCATCACTGATGGATTTTCAGCAACTTATACCAGAGCCAGCGGCGAGTTATTTGATAGCCAAGCCGCTGGGCTACGGCTAGAGCCTCTTGCATTTTCTCCTCAAGTTCTTGGGGATTGTGTGGGTTTGTGACTCCGGCTGATTCGGGTGTCCAGTCGTAGACGGCGATGAGCCTTTTGGCAATCCTCTCCATCTCGCGGAGGGCTTGCTCGACGTGGCGTATGTGGTGTAGGGCGGCTACGGAGACGGCGGAGTCGCAGTGTGAGTCGGGGAGCGGGATGGCCTCGGCGGGGGCGTGTATTATCCTGAGGAGTCCAGCCTCTACGAAGTGCCTCAAGGCTGTTTTTAGGTGGGCCACGGCGGCTGGGTCTATGTCTACGGCGCATACTCTGTGGCCGCGGGCGAGGAGCCACCGCGTGGTTGTGCCGTAGCCCGCGCCTATCTCCGCCACGACTTCGCCGAGCTCTAGGGTGGCTAGGTCGGCGAATATTTCGTCATGCATGGAGCTGAGCTAGGGCGTATCTGGCGGCGGCTTCGGCGCTTTCCGCCTTGACGACGGCGAGGAAGCCCGAGGCGTGTTTAAAGATCACCTCTGGGCCTTGGAGTCTTCTGAAGTCTATGGCGTTGGCGTGTCTGTCGGGGCGCCAGAGGGTGTAGGCGCGGGGGTTTCTCCTGTCTTTAACAACGACGAAGGCGGGTTCAGCCGCAGTGATGACGCCCAAGTCTTGGAGGGCGTTCCAGAGGGGGCCTGGGGGGATGTGGTCCTCGGCTGCGATGGCGGTTACTGGTCCCTTTATCACGGCGTATCTACCGGCGGCTGCAACCTCGGCGGCTCTCTTAGCCTCGGCGTAGTGTCTCTCAAGGCCCTTAAGCACATATGGCTCGAGCTCGGGGGCCGCCATGACGGCGTAGCAGGCGAAGTCTACGCCAAAGCCCGTCTCCAGCGCGTCTCTGCTCATAGAAACCGCGACCGGGTCCTTCGCGGCTTCCAGCATCAGCCTGAGGGTGTGGAAGGTGCGGGGGAACTTCTGGGCCAGATCGGCGTAGGGGAGTTTCTCTACAAGTTTGAAGGCCTCGGCGAAGGCGGAGAGGTCGGTCTCGAAGGTGGAGTATACGGCGTCGGCGAGGAGGTCTAGGAACTTCGTGTCCTTTACCTTGCCTGTCGGCGCCAAGTCGCCGAAGTATTTTGCAATGCCGTTGTTGAGGGAGTTGCCGTAGGGGCCTGCCCATCTCTTGGCTGTGGGGCCGTAGCGGTCGAAGAGGTCGACGTAGTGTATGAGGGTGGCTTGCAACGGCCTTAGCTTCGCGTCTACCGCCAGCGCCACCTGCACGACGCTTGACGGCTCCTCGGCCGGGTCCTTCACGCCGTGGTGATCCAACACGGCGTATCTGTCCGGCAGTTTGTCGCGGAACGAGTCGCCGACGTCAAACACCACCACGTGTCCCTCCACGGCCAGCACCTCCTCGGCGGCGTTGTAACGGTAGATAGCTTCAGAGCCGTGTCGGTGGAGGAGGGCGGCGGCTAGGGCGTCGTCCATGTGGGCGACCCCCCCGTGGGTGACCGCGGCGTATCTGCCCCCTCTGATGATGGCGGCGGCTTTCTGGACGTCGTCTAGCCAAGTCACAGGTGGCTGTTTTAGCTGTCTTATATGGTTTTTAACATTTAAATTTTCGTCTTTTGTAGATATTGTGGTTTCTGTCTATGTTTCGAAGCTAGAGAAGGTGTTTCCTCCCAACGTCTACGCGCTGAGAGAGGTCTCTGTGGAGATTAGAGAAGGGGAGTTTCTCGTGGTGCTGGGGCCCTCTGGGTCTGGGAAGACCACGTTTATTAGGTGCATCGCCGGCCTGGAGACGCCGACTAGGGGACGGATCCTCTTCGGCGATATGCCTGTGGTAGACGTTGAGCAGGGTGTCAACGTGCCGCCTGCCAGGAGGAACGTGGGGATGGTGTTTCAAAACTGGGCCTTGTACCCGCATATGAAGGTGTTTGACAACATCGCGTTTCCGCTTAAGATCAGGAAGTTGCCAAAAGACGAGATTGTGAAGAGGGTTAGGGAGGTGGCTGAGGCGCTCGAGATCGGGCATCTGCTTGACCGGTATCCGCGGCAACTGTCGGGCGGCCAACAACAGAGGGTTGCCATAGCGCGGGCTCTCGTGAAGGAGCCGCAGGTGTTGTTGATGGACGAGCCGTTTTCTAACCTCGATGCCCGTCTGAGGGTTTCGGCGCGTGAATTCGTGAAGAGTTTGCAGAGGCGGCTGAAAATCACGACGATCTTGGTGACGCATGACCAGCACGACGCCTATGCCCTTGCTGACCGCATTATGATTCTAAACAACGGCATGGTGCAACAAATCGGCACCACGGACGAGATTTTGAACAACCCGGCTAACGTCTTCGTGGCGCAGTTCTTCGGCGATCCGCCGATAAACATAGTGGAGGGCGTCGGCAGGGGAGACCACGTGGATCTGGGCGACGTCAAGTTGCCCATGACGGCGCCTGAGGGCAAACTCCAGGTGGGGGTTAGGCCCACCGACATATACATAGCCGATGCGCCCCTCTCGCCGGGCGATATAGAGCTCCCGCGGGGCAGGATAAAGCTGGTGGAGTACCTTGGCTTCACCCCCGTGGCGGTGGTGGCGTGGGAAAAGA
>Ga0197144_100487_pt1 | contig 17239 bp, 23 predicted proteins | sample GBS85_MetaG_FD_148670 | JGI IMG/M metagenome (GOLD analysis project Ga0197144, IMG submission 148670) | Sediment microbial communities from Great Boiling Springs, Gerlach, Nevada, United States - GBS 85_MetaG | ecosystem: Environmental > Aquatic > Thermal springs > Hot (42-90C) > Sediment...
GTAGGTCATGAGCGTGTTCATCTCGCCGAACCGCCCGCCCAGTAGCTCCTGTACGGCGGCGGCCGCGTTTGGATCCGGCTCCGTGGGCGCTGGAAGCTCGATCTGAAGCCGGTCGATCCTTAGGTACATGAATTCGAATCAATTTTCGATTTTAACAGAAATGGAATTCAATTCGTATTACTCTAATATTACAAAAGCGCCTTTACCCTCGGCGGCGGTAATGTAGGTGAAGACATCCCTTCGATTAACGGATTCCGTTGCTAAACTTTATTTAGTAGTTCGCAACTGCACTAGTGGTTCCGCGCTTGATCGTCTCTTCATTTAAGGGGATGAGCGGGAAGACCATTATTTCACTGGCGTTGATGTATGGTCTTCAGAGGAGGGGGCTTAAGGTGGCTCCTTTTAAGGTGGGTCCCGACTACATAGACCCCTCCTACCACGCGGCGGCGGCTGGGAGGCCCAGCAGGAACCTAGATGTGGTTTTGATGGGCGAGAGGGGGGTGGTGGAGAGGTTTATCCGGCATTCGGCGGGCGCCGACGTTGCGGTGATCGAGGGGGTCCTCGGCCTTTACGACTCGATAGACGGCGTCTCGGAGCTAGGCTCGACGGCACAGGTGGCGAAGTTGCTGAAGGCGCCTGTCGTGCTTGTGCTCAACGGGGAGAGAGTCAACAGAACGCTGAGGGCGATCGTGAGGGGGCTCAAGGCTTTTGACGCCGGAGTCCAAATCCTCGGCGTTGTGCTTACTAACGTGACTGAGAGACAGGCGGCTAAGCTAGTTAAGTCCCTCCCAGAAGAGGGCGTTGAGGTCCTCGGCGCTGTGCCTAAGAGTAGCAAAATTGCCGAGGTCTTTTCATACCGCCATCTAGGGCTCACCCCAGCGACGGAGAGGGGCGACCAGCCCACCATCTTCGACGTGGTGGAGAGACACGTGTTGCCGTATATAGACCTCGACCGGGTGTTAGACGTCGCCAAAACAGCGGGGGATCTGGAGTGGGAGCAGCCCTCTTCTGCCGACCCTCCCCAGGGGGGGCGTTGCAGAATCGGCATATTTTTTGAGCGCGCCTTCACGTTTTACTACCCCGAGGTGTTTGAAGAGGCTACGTCGTTGGGGTCTGTGGAGTTTATCAACGCGTTAAAAGACGGCGAGGTGCCAGATGTAGACGTGATTTTTATAGGCGGCGGATTTCCAGAAGTCTTCGCCGCGGAGCTCTCTAGGAATAAGCCGCTTTTCGCGTCGTTGAGAAGATACGTGGAGAGGGGAGGGAAGCTATATGCTGAATGCGGCGGCCTCATGTACCTCACCTCCTCGATAATAATCGACGGAGAGGAATATGGCATGGCCGACCTCATCGACGCCGTGACTGTGATGCTTAAGAGGCCGGTGGGCAAGGGCTACGCCTGGGGCAAGGTGGTGGAGGAGACGCCTATAGCGCCGCTCGGCACAGAGCTGAAAGGCCACGAGTTCCACTACTCAAAGATAATTCTGAGGGAGAAGGTGAAAACCGCCATAAAGCTGGAGAGGGGGGTGGGCGTAGGCGGCGGCGTTGACGGCATTGTGAAGGGCAATATGCACGCCCAATACCTACACATCCACCCATACACTTATAGCGTATTAAGACGTTTATGCCTCTCTACGTAGTGGGGGCGGGGCCCGGCGATCCGAAGCTCCTTACCCTAAGGGCGGTGGAGCTGTTGAGGGAGGCTGACGTGGTGGCATTTGGCGACTTAATCCCCGAAGATGTGCTGGTCTTCGCGCCGCGGGCCTCAAGGGTGAAGATAGGCCATAGGAGAGAGGAGCATCAGAGGGCTGTGGAGATGCTGATAGAGGAAGCTAGGGAAAAGAATGTCGTAATCTTGAAAAACGGCGACCCGACGGTGTTTGGGCGCGGCGTCGAGATTTGTGTAGAAGCGGAGAGGAGGGGCGTGCCGTGTGAGGTGGTGCCTGGCGTCAGCTCCTTTACCGCCGCCGCGGCTCTACACAAGATTGAGCTGACCAACGGCAGAGACCTTAGACACGTGGCCCTCCTCGCCTACCCCCACTTCGGGCCTGACGTGCTTAGAGAGGTGAGGGCAGACACGGTGGTTATCTTCATGATGGGTAGCAAGCTGGCTGAGGTCGCCGCAGCGTTGGAGGAGGGGTGCCGCAACGGCGAGGTGTATGTATGCGTCAACGTGTCGAGAGGCGGCTGGTGCAGAGAGGTGGCCGTAGAGAAGCTTCCCTCCCTCCAACTGCAGGGCCCCGCGCTGGTAATAGCGAGGCGGTGTCATAGGCAATATGCCGACGGGCTCGTTAACGCCGGTGGCGTTAATAAAGCTTAAATTAGCCTAGGAGCTGCCTTACATGTCTGTCGCGAAATCTGTAAAGATCTCGGGGGCGCACTGTCTAGGGCCTGTGGAGCTCAAGAAGGCCATCGCCGACGTGTCAGTCGGCGGGCTACTTGAGGTCATCACAAACGACCCATGTGCTAAGGAGGACGTACCTACCTGGTGCCGTTTCACCAGAAACGAGCTAGTGGAATTCCAAGAGTTCGGAGACGGCTGGATGCGGTTTGTGATAAGGCGGACCAGGTGACCGGCGCCTTCATGCTCGGCGACGATCCGCAGGCTGTGGAGATGCCGAGACCCCTCAAGCCAGACCGCGTCTTCTACGAGGTCAGAGAGCTACTGGAGACGCTTAGGGAACTCGTGGTGTGCGCCAACCTTCCGTCCGACATAACGCCGAGCGTAAAAACTGCAGGTTCCCTCACCTACGGGGAGTCTGTGCCGGTGTTGTGACCCGCGAAATAGTTGCCGTCGTTGTGGAGGATGCCCAGCGCTGCGCTGAGGAAGTTCTCTTCGAGCTCGTCTGCACGTGCAACGTCAAGACGCTGGTCATAGCCAGCAACGGCGTTGTGGTGCTTCCACACAAGTGGGCCGGTAAGACGCTTGAGGAGGTCAGGGCCGAGTGTGGCGTCTGTCTGGAGGTCGTGGATGGGCGTAGGCAGTATCTTCTCGTATTTTTCACCCTCAAGATGGGCCTCAAGAACTTAGCCGAGATCGTGGCGAGAGCTTGCGGCGGCACCGTCGGAGAGAGCTTGAACTCAACTAACTGAACACCACCTTAATCGCCATATGCTAAAAGGTCACTACCCTCCCCTCTCCCACCTCCTCGAGGAAGGTGTACATAGACGATACGGCGTCTACCAGTTTATAATCTTCTTCGGCTATGCCGAAGATTTTGCTTGCCGTCTCGCAGGCGATTATCTTCACGCCCATGGGCTTAGCCGCTGAGAGGAGTTCATCCCACGTCACATGCAACTCCCTCATCTTCTTAACCTCCGGCGTTTCATGCAGCACAGAACGCCCTGCAAAAGCCAAAGTAGCCCTCCCCGTAACAAACACCACCACCTCATTCCCCCTCGCAAGTTCAGTAGCGATGTAGGTAGCGGCAACATAAAGCGTTACCGGGTCGTCCGAGGAGATGATGACGCCGACCTTCATGGCGCTACCTCCTGGGCTTTTTGCCCCAACGTGTCAGTGTGTGAAATTGCGGAGAGATCCATAGAACCATAGCTGACGTTGCCATTAAAAGTCTTCTGTCGATGTAAATATTGCAGAACAGACGTGTTCTACCGCTGACAGGAGCCGAGCTTCTTCAACACCGCCATTAGAAGCCGAGGTCTTTCTGTGCCTCAGCTCCCTCGACACGGGACGTCGACGGGGATTATGTTATTATTTTGATGTGTATTGTGAGATGTGAGAGTGGTGGATATTCGGAGGCGGTATAGGAAGTGGGCGCTCCGCGGCCTCGTGGTTAAAGGCATTATCGTAATTTACGGCTTGGGGAAGTCCACTCTTGTGAAAATACTTGCTGTTCCGCCGATTCGCGGCAGAGTGGGGGATAGGTTGAGCGTTCGGCACCCCATCATGCAGACCGTGGGGGCGGAGTCCTACGCCGGCACCCTTGGCGTGGAGCGGCGGGAGGTTGTGGAGATGTTCGGCTTGGGTAGGTATCTCCGCGTTAAATTTTTGAGCTACGGCTGGAGACGGCGCGTCGACTTGGCTGGGGCTCTGCTGGGGCGTCTTGATACTCTTCTGCTACGCGAGCCGATGTTGGGGTTGTGTCAAGAAGGGCGGCGCGTCGCCGCTGGAGATGTGCGTAGTTTTAGGGGGCCTGTGTTGGTGACTGCGCTGTCTATGTGCGACTGCGTGGAGGAGGGGGGCGCGTGGTTTGAGCTTAGAGGCGGCGTTTTGGCCCAGGTGGAGCCGATATGTGGGCGTATTTAGAAAGGGAGCTTAGGCTTGTGGCGAGGAGTTGGGAGGTTTTGGCATCTGTTTTATTGATAGCGTCGGCTCTTGGCTTCGTCTTCGCCGAGACCTACGTCGGGGGGCTTGTGGCGTCTAATTTCGTCGCTGTGGCTATCTATTCCTATGTCCAGATCTTGAGAGAGGAGGAGGTGGGGACCTTAGACGGGTTGAGGCTTCTTAACCAGCCTGAGAAAGTCGTCGCCGCCAAGTTCTTCGCGCTTTTCTCAACCTCCCTCATGACTTCTCTACTCTACTCAGCTGTCCACTTCGCCGTCCCTATGAAGCCGCCCGATCTGTGGCTGGTGCCGCCCACCGCTACGTATTTCTCCGCCGCCTCCACCGCCTCGGCTCTTCTCTCCACGGCGGCTAAATCCGGGGTGACTACGTCGATGACGCTTACGGCGGCCCTGATCCTCGGCTACTCCACCTCAGTCGCCGCCGGCCGGGTGGACCCGGCGGTCTTCTCCATGCCGCTGGCGATTTTTCTAGTCCTGCTGGCGCTGAGCCGTAATTTAATACAGTAAAGGGCATGTGCGTCCCTTCTAATGCCCCCTTTCAACTCCCGCCGTGCACGGGGGGCTCGGGGCCCCGGGTCGGCGCCCGGGTGGGTTCCCGGGTCGGCTCCCGGGGCCGCGGCGGGATTGGGGGCGTCCGCCCTCTTTAGCTGGCGGCTGTGCGTAGGCGAGGCGTCAGAGGCGGCGTGCGCCGGGCTGGCCCCGGCGGGGCGGCCGGACTTTATGTCTCTGCTTTGGAGGGGGGTTTAAATAGATTCAGCTGGGGCGAGGACGGCGCTCAGGGCGCAAAAAGAGGGGGTTGGTTCCTTGAACCTCTTCATGGCCCATATGGCTGGTACTTCGTCTCTGTGGGCTTTGAAGCCGCATTGGCACTTGACGCGTCTGTTTGGTTTCTCTTCCATCTTTAAGCTACAGTTGGGACATATTGTGAAGTACAGTCTCTCCTCTCTGTATGCTATGCCGTACCGCTCGGCAAGCTCTCTGATGCGGCGTCTTAGGCGGCCGAAGTTGAGGAGGGCCTTCTTCTTCGCGCTGTATCTGCCCTCTTTCAGCTGGCGTATTGACTTGTCGTCTGGGACGTCTGCCACTATCGCCGCCTTGTACTGCATAGCCAGCTGTACGATCTTCTTCGCCGCCTCGTCTCCCCACTGCCGCAGTAGGCGCCAGAGGCGGCTTCTGACGGCCGCGGCCCGGCTACAGATCGCGTCGTCGTCTCTCTCGGCGCAGAGAGAGTCAAGCCGCGCGGCCTCTCTCTGGAGGTGTATTATTCTGTCCACGTCCGACCTCAAGACGCCCCTCCGCAGAACGCGGTCGCTCTCCACAGCCGCCAGCACGACGCCGTTGTGGAGGACGTTGACGTCGAGCACCAACAGCCGTTTCGGCTGAATCAGCTCCACCTCACGCCTAAACGTCAACGCCACGTGAAGCGCAACTGCGTGGTTCCTCCTGCTACGCCCAACCCACGCCGCGGCGAAGACCAGCCCGGCGCCATCTTTAAGCGCTCCTCAATCCACTCGACGTTTTTCCTCGACAGCGGTAGCGCGATTGTGTTTCCGCCCCACTTCCTTATTCTGACCTCCCGCCTCGGCAAGTCGACGAGAACCCCCATGCTTACGTCTCGCTCGCCGCCCAGCCGCAACTGTGCGTCGAACACCGGCGGCGGCTTGAGGCCGCGCTTAACTGTTTGTTCCTTCAGCCAGCTCAGCGCGCCGGCGGCGTGTATGAACTTCTCAGCGAAGTATTTCAACGGCTTCTGCTCCGGCTTCTCCGCCTTGCCGCCGCTTCTGGCCTACTCCTCCGCCCACCGGCGGAACTCCTGCTAGGCCTTCAGCAGTTGCACGAAGGCCTCCGGCTGTAGCTTCTCCAGCGGATATTTCAGAACCAGCGTCCTGTAGGACTTCATGTCTCTTTGAGACGTATATAAAATTGAGCCGGCGCCGTGGTCCCGGCGCATACGCCGCCGGGGAATACTTCCCGTTCTCCATCCCCAGACGCTCCTCCCCGCGTCCAACAACGTCTGCTCCTGCGGGAACTCGCCGCGGCCGTAGACGGGGGTGTACGTGGCCGGCGGCGCCGCCGAGGCGGTGCACAAAGTCGCGGGGGGTCTGTGTGGATACCGCTGGCTTCATACGCCAATAAAATGGGGTACGTCGCCGCGAGCACGCCGCGACTAGCCTATCGCCTACGGGCGGTGTGAATGCCCGGTGTGTAAAATGGTGGTGAATTACAGCGGCCGAAGAGGCGTTGAAGACGGCTAAGTATTAAAAACCTGCCTTAACAGAGCCATGGCGTGTTTTAGTAGTTGCATGAGGATTCTTCTCGCCGCGGCGGTAGCTACCGCGTTTCTTATAGTGCTTTTCGTCCAGCCGCCCGTCGCCGTCGGCGGGGCCTATGTGGAGGCAGTCCCCCCAGATTTAGCGTTGGTGGGCTTCACCATCTCTAACTGGGGTCTTAAGGAGGTATGTGTCGTCGGGGTAGAGGCGCCGCCGGGCCTACAGGCGGAGCTACACGTGACCGAGTTTAACGGAACCTTGGCCGTGATGCGGCCTGTGGACCGCATATGCGTGGCGCCCTTTTCCACGGTTAGATTTGGCTCGTTGACGTACCACGTGATGATGGTAGGAAATATTTCTCTTATAAAAGAGACGGTAAGACTCGACTTGTCTCTATCCGACGGCAGGAAAATAACCATCACAGCCACAAGAGGCACAGGCGGCATCCATATACACAAATAGCGGAAAGTCGAAAACCGACTCCCTCCCCCGCCCAATAGGGCAGAGCCGCTGAGGCAGGAGGCTTGGGACTAGGTGTCATGTCACATAGTTCCCTATAAAGAGTGGCCAAATAGTTGAAAGATGATAGACCTCGCCAGTCCTCGCCCACCCTGACGACTGTGACATACTCGCGTTTCAACGTTCTTCAGAATAAGAAGGCGCCGCGGAGGTGACTGGGGAAAGAGGCCGGAGAAACGCGACGACCAGGGGCTCCAGATATACAGCGCCATGTGGGGTTCCACAAAAGCCAAACGCGACTTGACGTAGTACGCCGTGGCCACGGGTTGTAAAGAGCACGTAGATGAGGTAATCCCTAAGCCCTAGTTGCTGTAATTGCCTTATGTCAAGAAGGGCGGCGCTCGCCACAGCCGATAGGTAGAGAAACAGAGCCGCGCCTACGAAAGAAGCCGCCGCTCTGTGGCACATCCGCGGAGGTGTTGGCGAATATGTCGGGGAGGGAGACGTCGAGAACTGAAAAGCGGCTAAAAAGCTACAGAACAGCCCCCTGCCGTGTCAAGAAGCCGCCGCACGTGGGCTTGACGTCACGGCGGAGGCGCATAGTTTTTAAATTCAAAAAACGCAGATGTCGTGGATGTGAGAGGGGCGGCACTGGGCTCTCTGGTTTTTATCTACGTGTCCCTACTGGTTTTTTAGCCTTAGGAGGCCCCTTCCCGGCTTTGGTGCCTTTAGGCAGCCCCACGGCGTATCGCAATCTCTACATACACGTGCCGCAGTCAATTATAGCGTTATTCATGGCGGCGACGGCAGCTACGGCCGCCGCGTTTTATCTCCGCAAGCCCAGCGCCGGGAGATTTGCGCTTATGGACAAATCGGCGACGTTGACGGCCGTGTTTTCTTGGCTAAGCTTCGCCACAAGCACTGTGTGGGCTGCGGAGACCTGGGGCTCCGCCTGGTCAGGCGACCCGCGGCAACTTGCGGTGGGGGTGATGGCTGTGCTCTACACAGCATACATAATTCTAAAAAGATCTATAGAAGACCCAGACTGGGCAGGGTGGCTGCGTCATATCTCATAATCGCCGTGATGTCCGTCCCCGTTACTTTGGTGACGCCTGTGCTTTTCCCTGCCCTCCACCCAGCCACAGGCACAGCCCTGGGCCAACTGCCGCCGGTAATGCGGATGTGGTATCTCTCTGCTCTCCTCCTCCTTCTGGCGATCTCCGCCTTATACATCGCAGGAGTAAGCGTGCCCAGGGCCTTCGCCGTCTCGGCTCTTCTTCTCGCCGCCGCAGTTGGCGGGTATCTGCTGTGGGAAAACGCCCAGCCTTTATACAGAGTCTACAACGCAACTATTGCAGGCGATTTAGTACGCCTATATACAGATGGAGGAGAACTTGTCGTATCTCGTAGCCAGATAACGCTTAACCCCCTGGTGGTCAACGGCACCGCGGCGTTGACGGGCCACCTAGTGACTAAAGAAGGCAGAGTAGTCACCCACTGGTCGGTGGGGGCTAATTTAATTATGACAGGCGCCGCCCTAATGTTTATAAGCGCGGCCTGGAGGAGAGACTATGAATAAGTTCCTACTTCTTCTCGCCGCCGTAGCGGCGTTGACAGGCGGCATATTGTCTCTTCTAAACAGCTCAGGAATTGCCACCGTTTCCTCCTTAAAAACCCTAGATAAACCCACAAAGGTGACAGTCTCCGGCAACTTAGAGTCTGTGACGCTGACGGAACGCCACGTCGTACTGATACTTAAAGATGGCGACTTCCAAATAACCGCGATAGCTGATAGAAAAACAATGGAAGCCCTCTATGGCCCCATCACTCCTAGAAACTTCGAATCCACCGTCGTGGTGAGAGGTCTCTACATACCTTCCAACAGAACACTGCCGTGGAGTCAATACTAAGAGGATGCCACTCAGCCTACTCCCAGACACCCGCCAACACCGCCTAGAAACAGCCGGGGGCGGAGCCGGCCCCATTTGAACTACTGTTGCCCAAGGTCCGCCGCGAGGGGGACAGCGGCGAGCCTGCGGCCCAGATGCGTACGGAAATGCGTCGAGGCTAGGCCCGGCGCGATTTCTACATCGGCTTGCGGCGCCGTGGAGAAGCCACGGCGACCCCTCGCCTGGATGCGCCGTAGAAGACGGCGCTATCCCGGAAGCCCATCCAGGCGTCTAGTTGCGGCGAGGAGCCGAGTATAGACGCCGCGGCAACACAGCGATCGCTAGATATAATATTTTTATCGACGCAAGCCTCAATTTATACTCTTCACCGATATATATTTTTAAAGGTGAGAACGGGAGGGGCCATGTTAGAGAGGGGGAGGCTCCGCGAAAAGAGGGAGGGGCCGAGAGGCGTCTGGGAGGGGGCGGCTAGAGCTGGCAGAGGCCCGCCGAGATGGCTCAGGGAGCCGGTGGGCTTCAACTTTGAAGCTCCGGCGGGCTCCGTGTTGGAGCCTCATCTCAAGATAGGCCACCGGAGGGGGTTCCCCATGGCCGCGGGGGCTGGAGTCAATGAGAGATCAACGGAGGTGGGGGCTGTATGACGCGTGTCTACGAAGGCAGGAGAGTCAAGGTTGAGGTGTTTTCGCTTCTTCTCCCAAACGGCAGAGGTATGAAAGCCGAAAGGGTTCTCTTCCCGCCTGTGGTCTCCGTCTTGCCGGTGGTAGGCGGCTCCGTCGTTCTTCTAAGGCAGTTCAGGCCCACCTTAGGCGTGTACCACCTAGAAATTCCGTCTGGCGTCGTGGAGGAGGGCGAGGCGCCGGAGGCCGCCGCAACCCGGGAGCTGGAGGAGGAGGCAGGCCTCAAGGCAACGCGGCTAGAGCTGCTTTTTGAAGGCGTGGTGAGCCCCGGCTACTCCACGGAGTATTCTTACATATTCCTCGCCGAGGACCCGGAGAGAGCCCGGCCGAGGCAGGAGGAGTACGAGGTGATCGAGACGCTGGAGATCCCGTTAAGCAAGGCGTTTGAGATGCTGAGAAGCGGTCACATCAGAGATATGCGGACAGCCCTAGCCCTCTCGTTGTATTTCATGAAGAAAAATTCAGATAGCCTTTCCCGACGCCTTTAATAGCTCTATTAGAAGTTGAGATATCTTAATGGCGTCTCCAACTACGCCGAGGTCTGCCGCTTTAAAAATGTCGGCATGTCTATTGATGTTAACGGCAACGATGTACTTAGCCTTCCTGATGCCCACCAGGTGGTTTATATCGCCTCTTATGCCCAGAGCTAGGTATAGACGCGGCGCTATGGCCTTCCCAGAGACGCCCACTTGGACGTAGTACGGAAGCCAGCCGGCTAGCACCACGTTTCTCGTGGCCGCCACGGCGCCGCCGAGAAGCTTGGCAAGCTCCACGGCATACGCCGCGTTTTCCCGCCTCTTGAGCCCCATGCCGACGCCGACCACCACCTCTGCCTCCCTGGGATCTGGGAGCTCCCACCTTGCAGCCTCCCTAGCCTTAAAGCGCAACCGCGGCTCAACGCGCATCTCCACCGCCTCTCCCCGCCTCGAGTAGTTTGGGGAGTAGGCAGAGAACATGCCAGGCCGCGCCGTGGCCATGTACGGAAGCGTCTTGGAGTAGATCACAGAGACGACCGAGCCCCCGAAGGCCGGTTTAAACTGTGCCAACTTGCCGTCTCTCACGTCTAGGTCTACGCAATCCGCCGTGAGCCCCAGCCCCAGCCTGGCCGCCGCCCGGGCCAGGACATCCCTTCCGTAGCTCGTCGAGGCCGCCAACACGGCCCAGGGCTTCCTCTCCGCCACAAGTCTTGTCAACGCATCGGCGTGGGCTAAGTAATCCCTTGGATCCGCCCCCCGTAGCAGAACCACCTTATCGGCTCCGCGGGCTATCAACTCCTCCGGCTTCTCGCCGCCGTATATGGCCGTTACGTATCCGCCTATCTTAGCCGCCAGCTCAGAGGCCTTCCCTAGGATTTCATACGAGGCCTTGGCCGCGCCGCCGGTCAACTTCTCCTCCACAACTACAAATATCTCCCTCCCGCTGGCCGGGCCTGAGGGCGGGGCGGGTCTCTCCGCCGAGGCCCCACCCTCCCCAAATACCTTTTTAATGAAATCCAGCACCGCACGGGCTCCCTCCTCTGGGGATTTCCTGGCGTCTATCACGACTCTGTTTTCCCTCTCGATTTTCTCCTCGGCGAGATCCGCCACGTAGGTGGGGGACCCCGCCTCTCCGAAGATCTCCGTCCTATCGGAGATCTCGCCGGCGGTGACGACTCTATACCTCCCTCTCGGCCTCTCCGGCGCCCTCGGCGTATTTGTCCTGTCTGTAACTGTGAAGACGGCTGGTAGTTCGACCTCCACGTGCTCCTCGCCCTCCTCCACCTCCCGCACCGCCGTTGCTCTGGGCGGGTTGGGCTCCAGAGAGACGACTCCCGACACGTGGGGGATGCCCAGCAACTCGGCCACTTGAGGCCCCACATGTCCAGTCTCCCCATCCCACGAATACTTTCCGGCGAACACAGCCCCCAGATCTGCCCCCGCGAACTTCTTGATTGCGAGCGCCAAGGCCCAGGAGGTGGCGAGTGTATCCGACCCGGCAAAGGCCCGGTCCGAGAGGTGGATCACCTCGTCTACGCCCATGGAGAGCACCTCCTCAGCCGACTGCTTAAAGGCCGGCGGGCCCATGGTTATGGCGTAGACAGACCCGCCGAATCTGTCCCGCATAGCCAACGCGGCCTCCACGGCATGTAGGTCGAAGGGGTTAAGTATGTTGGGGATGCCCTCTCTCACCAGCCGCTTAGTTGCCGGGTCTATTTTGATAAAACCAATGTCAGGTATCTGCTTAAAAAGAGCGATAAATATCATGAAAAAGGAGTTTATATTCTATTTTTCTCCAGCCACTCCTTAAAAACTCTGTACCTGGCCTCCACCCTCTCTCTCATATAGGCAATAGGGTCAAAGCTTTGTATCTGCTCTTTGTCGATACGCATAACCAGCTTCCTCCTGGCGAGACCCTCCACATATTCCTTTCCGTAGAGCTCCTCCAAGGCCCTCCTCCCCTCGGGGGTGGCCATATCGGGAGACCACTGCGTCTTCAAATCCACATGGACCTCGACCTCGTATCCAGGCAGGGCGCGCATCACCGCGTATTTCACCTGGACAGCCATCATATCCGCGACGGGACACATCTGACCCGACGTAAACAACATGGTTACATGAACTCTCTTGTCGTCAATCTTGATGTCTCTAATCAAGCCTAGGTCGTATATGTTAACCGGTATCTCGGGGTCATAAACCTCCCGAAGCGCCTTCGCCACCTCCTCCCTCATAGCCCCGCCGCCGAGTCGAACTGGGCAAACCGCGACCTGACCTCCTCCACCACCTGCTCCACAGGCACCTTAGCCGGCATCGACTCGTAGACGGGTTTGAGGGCCGCCACAGCCTGCAGAGCCGCCTCCCTCCACCTCGGCAATAGTTGCCTCACGGCATCGCGGGCGGCGGGCGCCTTCTCGAAGGCGTATCTAAACAGCGCAACTAGCTGATCCCAGTGTCTTGAGGAATCCTTCTCGAAAGACATGTGGATCTGTGCCAAATATCTATCGCCGTTTATCTCAGCGACCAACCCGAGGTACTTGAGATAGGCCGTGTCTATAGCCGGCTTAAGCGCGGCGGCGAAAGAAACCAGCGCCTCGGTGTAGTCGTAAGCCACCAGCATCTGCTCCACCGCCTGCCTGGTGGGCTGGAAGGCTGGGTGTTCCTCCCAGTTAAGTCTCCCCTTGGTGCCGAAGCCGAAATCTGGGTAGACGATGTCTAGCATTTTTATCCTCTGCGCCACTCTCTGAACTCTTCTAAGGTGGTCCATGGCCATGAAGGTAAATATGTTAATCACGGTGCTGGTGGGCGCCATCTGGCCCAGGTAGGCGCAGTGCATCTGCATGGCGTGCCAGAGATACCGCGTGGGGTCGTAGAAGTCGCGGTAGAAGACCAGCACCTCCTCCGGCAACCGCGTGTCGTGTCTCGTGGCCACTATCTGCTCAAGCAACCCGTCTACAAACCTCTCCTCTTCGTCCATTACGGAGTTGTACTTCCAATACACCATCTCGTGGGGATCGGCGTAGTCGTGCCACCCCCCTGCCTCAACCACCGCCGCAACAAGGGGAGACCGGTCTCTGAAGTAGATGTACCACTTCTGTATGTGGTGGGTGGGGCTCAGCTCGAAGGGCGCCCCCAGATATCTATAAGTCGGCGAGTCGGGATCAGCCGCCCAGTAGGCTAAGGCGTAGGATACCGACTGGTACTCGGTGGGCCTCTTCCGGCCTATCTTCTTCTCAAGCATAGGCCACGTGACCCAAGTCCTCCTGTAGCCCTGATACTCCCTGTCTCTAAACACCTTCTCAGTCATCGACGCCTTGGCGAAGATTCTTCTATAAACCTCGTCCCAGTTCACGGCCCCGCTCATAGCTCCAGATACCAAGTTATGCTTTCTCCCGTCACCATGATTTTGCCAGCGAAAGCGGACATCATAACCTCCACCTCGCCTGGAAACCTGATCTCTCTGCCTGCGACCTCCTCAAGTGTAGACCTCTTCAACACAAGTCTTCTCTGCCCCACAATTCTTATGTAGAGCCCTCTGTCGAGGATCCCGACGAAGGTCTCGGGGTTATCCCTCGCTATGGCAAGCACCGCGTATACGGCGAGCTCGGATTTCATAAACACAGGCCCCACGAGGTCCTTCGGTATTTTGCCCTCGTCTACGACAAACTCCACAAGCTCCGGCGCCCACTCCGACAACGCTGTAGCCGCCGTCATAGCCCTGTATACATCCTGAACCACTTCTCTTTAAATTCCACCACGGGCATATCTGGAACCTTTACATACAGCACACCGTCGCGCACCTCGTGCTCCAGCTCAAAGAGCTGCGTTCCCCGCGGGTTGAGCCCCTCCCCCGTAAAGGCGTCGAACTCCCACTGATGCATGTTGCACACGATCTTCCTCCCGTCAAAATCCGATGGGGCGAACTCGCCGAAGGCGTGGGGACATCTGCCGTAGTACGTCTTTAGCCGGCCATCTGAGTAAACGACGTATACCTCATAGCTGCCCACCTTAAAGGTCTGGGCTTCTCCCTCTATTAGATCCTCCATGGAACACACCTCTACCCACTTGCCCGGGTATTCCTTCCTAAGACTCACCATCATATCTTCCCCTCTCTTTCAAGCCTTCTTATTATGCTCAACCTCTCGAATTCCTCCCTGAAGATGTTCATGGGCGACCTAGGCGCCTTAGTTCTCATAAGCTCTTCGGTCTCCTTAATCACCCGAAACACCTCGTCATCTTTTTTCTTCCACCACTCCTCCTTAGGCGGCCACCACACCAAGAGGATGGGCTCCCCCGGCTTAACCACCTCGCCAAATTTAGCCTCCGGGTCGAGGACCTCCCCTGTGTGGTACTTCACAATCCTAACCTCCTTCGACTTGGGCCACACGGTGGCGTTAGCAACCAACGACATGAGGAAGTCAGCGGCTTGTTTAACCGTGAAGTCGGCGGGCACGAAGAACGCCTGCCAGACGAAGTCCTCCTCGTGCATAAATATCGTAGGAACCAGACTCATGGCCCCGCCTCCATCCACCTCTTCACCCGCGTCTCGTAGTTGGGATCCCTCTCCTTATACAGCAACGCCCATGCCCCATTTGTCGCATCTAGGCCGGCCTCCCCAGACTCGGCGAAGCCCATATTCCAAATGATCTCGTCCCAAAGCCTTTCAATGTTCCCCATGGCCTCGGGGCTGAGCTTAATCTTGCCAGCCAGCAACCTGTCAACATAAGTCATGTGGCCTGCGTACCTCTCTTTCTCCTGCTCCCAGATCCACATGCACACAGGCGAACAGAAATTATACAGACGCCCATTGTACACCTTCTGATATATCACCACATGACGCCCAGGCTTCACGCTAATTAGAGGCACTTGGCACATGTTGCAGAGCAGAGGAGCCGGCTTGGGGAGAGGCGGCTTGCCGTCTATGTAGTTCTTAGCATATAGATCCCAGAATCTGCCAAACGTCTCCTCCCAGCCGGGGTACTTCTCTTCAAGCCACCTCCTCTCCTCCGGGGTAGGCCCTCTGTTGTGAATATTCAACGTCCTTCTATATAGGTATATCCCAAGCTCAAAGCTGTGGTGCCACCATTTAGTCTCCTCTTCCCAATACCTCCAATACCAGGGAAGCTCAATCCCATAATCCTCTAACTGCCTCTTAAACTGGGCGCCCACCCACTCCGTAATGAACTCCCTAAAGGACATGACCCGCCCATCCAGAGGCGTTAGATAATCCATAGAAGGCCCGGTCAACGCCGCTATAGCGCGCCAGTTAAGCCAGTACGACTTGGCTATATAGAACTCCGCCGCCTCCTTAAGCGCGGAGCCGCCCCTCCCCAGCTTCCTGGCGTACTCAACCGTGCGCCGGAGACGCGCAGATATAAGCTCCGCCCTCCTGGCCAGCTCCTCCCGTGTTTTGATTTCAGTTTCTGGCATTACCATAGTCTATACCTGCCATTTTTAAATCTTTCTAAAAAATATAAAAAATAGACGTCATCTATAAAACTTATTTATAATATAATTATAGTTTATTTTAGGAACCAAAATATTGAGTATAGCTAAAAAAAGGTTAGTATTTAGTGATTACGAATCTTCCAGGGGACTTATACTCTGACAGTGCTTGATAAGCGTCGTTTACTTCGTCGAGAGAAATACGGCGGTATATCACCTGCTCGAGGTTTATGCGGCCTTCAGAGAGAAGCCTAAATATGCCATCGTATCTCTGAGAAGGAAGCATCAAGACGCCTTGTATCGTGAGCTCTCTAGCCACCACGAGGTCTGAGGCAAGCGGCCACGTCTCCTTCCCCTTAACCATTAGACCCGCCAGCAACACCCTCCCCTGCGGCCGCACCGCGGGAAGCACGGCAGACAACACGTCTGGGTTGCCCGTGCTGTCGAAGACTGCATCTACCATGCCATATGTTTTTACAACCTCCTCATTCACAAGCTTGGTCAGCTCCTTTGGATCGCCAGAATAGCTGTAGGCTGTTATTCCAATTTTCTTCCCCTTCTCCACGGCGGCGGGATTTACGTCCACCGCAACGACCTTGGCGCCTGAGGACATGGCAATCATGGCGGCGCTGAGGCCCATCCCGCCGAGGCCGGTCACCAACAGAGTCTCGCCGGGCTTTATGCCGCCTTTCACCACCAAGGCGTTCCACGCTGTGCCGAAGCCGCATCCAGTGATGGCGGCGTATTCTGGCGCCACGCCGGGAGGCACCTTCACCAAGTCGGCAACGGAGCCCGCTGGCACCTTCATGTATTGGGCGTAGCAACCATGCGTCCCGAAGCCCGGGATCCAGAGGTGTTCGCAGATGTTTGAGTTGCCCTCCCTGCAGTAGCGGCACGACCTGTTGTCGCCTGTAGACGATGCCGGTGCCACCACCACATCTCCCGGCGCCACGTTAGTCACGCCTTCTCCCACTTCCACCACACGTCCAGCCACCTCGTGTCCAGGTATTATCGGCAACTTCCCCCCAGACCACTCCATATACGCCACAAGCGAGGGGTCGCCGCGCCACAGATGCCAATCGGATCTACATATGCCACATGCCAGGACTTGGAGCAAAACTTCGCCCCTCCCGATCTTGGGGTCCGGAACCTCTTCTATAGAAAGAGGCTTGTTAAATTCTTTCAAAAGCGCGGCTCTCATGACGAGCCGAGTTTAGCCACATCTACGAAGGTCTTCAGAGTTGGGTGTCCTATCTGGGCGTGTCTCGCCTCGTCTGTCTGGATAGACGCCGTGGCGGTGCCGAAGAGGAAGTCGCCGGCTTTATTGGCCATGGCGGCATAAGCTACAAACTGCAGATTCGTGAAGCCCGTCTCGAAGCCGAAGGTGAGCATTATGGCGTTCTCCACCGCGTCTGCCGCTGTGATTATGTCGTCGAAGAACTTCCTGGCAAACACCGAAACCCAGCCGTCGACCCAAAACAGCTTGTGGCCCCAGGCGAATTTTGGATTTACGCCAATCTTGTCGTGTGACAGTAATATTTGTAGCTGTGCATGTCTCGTTTCATCCATAGAGCCAAAGGTGGCTAGGTTCCTCCACTCGCCAGCCTTCCCAAACCTCGCCATTCTTAACTCCCCCACAACTGCAGTGTACTCAGGTATAGGTATGGCAGTTATGTGGAAACAGAAGGCGCCGCCGTGAT
>Ga0197144_100489_pt1 | contig 17136 bp, 15 predicted proteins | sample GBS85_MetaG_FD_148670 | JGI IMG/M metagenome (GOLD analysis project Ga0197144, IMG submission 148670) | Sediment microbial communities from Great Boiling Springs, Gerlach, Nevada, United States - GBS 85_MetaG | ecosystem: Environmental > Aquatic > Thermal springs > Hot (42-90C) > Sediment...
CCGCAAGATGCCCATGAACCGCAAGTGTCAGGCAAACCACTCCCGTAAATGCCCAACCCAACGCGAACCATCTCATCTCTGACCACTCCTTTGCTCTCGGCATCCTTCGCAGCAGAATTCTCCTTAGGTTTAGACGCAGTCCAGAGAAAACTATGACATCACCCTCTCGCCCTGTCTTGTCGGGGTAGCAAATTTTGCGTTGTGGGCTATAATTGTAAGTGCCCCGCAGGTGCCGGGGTGGCGGAACTGGCAGACGCGGGGGACTCAAAATCCCCTGGGCTTCACGCCCGTGCGGGTTCAACTCCCGCCCCCGGCACCAAATTCTTTTTGCCTTTCACGGACGCAAAACTTTCCAACCGGCTCCCGTCAGGAGAAGGACACTGTTTGGTGGCTTGCCAAGTTGATTCCACGCAGCCCAAGCAATAGCACCCGTCGGCTCAACCCAAATTCCAAAACTTGCCAATTCGTCAACGGCATTCAAAATGGCAGGTTCCGAGACAGCAACTATGTCGCCGTTGGTTTCCCGAACAGCAGAAATGATTTGCTGCAGCCGAGGAGGATTTGCGACTGCAACACCTTCAGCTACAGTTTTGTTTAGCGGTAAGGTCAAGTTGTGAGCGGCAGCGTAAATCGGTGCACAAGCAAGGGCTTGAACTCCAATCAAGCGGGGCATGCCTTTAACGACTTGCGAATTAAGCAACTCTTGAAAACCCAGATGAACGCCGAGCAGTAAGTCGCCGTTTCCCACAGGAATGAAAACCGACCAGCGGTCATCAATCCTCCAACTGAACTGCTCTGCCAGTTCGTAGGCGACCGTTTTCGTCCCTTGCAAGTAAAGGGGGTGCCAAGTGTGGCTGGCATAGTAAGTGCCAGAACGAACGGCTTCCATGACTCGTTCCGCTGCTTCTTGCCGAGTTGAGCAGAACACGACTTCAGCGCCAAATCGGGTTAAAGCGGCAATTTTGCCGGGGGAAGCACCTTGAGGCACAAAGATTTTGCATCTTATCCTCGCTGCTTTTGCATACGCCGACAGGGCAACCCCAGCGTTTCCAGACGAATCCTCAGCAACCTCCTCAATTCCCCAAGCCCTCAACCCTGTTACCAGCACAGAAGCACCTCTGTCTTTAAAACTTCCTGTCGGGTTCAAAAACTCCAACTTGAGCCAACTTCGCCCATCAGGCGTTGGGACTATCGGCGTCACTCCTTCCCCAAGCGAAACAGGTTTTGAGCCTTCTGGCAATCTCAACATCGCACGGTAGCGCCAAAGTGTCCAGTTCCCGCTTTCTATCAATGAAGGGTCAAAGCGGACGGTTGGTTGCCACCTGAGTGGCGACCCACACGAACAACGCCACAAATCTCGTTCCAAAATCCATTGCCGTCCACACGCATCGCAAAAAAGTTCCATGTCCCTCACCCCAAAGAAAGGTAGCACCTCGCTTGCCCAAAGTCACACCACTTGGCAAGTCTTCATGTTACAATTTTGTCGGAAGGTGAGCACTTAAGTATGCGTAAGGGGCAAACTTTGTTGGAGTTGGCTTTGGCTTTGGTTTTCCTCATGCTGATACTGGCGGGGTTGGCAGATTACGGGCGAGTCCACTCTGTGCGAATCGCATTGATACACGCGGCGAGGGAAGGGGCATTCTATGCCGCTTCAAACCCAGATGATTTGCAGGGAGCAAAGGAACGAGTGAAGCAAGAGGCTATGGCTGAAGGCATCTTCCTCAACGACGCTGACATTTCGGTTCAAGTTCCCACAGACAGAAATCGGCAAGGTCAACCTGTGAAGGTAATCGTCCGAACCAATGTCCCAACTATTTTTGCTCGCTTCCTTGGGGTCTCGTTCATCCCAATTACGGCACAAGCAAATGCTCCAGCGATGAGGTGATTCTCGGTGAAAAGAGGGCAAACGCTAACCGAATTCGCGATAGGTGCAGCGGTTGCGATTTTAGTTTTGGTCGGTTTGATGGAGTTGGGGCGCTACTTGTTCGCTGTCAACACCCTCCGAAACGCCGTGCGTGAAGGTGCAAGATACGCAATCGTCCGACCTTGGGACGATGAGGGAATTCGCCAAAAGGTCAAACAATCGGTTGCTGGGCTTGAGCGGTCAGTAGTGGATGTTCAGGTGAGTTTCAATCCACCCACCCGTTCAGCAGGGTCAATAGTGACGGTAACTGCAAGTTACCCGTTCCAGTCAGTTTTGGGACTTTTCCGCCGTCCAATTACAGTTTCGGCGACGATAAGATTGCCGTAATGAAATCGCGCTTAAAGGAGGTGCCCAAGGTGAAACGAGGGCAAGTTTTGGTTCTCGTCGTTCTCGGGTTGGTCGCAGTCCTCGCTTTCGTCGGGCTGGCAATGGACAGCAGCCGCATTTACCAGACGAGGCGTTTACTTCAAAATGCAGCCGACGCAGCAGCCATTGCTGCAGCCTTGGAGTTAGCAACGAATCGTTCAAACACGACACAAGCGTCTTTGTGGAACAAAATCGCCCAATACTTGCAAGCCAACGGTGCAAATCCAGCGACAAGTCAGGCGTGGCTTTTACAAGGCGATACTCGGTTGGTTGAAATCAGCCAGAGCACCTCACCTTCGCCTCCTCCACCCAATGTCAACAAAGTTGAGGTTTTGACGGTTCGGACAATTCCCGTTTTGTTTGCTGGATTTTTGGGGCAATCGCAAAGCACGATTCGTGCCCGTGCTTGTGCCCTTGTGGGCAACTTGCGGACTTTGGGACCAAGAAACAATGTCGTCCCTATAGCCGTTCACTATGAAGTTGTCCGAGACGCCCGCGTTGGCGACACACTTATCCTTTGGGATGGCTACCAAGTGACTGTTCGCACCCCCAACAATGTTGACCGAAATTACGGCGACACCGACAACCCCTACTCAGGTTGGCTCAACTTGGCTTGGATTCACAACGAGGACGAAGACACCATCGGCAACCGAGAAGTTGACCAGTCCCACAGCCAAGCCAATGTCAACGACTGGATTATGAACGGCAACCCATTCCCGATTTTTGCCGGCAGAATTTCAATCCCACCCGACCCACCTGCCACTGATGGCGATTTCATCATGGGCGACCCGGGAATTAGAGCGTCAGGGCTGAGAACTTTGGAAGAGAAACGGCAACAACTCATCGCACAAGGCAAACGACCCATCTTCTACTTCATCGTCTTTGACCGCTTCTTCAACAGGGACGGGATGCGGCAACTTTTCCCTCATCACGGCGATGTTCCTGCCTCACACGGCGATTGCGAATTCCCCAACTCGCTCTACTTCCATGCAGTCGGCTTCGTTGCAATTGAAGTCACAGAAGTGAATTGGCAAGGTTCGGCGAGGGGAGAGAAGTATGTCAAGGGCACATTTGTCGGGTTCGCTCAGCCGGGAGAAGTCAACGAAGGAAGTGGTTTTCTCGGCGATGACGAAATGGCAAAGGCAGTTGCTTTGGTTGAGTGAATGAACGCCTTTTCAAGGCAGCGCCGTTATTTCTGCTCTTAAGGGCAACGAACGAAGGAATGTGACCAATTCCTTAAGCGTCAAGTGACGGATGCTGCTTGGCAAGTTCTTCCAATCGTCCAAATGTCTTCCAGAGATGAGCCAAATTGCCATCGCTCGGCTGAGTAGGACTGGGTCTGAGTTCATCTGTGCGAACTTCAACTCAGCGAGCCGTTTTGCCCTTTCAAATTCATCGCTGCTAATTCGCCCTCGTGACAACTCTGACATAAGTTGCTGTGCTTTTTGCCGGGCAATTGCAAAATCGCCTGGCATGGTAGCAGCGTAAAGGGTCAACTCTGAACCGACAGGCGTCCATTGGACTTGGGCGACAGCGTGGTAGGCAATGGGTTTATCGCCACGCAACAACTGGAACCATTTCGCTTCCGTTCCACCTCCGAGCAACTCACCCAAAACCATCGCAACCACTGGGTCTCCTCTCGCTACTGTCCACCATAGCCAATGAGCCCGTTGAGATGATGGCAATTTCGTTGCCCGTTGAAACCCTAAACGAAGGCGGTAAGGTTTTGCTGGTGAAACAGTGAATGAATGCGAGTTTGCTTTAGGGTCGTCCACCAAAAGCGTTAAACCGTTTTGACCGAGCACTTTTAGCGTCGCCGATAGGTCGTCCAACCTGACACGGGCAGGTTGGTCTGGGTCAAGGGGCGCAGAATAGCCATCCGTTGCCACAATGCGTGCATGCCACCTAAGCCATTCTATAGGCTCACGCATCCAATTGCGGATTTGCTGAGACGAAAGCAAGCGGGCATGACGGGCAGTCAAAGGGTTCCAGTCAGTTTGCCTACAAACCTTCAACACGCGGTCTTTGAGTTCATCAACTTTTTCCCTCTCGGTCACAAAGGTGACCCCAAAGCACCCAAGCGTCCACCAAGGATAGCCAAAGGCTTCCTTGACCTCTATTTGCCACCCAAAAGCAATAACCAATTGCAACGGCAAAGATATGCCCGTTGAAGGGACTGCGACGGTCAAAATCGCAAATCGGTCGGTTTGGGAAGTTAGCGGGAGTGAGAGCGCCAAAAGAAACACAGTGAAAACGGCTGTTGCTCTTCCTCTCGTCCACTTTCCCCTCATCCAACATCTGCCCCTCCCGCCCAAATTTCCAGCACATCTCCTTTGCGGATGCCGAATTGTTCGGCAGCATTTCCTCTGTTGACAGCCACCTCAAGCAAGTCGTAACTGTTGAAAAGCAGCAAGGGCTCTCCTGTCGGGACTTCTGCGTAAGTTTGGCGAAGTGCTTTGAGGCGGAGACCGCCAATTTTCGCTGTCCAGTCCCGGTGACCGTGAAGTGAAAGCCATTTAGCAAAATCTTCGCGCCGCAAATTTGTTATAGCGTTGCCGAAGCGGTCAATGTGGACAATTTGGGCTCGGATGAATTGTTCGTCAATTTCCGCCCTCAAGGCGGGCAATTTGACGAGTTCATCAACGCTCAATTTCCGCCCAAACTCGTCAAGGGTGACACCCCTTGCAATGTGGGCAGCAACAGGCGCAAAAATATCGCGCCCGTGAAAGGTTTTGCTGATGGTCGGCAAAAAGTAGTCGCGATTTTGCAACTCAACGACCTTGATGACATCGCTCTCGCTTATCGCCCACCAAAGCAAACCGTTGTCAGGACCGACGAAAAAGTGGCTTTCAGTTTGAACGGCGATTGCCCTACGATTAGTCCCAACTCCGGGGTCAACGACGGCGCAAAACACTGTCCCTTTCGGGAAAAACCGAAATGCTCCCCATAGCGCCAAAGCCCCAGCGGTCACATCCTGAGGAGGAATTTCGTGGGTAAGGTCAGCGATGTGTGCCTCGGGACAAATGCCCCAAATGACACCCTTCATGACGCCCACATAGATGTCCTGAGTGCCAAAATCTGTCAGTAGAGCGATGACCGGCATGTTACCTTCCCACCCTCCTGTCGCTCTAAAAGTGTGGCGCATGAAAGGAGGCACGAAAGAAGTGAAGGAACTATTTGCGCTTTTGGTTTTCCTTGCCGTTTGGGTTTTCTTGCAAGCGTATTTGCTGCCAAAACTTGGTGTCCCGACCTGAATGAGCAACACTTGCGCGACGGGCTCGCGCAAAAGAGCGGAAACCGAAGAAGATGCCGAAATCAGACCTGAGAGGTGAAGCCTAATGCCAATTTACGAGTTTCGCTGCGACCGATGCGGACACGAATTTGAGGAATTGGTCAGTTGGCGCGATGTTGAGGAAGGAAGGGTTCGCTGCCCCAACTGCGGCAGCAAGGAAGTAAGGCGCAAACTCTCCCTTTTCTCAACTCGGTCGCCCAGTGGCGGAAACCGCAGTTCGTCATGCGGTCCGACAGGGTGAAGGGTCTCTTGGTGAGCCTGACGGTTCGTCAGGTTGTCAACTCAAGCCTCTTGCGATTCCGATGCTTCGCTTATTTGCTCGCCGACGAGCATCGCTTGCTGTTTCTGCTTCCAATTCTCAAGAGCCTGCTGCAACCTTTCAAAGACCAATTTGGGACGGTAAACGCACATGTGGAATCGGCGACCGCCTTCGTAGGTTATGACGATTTCGCCCACTTCTATGCCTGCTTTCTCCCATGTCTCCCGCTTGAAAAACGGCGTTGGTCTGAACCTGATGTCTTCTATGGCGGCGAAAGGAATTTCTTGCAAGTCCAAAGCCACAGCGATTAAGAGCCTTCTGTCGGTCAGCAAAATCATCCTTGGCTCGCCCCATGCCGCTACATCCCAAAGCCAATAAAGCCAAAAGGTCAGGAGTTCCATCAGCCAATACTTCAGCCCGCTTTGTGGCGGGTCATCCCTACAGTCAGCACAAAAGCGCCATATCGGTTGCTCGCCTGGCTGAAGGGCTTCGTCCATGATGCGCAATGAGTGCACTGTTATGCGCCTCTTGACAGGATAAAGGCACGGCAGCCATGTCATTTCCCCTCGTCACCTCCGTCTCATCTCGCTTCTCAACTTCTTCATCGCCTCATCAACGGTTGCGTTCTCGTGGACTATGAGTTTGAGGGCTGATAGTATTGCGGCAGGCTTTTCGTGCTGCCAAATGTTCCTGCCGAAGACCAATCCTTTCGCCCCCGCATCCATTGCTTCCTTGACCATCCTTAAAACTGCCTCATCGTTGTCCATTTTCGGTCCGCCGCGAACTAAGATGGGAGCAGTTGCTGCTTCAATAATTTCGGCAAAACTTTTCTGGTCGCCAGTGTAATCAACTTTGAGGGCATCGGCACCCAACTCACTTGCGATGCGAACCGCTAACTTGATCCTCTCTGGATCACGGACAGCGTGGGCACCTCGCTCTATCACCAACGGCTCAATGATGAGCGGCATTTGCCAAACACGGCATTGAGACGCCAAATTCGCCAACTTTTCTAAGTTAGCGGCTTCCTGAGCGTCCGTCTCGTAGCCCACAAAAAAGAAAGCCACAATCGCATCCGCTCCCAAACGAACTGCATCTTCAACAGAGGCGACGGTGACATGGTAGCCTTCTTTTGGCTCAGGTTTTGACCTCCAAATGTTAGTGGCGTCAACCCTCAAAACAAACCCCGGCGCATTTTTGCCCGTCAGAAATCTTTCAATTGCTGATGCGACACCTGCAGTCACTTGCAACGCATCAGGTTGTCCTTCCACGACCCGTTCAAACGCTTTCCGAATGTTTTCAACCCCTTTGATAGGACCAAGGAACAGCCCGTGATCCATTGCCACGACGATGCCGTTCCCTGTGGACGGGTTCAAAATACGGCTCATCCTCAAATGCTTGCCAAGCCCGTCGCTCATGACCCTTCAACTCCCTCCAACGGGAATTGACAGCACCGCTAATATGTTGGCACTTTGCAGTAAAGTTTTCAAGGCGGAAGTTTCTCAGGATTGCAGCAAAATTGAGAGCGGTGAAGGAAGATGGCGGAGTCGGACTTGCGGTTTCGTAAACTTTTCGGTGAAGAGGTGCCGACGGCTGACGAGTTCACTTTGCTCCCGCGTTACTACGACGACTTGATGCGGGATGTCCCTTACAGGATGTGGGTCCGTTACATCGTTGACCTGCTTCGCAAACTTGATGCTTCTTTCACCTTCCAGCGAGTGCTTGAGTTGGCTTGCGGGACAGGGACGGTCGCTTTGGAATTTGCTTTAAGAGGATGCGAGGTCGTCGGCGTTGACATATCGCCGGGCATGGTTCAAGTAGCCCGCGAGAAAGCTAAGAAACTTGGGCTGACCCGAAAGGCTCGGTTTTATGTCCAAGACATTTCCGAGTTGGAGTTGCCCGATGAAGCGCCTTTCGACCTTGCCCTTTGCCTTTTTGACAGCCTGAACTACATCACCGACCCAGATAGGTTGAGCCAAGTTTTCGTTCGGACTTTGCCCCACATTCGCCCAGGTGGCTATTTCGTTTTTGACCTCAACAGCGAGTTGGCTCTGCGAGAGAACCTGTTTGACCAAGACAATCTCAGCGTTGACGAGGAGAAAACGCCTATCTACTACTTCTGGCGCAGCCAGTATTACGAAAGCGAAAGATTGTGCCGAGTTGACATGTGGTTTGCAGTGAAAGACGAACGAGGCGATTGGCTGCGCTTTAAGGAAGTTCACTGGCAAAGGGCTTACTCCATTGAAGAAGTCCGCGAAATGGCTGAAAAGGCAGGATGGGAATGGGTCAAGGTCTTGGACGCTTACACCTACCGACCACCCCACGAAGAAAGCGAACGATGGTATTTCGTTTTGCGGAAACCTGACAAGCGTTAACTTGCAACCGAAATGGTTGCCTTCATCGCTTTGATCTGGTCTCGCAAGATGCGTTCAACCGACTGATTGATAGCGCAAGTTGCGCCAGCACAGTTGAAGCAAAACTCGTTCGGCAGTTCTTTCAGCCTCGCTATGTTTCGGCGAATGTTCGCTCTGATGCCATCTTCTCGGACATTGCCGAGCGGCTTCGGTCTGCGAATGGCGTGAGCACCGCACCAGTGTTGAGAACCGTCGGGCAAGACAAAGGCTTGCGTCGGTGCGACATAGCATCGCTTCGTCAAAGCGCTCGCCCAATAAATTCCTTTAGCCGCCTGCTCGCAATAACTGTCAAGCCCTCCTTTATGGTTCACCCTCAGAAACGGGTTAGCGAAGGGAACCCATTCAACGAGGGATTTGCGTTCACCTGCAGGGATGCCAATGCTTTCCTGATACTCCAACCAGACCCTCTCCGCTTCAGCCCAAGTATCGGTGTAGAACTTACGCCATTGCTTGGCGTTTGGGCGCAAATTTTCGTTCTCTGCACCTCCGACTGGAATTAGGTGGAAGGCAAAGTCGCCCGACAGAGGATTTTCGTGAGGCGCTTCCCTTACACTGAGCAGAAACCGAAGGAACGCAGGGAACTGGTCCAAGTTCAAGTTCGTCAGCACGCAGTTGATGTGAATTTGCGGGTGGCGAACCTCGAGAAGTTCACGGGCAATTTGCAAGTTGAAAATGCCCCTCAGAACCCTCTCAACCCGTTCAGGCGAGCGGAAAATTTTCGCTTGAAGTTGAACCTCATGGCTGTCAAGGGAGATGTGTATGCGAGCCAAACCGTATTTGACCAAGTTGAGAGCAACCTTCGGGGTTATCAGTTCGGCGTTGGTGTTAATGTTGACAGAGCAGCCAATCCGAACGGCAAAAGCAACCAAACCGTCATCGCCCCAAACGCCTTCACCGAGCAGCAGTGGCTCACCACCTGTCAAGTAGATGTAGGGAGGGGTCGGTTTGGCGACTTCCTCAATGACCGCTTTCCAATCCTCAAGTCTCATCCTTTTGGGCAACCACGCTTGGTTGCAGTAAAGGCATCGGACAGGATCAAAAGAGCAATCCAAAGTCAGCACCAAACCGAGGAAAAGAATCGGGAAACGGTCATCACCCGACAGAGCAGTTTCCCAATCGGCAAATGCGTCAAGCAACTTTTCCTCGTCAGTTACGCCTTCGTCTATGAGCCGCTTCACTCGTTCGCTGTTGCGTTGGAGCAAATATTGAGCCGCCCCCGTCAACTGGGAAGGAGGGAAAGGTGGGGTCAGTGTCTCCGCTTTCATTCGCTCCAAGTCAACCTCCGCAAGCGTTGCCTGCCATTCTGGTTGCTCCAAAAACGCCTTTAAACGCTCGCGATGTTCTGGCAAGTAGTGCTCAAACATTTCAAGTCACCTATCGCTTTCAGACAGTCTCCTGCAGCCGCAAAAAGCCTGTCATAGATTTTGGGTTTCGTCATGACTTGTTCGTGCAAGCGTGCACAAAAGTAGTGCGAAGCCGTTTTCGGCTCGGCAAAAGCCTCGCCCCCGTTTTTCCCCACTGACAGAAGTCAGTGGCTACGAAAACGGAGCCTGCTAAGCAGGCTGCTTAAAAAGGTTGCGAGTTGTGGGTTGCGCGTTCAAAGAAAAAACTAACTCGCAACTCTCAACCCGCAACCCGATTAGCAGGCTTTAGCCTGCTTTGAACTTATAGCCACCCACCTCGGGTGGGTGGTCAAAGCCGTTCGCTACTCGCCGGTTGCTATTCGCCATTCGCTTTCTTTTTCTTTCGCCGACCTCACGATTTGCCGATGACCTGATGTTGCGCCATGATTTTGGGAAGCGTTCGGCAAGGTTTCTACAAGTGAGAGGTGGGACGAAATGGGTCACAACGCTTCCGTGCCGAAAATTGCTGACCTAACTTGGGAACTCTTGCAGGTGCCATTGCACACTCCCTTCGCCATCTCATCGGAAACCACAACGGTGACGGACAACTTTTGGGTGAAGTTGAAGTTGGACGACGGGACTGAGGGCTGGGGAGAAGCAGCGCCGTCGCCAACTTTAATGGGCGAAACGGCGAAAACCGTTGAAGCAGCGCTGCAAGAGGCGAAATCCGCTTTGCTCGGTCAGCCTGCAAGGTGGAGACATTGCATCAGGTTGCTGAATGAGCAAATCCGAGCACAAAAGGCGGCATGCGCTGCTGTTGAAGTTGCGCTTCTGGACGCTTTAGCAAAGCGGCAAGGGATTCCTTTGTGGCTTTGGTTCGGTGGCTCAACGGATGAACTTGAGACCGATGTGACCGTGCCGATCATGCCTGTTGAAGAAGCGAAAAACTTTGCAGCCGATTTCGTTTCCAGAGGTTTTAGGCGGTTGAAGTTGAAGTTGTCAGGTGATTTGGAATCGGACGAAGCCCGCATCGTCGCCGTCCGCGAAGTTGCCCCTCACGCTGAATTGCAACTTGACGCAAACCAAGCCTACACGCCGACAAAAGCGTTGAAGTTACTCAGGAGGCTTGAGAAGTTAGGCATCACTCCAACATTGTTTGAGCAGCCAGTTCCAAAAGATGACTGGGACGGGATGAGGTGGTTGACGCAACGCTCTCCTGTTCCCATTTGCGCTGACGAGACTGTCGTGACTGCAAGCGATGCCTTGCGAGTTGTGAGAGAGGGTGCTGCTCATGCCATCAACATCAAAGTCATGAAAAGCGGAGTTGCGGAAAGTTTGCGCATAATCGCCATAGCCCAAACCGCCCACTTGCAATTGATGATTGGTGCGATGGTTGAGACGGAGTTGGGTTTGACAGCGGCTGCTCATCTTGCAGCAGGAATTGGCGGCTTTGACTTCATTGACTTGGACACACACTTGTTTTTGGAGGACTCACCTTTTTCGGCAGGGTTTGAGCAGAAAGGTCCTTTGCTGAGGCTTCAAAACAAGTTCGGACTCGGGTGCGAACCATTAGGGTATGAAAAACGACAAGTGCAATAACGCCTTGTCGACTCAACCAACCAGAAAGGTTGGGGGTTATTCTGCTACCAGTTGCGGGTTCTTAGGATGCAGTTCCCGTTCCCTTTCGTTCCAGAGACTTGCAAGCCCTAACTCCAAGATAAGTTCCCGCCAAGGCAAAAATTTGTCCTTTGTCTTAGCCAGCCACTTTTGGAGTTCCACCTCAAGTTGCTCCTTGACATTTGCTGCGCTTGGGTCGGAGGCAAGGTTGCGAAGTTGGAACGGGTCAACCTCGTTATCGTAAAGCAGTTCACGACCGTCAATGAAGCGGGCGTAAGTGTAGCGTTTGGTCCTAACCCCACGCCACTCTCTCAATCCTTGCACTACAGCCTCATCGGCTGGGACAAGGTCCATCAAAAAGACCGAATTGATTTCTGGTCCCTGACCACCGAGGACATGTTCCTTGAGGTCAACACCTTCCATATCTGGCGGAACTTCCAACCCCATCATGCTAAGCAGAGTCGGAGCAAGGTCAACGAGGCTAATTAGTTTCTCGCTGACCCTCCCCGCTGGCACTTGCCCTCTCCAACGGATGATAAGAGGGACGCTGATTGATTCTTCCCAAGGCTGTTGCTTCTTTAGCATCCCCTGTGAACCTAACATGTCGCCGTGATCCGATGTGAAGACAACGATAGTGTTCTCTGCTATTCCCATTTCATCCAACGCCCTCATCAATCTTCCCACTTGCTCGTCCAGAGCCGTGATGTGGGCGTAGTAGTTGGCGATGCATCCCCTGAGCCCAATTCTTCGGTCCTCTCCCGACAAAGGCAAGGATGGACCTTGTGGCTCACGGAAGTTAGGACGAAGTTCCAGTTTCTCAGGGTCATAAAGGCGTTTGAAGTTTTCGGGAACTTGATGATAAGGGTCATGAGGCGGTCCCCAAGAGAGGAAAAGGGCAAAAGGTCTGCCATCATGCCGCCTCAAAAAGTCCAGAGCGATATCCGTTTGAGCTGCGGGCTCGTGACCAGTCAACAAAATTGGTTCGGGGGTGTCTCGGAACACTTTCCCGTGAAAGTAATCGTGAGCGCAATTCCATGCCACCCAGAACTCAAAACCATGTCTGCGAGGACCTGGTGGTGTGAACTTATTGCGGGGGACACCGTCCAAATGCCACTTGCCAATGTAGCCAGTTCGGTATCCCGCATCCCTTAAAATCTCGCCGATAGTTCTCTCATTTTCGGGAAGGGGCAAATCGTTTGCAACCACTTTAGTGGTAAGCGGATACTTGCCCGTCAACATGATGGCTCTGCTGGGAGTGCAAACTGGCGCATTAGCGTATGCCCTGACGAAAATCGTCCCTTCCTCAGCCAATCGGTCTAAGTTGGGTGTTTGGACATTTGGGTCACCAACGCATCCCATTGCCATGCCCCTTATCTGGTCAGCGAAAATAAAGAGCAAGTTGGGACGGTGGCGGTCGCTAATTTTTGTTGAACCCACTTTTGCCCCTCCTTGGGTTTTCCTCTCGCTGAGACCCAGTTAATCGGCGTGCCTTTCACCATTTCATCGCCGCTTTCATTTTGCCGCATCCTCATGGCTTTTAAGTAACCCGAACCTTTGATTTGCTCCCACGCTACACTTGTTAATGCCAAACATTTGCGGACAAGGAGGTAGTGGGAAGTGAAAGGTGAAGGTATTCGCTTATCGCGGCGGAAGTTTTTGGAAGTCAGCGCTTTTGCTGCAGTGTCATCGTCCTTTGCGAAGGCGTCCGAGAAAACTTTGCTACCCGCGCCAAATTTCCAACTTGGCAGTCGCCCAATTGTCGTCAAGCCAGTTTTGACCTACAGCGTTTACAGGCGTTTGGAAGGGACGAGTTGGCGGGCTTGGGGTGGGATAGAGACGGAAAGCGAAGCCGACAAAGAAATTGCCCGCATCCGTGACGAATTTCAAAAATTGCGGACAAAGGCAGATTTCTCAGTCCGCTTCCTTGAGCCCAGCAAAGTCTCTAATCCAAGCCAAGTTGCAAACCTGACGGACATTGATAAAGCCGACGCAATTTTGGTCTATGCTGCTGGTGCTTGGGTTGACACCCTTCAAGCAATTGTTGACAAAGGGTTGCCGACAATTTTCTTCGTCCGCTTCCGCACCCAACCTTACTACCTCTGGCACGAAATCGTTCACGCTCGCTTCCTCCGCAGCCACACTGATAGGTTGATGCAAAAGCGAGTCTCTTATGACGATGTCGTCGTTGACGATTACGATGAACTCTTGTGGAGGCTGCGAAGCCTTTACGGCTTGGTTAACACTGTCGGGAGACGCATCGTCGCAATTGGTGGACCTAGTGGCTGGGCACATCCCCCGGGCATTCCGAGTCCGCCGGAATTAGCAAGGGAACGATGGAAGTTGGACATCGTGACCGTGCCAATTCCAGAGTTGGTGAAGATGATTGAGGCTGCGAGAAAGGACAATAGGCAAGTTGAGAGGGCGCAGAAGGAAGCGGAGCAATACATGGCGCAGAGGGGCATAACTGTCCAAACCCGCAAGGAATTCGTCGTTGAAGCCTTCATGTTGGCAAACCTGTTTCGGGAAATCATGAAGCAGAATGATGCGTTTGCGATAACGACGAACGGCTGTATGGGAAGTTACGCTGGAATCATGCCTTGCCTCACCCTTTCGCTCATCAACGACTCGGGCTATATGGCTTACTGCGAATCCGATTTTGTCGTCATCCCTGCTGGCATTTTGTTGCACTTCATTTCTGGCAAACCGACTTTCTTCTGCAACCCAACATTTCCGACCCGTGAGGGCGTCATCCTGTTTGCCCATTGCACGGCGCCAAGGTTCATGGACGGCAAGAAGGGCGAGCCTGCGAGGCTACTAACGCATTTTGAATCCGACCATGGGGCAGCAATAAAAGTTGAGATGAGGAAGGGACAAACCGTCACAGTTGTCAACCCAGATTTTGAAGCCCGCGAGTGGTGTGGGTTCGTGGGCGAAATTATCGGAACTCCCTTCCTGCCTGTCTGCCGCTCGCAAGTTGAGGTCAAAGTCAAGGGAGATGTCGACAGGGTCATCTCGTCCATGAGAGGCTTCCACTGCATGATCGTCTACGGCGACTACCGAAAAGAAGTTGGCTACGCCCTTTCAAAGGTCGGAATCGGCTGGGTTGACTTATCATCGGCTTCCTGAGAACTCTGCCGTTAGAGGTGTGGCATCTTTTAAGCGGGAAAAATGACCAGCAAAGGAGGGGAGAGGAGAAATGCCAATCAAATGCCCTCAATGCGGGACGGAGAATTTGGATGGGGCGCTGTTTTGCGATGAATGCGGCGCATCGTTGACGGAAGTTTCGGCACAACCTTCTGCTGAGGCGACACCTGCGGAAGTCGCACTGCCTGAAGCCGCTCCTGAGGCAGCACCTGTTGAGGCTGCTCCGCCTGTTGTGGGTGCTCTCAAATGTCCGTCTTGCGGACATGAAAACCCACCTGATGCCCGCTTTTGCGAAAATTGCGGTGCTGCTTTGGCAGCACCTGCTGGCGCACCCACACCTGCCCCACCAAGCGTTGAAGCCCCACCAATTGCACCACCAGTCGCTCCCGTTGCAGCCCTCGTCATCGCTGAAACGGGAACCGAATTGCCCCTTGACTTTTCAAAAGGTGAAGTCCTCATCGGGCGGGCAGACCCAGTCAGCCGAGTTTTCCCTGATGTTGACTTGACGCCACATGGTGGCTACGAGGCAGGTGTCTCCCGAAAGCACTGCCGCATCTTCAAGCAAGGAGACCAGTTCTTCGTTGAAGACCTTCAAAGCACCAACGGAACGAGGTTGAACGGACAATTTATCCCGCCAAACCAACCCCGCCCCCTCAAAGACGGCGATGTCCTTGAGTTGGGTGCGTTTAAAGTGACATTTGTCGTGAAGCGTGAACCGTAAAGCGTAAATGGCTTAAAGCGTAAGGCGAAGTATCGGGCTTTCTCCGACTTGCAATTTGGCTGATGCGATGGTAAGTTTGTGTGCGAGGAGGTGACTGAGATGGCTTTGAGGACGATTCGCGATGTTGATGTTCAGGGCAAGCGAGTTTTGATGAGGGTTGACTTCAATGTGCCCATTGAGGACGGGAAGGTTCTGGACGATTGGAGGCTCCGAGCAACCGTTCCAACAATCCGTTACTTGACCGAACGAGGAGCAAAACTCATCCTCATGTCCCACCTCGGTCGCCCAAAGGGCAAGCGTGATGAGAAGTATTCGCTCCGACCAGTAGCGCAACGGTTGAGCGAATTGCTCGGTCAGCCTGTTAAGTTCGCCGATGATTGCATCGGTGAAGTCGCTGAAAAGGCTGTTGCAGAGTTGCAGCCCGAAGAGGTTTTGCTCCTTGAGAACTTGCGGTTTCATGAGGGCGAGGAAAAGAACGACGAAACTTTTGCCCAGCAGTTGGCGAAATTGGGCGAAATTTATGTCAACGATGCTTTTGGCGCTGCTCACAGAGCCCACGCTTCTGTCCACGCCATTACCAAGTTCCTGCCAGCGTATGCAGGGCTTTTGATGGAGAAGGAAGTCACCCACTTGGGCAAGTTGCTGGAAGCGCCAGAAAAGCCTTTCGTCGCAGTTCTCGGCGGTGCAAAAGTTTCCGACAAAATCGGCGTCATCAAAAACTTGCTGACAAAGGTTGACGCTTTGCTCATCGGTGGTGCAATGGCATTCACCTTCCTGAAGGCTCAAGGCTACGAGACCGGTAAGTCGCTCGTTGAAGAAGACAAACTTGACTTGGCAAAGTCGCTACTTGATGAGGCGAAAGAGAAGGGCGTTGAACTCGTGTTGCCCGTTGACTTCGTGGTCGCCGAAAGCGACGCAGAGGATGCAACGACGGAAGTCGTCCCAGCCAACGCTATCCCCGCCGATAAAGCAGGTTACGACATTGGTCCTGAAACGGCGAAAATTTACGCCGAGCGGATTAAAACTGCAAAGACGGTTTTCTGGAACGGACCGATGGGGAGGTTTGAGCGAGCACCCTTCAAGGCAGGCACGAAAGCAATTGCGGAAGCCCTTGCAGAGTGCCCAGGGACAACCGTTGTCGGGGGAGGCGAAACTGCCGCAGCAGCATTTGAGTTCGGTGTCGCTGACAAAGTGACCCATGTCTCAACAGGTGGCGGCGCTGCCCTTGAATTGCTTGAGGGTCGCGAATTGCCCGGAGTCGCTGTTTTGAAAGCCTGAACCAAGGAAGGGCGAGACTCCCGCAAAACACTCGCCGTTAACTGCGAGGGTTTCGCCCTTCCTTTCCCACTTTACGGTTTCCCCGTCGCTCGCTTGAGGTGTTTGTCCGCAAAGTCCATGTATCGCTCCCAATCGTATTCTGTCAAGGCGTGCTTGCCTGAACGGATGTGGTAGCCAATCGTGCCCATGACAGGGCGATTGAGAGGCGGCATGTCTTGCACGGGCAAACCTTCTGTGCCGAGCAACTTGTAAACTGGGTCGGCTGCTTTCGCTGCGAGAAACTCACCGCGAGGGTCAGCCCAAAGGTCTTCGTCGGCACTGGCAACATAAACTGGACGAGGCGCTATCAAGGCGATGAGCATGTGTTGGTCAAAAGGCATTTCGTCTTCGCGGTTGTTGTAGCGTTTAAAGTTTTCGCAGAACCAGTGCGGGAAGGCTTTGTTGATGATAGCGACAGTTTCGCCATAGCGTCTCCTGCTGAGCGCAGCACCACCGCAACCTGAGTTGTTGGAAATGACGATTGCGAACCTTTCGTCTTGAGCACCTGCCCACAAAGCGGTTTTGCCCAACCGCGAATGTCCCAGAACAACCACTCGCCTGGCATCAATATCGGCGTCCGTCTCAAAGTAATCCATCGCCCTGCTCAACCCCCAAGCCCAAGCGGAAATTGCTCCCCACGCATCGGGTGGTCGCTTCTCACCGAACAATTTGTCAAATGCAGCGAAGACCCCATGCTGGAAACTGTCAGGGAAATCGGGAGCGATGTCGCCGTAGTAAGCAG